>Ga0163217_1112119_pt1 | contig 10230 bp, 10 predicted proteins | sample SynspAceP_FD_185933 | JGI IMG/M metagenome (GOLD analysis project Ga0163217, IMG submission 185933) | Saline lake microbial communities from Ace Lake in Antarctica - Synechococcus sp. Ace-P (PacBio error correction) | ecosystem: Environmental > Aquatic > Non-marine Saline and Alkaline > Saline ...
CAACAACACAAAAGGAAAAAAAAGGGGAGGGAGGAATAAATGGGTCTTTTTGCGGCGCTTTAAAAACCTCTTAGCGTTCCCCTCAACAGTCCCAAAACAACTGTTTGGCAGGAAAACAAAAAAACTTGCGCCGTGGGCCGTTTTTTTCCTCTCTCACTGCAGAAATTCTTTTTGAATAAACTGAACGGCAAATGCGGGTTTGGTGGCGGGAAAAAATTTGTAGACGCACCAGATTTTAGGTTCTTGGGCGCTATGGGCGTGGGGGGTATCGAGTCCTTCCACCGCAACACTTTTTTAAAATAATTTTATTCACTGATTTTCAGTAAGGTTTACGAGGGGGCGCAAGATGCCTATCCCCTTTTGCATTCCCCCCAATATTTGCGCGCTGTTAGACAAGATTGTCCACTAATTGATTATTAGCTTTGCTGGCTGTTTCAACTGGTTCGCGCAGTTGGGTTTGTCGCAGCGTTCAGGCAAGCGGAAAGTAAAGTCCGTGATGACGAATGGATCACCTTGCCCAATCGTCCTTGACTGAATGATTGGCTTTGGAACTGCGACCATTGGCTGTCTCGGCTGGTATCATAAACGCGCTTGCTAGAAACGGCTGCTTTTTTTTGCCGCGACTACTCCACCATTCGTTTGCTTGTGGTCACGCTGAAAGTGGTCAGTCCCATAGGCAATTACACATGTTGATTGCTTCGCAAGCGGCAAGTACGATGCGGCGCAGGTTAGCCCATTTTTTGATTCTTCATTTCATTCTAAGCAGTTACCCGAGTAACGGTACTCTTTTCAATTGAGGTCCAGCGAAATGGAAAATTACTATTCCGGTTAGAAAACCATTTCCGCGTCCTTTTCGCTGAGAGGTGCGCAAATTTTGCTGAGAAAAGGCAGTCCTGCTTGGTTCTCGCCACCACTCATCTTCCAACGTTTTTTGCTGATAGCTCGTTGCCACAATCCCTTGGGCTTTTATGCGCCACCAATTCGCACTGCCGGGTTCGCCGCCAGGGCGGTGGCGTAGTTTGTTCGCCGCGCGCAACATGCGGTCATAGCGCGTTCCTGACGGGCTGGAATAGGCGAACGTTGTAGCAATGGCGGCAATAGAAAGTATTGCCCGCAAAACCTTTCCGACGTCGTCGCAGGCAGTGCCGACCGTTTTTTATGATACCGTTGCACATAAAAATAGGGGCGGGTGCCCATAGTGGCAATCCGCATAGGTCAGCGGGATCTGATTGCGTGATGCTTTTCCATTGCCTCCATAGATGCGCACTTGTCAGTCTAGGATGAAGTGCCGCTCCGCTGCTGATGTCGAATGCGGTCCGGTTTCCTGACATTCCCTTGACCATACCCAAATGCGCGCTGCGGGCTTTTAGACAGCCTTCAACGGTGCAGCGGTTCACGTCCAGCGACTTCAGGTACTTCTGCCTTTTTGATTTGTGGCCCTCTAACGTCAGCTCATAGCGCCCTGTGGTGCCTCCAGTATTTTTACGAGAATCAATCAGTGAAGTTCATGTTTTAATCGTGCGCGAGACCGATGCTTCCAAATTGGTGGATGCGCGCTCTTGTGCAGCTTGACCCGGTCCGAACTAATATGCGCAGAGTTATTCTGATGGCCCCGCCTATTGGTAAATGTATATGTGTCACAGCAGATGTGACGCGACAGGCTTCGTTTGGCCGCAATCCGTCAATATTCAGGCATGACGCCCAGCAAACGATGCACAAAGATTTTTGTGGACAAGGTATGCACGGTACAATTCATGCGGGGGTTTTCCATTTTGAATGCAGGCTGTCTACTTCCGTCTATTTGTAGACGCCTCTGCAATGCCAAGTCGATGCGCGACCGACGCCAGAGGCCAAGATGCGGTGCGCGGGTCAGGTGGTGAAGCGCGCTCCTCTAACATCTTGAACCACGGCACTGTTGTTGCGATGGACGTGAAGGGCAATCGCCGCGTCGCGGTGGCTTAGGAATATATTGCATTGTCGCAGCCGTTGTAACGCCGCTTGAGTTCGATGTAGAGCGCGCCGGGGGACCGGGGGGGCAGGGTGGACTGCCCTGCGTCGCCAATAGCCATTCGGGAAGCTGGGACGAAACGCCCAGCCCCTTTTCTTGTGGCTTGTAGGATTTGCTGACCTTACGCTTGCTATTCTCCAGGCGGCCAACCAGACGCGTCGCGGCGTACTTGGATGTGCACCGCCAATGGATACACAAGCTGCCTCTGCGTCATCAGTCATTGCGGCCAAATATGCCAATTTTGCCGTTTGCGACGGGTTCAGGCGGGTTTGCAGGTTCAGTCATGTGTGCCCCATAGTGTAGCGCGGCGACTAAGGCGGGCTGTGTGCGTGTCAGGCATAATAATCGCAGGCAAAGACGGCGATAAGTGCAAGGGGTCATGTCTTATACCCCCAGATCTGGCAAAGCCGGGCGGACGGAGCGCAGCTTGCTGGCGGTCGATGCCGCTCTTTCAACGAATAAGTGCGCGATGTTTGCGGCCGCGATATTCTGCTGAATCGGCCAGCCGTAGTATGGCGCAGACGGTTGAATGATTGGCGCCAAGCGCCAGCCGCGCACCTCCCTTATTCGGGTGGGTGATTGAATACCCCCCCCCGTGCGTTGTCAGCAAGGGCCTGTGCAAGGTCCAGAACACTGAAATCGCTGGAATAGAATTGATCGTGTGACATTGGAAATCCTTCGGCGGTGGATGCCGTCTAAGACGCTGGGCGTAGGGTGTAGACATTCCTACCAGGGAAAACGGCTACATCGCCGCGCATGCAATTTGCATGGCGGGGATGGGTTTATTCAGCATTCGCTTAGAAGGGTGCGTCGATATCGGCTTCGGGTTCCAGTAAAGACGGGAAACCGAATTTTCAGAGGGTTGGGCAATCGGCCAGTTCACGTCAAGGTAGATCGTTGGTGCGGCCACGGTCGAGTTTGGCTGCAGGTCTTTGAAGGAAAGATAGTTCAATTGTGATGCTCCATTACGTACAGGAGAATCTTACCGTTCTTTGAATTGACGGTTTGTCATGGTCGCAGAGCTGTTCTTTCGCACTCAAGATTCAGATTCTCTTTGCTGACAGAGGGTTTGAATTGCTTGCCTAGAAGACTGCATCATCTCATGCTCGAGATAGGAGGAAAATTTTGATGCGCTAGAATAGATTTTTTTGCGTGATGAAAACACAAAGGGCTTTTTGATCTGCGCAAAAGAGTAATCAAATTCCGCAATCTTGATACAGCGTCTGACCGGCATCAAATGCACTTACGGCGGGGAGGCGTCATTCCGGGTCAACTTCAATATCGTGATTTTATTATTGGCATCGAAACACTGAAAATAATACAGACTGCAAAAGGAAGTCCTTGTCGCCCACCGGTGTAGGCGGCGTCGTCGCCTATGCGACCCTCTAGTACTGATATGGCAAAAAAGTCCGCATCCAATAGCAGTGGTTTACCGAGCATTATATTTGCTAAACGACAATATGTTGGCAAGATCGAAAGTCGGGCGTCAATGAGAGACTTTGCAACCAATTCAATGCCTCTTCTTCAGGACACGGTAGGCAGGCGAAGGCTTCGTCTCGGCCGTATTCATATCTTTCGACAGAATACTTTCTTAATGCCATCATTTCCTGAAATGTGTCGTGGCGGAATTTTAGGAGGCGGTCAAATGTCACTCCAGATGTTAGGCGCTTGGAACTGTGCGAAGCGGGTCAAGCGTTTTATTGTCGTATTCAGTCAAATCATCACGTCAGACTTAGCGGCTTTAAACGTCAGAACGATTCGATGAATTCAAGAAGTCGCCCCACCGTTCCATTAGCGCCCGCCTTTGCTTGAAATCGTCGCTGTACGCCTGAACCGTCTTTGACCCGACCATGTGACTAATGCACTCTCTGCCACATATGCGGTGCGTTGGTCGCCTCTGCAGCGAGACGCGCAGCGATGTAACGAAACCGTGGGGGCGTCTTCATGCCGCGTCGACCATCAGGGCAGTCTAGTTCATGTCAAAATCACGCCCGCGCTTGCACCGGGAAACAGCACACGTCACGCTGGCGAACTTGCGGGCTTTTTTTTTTTTCCCCCCCCTGCAATCACGCGCTTGGGCCTCTGCTGACAAGGGATGCGAAAATCCTTGGTGCGCGTCCCTTGGGCCTTTCATGCATCTGCGGGATGGTCCAACGTCCCGTCGATTGGTCCACATGGAGATTGCGCAGCGGCCGGATCGGGCACGCCGTCAGGTAAGCAATCGCAAGGCTAGTTCTGTGATGCTGTCGCAAGCGATTGATAGAACTCGGTAAATCCTGCACGGTAAACGGCGGGACGTTCGTTCACTTTGGTGGCGTTGTCTTGCCTAGCAAGCGCCTTGGACTTTTTTGTCGCTTGCAAGATCCACCTCAAGGCCCAGCGCGCTGCGTGGTCGGCAATGACGATGCTAAGCTCGGCTTCATAGTCTTGTCTGCGGTCGCGCTTTGGTGTGGCCAGAATCGGGCCAAGGTGTCCCGCGGAATATCTTTTCTGGCAATATCCGCCACCGGACTTGCCCAGCTTGGGAAGAACATGCAGTTCAAGTGGCGAAAACCAGCGGGCCTGCTTGCGTCGCCTTGAGTTCGGCTTTCCGGCTTTCACAAAGCGTCCCAATGCGATATCAGTCAGCTTGTGATGTTGCGCGCTGCCTCAGTCGCTGGGCGTTCGCGTTCTTGATTGGTCCAGACTTGCCGAACGTCGCCGCACTTTCGGCGAGATGCGCGGGCCTCCTTTTAATGAAACATCGGGAACGCCCAAAGCCATTTCGCGGCGTCTGCCGTGTGTGTGACGCGCAGCACCATTGCGCGCCCGCCATCGGGCGTTTGATTGACCAACCAATAGCCGCCGCCGTCCGCGTGTTTTACCAGCGGGCGCGTGCTTGATGTAGATGCACTTAGGATTTGTTGCGCGCTCATTTTGATTCCACCTCTGCAATCCCCCTCAATATATGGTATTGCCGGTGGGGTGTCGTGAGATGGCGTCAGACAGGAAGTCAATACAAATACGCTTATTTTAATTGGGTGTACGCGTTCGTGGTGCAATCAAGATTAGACTTGATTTGCCTTCACCGACATTTTTCCCATATTTATACTGCTGAAATATGTCGTCTGGGTGCGCGTGGCGGATTGGCCTGATCTGTGTGTCGGAAACAATGCGTCGCGCCAAAGATGTCGGCGCGACGGGATTTCGTGGGCTTGCGCTGCTTGCGGTTTGACGGGCTTATCGCGACGGGCTCGGATAGATTTCGCCGATGCTACTCGGTTTGGGGCGTTCGATTCAGAGTGCCGAACAGTAGGATTTTTAGCCTGTGGGGGCGAGCTTGCTGACCGGTGCGATCTGGTCGATCAGGCGCGTTGCCGTGGCGGCTTCGATGCGGGCTTCTGCGGGGGCGCGGAGCTTGCGCCTCGCTCATGCGGTGTCTTTCGCATCTGGCGTGGCAAGTGGCGGATGCCGGTGCCTCGGTAGTTTGCGCTTTCTGCGCAGGGGGCCGCGGCTGTGACGACTGCGCCGGAGCAGCTTCGGCAGAAGGCTGCGTTTCTTTGCGCGGCCTCTGTTGCTTTGTGTTTTGGGCTTCGTTTTTGGTTTCGGCGTGTTTTTTTTGCGTCTCGCGCTTTGGGCTGGGACCTGCTGGCTAGAGCCAGAGAAAAGTGAACTCTAAATAGATGTGCTTTTCAGTTGGTTACCCTACATGAACTGAAGCAACTGCCTGATGGTGTGGCGAAAATGGGTGCAATTTGAGTATATACAAGCTCAATAACCCGTCGGGGTGGAATGGGGCGCGGCAACGCTGCCGATTACGCCTCTGGCGGGCGTAGGGATGACCTGGATGCGGCCCACCACCTTTGAATTTCCTCGTTCTTTGCGCAATGAACTTGATCTCGCGCTGGTGGTGAATCTGCGCCAGCAGACGGGCGTCAGGGCTTTCGGGCGCCAATTTTCCAGCGTGAATCCTCTGACAGGCCGTGCTGCGGGAACTGCATCCTTCGCCACCACATGCGCAGTTTTCGGCATGGTCGCATCAGCCCAAGGGGCCGTCACCAAAGGGTGGGCAGTTGGTGGCGGCTACTTTCGGATTTTCGCGCATCACCTGAAACACGTTCTCGAGGCCGAATTCCGGGGCAAGGTCCGGTTGGTGACAAGGTGTTATAGGCGTCGTTTTTCGTGGCTGCGATAGGGGTCGCATAGCCACAAGCTCGACCCGCTGCCTGCCGCTCTGACAGGATAAATCAGCTGAAAACGTGTCGATCCTGCTGCGCGGGCCTTGCGCAGCGGATGAAGATTCGGGTCGGTCATCAGGACGGGAATTTCCACTTTCTTTCAACACTTGCGGCCAGTTTGTTAGTCCAGTCGGACCGCGATGAATGACCACACCGGGCGTTCGCCACCGTAAGACCCAGCAACCGCGCAAGGGGGAGGGTGGAAACCGTGTCACGACCGACGTCACTGCGACAAGTGCAAGGCAGCGGTGCATCGGGCGGCGTCCTCGGAAAAAAACCGAGCTCGAAGGCGGTTCGCCAAACGAACCCGCAAAAGCCACCAGCAAACCACGGCCGCGTGGACCGTCCAGGGCGACAGCGCAGCTTTTCCGACGGAATGCCGACCCGATAAGCGAGATAAATAGTGTCGGCGGGCCGTGCCCAACCAGCAACACACCACGGCACAAAGAACCGCGGCGCGCCAATCAAGGTTGCTTAGCGCTTCGACGTCAGACCCGAGCCAGCAGGATGAACACGCCCGATACCAGCAACACAGTCCGTGCTCTAAGGCGGCGCATTTTCGTAGCTGGGCGTTTGGAGTTTCGCGATCACGGATGCCCATATGGTCACCGCAGAGCCCGCTTTTTCGTGCAGCAAACGATCAGATGCCGCAAAGACCCCAAGAGCAGGCAAACAGCACCGGCACTTTCAATGTATTCCGGAACCCAGCCGCGTTTGATGCCCGCGACAGACCAATGCCAGCAAGCGACACCGCGCAGTGGCCAGGGGCAACCGATCAGCAGCTCAACATCGCCTCAGAGGCGTTGGGTGCCGTGTTTCAGCCGCGGATCATCGACGCAGCACAGCGGCAAGGGCAACGATTGGGATCTTTCGATCCGCTTCCACTGCAGCAGGGTGGCAGGCGGCGTGACGCCGTGCGTGCGCAAACAGCGGTGCGGATCACGTCGGACCGGTCCACGATCATGATCCCGCAAAATCACAGGCAGAGCTGAACCAGCTGAGCCCGCCACATAGTGCGGCGAACAGCGCCCGACATCAAGCCGCCAAGCGGCGCGCCGATAAGACCAGCCGCCGGAAAACCGGACCGCATCTTGAAGCGTGTGGAAGTTAGCGACAGCCCGCCTCGAACAGGCTATCGCGACGGCGAAATGAGAGATCATCGCCATAACGGCCGATACACGTGCGGGATCAAGATGCCTAGAACGGCCCGATCAGGATCCGACAGCATCAGCACAATCGCAGGCATGCGCGCGCCATGTGCGATTCCATTGAACCCACCCGATGGCCCACCATGCGATAGCTGTTACAGGATTAAGCGCGGCCGAGTGTTTCTGATTTGCCACAATGTGAACCTTTAATAATCAATGCGATGACTTTTAACGGCGACATCCACGGTGACAATGGGGTATGAATTCTAGGGGTATTTTCCGCTTTTTAAAACGCCCCAAGCCAGTAATTATGTCGTCACACGACAAAAGGCCCCCACATTGGGGGCCTTTTGCGGGTTTTTTAAGGGGTAGGGCCCGCGTGCCCCAAGGGGTCAGGTCGTCGATGCGCTTTCGGCCAAGGTCTTATAGGCGAGTGTCTTGAAGATCAGGCGCAGCGGCCCGCGATTGGGGCCGGCGACTGGATCATCACAGGGCAATCATATTTCGGAGGTCTGCGTGGTAGCGGTGCCTTGCGGCACTCCCGTTTGTATTCCCCAGCGAGCCTGACGACGGCGCATTGCGTTCAAGCCGCAACACGCGTATCCCAAGACAAGCCGTACCGGGCCGGGCAGGTAATATTTCCGGGTTTTGAATGCCTTTCAAAGGTGGTTCAGGTCTCAAGCTGCACGGTCTTGGGCGACAGCAACGTGTGCGTTCACTGCCGCCGTTTTCAGGGCATCATCTGGCGCGATTGGCATAGTCATGCAACGGTCGAACATCAGCCGCGCACGAATGGTTTGGAGTTTTGCGCACGCGCGATCAAATACATCGCGCCGCCAGTTTTGGCTGGATGGGCCGAAGGGTTCGGCGATGCGGGGGAAATCGCCGTCGTCGATCTAGAACGCGGTGTCGTTCAGTCCCAACGGATTCAAGATACGCGCCTTCAATGAACGCTTCGAGCGTTTGCCGACGCGACTCTACCAACGGCCCAAAACATCCGTGGCGCGGGAATATTCCATGTGGTGTCCGGGTCACTGCTCTAGCGGCAGTGAACGCCGCAGATTGGCCTGTTCGAATCGCAGTGTTTTCCTGCGATCCGACCTCTGCCGCGTTATACGCCTCGCGTGCGGGAACCGCCCCGAAGAAGCCATAGGTTAACCCCGAAAGTAATGGCGCATCAAGGTCTTGCACGTCAATCACGCCTTTGGCAGGGCGGGCCAGGCTTGCTTCGGCGTCTTTCTCGCAGTGGGCGACCGTAGTGTTTTATAGGCGGGCAGGTAGGTGAAACGGGGGCGTTCAGCAGCAAGTTTGCCTTCTTCCACAGCATATTGCAGCGACGCTGGTGATGGGTTTGGTCATGGAATAGATGCGAACAAGGCGTGTCTTCCGGTCATCGGCTTCCGTCGGGGTGCGTTTGCCAATCGTCGATAATGCGCATCTGACCGTCCGGATCAACATCAGCTACAGCCCCCGGCGTCATCCCCTTGTCGACAAGCGCGGCAAAAGTAGCGTCATCCGCGCAAGCCGGTCGGGTCCGAAGCTCAAGGCGGTCGCGTCGCGCGTGGCAGCTTTGGGCCCATGCAGGTGTTAGGGTGAAAAGGCGTGCCAAGGCCATGCCGCCCCGGCGACCAAGCCTGATTGAAAATGGTTTTATATCTCCTCCGATTGTCGTGGCCCGGTGGGCTCACGAACCCGAGGTTAGGAAAGGGGGCGGGACGCTTGTGGCAACCTGACTGACAGGTGTCAGGAACGTAAACGCGTTCGTGACGTAGGGTAACATGTGCTGCATGCAGCGGTAAAGGTCGGGGCAGGGCGTAGCGGTTTGCCGATTTAAGCGGAAAACCGTGGGCGCGTCGCCATTGCCCATTGTGGGTATTTGTTCATCACGGACGGCGGCAAAACTGGTCGGACGTACAGAAACCGCTCTAGCCAAGCCTGGAAAGCGTGGGCAGTGGGCTTGCGCGTCGAACCATTGGTTTGTTCCGGATGAAAGCGAACTGGCGCACAAGGGGGAAGTCGCCATGTCGGCAATGCTGGGGGCGTCAAAAATATGGTTTCCGATTGCCCGTCCAGTGCCCAAGTGGTTCGCCGCCTTAGCGCGCCTCTGCCACAGGGTCGGCGTCAGGATAGCGGGTGGCGTATTTGGGTGCGAAATCTAGCGCCTGTTAAACGCCCACGCAAAACGGCGATGCAGTCCCATCCGCGTCAGGCATATCCGCGCCCTTCGGATCGGTGGTCTTGCGCAGGCCCAATCATGATGTCGAGCTTTATCGATCAACATCGCCCGATCCAGCGCAAGGCGGGCCCGTTTCCACTGGCGAGGGTTTTGCAGAAAGGCCAGCCGGTTTTGTCGCGCAGAGGGGACAACTTCGGCGCAGCTGCACCATGTGGCTCCCGATGACCCCGCAAGCGCCTAGAATCGCGCGCGCAAATGGCAAATAAGGGAGCGGCGGAAGAATATAGCAGACCGGCACATGGCAGCACGCTTCAGCCCAAAGCCATGCCCCGTCAGGACCGATCCTTGTTCCGCCACCAACCCGACTTGCGCCACAACCACGGGCGCGACGGCTGCATACATATTGGGAAGAATATAGGCCGTTGAACCGTGCCCATCGCCGCTGTCAACACGCCCGAGCGGAACAGTCTTGGGGCAAGGCCAAAGCTGCTGCCATACATCCAGAAAATCGGCGGGGTGCCCAGTTAGGGACAGGATACAGACCATCGCGAATGGTTGGTGTCGCCTCGGGAGGTATTGGATCCAGCAGCCGCCGATTGCAAAAAGCGCGCGGCAGGGGCGGCCGACGATCAATCGCAGCCGCGTCCATCAATCACGCCCGGGGATCGCCACCGCTCAGGT
>Ga0163217_1024438_pt1 | contig 10229 bp, 16 predicted proteins | sample SynspAceP_FD_185933 | JGI IMG/M metagenome (GOLD analysis project Ga0163217, IMG submission 185933) | Saline lake microbial communities from Ace Lake in Antarctica - Synechococcus sp. Ace-P (PacBio error correction) | ecosystem: Environmental > Aquatic > Non-marine Saline and Alkaline > Saline ...
AATGTGGTTCAGTCGTGAACCTCAAGTTGGACGCGCGTCTGGATCGATGTCATTCTCCGGCGACCTGCCGGGATCGTTCGCAATCATTGACGAATTGCGAATCGGAACCAACCTGGCGAAGCGCTTTGCGCCCGATCCGACCAGAATACAGAGGTGACGTTATCGAATGTGACGACACTTTCGATGGGTTTTGCGGCGTTTTCCGTCTTGTCGGCTCGTTCCCGTCGAATTCTTTTAATCGGCAGCCCGATCCTTCGTGGCCAAATCACGTTTTTCTTGGAAGAGCTCTGCGTGCAATTGCCACCGAGACTCAACCCAGTGGAAATACGAAAACCACGCTAAGAAGATTTTACTGGCCGCTCCGTGGTTTGGAACTCAAAAGAGAGATGTTGCCAGGCGCGCCGGGGATCCGGAATCTCACGGTGGCGGTGCCGTGAACGGTCGCCATTGTTCAGGTCGCCGACAAAGGGATGCAACGCGATTTGAGAGGTGGATCCGTCCGGGGAAATTCCTGTACGATCGTCCGTAAGTATCAACGCTCGAGAGACCAAAGATCGACACGACAGTGATACAGCTCGGCAAACGGCCCCGAAACGATTTACACTTTCGAAGCAGAGGGCGAAGGCGGTCGTGCACCTGGCTTCGCACGCAGTGGAGAAATACCTCTACCAGTAGATTGCACTTCCAACACGGAGTCAAAATTCGCGTTAGTCTGGACCCGGAAAACGCCGGAAAAATGAATCGGACAGCCATCCGCGGCGGGCGTGGTGCCTGCCAGTCCACTTAAACGTTTGGTGGCGTAGGTTAACACTGATTGAGGTTTTGGTTAACCGCAGGGCCTCCGTAAAACAAAAACTGCTCGATGAATTGAAAGCCAAACGTGGCCGTGACCCAGATTGCTGTGGGTCAACGTCGGCGCCCGAGAGTATCCCGATCATTCGGTTTCCTCGATTCGAATGACAAATAAAGTATCAATCAACGGCGGCACGCGCGCCTGCCTCCGCACCAATCATCAACTCTCGGCGCACGAAATGCCGCCCCTACCAAGGAAACCAAAATGAAACTCGCTGGCCCCGGTAATTTCTCCAATTCCCACTCACCAGAGCAATATCGCGATTGCACCGCGAGGTGCTCGAAGAAGGTCTCGGTGAAAAGCACGATGGCGCGGGGCTTGGACTTCGGGCGGGTGGCGAACTTGCTCTTGGTCAGTCGCAAACCGGAAGGACGAAGACCAAAGCGGCTGCGGCCACGATTGGGCGCAAGAGTATCGCCGCGTCAAAGCGATCGGCATATGGCCGCCGAATGTCTCGAGCGAGGAACAGGTCCAGTCGATGGTGTGGCGCCGGGCTATGGAGATTCAGGGCGGATCGCATTCTGATCCCAACGAACACGGCATCAACATTCGCGGTCCGCGATGCGAAGACCTTTCCTCGGATGACTTCCGCAAAGGTGCAGGAGCATTAACGTGACGCGATGCCTGGCTGTGATTGCGAAAAACGTCGCTGCCGAAGTGTATGAAGCAGCGCTTCTATACGGAGCGCGGTCGGGAGAGGAGCCAATGCAACATGGCTAAGTACGGCTGGGGTTGGTTTTGGTTTGGCGAACCGCACGCCCTCACGCGCGAAAAGGCCGACTGTTCGGCAGATGAACCGCGAGCGCTGGGATTGGAATGCACGCGAACAAAAATCAAACGGTCAAAATGCCTCTGCCCCCGGCCCGTTTTTCTCACTCCGATGAATGTTCCGACGCGAAAAGCGAAGGAAGCGAAAGAAGTTCATCGTGGGCGCGACCGCTGTCGAACGTTGGGAGAGCTGAAAACGAGATTCAGGGTGGCGGCGATGTTCTTAGGCGCAAGCGTCCCCTGCGTCGTGGAGTTACAATGACGGAAAGTTATGGCTGACAGTCCGATGGAGGCTGACGGTCGAGATAGAACACGCACGTAGCACAAGGCTGCCGGCCTGTTTCCTAAAGTACGTTAGCCTTTCTAGCTGCCTCCATGTGGTTGCAGGCTAGAAAAAGATCTGACGTAAGTAAGCCAGCTGCCAGCCTGTAACTACGAGAGGAACCCAATCAAATATGAAGAACAGATCAATACGGGCGCACTGCCGTCAAAAAACTTTCTGCGGTTGGCTACCGGTGTTGGGCGATCAGCGAATCCAAACCGACTTAAAACGAAGCGAGCGCTACTCCGGACACCGAGGATGAGACGTCGTCATGTACGACTGCAAACATTCGTCGGCGAATGGATGAAAGTAAGCACGATGCATCCGCTCGTTTATTTCCCAGCGTCGACGTTATCTCTCCTACGACATGTGCCATTGACATCGGAATCGGGAGGGGCCCAAGTTTGGGACTTGGTTTCACAATGGATTCCAAATCGGCGGGCGAATGCGTGACTACGCCGAAGCCAATGGCTTTGTTTAGTCGAGTCCCTGATTCAAGCCGCGCAGGACAAAGGCCGATCTGCCAAGATTTTGAAGCCAAATCAAGACGGGCACCAGCGACAATAGGATGCGAAATGGCCGCGCCGGACGGTGATCATTTCCAGTCGCCGATAAGAGATACTTCAAAATATTCGCTGAGTTTTAGAAATCGGCGAAGCGTGGGGCACGCGGATGCTGGGGAATACTGGCCCTGTTTCCCGTGGTCGAGCGACATCAGGTGCCGGTGGCGAATTCGAGAACCACAAAGAACGAACGCATCCAAGATCGTGTCCGCGTTGGTTGTAAACGAGAATCAGCAGTCCACCATGGTGGGTGCCTGCGTTGACATCGCGAAAAGCTTTCCTTTTGCTCCGATGACCCTCTACGGTGCGATCGAAGTCTGGCGCCTTTCGCGTTTTTCGGTATCAACTTCAATGTATCTGCGTTACCCATTACGAAGACCGGTTTTTTGCTGGTGACATTTTCCGCGCCTGGGCAAGGTAGCTTGATGCTGAACGGATCACTGGCATTCTGGCGAACAGCGCGCCGCAGCTTCCGTTTCTTTCCTAGAGGTCATCAAGCGCGGTGGAACCACCTTAGCAAGCGTCTCTCTGAGACGCTGAAAATTGCGAGTCCTCAAAGAGAGACTCGCCTACGGTGGAGTTTTGCGAACCTTTTCCCGCGTGATGGTGCTTATCCACGCCGACGAAATGCTCACGTATGGCGAAACCCTTCAGCCAAAAGGCTCCGTTTCCAAGGAGTGGCTCCGCGGGCTTCCAGCGGGCCGAGCCCGGCATGCTCGACGCTCAAGAACTAACGGCGCCAACTAATTGAATGAGGTCGAACTGGAATGCCGATCATCATGCAACACCCGAGCCATCACACATTCAGGCAGCGATGCTGGCATTGCAAGGCGGGTAATTGTGTTTATCTCGAGAAAAAGCTGATTTAGGAACCGATTCGCGAAGGACGCTGCCCGGCAAGATGCAGTCAAAAACAACAGGACGAAGTCTTGCAAGTCGTGCTAGAACATCTCTCGATGGAAAAGTGAACCGTTTCGTGTGAGTTCCTCCATGAGGTTGGTCTCGGAAAAAGGTTCCTCCGCATCGAATTCCCTAATTTTCCTGGCCCTATGAAAGATCCAAAGTTTCGACGCCCAACCCATACGCGAAGGGGCTCGACTGCAATCCGAGTCTCGTCAGTCCCAAGACGCAACCGGTCGAAGTGGTGGGCAATCGACCATCACGTGTGTCATCTTGTCAAGCATCCTCGCGAACTCCAACGCCCGTTGCAAATGGAACCCACGATCGGTGAACGCTTTTTGTCGATAGAAACCCGAGGCAGAACAATCTGCTCGACCGACCTCGCCGCGAACACTTTCCGATTGGCTTCCATCACAAGCGAAGCCAACCCGACAATAGACCCGTCGCCTCACTTTTCAATCCGGTTGAACGTACGTTAGGAAGAGCCCCTGCCCAGCCTGTCGCAGCGTGAGAAAACAAGCGTTCGCTGTTGTTTTTAGCACATCAGCGGAAAAGGTTTTTCGACAGAACGTCATGCAGGCGAGTCTCACTGAGGTTCCTTGTTCATGGCGACAAGAGCAGAGTCGGGGCATCCACTTCTGGCGAGACGGGTTCCGTCGAAGCGGTGGGAATGAGGGACTGAACGACGGCAACGGAACCTGGTGCGTCCAACCTTGTCCTCAGAGCGATCGCGGTTGGCGAGCTGAGCTGGTATCCTGACTTGTTGGCAAGACTGGGCAACGCGGCTGAGCGGGATAAAGACAGGGATCCGAAAATCGAATTCGTAAGCCAGGAATCCAATGGTTGCTGTCGTCTGAGAGGACACTGCCCTGCGAGCGGCCTCGGTAAGTTTTTTTCGATCGCGTTCTGTGATTGGATCTCAACGAGCACCGCCGGCTGTTATGGGGTGAAATAACAACGGCCCCACGACAGCCAAATGGTCCCAGTGCCAAGGCAGCGGAAGTCGTGCCGGTCGCGCCCGTTCGGTCAAGGGTAAGAGGACCCGAAGCAGGATGATCGCGACGCGGATCAGATGCGGACTGGAAGGGACCGTGGCGACGGGGTTTCGGGGGACTTTGCGGGTGGGCGTCATTGTCATAAGGTAGCTGGCCAGTTATAAATAGCCAGTACGCTGGCCGGCGAGCACGGCGTCCACCCAATACGCCGAGGCTGGTGGGTTCATGCCCAGGCGGTTGATAAAATGAGATGAGGACCAAGCGTGCATGACAATCGCCAAAACAGCCACCCCACAGAACGTTCCCTTCGGAATCAATAGCAGGCAAGCGGAGTGGTGAATTCTGATAACGGGAAACAAAAGCGGCGGCGTAGAAGACGGGTTTGGCGACGGCCATTGGTAGAGATCGATCAGGCAGCACGAACGTGGGCCGTGCACAGGAAAATCCTGGCCGACGGTGTGAAGGAATTGATAGCGAATTTAACCCAGCAAGAAGCTGTAGAAGTAGAATGCTGGATGGTGAGCAACGCGAAACGGCGTTCGGTGGTTTAAATCGACTCGGCAGAGCGAAATACAAAAAAAAACACGCGTAAGAGAAACGAATTTGAAGGCCCAGGGTGCAAATCGTGTTGGTCGGTTAGGAAAACCCGAGCGCGAGTGGAAGATGCAATGAGTAACCAATGCCGTGCGCGTGAGGTACGGGTCGATTCGCCCCGCAGAAAACGATTGTCATCCCGAACAAATCAGGGAATCAAAACGAATGCAACGCATCGACGCCGGAAAACGCGAGAGCGAAATGCCAAGGCCCACGGCAAAAACCCGCAGGAATAGAATTCCGTGTCGGTCACCATGCCGTTGGCAAGCTCTACCGGCTCGATACCGGCGATGAGCAGACAGCAGCGAAGCGGCCCAGTAGCGAGACATCGGGCCCTCCGATTGCGAAATTGATGTGGCGGTGGTTGGGTTCATAGGTTGCTGGCGAGCGGGTAAATTGGTCTCGTGGCCAAGAGGGGGTGCGGATTTTACGCACTGGTTTCAGAGTGTGCTCCCAGCTTCGTCCCAAAAGCGAAGCCTTTTAAGCGATAACGCTTCCGAAAACGAAGACGGATAGGTTTCCTTGCTCTGGGTCCACTCTGCGTCTCTGCGACCTCTGCCGTTCTGCGGCGTCTCTGCGGCGTCTCTGACGTTACGATCCAACATGAGAGGTTTTGAACAGTCAGAGGAATCCCACGCCGGAGAGAGAGTGCGGAGCTTTAGGCTCCCGAAAAACCAAATTCCCCCTTCTAAGCAACATCTCACAATTGATTCGGTTGCAACCACCATAGCAGCGTCCTCTCTGAAGACGCTGGAAAATCAAACGAGTTCAGAGAGACTCGCCTACGTGAGGTTCTGCCGAAACCTTTATTCCCCCGAATGTGCTTAGAACCAGTGTACGGTTCAATCCGTGTCCCTCAGTGAGGCGGGTTTTCAGCGTCGCGAAAGTTCCGTCGGCTGGTCCCGTTTTGCCTCGTGCTCCTCCTCTTCGAACTTACGTGCACGCCTCGGTCTCCGCATCCTTAAGCGTCGAGTCGATTGCCGGTCCTCGGTGGACCGCTTCCCTCGCGGTCGGACCGTTTGTTCCAAACCGATCGAAACTGCGAAGGACGCGATTGGTCTGTGCGAGCTCGGTCAATGCCGAGGTTTGAAATTTTGTTCGATAACAGGTAGGCCCGGGCCAACCCGCGGCGGTGAGCGAGTTGTTTTTCTTCTGCGCTTGCTTGAACCGGAATTTTTGGTCTTCGCAGATTGCGGATCGAGTCTGCAACTTTAGCAACCTCGCGGAATTGAACGGAATGCTTCGCGGAGCGTATTGCTCGGCCCGTTTTTTGCGAAGACATCTTTGTTGCATGCGGGAACCGCTTTTCGCGAGAGGCAACTCGTGCATAACGTTTGACCGCCGTTGCGGTGGCGTTCGGCTCCCAAAACGCAACTCGGCCCGCTCAACGCTCAGACCGTTTTAACGCATCGAGGATCTCGTACCGCGATATGCTTCGGCACCGACATGCTTTCGCAACTGGCGAGTTTCGTCCTTCCATATCCCAAAAGGCTGAATAGCCAACATCCGCTCGGAGATGTCTTCGACTTGGTTCGCAAATGGAAGTGAGGTTAGATCGCAATGAATCAAACTAAATTGGGAAAACCATTTCATCATAAATGCTTGAAAGGGGGGAAACAGGGAAGGGAAACAGGGTTTGTTTTTCAAACATCTCGTTTCATTGGACTTCAAAATTGTTCTTAACAACCGTGGCTAGCGTTAAAGATGCCTTGTTTGCTGGAATTCATGAACAGCGTGCTCAATGCAAGGTCGCAGTTTCTTTCGCTGAGCGTGCGGAATGCGGCTCAGCAAAGGGTTTTCGCGGTGGTGTTCACACGCCCGCCGCGAATAGCGGATGACGGAGGGCTCGACGAAGCAACCCGGTCGCCCATTAACATGCCGGTGATGAATTCGATCGTCGAAACGACGACCATCGGCCACCAGGTGGTCGAGCGCACAAGAACGCCGCCCGACGACATGAATCAAAGGGTGCCCCGCAATCGCAATCCGATCGCGACAAAATCCACCAAAAACGAAGACAAAATCCATCAACGTCACCAAGGTGCAACCAAACTGCCGCCGAGAGAATCTCGAAGCAGGGCGAGACGAGAATCGTCAACGCGGGCCGAGATACCAGCAGCGGAATCGTGGTGGCCGAATTTGAGGAATGTCTCGCCGCCAGCAATTCCACCAAAACCGATCACCGTCAAACCGGTTGGGATCAAAATACATCTGCGGGTCCGTTAACGACCCACGAGCACAGGCCTAGCCAAATCCGCACGTTCAACATCACCCGCCGAACCGACGACGTAGCGACGTTGTTCCGTCATCCGTCCGTGGGAGAAACCAAAAATCGCCGCCGCTGCGAACACGATCAACATTTAGACCGTTCGCCGTGAGTCGAATCCAAACAAACTCCATCCGGTACAGACGGGCGGCAACGCGATCGCCGGCGACGCCGTGAGGCCACGCACGAGAATGTCGAACGCGGGGGTGGTTCGTCCAACGCCCGTGCGCCAACATCAAACAAACTCCGGCGGCAAGTTAACCGTTTAGCAATCGCCAACCAGCTCGTGAGGCACGGGAATTTGGATGGTGCCCAGTGGAAACCCAATGCGACGGAAACCAAATTGCGATGATCGCGAACACGCCTCCACGTGCGATTCGACTACCAGTTGCCGCTAACGGCGACGTGAACACTCAATGAAACGTGGTGATGATTAAACGAGGACAACGAATCAGCGTCCGCTCGATCAGAAACGTAATCCGTCGACGCCAAACAGCACGATTAAAAAAGAAAACAACGCCAACCACGTCGTGACGTCAATACTCAACACCGCCGACTCGCGGTTCGCTCAAACATCGACGAACGCGTCTCGAAACAGATCAACGACACGACCGGTTGCCGCGAGCATCCCACACACCGGACGGGTGTGCCGAGCAAACAGCTCACTTGAGATCGGCAATTGGAAACAACCAACAGCCGCGATACCCGCGATCACGAGGTCGCCACAATGAACTCAACACTGGCCAAAATCGCCAAACGCTTCGTGCGTACCGTAACACTCGCGAGCGTTCTCGTTGTAAAAGCGATTCCACATCCGTCGCCAAAACGCGATCGCCGAACTCACAACGTCATTGCGAAAGATAAACCCAAACCCGACGTCGTCAAAAAAATCGCCACCACACGAAACTGATCGCGACGGTGATCCCGAACATCATCGACGCGCCCGATGACGACCGTCAACAGCAAAACCGCAGCCGATGTCAACGCGTAGACCAAAGGGCAAATGTTCCGATCAAACCAACCCGGTAGCAAACAAACCACCACCGACCACCCGCCACAGGAATCCGGGGCGAGAACGGAAGGGCGGTCGAACAAAACGTGATCGCACTGCGAAACAGAACCGTCCGCGACGGACGATGATACCGGCAACGATTCGTCACAGCTCTCGGCCGGCAGAACGGAAACATCCAACGCGATCGTCGCCCATCCAAAGTGCCCGGCCAAGCTTAAAACGCGGCCGCGACGACTTGACCGCGGAAAATCGCCCAACGTCCAAATCCGCCAACGGCAGCAACAACGCGCAGCGGAAGTCCGGCACCGTGAACCTAATCGCCCGGTTTGTCCCGTTACGCCAAAAATCGACTGAGCTGAAAATCGCAAACGCCGAGTTTTTTCATCACCAGAAAAACGCACAACGTTTTGACACGCCGCACGACTGCCACCGCCGAACCGGCCGCAATCATCCACTCGCCAGATGATCGATGCGACAGCAATCCGATCACCCGCAGTCGCCGTCGCGATCAACCACGAATCCACATCCCGCAAACGTAAGGCTGAGCGAGATTGCGCATGTCATCGCGGACAACGAGAACACCGAGGCGCGCCGAGCGTAACAAAGTCGACTCGATCGAGCTAAGGAATGAACGAAACTTCCGAGGGTTCACGAGCGAACTGAAGTCGCCAACCAAACCACCTGACCAAGAACGTGACGCTCTATCGCCACTGATTTGAAACCAGCCACCGACGACCGCTCAATCGAACCGCGGTGCTGCTCGAACCCTCGGCTCCATCCAATTCCACGATCTGAAAGGCAATCAAACCGAAGCAAACGCAACGCGCCGCGAGCGATACCACGCACATCGCAATCAAAATCCCCAATTCGAAGTTCGCGAAAACGAACGACGTCCGGGCGGTCGGCGATCGAGCGCCGATGCCCGATCGCGGCTAAATGAGCGAACGATCGCGAAACACCCCACTGTTGAAAACAAAGGCCGACGGAAAACTGATCAAACACCCACCAGAGACACGCCGCTTTCAAAATTCGTTAGCGACAGCACGGCTCAAACGAAAACCGAAAACAACGGTCCACGATTGTTTTGAGCGGAATTTGAAACTCGCCCGATTCCCGTGAGCGCCGAGCAGCTCGGCTTGGCGATCGCGACACCGACCCAACACGGTGCGTAAAGTCAGTTCCCGTAGAACGCGACCGGTAAACCGTTTCTCTTGATCGCCGACGCCGCACCCGCTTCATCGCTGAAATCAGTTTCGCCCATCAACGGTGGGGCAGGATTTGATACGCACAGCGCGACTCCACACCGACCAGATGCCGGCCCCCAACGAAACCGCGAAATGCCTGTGTGTTTCCCTCGCCGAGCGTCAAGAATCACACGCGCGACCAACGTCGTCGCAAACCGACCGCCCGCGTCGAGATTCCGAAAAATGAAAACCATGGAAACGACAGCAGCACCCCGATCGCCGTCAATAATAAACCACGGAGCAACGGAGGACCGATACGACCCAAGGCAGCGGATGCCACCAGAATCGCCCGTCGCGTCCGAAACACGTCCGTGGGGCGATCGTCCTTTCGTCGTCAATCAACACCGTCGCCCGCCCATCATCACGGTCACCAACCCGAGCCAATGATCGGAGCGCGCCCGACCCGTTTTCCGTCACCGTCAGACAATGAAACAACGACGCCAGCATCGCGATTGAAGGAATCAAAACGCGCGGACGGCGATATTCTTCGTCAACCAAGAACACATGCCGAATTGACCTCACCACGCCCAACGTCATCAACGACCAAAAATCCCGAACCGAACAACAACTGCCAAACCACGGCGTCTCGAATCACCGGCAGGATTCCGGCCAGGGCACAGCAACACGTACGAGGCCAAAAAAGTCGTTGGCGCCGTGCAACCAATGCGAAAAAATCCGATCGGCGGCGAAACACCATGAAACCCTCGCGGGG
>Ga0163217_1072802_pt1 | contig 10229 bp, 16 predicted proteins | sample SynspAceP_FD_185933 | JGI IMG/M metagenome (GOLD analysis project Ga0163217, IMG submission 185933) | Saline lake microbial communities from Ace Lake in Antarctica - Synechococcus sp. Ace-P (PacBio error correction) | ecosystem: Environmental > Aquatic > Non-marine Saline and Alkaline > Saline ...
ATAGATACGTCCCCCTTAGATGAGATGCGCTGCAGTCGGTATGGCTGCGCTTTTAACGTGAAACTATGGACCACGGCGTCGGCGCCTTCAGCTCAGCTCGATCGCACGTCTCTGCCGTGGATTTTGGCATCACGCCTTTCAGTCATCCCAAGAGTTGGGGCGGTGGCTTTCAGCCAACAGTTTTCGCTTCTAACGAGGCGTAAACCGACAACTGTCTCGTGGTGCGGGGGCCGCCTTCTAGGGCCCGCTCGCTACCACGACACCCCGTGCTCCAGTGTGAAGTGTTTTCTTTGAGATGCCTGAAAGGCTTATCCAGCAAGCCTCCTTGCCTGGGGGCTTATTGTTGTTTCTTTGGTGGCGTGTCGTCAGCTCCACTGAAAGGGGGTGAGTCTATTTTGTTGGAATGCTCAGTTTCTCGACCAAGCTTGTTATCGAATGTTGCGGTTGGTGTGTCAGTACCCAGCATATCTCTCCTCGCCGTGTCTCGTTTAGTGAGGGTGCCTGGGAAGTCCGGGGCGGCCGATCTATCAGAGAATTCGCGTCAATCTTCGCCGCCTGCAGTGGTGCTTTCTTCGTCGCCTCGTGCTAGTACTCCGAGTTTTGCGCCAACGATGGACCTGAAGGAGATCTGTATCGACAGCTTTGTTGTTCGTATTGATGAGAGACCCGAGCGTATAGTAAATCCGTATGAATCGTTATGGGCGTTGTCCGACAATGGAAGCTGGCGAGCCAGCTGGTCCAGACTTCATCGCTCCGTTGCCAGGGCGTGGTAAGGCTCAAGCCCCCCACAGTCAGAAACATGCCTATTACGACATGGACCCGGCCAGGTGATTACGTTCGAAAGGTTATCTTGATTCCAGCCCCGCTGCCCTGATCACCGGCAAGCGGGGTGACCAAGCGCCGCATCGAGTCCGCACCCATGCTATTACGTCGCTCGTCAATTGGTTCTGCTTGAGCCGGTGGCTTTTCTGAGACCGGGGAATTGGTTGTTTTGGGAATGCTGAAGTAGAAGATCTATGAGATCACTGGAACCATCTTGGCCCTTCGGGTGGCAGCCGGCGCAACTGAGCCTGGGTGGGTTCGTCCCGGTCCAAACACAATTGAGGGGGTGGGAGAATATTCTATTCTCCCGGGAAAGTGTGCCTCGGGAACCTGGTTTTCGCCCTTCAAGGTCTTCGCCTTAAAAATCCAGATCGGCGTGCTTAAGTATTCCCGCGGTTTTCCCGGTCCATGACGAACAAGCGGGGTCAAGTCTCTTGGCCCTTGTCAACGTCATGCAAACGGACGTCCTTGGCCGCAGTTCAAGCAGGAGGGGGTAGGATTGGCGACGCAAGCGGCGGCGGGCGTGCGGGCGTAAAGGCCCGCTCCTGCCCGGGCCACCTTGTCTTGGCTCCATCGAAACGTAATGTCCCCAGATGAGTCCGCGGTGCTACATCAGCGCCATGCGTCGAAGCTGCCGCGGGTTTAGTCGAAATTTCGAAGGCCCTATGTCCGAATCGGAGGCAGCAGGAGGTGCCGGGAAGGCCGAGACCTCTTCGAGCGCCACGTGAATCTCGGAATGACCGGGCGGGATGGAAGGTGAGCGTATTCGGGGCGAATCCTTGAAAATAAAGACCTGCAAGCCGATCAAAAATTAAAAAGCGGCTGGGGATTGCTTCGATGTGTTCCTAGTCGGAAGCTTGCCGATAAATTCCGACAGAGCAAGAAAAAACCTTAATGTCCGGACAATTTGTTCGATTTGCAATTGCGCATTAGATCTAAAAGATATAATCATTCCGTTTAAGGGTGGACTTTCGTAATGTGGGAAAAAAGCCATCCGTTGTCGTGTCTGGGAGGAACGCATTCAATGAATCAGAAACTTAAATGATCTCGACAGCATGCCGCGGCGATCGCGATGAGTCTGGCCACAAGCGCCAGCTAGTTCACAGGAAAACGATGAGTTCGCCCGACTCGCGGTCGGCTGGGAAACTTGAACGGTCACAGCTCAGAGGGCCCGAGGAAAGTTCTTGCAGGAATGTGCGATCGCTGTCACAAGCATTGTCTACCGAAAACAGCTGGGAAGTTACAAGCAGGTTGCCGAATGTGATCGAACCCGCCTCCAATTCAAGTTCCCAATATACGATGCACAATTCGGGCACCGCTTAATGCCGCAAGCAATCACGTCTGCGTGGCGTGGTGAAACGAGAGCCGCGGTGCAGTTGAGCAGGCTGTCGGGTGTCTTGTCCGACGGCGTCCCTACTTGGTCGTTCGGTCGGCTCCCTGTTGAGGTTTGGTTTTGACCTTCGAACAGATTAGAAGTCCTGCGCGGTCCGCAAGCACGCTCTATGGCCGCAACACGGTTGGCGGAGCTTTGTCAAGCTGAATGTCGTGAAACCGCAAAGTTTGAAAACTCGCGATATTTCCCGAACGACGATTTGGCAATTGGGCCCCGCGAATGGATCTCCGCGCCACTGGCAATAATGAAATAGGTGAGTCGACAGCGGTGCGGCGTGACGGTCTTAGCGCGTGCGCGACGGAATTCTTCACTGGTCCACAACCAAACGATTCTATTCGGGCGAGGGACGAAGACGTTTCGGTCGCAAGACATCACCGGCGTTCCGTGCTAGTTTTGCGACCATGCAGTTCAATCCGACTGGAGCTCAACGTCGCGCTGGAAAAAACCACCTTGATCGCTCGGACCCCGCTCCCTGATTCGGTGAAGGCCGGTAATGATCGCGACAATCGATCAAAGTTCACGACGAACCCCTTCCCGGGCGTGACCTGCGCAAACCGTCCCTCCTGAAACGCTTCGGCCAATTGGGGTGCTTACGGGGTTATGATCAGAAGGTCGCGAACGCGAGGTTCTCACAATTATCGACGGAAAAGTTTTCGGCAACATTCCGTTTCTTCGTCCGATTCACGGCGTAACCTGAGATGGACGACATCTGGTGTCCACGGATTGGTTTCCCCACCTTTCAGGAAACTGAACCAGAACCAGTTCAGCCAGAATTCCACCTCTTGCGTCGAACTATGACGGTCCTTTCAAACTAGTCGGTGGCCTCTACTACTTAACAGAAGATTTCAGCTCGATACAATTCTTCAAAAATCTTCCCCGTTCTTTCGATCGATTCAAGACAGCGAAATCTTACGCGCTGTTCGACAGGGAAGTATCAGGATGAATGACACGGCCTTTGACTGGCGGCCCCTTCGGGTACAGCGCAGGAAAGCAAAGAATTTTTCTTCGGCCATCAACGAAAGCCTTCGCCTTCAGCCCGGACGCGATTCAAGCCGACTTTGATAATATAGCTATACGGTCAACGCCTGAATTACCAGATAAAATGATGAACGGCCCGCTCCTACGCAAAAATATTCAAACGCCTTACAAATCCGTTGGTTGTCAGCAAAGATGCCGTTTAGTGGGACGGCGGTCTTCCAAACCAGTGGCTGAAAGAAAACGCTTGCGTCCTTCGAAGGTCGGGGCCAGACCCGAATTTCTCAAAATTCGGTTCGGTTTGAATCTGCTGCCTCTAAGTAATACGTAATGATGACATTCAAATCAGCGCCACGATTCCAAACGTGGGCTTCACACGTTTTCCAACGTCAAACGAAACAAAGACATGGGGCGGCGAAGCGGAACTGGTCTGGCAAGTGAACGAACGCCTTCCAGTTTTAATGCAATCTCGGCCTTCTAGGCGGCGAGTTACCGACGTCCCACTTCCGGATCAGGCGCGCGGTTTAACGCACAACGGATCGAGCTGTCCGACCATTGGACCGCCACTGCATGACGTCGCAATTGTCAAATGTGCCAAGAAATCTCGAAGATTCAAGAACGCACGCGTCCTATAAAGGCTTTGTGGCTGGCAGAGTACACCCGCCGGATGGCGACGAACCTTGATCATGAACCGGAAATGTGGGGCTTCAGGACGAAGCAATGTGCGCGCTTGGTCGCCAATGCGCCTGCGCATATTCCTAAAGCGGAAATCGATCCCTTGCTCGATGCCCGGATAAAGTAATCAAGTCCGATGCTGCTGGTCGGTCGCGCTCTGGGGAAAGAACCTCACGGACCGAGGCCGGTATTAATCGGTGTCGCCACGGCAAGCAGCTTTCTCACCCCTACGCCGATCCGATTACCTATGGGATCGAATTCTTGGTTATACGTTCTGACTTTTAGCCAACTTTTTTAACTGAAAGCCCCAGCGCGGCGCTGGGGCTTTTTTTTTAGATAACCCAGAATGCTCAGGACAGTCCCGCAAGGGGAGGGTCCTAATCTCTGCGCGCCTAGATGCAGTCGGTCATGCGGCAGAAAGAGCTTGGGTCTCGGCAGCGCTGGGCGTCCTTGGCCGGAACAAGGCGGGCGAAATTTGAAGTATCGCGGGCAAGCTTCGGGATGATGCGCAGACGGACGAACACGTCAGAGCGGAGCTTGCGAAACTTTGCGAAACCGCCATACTGCCAAGTCCGCAGAAAATGAGGGCCGGGCCCCCGTACAAAAGCAGCTTCGATCGGACGTTTTTGACCAAAGACACGTACACAGAATACTCCCACGATCTTAGTTTCCCCGTTCCGGGACTGTTAACTGCTGCACCAATCCTGAGCGGACAGAGCCCAAGGTTCTAACTACCGCTCAAAGCGGATTTATAATTTCTTGACGCTCGTCTGTGTAAGCGTCGAGAAAAGCCATGGCCCCAACTGGGGCAGTCAATAATTTCACACCATTTTTTGAGGTAAAGGCGCGATACGCGTGTAAACTCGCCAAGGTCATCGTCTGGTTTCAATACTCGCATCCCGGTGTGGCAGGCTCTTTAATCTCGACAAATGAGGCGCAAACTCAAAATGCGGCCGGTGGCCCCATTTCGTAGTTTTCCACCGGACGGAGATTCTCTGCAAACGACATGGCCATCACTTTTCGAGACTGTGCCGGGTCCGCGAGAGAAATGACGCTTCCACATTTGACGAACCAGCGCGTAACCGTCAACATTCCAAGGGTATCTCTTGCATACGTCCCTGCATCATCTCTATTTTCCATCCCGCGGTTGAAAACCGGTTGCTGAGACAAGAACAAATTCCGACCTGGCCGGGGCCGTTTTCTTTGGGCCGCCGCAACAGCAACCTCGCGGCCCGTGTGGTATCCGAGCTAATCGCCCGCCGAGATCAAGACCTGTCTAACGACGTCCCCATAGGCTTTGGGCATAATCCTCGTAGTGACAGTGGGGTGCAACCGGTGGGGGGGGCTGACTCACCAAAAAACCCCGGATAATCGTGCGCAACAAATTGTTTCTGTCTTCGGATGCATAATTCCATGAATCTTTGAAAAATTCGTCCTGATTTTGGGACTCATATGCGGCAAGCCAGAGGTCGATGTTGGCACCAGCCCGGTGACGCAACACGCGAATGAATTTGACTCAAAACTGTCCATCTTATGAATGTGGCGGATCGGCGCATCGTCACTCCTGAATATTCGGGTTCCGACATTGCAACGCCCAACGGTACATATTCATAACGTCCAATGTCCGCATCGGCGTCAATTGTGGGAGGTTCAGGGTTTCGGTTATATCCGATAGAAAGCATGCTCGCGCTGATACAATTTGCACGACGCAAACTTGTCGCCTCGGCCCCTATCATCGCACTGAAATGACAAGCCGTCTTGCCCGCCGGCGCCATGGCTCGTAGTGGGGAAGGGCGAAGCGGTTATGCCGCCGCTAGCAGGACCACTGCGCCCGACCTAATAGAATGCGCCCAACAGACTCGATGCGGCAAGAACAGCCCTCCAATGTCCCATCGAACGCAATCGTGGAGTGAAAGAGTTCTAGAGCGTCTTCACGGAAAAGTTTTCAATAAAGCCTGAACTTGGCCTGGGAAGGAGTTGAACTCAAGAAGCCCAGAGAATGAGATAGGCGGTCCGAGCGCTTACAAGGACCAATCATTACATTTCCATTCGGGTGGAGCATTGTAGCGGCCTTGAAATGGATCCATATCGCTTTCTGTCTTGTCCCTGTTTCCGGAAGAGCCTCGCGGGGATGTGAGTGGTTGAGCCGGAAACTCCTGCACAATACTGATCGAGGACTGGCTTTTTACCATTCTCATAGGCGTAGTTTGGGAATTTCCTGTTCCTGCGGAAAAGAGGCATCGGGATGGTCGCTTCTATAATGCCATCTGATCGACGCTTGGATCCTTCGAGAGGATTCTGACCTTATTGGAACCGACAATTAGGAACCTTCTCCTGCTTAAATCCGGTTGATTCAAGGCATGGCGATGTTGGTTCATGGTTGAATAGAAATAAAATTGATCCGTGCCATGGCTGTTACGGTCGTCTTCCGAACAAGTCCGCTGGTTGCCGGAAACCATGATCTCCGGTTCCCGCGCAAATTTGCAAAAGCCGCAAATATGAATGGGTCGGCCCTGAAACAGTGCTGACCGCGATGTTTCCATACTCGGTTTTGGCAGGACGGGAAATTCTTCCTCAGGGCCATAACGATGGCGGCGATACTTGTCTTCGAACCGCTTCCGATTGTCGTCGTCGTAAATTTCATATCCGGATAGAGTCTCGCTGAATGTTGCGCGACTTCCAAAACACCTTTGCGACTTGGCCGTCCTGCCGATCAACTGCCGTTTGAGACTGTGAGGATATGTCCGGGCCAGTTCCGGGTTCGGTCGCATACGAGTCCGAAGATGAGGATAAGTATCGCAGGATTTGGGCGATGTCCCCCAGCCGTCTGTTTTTCTGGTCCTGAATCTGTACCGTATATTTCAAGTTTTCAGTTTCTTCCGCCTGGCGAGTAACCCGTCAGCGAAACTCGTGATAGAGCAAAAAGTCTTGGTTTGCTTTGCCTGTGCTGGCAGGCCTGCCTTGCCAAAAGGCTTCCAATATGAATCAAATTGTTGGTCAGTCCTGCTTTTTCAACAGAGCAAACTCCGAAAAGGGAATTGGTTGTACTCTGTAATGACTTTTACAACTACTCATCCTTGGCGAGGGGGTGAACGGGATAGGATTCCGTCGGTCTGCCAGACCGGCATCGTGTCGATGGTTTGACCTGCGACCGCCTCTGACTTGGCGACCTTCATCGTTTTGACGAGAATGATTGTGCTGCACGCAGAGATGGCGGCGGCCAAGGCTTTATCCTGGTAAAATTGATTTTCATTCCGAATCTGCTTCGATAGCGTCTCACCAGTACGATGGTGATCCGGTGATGTTTTTTGGAAATATGCCCTTGAACAAGCGAGTCAGACTTTCATCTTCGAAGCATCAGTCCTTCAAAAACGACAAATATGATTTTTGGACAGGTCGGCCCGTTTGTGTAAATCAAGCAAGACCATGTCCCCCAATCAGGTCGCCGCCAGATAAGTACATTGCCGCAGTATTTGTCAAGCCCGCGTGTATAGATTTCGAGATCGTCGGCCGGGTTTAGTCAGGATGGGATGCTGCAAGTCGCGCAGCGTCTGCGAAAAGATCCGCCCCAGGCAAAGGCCGCCGCGTGGCCCATTCCGTAAGGCATCGCCGGCCCATTGTATTTGCATGAACGAGCGTGCCAACATGTCGAGTGTCATGCGGGTCCCGGCCATGTTTGACGACGCGCGTCCATGAATTTGGAGGAAGCGCGTGCCCTCCAGGTTCGAGGGGGACGGGAACGAAAAATAGTCTCGAAAATAAGCGCGTTTCCTTTCGTTCGTAAGAATTTGGTGCAGAGATCATGGCGATGGCACCCGACGGCGGTCCGATGTGTTGTCAGCGAGACTTGCAAGCTACCATTGCACCGGTATGATTGCCGAACAGGTCACTTGTTTCGCATCTGCAGGCTGTCCGAGAGATTTGCGATAACATTCCGCATTAATACTGGGAATGGTGACAAATGTTTGTTTCAGACGGCGGGCAGTCGGACATGCCGCATCTGGATACACTCGAAACGCGATCACATGCTGCGATCGACCGCAGCTTGCATGAAACGACCTCGAATTCCCAGAGGATGAAATTTTGGGCCTTGATGCAAGCCGACGAGTGGGCGCCTCCGCCAATGTTCTTTACCAAATCTCGGCGATAAAAGTGGCAGCTTGGCCTGCGCCGCCGGGGAAGAATTTTCTGACTGTCTGTAAGGTCATGCCTGGAGAGTCTCCTGTTTCTGAAAAAGACCGGATCGAGGCAGGGGCCGCGTTTTTTGGGGGGCAATGATTGCCTTCGGCCTGAGAAACGCTGAAATCCCGATGCCCCCATACCGGCTGGCGCCGACGACCGGATATTTGAAAAGACTGCTTCTTCGCTTCGAAAAGACGACCGTCAGGGAATGTGTCGTTTCAATCTGACGGCGCCAACATCAAAGCTTTGCTGCCAACTCTTCGGCGTTTGGCCAGATTTCCGGAAGAAGACCGCAGCCGACAGACCGTACTCGGAGTCATTGGCCGGAGCGCGATAGCCCTTCATCTTTCAAGCTCTCAAATGCCATAACGGGCATAACGGGCCCGTATGTTTCATCTCGCATTAACACATATTTGTTGAGTGACATCGCGCAGAACGGTGGGGCGCAGCCATAGGCTCCGCCATGGTTCTCGACCCGGCCCCCGTCCAAAAATGCGCGGCACCAATTGTCTCTGGCAATCTTCGATATGCGCCGTCCAGTGTTCAGCTTGCCTTGTCGAAACCTGATTGGCCCTATCTCGCCATCGTTTGGGTCTGGCCAGGTCAGGCGCACGCGTCGGCCCCTTTTTTCGCACAGCCTGGAAACAAACTTGAATCATAGAGGGGCGCTGGACATAGATTCGCTCAATGGATTGCAGGCTTGGTTCCGGTCGCGAGAATGGAACCGCGGCAAGTGCGCGTCGGTCCCGCCATCCTCGATATGGCGTCAGACAGGACAGATCAGCGGGTCCTGCCACAGCTCCCAGGAAAAGGCGGGGTATCGCCGCGCGCCACACCGCGGCGACCTTGGCGTCCGGTGGCAAACTGGATCCGGTAAGCACAAGCGTCCACATGTTTGCGACAAGTGCACTACCGGTTTCACCATCCACCCTGGACGATGGCAAAGACTCGCTCAGCCCGCCGACTTTATTCGCGGTCTCAAGCGGCGTCCACGAAAACGTGGCGTGGGACTTCGGGACGGCTTTAGCAAAATCGCGCAACCGGCCGTTAAGGCCCGGAATGGGTGTCCCGATCATCGAGAGTGTAAGCGGGAAATCCAGGCGGAAATGAACCCCGACGGACAGGTACGGCACGTAAGGGACCAAGTTATGCGATTCGCCAGGTTTTGAGCGCCTTGTGTCCACCGTAAGGTAACAGATCCGGCCGCTTTGCTTGAACCCAGCCGGGATTTGTATGTGCAATCACCCCGGCCAGCTCCATTTGGCGATTGCGGAAGGCGGCCCTGTGGTCGATCTTCAGGGCTGACAAGAATGTCCTGCGCGCGACTGATGAAGCGTGTCTGCCAACGCCTCGGCCGCCTCGATCTGTCCAGTCAGGTCGAGGCGCGCACCATTCCCAGTTGAAGCGCGCCGCAGGCGTTCAACTGCCGATGCTTACGCCTGACTCAAATCGGCCGCGTCGATTCGTTCGCGTTCGATCATCCCGTTGCGCCGGATTGCGGAGCGTCGAGTTTCCGGCCCATTGGCTCAACTCCAGTCCACACGCCAGGAATTGGGGACCCTGTTGTTTCGATCGCAGCGTTCCTTGACCGCCTCGACGAGACGAAGAAACTGTCGGGGGTCGCGTCCCTTCACCATAAGGATAGGTTCCGACAAATCTGAAATGTGCAGCCCCGTAGCGGAGAGATGTGTCCGAGGACGAACTGGCGGCGCGTTCGACCATCGCAGTTGCTTCAGGATTGGGCCCTTGTAGCGTGGAATTTGGAAAGAACGCTTGGCTTCGACTGCGGCTCATGGATCTCGAAAGTTCCTTCGCCAGAATGAGACCGGTTCAATCAGATAGCATTCGTGCCCATGTCGTGACGCCCGGGCGCCCGTCAGAATGTTTTGTGGCGGTCAAATTCGGCCCGCCTTTTCCCCTCGAACCCGGCCTCGAGATCGCGCCAAACAGCGGGAACCCTTGCCTGATAGGGTTACGAACGAATGACCGTGGAATAGGGACCCATCTTTCACGGCCTGTGGTCCGAGCAAATGTATTTGGAGCGGCCGTAAACGGATTGGCCGGCGAATGATCTTCGGGATGGAATTCCTCAATCGCTTTGCCACAGTGTTTTTTCGGCCACGCGTTGTCAGGACGGCCAATTCTTTCTTCACTGCCGGCGCCGATCGGCCTTCGGGCTTGA
>Ga0163217_1083836_pt1 | contig 10228 bp, 9 predicted proteins | sample SynspAceP_FD_185933 | JGI IMG/M metagenome (GOLD analysis project Ga0163217, IMG submission 185933) | Saline lake microbial communities from Ace Lake in Antarctica - Synechococcus sp. Ace-P (PacBio error correction) | ecosystem: Environmental > Aquatic > Non-marine Saline and Alkaline > Saline ...
GGAGGGGTGAAAAGAAAAAAGAAAAGGAAAAATGGGGGGGCGTCCCCAAAACGGGACGTGGGCCTCTCCCACGACCCCACGACCGCGGACGCCCGACCGGCCCGGGGGTTGGGTGGAAGTTGCGGCTGAGAGCCCTCGAAATCCAGAGGAATTTTCCAACCGGGTGGCGCAAAAACCCTGGTGGGAAATGAAAAAAAAAACGATCAAACCCGTTTTTTCCTTGCCGGAGCGGGGCGGTGGCTGTGTTTGGGGGGCGGCTCCTGGGGGCCGCGGGCGATCCGCTAGCCTGGCTGCTTGCTCACCCGCCACCGGTGGCGGCTGGCCGGTGGCGCTGGCGGGCAAAAATCAAGCCTTTTCGCGGCATCCCTTTGAAATGTTCATGCAGCTGGGCTTCCGCGAACGGGCTGGTTCGAATGCAGCCCGTCCACGAATTCCATCAAGGGAGTTCGACGCCGACTTGGTGCTGAAATTCAGCCCCCGCGCACGATCAGCTCGTCAGCAATGTCCCCGGCTTTCCGAGGCGGCCGGCTGGGCAGAGCCTCGCCGATCGGGTGGCAGGGATCACGCCGGTGAACTGGAACCTGATGATCTGGCGCAACCCCAGAAAACCGCAGCACCCGCTCGATTCTGGCGATCCGGCTTTGAGCCCAACGATCCGCTGTTTTTCTCGACCCGGAAGCTGAAGATCTAAAGGCCCAGGCGCTCACCCAAGCAGGGCCGGGTTCTCCTTCGATTGATGCAAGTCAAGGGAGGAAATTGCGGTCCGGTGGGCGAGTGTCCCGCGAAGGCCCGCCCGGTTGAAACCGAGTGGGACGGCAAATACGGGGCCGCGGTGGCCGGGCTGGTGGCGCGTGGCCCGCTCGTTTTGGTGCCTGACGGCAACCTGATCACCAAGCCGGCGAAAACCTTTTCTGCGCCTGAGGCCATCGGCACGGCCGCCCGGGAAGGATCGAGGTGGGCCTGATCGGGTGACCCCCGGGCTGATGCCGGTCGCCGTGCAGGCGGCGCCTTGCAGGCCCTGCTGCCGTCCAGGACGTGTCGGTGCTGCGACCAAAGGAGCGAAAATTTCGAAGAAAGCCCGAGAAGGAACTAACTGGCGCAGCCAGCACGGCGATCGGTTTGTCATCTTCACCCTTGGCGCTGGCAATGGGCTTTTGTGTCGGCTGGCGTGATCGTCCTATCAAGATCCCTCTACAGCGACGTCCAGCGACCACCTGCCTGGAGTAACGCCACCTATGATGGGCGATGGGTTATGCCGCTCGTCCCTGCTGGGGTGGTGGGCCGGGAAGGCTCTGCTGACTTGGCGATGCTCGGCTAATTCTGCCGGCCTATGGCGTGGGCCCAGGGGCTCTTATGCCTGTTCGTGCCGCCACAAATTTGCCGGTCGAGAAGAACTGACGACCACCGCGAGCGGTGGTGGTGGTTCAGCCTGATGTCTGGTGATGTGGCATGGGCACCCACGCATGGCGATGACTCGCACCGCCTGGCACCAGCTGACGCCCGATCCAGCCCGACGAGATCTTCTGATCGGGCCCAGAGGCAGAACCATCGCGGCCCCCAACCCCTCAGCCGTCATGGCCTCCTCCACTCACCGCAATGGAATCCCAGGCCCAATGGAATCAAAATTCCGACGGATCCCAGCCCCGGCCGACGGTGGAGGTTTCGGGCCTTTGTCATTGGTAATGGCGAAGGGAGATGCGCCGCCAGGTTCTCGCGGGACGTTCGATCTCTCCATCCACCCGGGCGAGGTGGTGCTGGCTATCAACGGGCCCATCGGATGGCGGCCAGACCACCCCTGCTCCACCCTGGTGGGGGATTGCGTCAGGTTCAAAGTCAGGGCCAGTGCGGGTGCTTGGGTGCAGGCCCTGAAGGGTATCGAGCCGGGGCCAGCGCCAGCCGCCCTGCGTCCGCCAGATCGGCATGATTTTCCAGGGCCACAACTGCTTCGCGTTTGTCTCAGCGCCGAGCAGACGTGCAGTGGCTCCGACCTGCTGCCGGTCTGAGCTACCGGCCCGGCGTGATTCAGGCGCGCGAAATGGCTGCGGGCGGTTGGGCTGGCGACCACCTGGCCCAAGGCCCCCCACGACTCTCCGGTGGCCAGAAGCAGCGGGTAGGCGATCGCCCGGGCGCTTGGCCGCCCCACGGCCGAGCTGCTGCTGGCCGATGAACCACCGCGCCCTTGACAGGCCGCAGTGGCCGGGATTGTGGATCTGCTCAAGGTCTGGCCCGCGAGCAGGCTGCGCCGTGCTGCTGGTGACCCACCGACCCGCGCAATCTCGATGAGGCTGATCGGTTGGTGGAATGGAGGATGGCCGCCTCCGGCTCTCTCCCTCGTTCCTGCTCACTGGTGGCCCTGGCCTGATGGCCAGGAAGTAAGGAATGGTTTGTTCTAATCCCCAAGAACAACGGTTTCGCGATGTCTGAAACGCAAGGAATCGAAGAAGGAAAAGCAGGAACGCAACCGCTCCTACTGCCCGTTAAGTTTCAATGTAAGCGCAAGTTGCGGCAACGACGGTCGCGGTAAGGCGCTTGGCATACGGGCGTCAACCGCACGGCCAACAACGGCGGCGCCGCGACTGACCGCGACGCATGTTTCCCAAGCGGTCGTCATCCCACCTAGCAACCCTGGCGACCGATTCGAGAAAAGTGTCTGCGCGCCCTGGAGAACCAGGAACCGCCGCTTCGGTGATCGTTATGAGGTCGTCGTCGTTGACGACGGCTCCACCGACTGGCCACCGCCGAGTGGCTGCGCCAGGAGAGCCAGCCAAGTTTTCCCCTGGCATGTTGCGCCTGATTCGAGCAGGACCATGGCGGTGCGCTGCCGGGCGCGAATCGCCGTTGTGGATGAAGCCCGCGGAGACGTGATCGTTTCATCGACAGCGATCTGGTGGTGACGGGCCGCTTCCTTGCCGCCCATGCCACAGGCCCTGGAGCGCCACTTGGCGCCGTAAGCGTTAACAAAACTGTGCTTCAAACCTACGGCGCCGGTGATCAACACCAAGTAAACTTCGCCGATCCCCACAGCGAGCCCCACAAGCTCCAGGCGATCACTCCTGGGCCTATTTCGCCACCGCAATGTGGCCAATCGACCGCGACCTGCTTGGAAGCGCTCCGGCCTGTTTGACACGGGCTTCCGGCTCTATGGCTGGAAGACCTGGAACTGGTGAACGGCTGCGGCGGATGGGCCGTGGTGCTGGTGCGTTGCCCGCAGGCCCCCGGCTATCACTGGCACCCCCGGCCCCTGAGCCTGGAGCGGTTCCCGATCTGGTGCGCCTGGAGCAGGAACGGGCCCGGATGGGTCTGGTTTTTTTACCCGGAAACACCCCACACCGTCGGGTGCGCCTTCATCAATGCCAGTTGCACCTGGGCTGCTCGCCTGCTCTGGAACTGCTCACCAGGCCGGTGGCCTGCTCAATGAAGCGCAGCCTCTAGGCCCTTGCTGGCCTGGCTGCTGCGCCCGTGGCCATTCCGACTGAGCGATGGAACTGCTGCCCCCTTGCCGCTCAAACCGCATCGGTGTGCGCGCCCCTCTTCCGCGAAGCCCCGCGCCGCTGGGCTCAGCGAGAGAGAGTCAGCCCAGCCAAGCGCTTTTGGTAGCTTGATAAGTCCTAAAAACACCGCACACCGTCCGTTTCGGGTGCTCGAGGCGAATCCTCCGGCCGCTCCTATCCCCACTCCCACTGGAGCTGGCGATAGGCTGCTCCGCTCTGATCCCTGGCAGGTGGAGGCGAACCCGAAACCCCACCCCTTTAACCATGGCTGTTCGTACCTACTGGTAGAGAGTGATTCAGTCCGAACACAGATATTGGAGGGCGGGGTTGCCTCACTTTAGCGCACAAAAACCTCGTCGTTTGAAGACCCCAACATGTCGAGCGCTCTCACATGCTATATGGCTGCAGCGCATACGAGTTTTCTACATAACTCAGATCCAGTGCAAGAACTGCGGCCCATCATGCAATCGAGACATTACTTCTGCCCACCACAATGAGACACTCGCAGTCTGCCATCGGGAAACCAGGCAGCTGGGCTGAAAAAGCGCCGTATTTTTAGGCTCGTATAAGCGCGCCACCAGCAAGCAGGGCAATTACCGCTCCGAGGTGTATTTCGAGCAGCCACTGGAAGACGGCCCCGCTGACGGAGTCTGCCTACGACGTGAACCAGCGGCCGGTGCTAGGGCGGCATCGAGACTCACAAACTGAGACTGCACGAGCACCCTGCATCGAGCGAAGACTAAAGCAAATTGTAGCCGGATGGCAAGAGCTGTCTGCGCCATCGTCAATGTCGCCGCCAAGAAAATAGGACGCTAGCTATGCTGCAGGCACGGAGAACGTGAGGATCTCGTTGCTAAGAAGTAAATCATTGTGGCGGCTCTCGAGAGAAGACATGCCCGCTGCACGAGTAGTAGGTGAATCCACGGTTCGCATCTCAGACGCCGCGAGCGAATAAACCAATATCAAGGGCGGTTCTGTGAATGTCCGCAAGCTCGATGTATCTACCGCGCATGAGGAGTCGAGATGCTAGATATCGCGAACTGCCGATCTTATGGCACTGACTGACGCATGCGCCTGAGGAGCGTGCCATTGAGCAAAACGCGAGTAGAACGTAACAAGCCGGTGGCTCCGTTCAGCTTGCGAGCACGGTCGCCTCTGCCGACGCGATCAATGAGGGCCCGCAGCACGGGCGTGAGCTTCTCCAACCGATTTATTCCAATGAAAACGAAACCCGCGCAGTATATACGCAGGGAGGTAGAACACGTAATACGACGCGGAGCGGCGCGTAGAGACTAGCGAGGTGTGTCGACAGGACTCAAGATCCTCTACAGACCACATCAACTGCAAAATCCACCCATACCAGCTCGCTCGCTCCAACTCCCCATTTCTCTCTTTCTCCTTTCCTACACCCGCTAGAAAGGGTAGAGATGTTCTGCAATCAGTCTCTGGGATGCAAGGAAACGCACGCGAAGCGCAAGACCGAGTCGAGAATCGATGACACACTGCTAAGAAAGGCAGACTTCCGAGCCAATGGCGACAGAATGACAAGGAGCTGCACCGACGTGGGTCGCGTTCAGAAGGAATCGCCTATCTTTGGCCTGAGAAGACGAGCGGGGTCGCACCGTGAGGAGCTGCTGAATTCGTGGGCTCGATCGCCGTCAGCTACATATCCACACCGGGAGGCCCGAAAGTAGGGGCTAAGAAAGCTTTTAGGAGCTGAACTGACGAAGAGCCGAGAGATTTTTCGTCCGCTCCGGGCGTGATTCTTCCAGGATCTGCTGCGACAAACGTGGGGGCGAGATGCAGAAGCGGAGCCAGCCTGCTGCACAGAGCCACTATATCGGAGATAACGGTCAGCAAGGAGACACCGAGATCAGAGAAGTTCCCAGCGGAGATCGTTGAGACGCCGAGACACAGGTAGATCGAATGGGACAGCCCGCGACGACCTCTGCCGGTAAGCAGACAAGATGATTAGGCAAATGATTGGGAGTCGAACACAGAGGACCGCATCGGCAAGCGACTCAAGGAGCTGTGCTGTCTGATCAACCCTTCCATCAACGGTGGAGAGCTCGACTCACACGGTGGCCGAACTCGTCAAGCAGGTGGCCGGCAACTCGGGTGAAAACATCCAGGTTCGGGCCCGTTACAACCGCTACACCCTCGGCGAAGGCATTGAGGTCGAGCAGAGCGACTTTGCTGCCCGAAAGTGGCTCACGTGGCACGTCGGCACCGCCTGAAACAACTCCCTGAGCTCCATCGCGCCTGAGCACCTTCGCACTGAGCCCCTGCCCAGCCCTCTCCTCCTCCCCTCCATGGCTTGGATTCCAAGAGCCACTGCATTGACGGAGGGCCATCCTGATCACCAGCTCCAGCGGCTTTCCCAGCGGCTGCTGGAAGGCGTGATGAACGGGCTTTGTTCAGGGATCTGGCCCTCTACCTGCAGGTGGCTGTCAGGGAAGGCCTGCCGATGGCGGTGCAGCAGGCCATCCTTCCATGGTGGCTCAACCCAGCTGGTTTCCTAGAGGTTATGGTTGCCCTGGCTGAAGGCCGGCGAACAGAGCTGCAGCTAGCGAGCCTTGCTGAGGCTGTGAAGCGCTGCGGTGCCTTGCTCACCCTTGGAGCACTGGGTGGTGCTCAGCAAGCAGTGCGACGGGGAGCGGAGGCGCCAGCAGCGGCGGGAGCAACAGCGGCTGATGGCGGTCCGATGCTGGAACCGGGGCGGATTCAGAGACCGGCTTCCTCGCCCTGCGGCCAAGCTCCCTTGCCACCGGGTTTCGGTGCGGCTCGGTCCTTGTTATTCTGCTCTTCTCTCTCCGCTGAGTTGTTCGCCTCCGGCCTGCCGGGCTGGCGGGTCCTCACCGACCTGGCCACCTGTGGGAAACCGATAGGTGCCTCAGAGGCGCAGTCTCTCCAGGGCGGACGTTGCCGTTGAACGACAGCGACGACGAGGGCCTACGGCGACGAAGACAATGACGACTCAGGCGATGACGATGAAGACGGTTCCTGACGACGACGACTCTGGAAGATGACGACTCAGACGTGGTTGAAGTCCTAACCGCCGAACTGCTGGGAGAAAAGGAGGCTGAGCTCGAAGGACAAGCGGAGTATGGAGAGGCTGACGATCAGAGACGGACGCCAGGGAATGGGGAGACCCAACACCGAGCGATCGAGCCCTCGCTGTGCCGCCGGCAACCGCTTGACTGCTCAGTGTGGGAACTCCCTTGATCGGGCCCTGGAGCGGCGGCTGCGCAACCTCTGCCCAATGCGATCAATCTCGACCTGCTTGCCTCGGCTCCTGAACCGCGGCAGCTTGCTGCCGATCAATTCTACCTCGACGCCGTGCTGGCCGGTCAGTTGAGGCGCATGCCTGCCCCAGCCACTGTGGCGGCTGTCGTTGCCCTTTGGGCCCTACGTACGGCCAATGACGGCCAACTGGAGGCGATCGGTTTGCTGTTGCGCATGCTGATCTGGAGAAGTTCAATCACAGAGCCCGCTGCTGACGCACCCACGGCGAATGTGAAAGGAGCGCAGAAAGCACGGCGAAAGAATGCTGAGCAAACATGGCCGCGGGTCAGTAACTCGGCCACTGTTTGCAGCCGGCGGGCCCGGATCGCTTGAGGCGGGAGCAGCAGTGGTTGAAAGACAGCCGAAACCAAGATTCGCTGCCGACTCCTCCTGAGCCGCTCACCCCCAAGCTTGCGCCGACCATGACCTCTGGCAGGCAGCCGGACGAGCGAACCGGAATTGCTGGCAGACACAGGACCCGTTGGAAGCGGACAGCAAGCCGAACGCGGAGCAGCGAGGTTGTTCGACACCATCTCGTAGAGGCTCCCGGACGCGTGACGCGATACTAGCCACCTCTTACGCCGGTGCGCAGCGCACAGTTTCTCCGATTCCACAATAGCGTTGGCCGAGCGCGCGCAGCGCGCGCAAGGATCGCTGAGCATGGCTTTATCACACGCCTTTGAAATGCTCGCCCTGGCCGCCCTGGCGGCGGAATTCAGCGACTCCGCCAAGCTGAGCTCAGCGGCCGGCAGAAACCTGGGCGGCACGCTGCCGCGAGCGGCTGCAGTGGACCACTGGCGCCGCAAGCCTGGAGCCGGCAAAACCCCTTCGCCCCGCCGCGCCTGCGCCTGGCTTGCGAGCCAGACCCGTGAGCGAGACTCAGCCGCCACCCCGCTGGCGCGCCAGAAAGATCGGGCCGGACACCCCTTGGCCGCAATTGCGCGCATCGCCCAAGACCGCCACATCGGCCTGGCTGGCTTGGGCCTGTTGCTAGCAACCCGAGCGACCTGCTGCGGCCATTACCCTTAATCCCGTTGACTACCTCGACTACCGCCCATTTGCTGCGCCATATGATTCGATGCCTTCTCTGGTGCCGGGCTGAGACCAGCACGATACCCCCCTAGTAGGTTTCTATCAGGGTGCGGGAGTTCCCCCCGCGCGCTCGCCCACTGCCTTAGACTAATAACGCAGCACATCCCAACTCTCGCTCGCATCTTGGAACTCCGCGAGCCAGCATAAGCAGACATCACCGAGGATACGGCTTGCGGATCCAGCAAAATATCATGGACTACCGCCGGCAAGCGTTTTTCACCTCCACGGGCTGGCCTGAGGGAGGGTGGACGCCTGGTATACCGCGTCGGGGTGTTTCTCACCCTGTCGCCCATGAAGCTTGATCATGAGTAATTGCTCTCTATTGGATATAAGGCATGTGATAACTGAGAGTATCGCCACGCGAAGACTACCAGGGACCGCTTGATCGAACTCGCATACCCGCACTGAGCACAGGGCGGCGCATATGTGCGAATCACGTAGAGTGCGCCACATCTGGTCATGCAAGGTCCGAGAGACAATGTTCGGCTGGACTGACGCTTATCCGTCTCCAAGGGATTCGCGCTTCCACCCCCGGAGACGGGGCACCAGGGTTAGGGCGTAACCACCAATCTCGCCGGATCACGAGACTCTAACCGGCAGGAATTCGTGTGGGTCTACGCGCGCCTGTGACTGCCGCATGCGAACGAGAGGAGAGACTCCTTCCAGGGGATGCGTATTCTACACCCTGACAGCCCCGGTGCCCACTGGGGCGCCAGGCAACAGGCTGCGCGCATGTGATCTTCTCCAGTATGATGCTGTACTGCGATACTCGCGAGTGCACATTAGCGCGACAGTGAATCGGCTCGAGGTGGAGTTTAACGCAGCTCCACAGAACCGGCAAGCAGCTCCAGCGAACGTAGAGCACAGAGAGGCAAATTCAAGGAGCGCAGATGGAGGAATTATCGGCCGAGGTTTATTTGAGGTAGGTCTGTGTTTCCGCGCTGTCTGGAAAATTGCCGACCTCTAAGTCTCTGGCAACTAACCTGAAATCGGAGGCCGAGCACTTATTTCAGTTTACACTTGAAAGAGAACCACTTCCCTTAAACGAAAGCTTTGGGACATTTAAGGCCGCTCTGGAACATATTATGGGATTACTCCTGTTTCCAAAGTAGGCTGTATTTTTGGTTACCCATGAAGAATTGAGGTACTTCTTCAAAAGTCTTGAATAGGGCTTCTTAGCAAATAACGTTTGGAACTAAGTGAAATGTTAAAGTGCAATTTTGATTTTATCTTCATTTATGGACTCAATCTCAATTTCACTAAAAAAGCGCCAGCAGGGGGGGAGTAACTCCAGGAGTCAAAACTTCCTCATGACCAAGTGATGGAGTCCAAAATGTCAAATGTCACTAGGCTAAGAGATGAATTCCTTCTTCACCAAGTATTATAGTTTTTATGGGGGTTAGTTCGGACCTTGGGGTTTTGCCCCGATAAAACGCGATTTTTGCGCAATCACGGTTAAACCAGGTGAGCATGTAGCTGTAAAGTGCTTTTGCCCCCTCAAAAATTGAACCCAAACTGGAACTAAAAAGCGCCTAAGTTGAGGTAAGAAAATAATTTAAAGGCTAAGGATAGCAAATCTTAAAAGATAAAGAAAAATGAAATACGAAATAATTCCATCTAGATAATAAAACATCACGGTACTTCACGAATTTTTTTCCACCAAAATGTTGATTGTTAGTATTTAAACATTAAATTTCATAACATGTTTTAAATGTTTTTAATGAAACGGTAGATCCTGCCATGTTCAAATTTTAAAAAAATATAGTTTTTTTTCTCCTCGACAATTGGTTTTTTGAATTTTTTCAAAATCCTTCTGCTTTTAAACAGTATTTAAATTATTTAACCCATGATTAGATTTTCAATGCGAACACGCTTCTCACTCCAGCAAAGCCTGTTGTAGTACTGCTTCTTGCCGCCAATATTTCTTCTTTTGCCAAAGCCTGTTAAACTGGAGCAAGGCCCCAAAATGGGCGACGAAGAAATAATGATCCATTAGCCAGTCATTGGTAAACAGGCACGTTCCTAATTCTGGGTAAATAGGCCATTTTTTTGGGAAGGGACAATCATCCGCTTACCGTTTTATACCATTTCCTAAGCTGCGGTGCAGGGCAATCACTAACCGTGGGAGATTGAATGGATAGCCCGTGCAAAAGATTAAAAGGCGGCTGATTGACTATATAACCCAGTTGGATAGAATCTGTGGAGGATGTAATTCCAAGTTCTGGTAAATCCACAGTTTTGGAGTAATTCCAACGCCTAACGGTACTCCCCAACCTTCAACCCAGTTTCGGTAAAGCTTTCTGCTGAATGAAAAGAAAATTGCCCATCTTATGGAGGTACCAAAGTGAAAATAAATATGT
>Ga0163217_1004354_pt1 | contig 10227 bp, 7 predicted proteins | sample SynspAceP_FD_185933 | JGI IMG/M metagenome (GOLD analysis project Ga0163217, IMG submission 185933) | Saline lake microbial communities from Ace Lake in Antarctica - Synechococcus sp. Ace-P (PacBio error correction) | ecosystem: Environmental > Aquatic > Non-marine Saline and Alkaline > Saline ...
CAGAAGGGGAAGAGGATGGGGGGGTGTTTGACTAACATAATTAACAGATCAGCAACCTTAAAAGTTTCTCCTAGATCGGTAAATGGTTTTTAATTAAGCATGATTGGTACTTTCACTGATTCCTTTCACTTTTTTATTAATCCATCCGGGATAAAGCCTCCACGGAGCCACTTTTCTCTTACAAGTCGTAACTCAACGGGGTTTTTCCTTGACGCTTGAAGGTAAAACAAAATTAACTTTATCTCCTTTTTTGACACAAGGAAAAATTGTAAATTCACAAGGAAAAAATAAGAACTCGCCTTTGTGGGAAGAGGTTTTAAAGAGAAAAAAATAGAAGAATTAATGGTAAGGTCCGATCGACAAGATTAAATTAATCAAGTATTGTCCTGCCTCAAGTCCTGTAAGATGGTCCAAATTGGCGGCTCAAACTGTTACGATGTGCTCGTTCAGATATGTTTTTTACGGTATGATCCAGACCCTTGGTGGGACACCAACATATGATGGCTTTTTGTCTGCCAATTTAAAAAAAAGGGTTATCAGCATTTAAAAATTGAAAGTTTAAGGCGCGAATTCCCCTGAACCTTAAAATCCCCAAACCAATCCCCAAGCCCATCCCTGATGGGACTTTTTTTCGTTTTCTGTTCTTCCATTTTTTTATCTAAGGAGTAATCATGCCGTCAGATGAGTCCTCGGTGGTTTTGTGTTTTTCGCTTAGCGAAGGCACACCATACGAGGGTTGCAAGCGGCACCTAGCGAAACGGCGGTTTGGGTCGCGGTGGCGCGATACGGCCAAAAGCCGGATGAGCAACATACGGGCCACAAGTTGGAAAATATCCACCGTCACGGGGCGTGGTTTCCAAGGCGATGGCATGGCGAATCTCAACGCCTTTACGCGCCTTACAAAATCCAGCGAGTGCCTTTGGGTGCTGGCCGATGGCTACGGCAATAACTTAGGCCAATGGACGATGCAAACGCTTTGCAAAGAGAAGCAAGGACAAGAAATCATCGACGACGGCCCGCCTTCGTTCGCTTCACCTAGAGCTTAGAAGAGTACGACAATGACAACCAATCCGTAGTCCGCGACGGGCGACACCCAATATCAACATTCTGTGGAATCGCCCTAAAAACGCAACCGACGACGCAGCGGAAGAAGCCTTGTTGCGAACAAAACCGCCCGGCTTAGAAGCCTACCGGGCCAGTGCTTCCCGCTGGGCGTTATGATCGAAGATCCCCCACCTTGCCAAGCAAAGCAGCCGAGACGGTACCAACAATATGGGCACTAAAGCACAGCCTTTTCAAGTAACAAATAAGCAAAGCCCACCGATGTGGGCTTTTTATTGATTGCTGATGCGCCCACCACGCTACACTCATTTTTAATGATCAAAACATTCAAACACAAAGGCCCTAAGAAATACTTCGAAACAGGAAGCGTTTCCGCGGTATTCAAAGCAAAGCATCGGCGTAAAATACGTATGCAACTTGCTGCGATCGATACGCCCCAAGAGATTGAGGATATCAATTTACCCGGTTTTAACTTGCATCCGTTAAAGGGAAAACCCGAGATGGGATTTGGTCCTATTACTTGTGAACGGGAATTGGCGTATTACTTCGAATTTGGTTGATGGTATGCTTTAATTTCTCAAACTATGAGGACTATCACTAATGAATATGCACAACCCGCCACACCCAGGCGAATTTATTTTTACGATGTTTTTATCCTTGAGCCAGCGGGTTTTAGTTTGCCGCTTTTTTTGGGCCAAGCCCAATTGAATGTCGCTTCGTCCACGTTAAGCCGTGTTTGCTGAAGGGCAGAGCGCTGTTTGTCGCCTGAAAGGCATTTTTGCGTATGTCCTAAAGCGCTTGGCATAGAACACCAGAGAGCTGGCTGGCCATGCAGGATTGCCTATGATCTTTGGCAGGGCTAAGCAAACAATCTAAATTTAAGCGATGTTCACCCTGTCCCAATTTTTTGCAGTGGCCTAGACCAATTAAGTCAGTATCAAGTTTTTTGACTGGCCTAATGGTCTTCCTCCTAAACCTAAATATCGCCTTTTCTCTGAATTTGGGGCCAGATACCGTCTTAAACTTCAAAGCGTTGAAACTTTATTTTCGTCAAAAGGCTCATCACTTTTAAGTACACCGTACGATGATAATGAAATGAGCTACGCAATCGCTGCGCCGGATGATCACCATTTTTGGGTTTTGCCTTTTTCACTAAGTCGTTCTTTCAAGCCCTTTAAGAGCTTGATTGTATTTTAGTGCCACCATTGCTGGAAGAAAAAGCGAATTGCGTAAATGTGCTGAGCTATCTTTGACATTGCTGGCCCGACCAATTTATTGAGGTTCCGCGATTGGTACTCAACGAGGTGCACCCCACAAAATGAGGCTAACTTCTTAGCACTAATCAATTGTGAATAGCCGAAAAATAAGACAACAGCCCAAAGGCCGCAACGTCACAACTTGAATTTACCAGGCCAACCCCAAACTCGTCATAGAAGGGCATCCCCTCACCCTAAACGACACCTTCCCACCGGAAAATGAAAGGCAACTGGTTCCAAATCGACAGTGTCCACCGCAGGGGGCAAAGCAGGGTTATCGGTGTTCTGGTGGTGGCCGGTGAGTGGTTTCATTATGGGATAAATGTTTGGTTTTTTTGCTGCGTATACATCCTATTAGATTGATAGAAGAGTGGCTATAATAAATTATTTTTTTTAAGCTCAGTGATTACTATGTATCAAGTTCAAAAAGGGAGTGTAATGGTTCCTCCGACCCTGAAAGCGCGTATTGGTGGTGAAATAAAAAATGCCAGAAGAAGCGCATGAAAAAGCCAGTAATGGATTCCCATAACTGGCTAACAATAACCGAAGGTATTTTAGGGGGCGGGGCAGTTAACTTAAAGCAGTTAACTTAAAGCAGTTACTTAAAAGACTGGTTTAGTATTAGCCTTTTAAAACCGAAGACGCTTTTCTTCAACTTTCGCGTAAAAGGCGGAAGAGTTTTTTCTTTCGATTAGAGGTGTTGCCTTCTTGTGAAGCTTCTTTTGAGAAAGACGGATTAGCCTGTCTAGTAACTGAATTTCTTCAAGGTTTTGGGGTTGTCAATCTAAATATTAGAGACAAAACTTCTTTACTGTTTTCTCGCAGAGCGCGCTCGTTTTTATTTTTCTAGTTGATTGAAATAGTTTGTTGGTAGGCTGCTGGATGTTGTATCAAGTAAAGCGAACACGTTTGTATCGTTTCCGTGATCTTACTGTACGCATTACTTCGACCGATATATTGTAAGTGCCTTCTTTTCGCTCATTTTGTTTTAAATGCGTCCAGATTCTTCAATGGCATCTTTTTAATGTTGTCAGACATTTCAATTTTTTTAAGCTGATTTTTAACTCAGGCTTATAGTTTTTTAACAACTTCCTGCAAGGCATCCATTTCCGCGTTTTGACTTGGGATTTGCTCTTTAGGGAGTTTCGTCGTCATTTTCAAGTTGATCCAAAGTCTGTCATGGGAACCTATATTAGAAAAATAGTAGCGAGAAAGGAAGGAAAAGAAAACCAACAAACATGCGGTCACGGTCAGTCAAAATTACGCTGCCAGCAAGCGCTTGGTCTATGCCTAATCTTTTTTAAGTAAGAATGGGCAGGAGTGTAAGCGCAGTGGCGGCCGCAAATAGCAGGTTTATTATGGTAGCGCCTGCAATGATATAGGCAATCTTTAATGTTTGTCAAACAAGTGCGGTGAGAGAAAAGCGGCAAATAACGGTTTGCCAAAGAAGGCCCGTTAATGAGGCCAACAATCAGCTCTCTGTTAAAAGCCAGGAGTATTTTGTAGAGCCGCAATTTGATTTAATGCAATACACGTATGACAAGTGTTAGTACTTGAGATCCGCAATGCCGCCCATAGCTGGCAACTGATCGGCATAAGAATGGCGAGTGCTACGACCTATCAAGGGTGTTCTGAAACGTCCAATTACATAAGAGCAATGAAACGGCGGTTAATAAGGTTGATTCCAAGCCACAGCAGCTTCGTCTTTTTGTGGTTTTCCATTGATGGGGGCCGAAAGGTGTCTTCATCAATCATCAAGACCTTGCCATACTTAGCATTGAGTGTTCGGGCTTTCAAATCTCGAATAACATCAACCACATCATCGAATGGTTAATCCGTACCAAGTAGTTTTTTTAGTGGCTGCCATCAAATGACAAGGTGGCAGAAACAAGATCCATTTTTTCAAAGAGATTGAGCCACTTCATCGCCGGTGGTCCTCGGCTTTAATAACGGTATATTCTGTTTCCATACAAATCGAGAACGGTGGGCTCTAAACATCTGAAATAATAATTTAGTGAGAGGGAGTGTTCACTAACCAGTCGCTTGAGCGGCTGACAACAAGTAGGGTTTATCTGTCCATGTCGGGCAGTTGAAGAGTGTCTTGCGCAAAATAGCGAAGACAATGTCTAAGCGTTAGGTTCGGACGTATAGTGATCGTGTCCGTATTCATTTAAGCGCGCCGGCAGAGTCTTTCCGAGTAGCTTATAGTTGGCTTCGGGACCCGCCGCTCTGTCTTGCGAGGTCATTTGAAGAAAGGAACTTCTGTACAAACTTTTTCTGGGTAAGTGTTTTGTAATAAATCACTAAGTCATGCTTTTTCAAAAATGTTCGGATACGGCGATAAAGTCTGGCTCTGTATCCCATAATTTCCTTCATGAATTGAACACCAAATCTTCGCTGAGATATTGTAGAACTCGCCTTCATTCTTTGCTTCGATTAGCTCCGCAGAGAAGCTTACGTTCTTTTGTGGAGAGGACTCTAATAATCGAGCAACAATCTTTTGCACTTGGCAAGGCGCCGTTTAAAGGTAAATAACGGATTTGCATCGTGGCGCCGGCTTTCGCGTGAATTCGGTAATCGTTTTAAGATGGTTAAGAGTGGTTTTCCTCTGACATGGCCGTATTACTCGTCTTCACAAAAACGATTGTTAATTAATTCAACAACGGCTTTATTGCCTCTTCTTCATACTTCTTCCCATTGGTTTTGATTCGAATGCTTCGTTTCCTTTTCCAGCGCAAGCAAATCAATCATTGCCATATGCTTTTGCCGTTCCACATTGGCGACTGTCTTTTTCTATAGTGATATCAACACAAGAACAAGCGTGACGTCGTTTCCAACTAATTGCCAGCAGCGCGAAGCCATGGCCAAGCCAAGTTTTATTTATGAATGGTGATGGACTCCTTCTGCATGCTTTACTTCCTATATTAATGAGTCAAAATATTAAATAGATCTTCGCTGGTTTTGAGCGTTCGTAAGCTTGTCGAGCGCTTTTCAGGCGATTGAGCTAATTCTGCGATCTGAGCCAGTTGTTTGCCAAGATGTTGATCGCTTCATTAGCGGAACGATTAAGGCGAATATAAGATCAACGGGGCTCTCTTATGCAATCGAGTCAAAATCTATTGGAGTTTGTAATGACATTTAAACGCAAATGGCGGTATGGTTTGCAGACTCTAAGGCGGCAATGGGGTATAGCTATGCCGTTACCTATGCCTGTACTTCCAAGTTTTTTCTCGCCTAATAGGGCGTCCAATAAACGGCCTCGTTTTAATTGCAATGCAACCGATTGGATGCAACGTTCGGCGAATACTTTCTAAAACTTCGGTTTTTTTTACTAACATATCTTGCTTCGCCAGAACGAGCTCAGCTTTTTTAATAATGAATTTCAAGGACATGATGAAATGGTTTCCCGTTTAGATTCAAGTCGTTTTCGTTCCATTGGAAGGAGGGATATTTCATCGCCTCTGATATTTGGCCCAGTTTCGTCTAGCCACCTGTATGCCTTGGTCAGCCAAACAGCAAGCTAACTTATTATCACTTAGTGGTTTTTTTGCTGGCTCATCCAGCCACAAGTTTCTTATCCATAGTCGTATTGCGGTAGAAGAACATTCTCCACTTGACCGTCCTGTGCTTTGACATTGACTTGAGAAAAAAGTACTTGAGTTTCCAAAAATACCTTTTGGTGTGGGTGCATGTCTTTTTTGTGTTGTTTACTCTAGAAATTGTTGATTCATGCATGCGCAACTTCTTCGGCAACATCATGAAGAACCATAGGTTTCATGGCTTCTTCAAACCTAATTGAAGAAAATCAATTTGTCGACTTACTTGCAGGCTGGCCACTTTTTAAGAGTGTTTCGTTGGCGCACTTTTGTAAAGCTTTTCAAAACCCATTTGGCTTTCCGGAAGAGAGGTTTTAATTTAGCTTTACGTCTGGCTGCGGTGGTTGCAGCTGTACTTGCCATGGCGAAAAGGTTCCGTTTTATTTTGATAGGTGGTAAGGGCGTCATTATTTAGCTCAACTTGGCCCATACTGCCATTGTGTTTTTTGACCGGATACATCAGGAAATGACAAATAATCCGTATCATTCTGCATCGATAACTGAGCCAGGACGCCGGGGTTAAGTTGTTGTACTTAATTACACTTCCTTTAGTGCTTTCGTCTTTATTTGTTTTGTTTTTGGGCTTAATTGTGCAAAATCCTCGATTGCCTAGTAGTGGTTAGATAATGGTCAATGAGATGTGTGTGCTTTTTATAAAGAGGGTGGCCTTTTGGAAATGCTTCTATTGAACAAGCAAGCAGTCCCCTCCGGCAAATCAATAGAGGCAGACGCCAACTGGGTCAATAGCGTTGCAGTCTGTGTTGTACTGCGAATGACTTCTTCCATGTCCTAATTCCTTCTAAATTCGACACAAAAAGTGGATTTCCCCAAATGTCTTGAGTTGAAAATACTTAGATAGCCATCGTTTTGAACGCACTCGATAAATAAGGCGTAAGCAACATTTCAATGTCCTGGTCAGATATGAGTATAGATTAAATTGCCCAGATTCAGATGGTCTTGTATGCTTTCTGCCTGGAGCGTGTTGCGGCTTTCGAAGTCGCTTTCACCTTCATAGCTTATTATGAATCGCTGACGGACCGCAGCAGAAGCTTTGGTTGTGGTCATCCCAGCTGCTGTCAATAGACAGTTCTTCGGAATGCTTTCAGTCCAACTCTGGATTCAACGCGCGCTTCTTCACTATTACTATCAAGTGTCGCCTCAGGCAGCGCTTTTTGATTCAATGCTTGCAGGTTGAATCGTTTGGTTTGAACTTTTGTTCGTCGTCATCTTAGCTCAAGAAGAGGGTTAGATTCCCCAAGAAATTCATTGAATCTTCTTGCCTTTCAGGTTCCACACGTGCCGAAAGCTGCCAGCAAGCGAATTCGTGTCTTGTTCTGTATCTTGGTTCATGGTCAGGTCATCCATAGATATCGCATTCGAGTCTATATTTTTAGATTGCAAAAAGGACTCTTCTGTTCATTCAGGAGGAGACACGTCTTTTTAGTATCGCTATACTCGCGATCTGTGTATAAACCGAGTTACTGCATACTCACTTAAACGTTATCAGTAGTTATACCATATCCCCTTTCTACAGCAAAGATAAGGGGTTACACAGACGGAAGTCGTCGCCAGATTAGACTTTTTTTTACTTGTTCCATTGTTGATGACGGTGCTGGCATCGCCAGAAGCAATAATAATTAACCATTGCCAACAATGGTTAAGCCTTATCACAGATGTCCTATTGTTTCTCTAACATTGTGATCGGTAATTAGGACGCCGATTCGCACTTTCTTGAAGTGCTTGATGGATGAGTTTAATGTCGCCGACAGAATAGGGGTCACGCCCGCGAAAGGTTCATCAGTAGGATGAACTTAGGGTTCAATAGGCAAGCGGCTCTTGCTATTTCAACACGTCGTCTTTCTCCACCGCGATAGTGCCATTCCTAAGTTCTCACGAAATGTGGGTGATGTGAACTCTTCTAATTAAATCTTCGAGTCTGTCTTTTTCGTTTGGCTTTTTTGTTAGTGCTTTTACGCGTTTCTAAATGGCCGTGATATTGTCTTCGACAGAACATTTTAGAAAAATGGAGGCTTCCTGAGGAAGATAGCCATGCCTTTTTGAGCGCGAGTGTGCATGGCGTCTTTAGTGATGTCTACGCCATCGAATAAAAATATGCCCGCCAGCCGTCATTTGAATACATGCAACTATCATAATAAAAGCAGGTTGGTTTTGCCAGCACTCGTTTGGACCAAGTAGGCCAACGGCTTGACCAAGATTCGAAGAGATAGAGACTCCCTTCCACTACTTGGCGGTTTTTTGGTAACTCTTTGCTAAGTGTTTTTGCTTCAAGTAAGGCCATTTAATTTTTTCCTCAGGTGCTGGTGGTTGTGCTTGCGGTTGTAATGTCATTGATACGCTCGTCCCTGAACTTTTTTTCTTCGCGCTGAATGTTCCATCGTAATCATATAAAGAATGTAATCGCCGTAATAGAGTTTTTTCATTCGGCTTAAGTTAGCCATTACCGGTAATTTCTAGCTTGGACTCAATGGTTGAATAATGAAATTTTCATTGCCTTTACTGATGACAATGTTACCAGCTCCAGTCAATTTTTGTTGGCTAAATTTGGCTGGCTGACCAGTGGCTTCTAAGTTTGCTAAATTTTTCGGGTTTTTTGCGTCTGTTTGACACTTTAAGGTACTGCCGCCTTGGATTTTCAAATAGAGCCTTGTTTTGACAAAACATTGCCTTTGTAGATGGCTTTCACCAGAGTTTTTGGTCAACGAGGCTTCGTCGGCTTGATTTCCTAATGGCTGCTTTTGTGTCATCAGGGAGTGCATACGCATATTTGGGCAAATAAATGGCTGAGGTTGAAGCAATATACGAAGTTAAATGAATTGTTTCATAATTTCCTCGTACAGATCCCGTCCATAAAGAACTTCTTCTGGAAATTTATATAAGTTGTGATCGGTGCTGGCAGAAGTTCCTCCTTGTACGGAGATAAGTGTCGCGTTTCTTGCTCGTTAAAAGATTGCTCTTTATCTAAAGTAATGTACCGCTGTCTGCAGTGAGCTTTATGTCATCTGGAAAATTGAAGCTATTTTTTTAGTCGCTCTAGCGTTGTTTTTGTTTTAATAGAATATCATTACTTCCGTCATCATAACCCCTTTATCTGCTTTTGCCACTCCAAGCTGCCTGATATTGAATGTCGTTCGACGCTGGGAAACTCTAGTAATGTTTTAGACTTTGGTTATGTAGTGAAGTGGTTTGTTGTGCATTAAAGTGTCTCGACCAAGCATGCCGTTGATATCAAACTCTTTCACTTTAACCTGAAGTGATAAAGTAGTCGCGGGGGAGCTGCTTTAATGAATTTCGCTCAGCAAGAATTCTGCTTCGGCTGTCCTGCTCATACCAGAATAAAGGAGGCTACCAGTACTAAGCGCAGCCCAATAAAAAAGCAAACTATTAAAACGGACAATTTTTTTAAGCATCTGCATTACAAGAGCGCCACTTGTTGCTAATCCAACTCGCAAGTAGATGCCATAAGAAGCAATAAGAGGAATCCTAACGCATCTTAGGAATTTTTGTTGTTTTTTGTCTTTTTGAAAAACATAAATAGCAATAGAAAGTGCGACGGTTAAAGCCAAGAACCAAGGGTTAAAATCCCTGCTGATAAATATTTCATTGATCATTCCTGGAGCGGATAAGGGCAGGCAAAGGCCAGTAACCTGTGGCTAGGTTGACATATGTTTGAAACCTAGGATGTTACCTATTGCAATATCAATGATGACCTTTTTCTAAGCACTATGACGGTGCTGGCCAAGCTCTGGCAGGCTGGTGGCGCCGATGGGGCGACAATGGTTAAGCCAATGAACCAACTCGCTACGCCAAGAGCGGTTGCAATGCCTACCGCTCCCAAAACGAAGCAGCGTTAGACTGCCAATTAAATATCGCCAACCGATTAAAGCAATGGGATGAGAAATTTACGCAACGGACGCGCCGTCATCCTCTGGTAGGCTTCTTTTTATTCACTTTGTAAAAGTCTTTTACTGCCGCGAAGCAAGAATGGTAAAACCAATGACAAAGGCTGCGATTAATATAACGCCGTTCCATACACCAAGATTTTGTCAAGCAGCACAAGGCCTGTTAGTAGTGTAATGGCGTAGTACGAGAGGAACTTCTTGGATGAGAGTCCGCGGTTGCTATTGGGATCGCTGCAAAGAGTAATGTAATGGCCAAAAGACGAGGGTCGATGTTGGCAATATTTGAAGCAGTACATTCCCAACGGCTATTTGGCGCATTATCAGAGGCAGCAATGGCGGAAACAACCAAATTTTCCTGGTGCGGATGTGCCAAAGGCCACCAATGTAATCCCA
>Ga0163217_1005310_pt1 | contig 10227 bp, 11 predicted proteins | sample SynspAceP_FD_185933 | JGI IMG/M metagenome (GOLD analysis project Ga0163217, IMG submission 185933) | Saline lake microbial communities from Ace Lake in Antarctica - Synechococcus sp. Ace-P (PacBio error correction) | ecosystem: Environmental > Aquatic > Non-marine Saline and Alkaline > Saline ...
CGTGGCTACGATCGGTCATACAGTAGTACAATGGGCCAAGCCCACTGTCCGGCTGGAGCTGATCTCGCCGATTCCATGAACCAAGGAATCGGGCGTGATGATCATGCGATCTTTGCTGCGCTTCGTATTGCCTTGAGTTCGATTGGCCCCCAATCTACCGGGGCATATTTCAATGCTCAATCGGCCCTGCTGTGCCGGCTGGAATGATTCTAAGTGGGTTCCGGTTCTTTCAAAAGCAAGACGTTCCCAAGCACCCCAAGTTCAAGCTGCAAGCAAACGGCCTGCGGGCTTTGCCGGGCTGGCCGAAAGATCGAGGGAGCAGATGCGGTGTTGATGGAGTTCGCCCCTGGCCACGGCGGCCGCGACATCTCAGCCTGAGCGAGTTCCGCATGAAAAAGAGGTGCCTGATCCCCGCGGCAAGAAGCGCTTCAACAGGTGCTGAGCGGTGGAGGAATGACGGCAAGATGATCCAAGTCAAGGTCAAGCGCGCCTAACGGGCCTCAGTGGTTCAGCGGCGCGGCGGAGCCGCGTCCGCTGCAAAGCCGCTTGTTAGGATTGGGCGCGGGACTGCAATCTTCTCTCCCTACTTCATGCACTCTCCGCGATCTGTGCTTGACGCGGAAGGGGTGATGCGGCGGTGTTCGAAATCTTGGGCTTGCGCCGCCCTTCGAACGTTGCTCCGTGCCGAGTGACAGCCTTGAACTTGAAGAAATCGACCTAGCATCATCTGCCCCGCCCCCCACCAGCTCCCGAGACTCCGAGTCCAAGATCTCGTCCACCCGGGGAGCGCGCGCAGGCGCGGTGGGGTCCTGCTCCCAGGCCATGAGGTCCCGTGTCCACGGAAAGCGGAACTCCCCGCAATGGCCCGTGGCGGAGAAACAGGCACGCGGCCAACCACGTCGAGCTGGTTCGAACGTGTACTGCGCGCCCCGACCCGAAGTCGCGGGTCTTCTGCACCTCGGACCTTTTGGTCGCCGTGCCGTACGGGTCCCCAGATGGCCGTCCTTGCAACTGATTTGAGCAAGCGGCGCCCGTCGACAAGGACAACCTCGTAAGTCTGGCTGCCCGTCGGCGTCCGGAGGGCAATGCGCTTTCGGCCACGGCGGCATCGTCCCCAACGCCCGTCGAGGTGGTGCTCGCCACGCGCCCCGCGTACGGCGAACCTGCCTCAGAAACCGGAAGTTGCCTGGATGAATATCCGAGGATCGGTGCCGGCATCGACGCTGAATGCGTTCCTCCAAGGAGTGTGGGCCCCGCGTCGCGGCTGCCCGAACCTCTGGGAGGCGCAGGCGCAAGGGCGGGGATCCAGCCCTAGGGACGACGCCTGGGCCTCGAAGCGCGCGTAAGTCCGAGGAGCCGGTGCGGCCGGAAGCCCACCACGTCTCCAGCCCATCCCAGCTAGGCCGGGCCGTTTCCGGCTGCCGTGCCTCTTCCGCTCCACATGGCCAGCCATTGGTCGCCTCTGCCAGCGCCAACGTGTCCGGTCGTGGTAGTAGATCGAGATCCCCCATGGGCAGGTCGGCGTAGATGAGCGGGTCCAGCCCGACCACGAAGCGCGCCTCGGATGACCCGCCAAAGGAAACGAAGACGTGAACGTCGACGCTCGCAAAACGCTCCTGGGCGAATTGGGGGGGGGGGGGTTGGAGCTGTCCGCTCGCGCACGCGGGTCCTCCGAAAGCGGATCTGCGTGCGCCGCTCGCCAGGCGGTCGGTTGCCGCGTCCTCGCGCCTCGTCGTCGTGAACGGATAGACGAAGCAGGCCGTAGCGGTGGGCCAGCGGCGTCCTCGCCCCGATGTAGAGGGGCGCCCACCCGCTCCTCGGGGAACGAGCAGGCCCAAGGAAGCGCGCCCACAGCCCGCGATGCCCTCCAGGCAGCACGTCGACCACGGGCCCAACCGCTCGGCGCGTTCAACCGGATAAAAGAGCTTGGGCCACGTAGACGCGCCCGGGCAGGACCGGACACGTCGTCGTCGGCGGCGTCGCCTATGGCGCGAACGCCTTTCGCCGCCGGGCCGACGGCCCGAGCCGTCCCGCCGTGCGGGGCGTAGACCCTGATCTCCTTCGCAGCCCGACCGGGCAATGCCCCGCGTCCGGCGTGCTCGGTGGCGGGGATTGGGTCGCGACGCTCGGGCAGCAGTCGACAGCGGCGACGCACGCGCTGCCCAAAGAACTGCCGGCGGATCTCCAGGCCGAGCAGCTTCGACCAAGAGCCGACGCAACCGCGTTTGCCGGGATCTGAGGCGATGGGCCTCGAGCGTTGTTGCCAGCACCTTCGTAGCCAACCTGGGCAACCGTCTGCAGCGCCGCCATAGCTCCGGGCGGCAGACAGCCGCCGGCTCGTCCAGTGGAAGGGGCCAATGGCTGGGCCGGGCTGGGCTGTCAGCGTCCAAACGACGGCCGGCCTCTTCTCCAGCTTGAGAAGCAATGGAACCAGAAGCGCGTGCGCCAGCCGAACAGCCGCAGTGCCTCGCCGGTCTTGTCGGCTTGGAAGCAGGTAGTTTGCAGCCACTCGGGATAGTGGCGAGCAGTTCGGCGTACTTGCCGCGCGCGGCGCCAAGTTCCCCGGTCCTCGCCCAGGCCGGGTCGTCGAGGTGCCCGATGGCGTCCCAGGCCCGTGGCGTAGGGCAGCAGGCTGTCCACGGGGTGCGCGCGCGGGCTCTGGGGCCGCGGGTCCCGTCAAATGTCGACGGCGGCGGCTTGAGGTGGGTGGGTTCGGGGAACGTGAACTCCAGCCGCGTCGCCGATGGCCGATGACCGAATACCCGTCGCGCAGCTGCGGCACGCCGTACTCGCACGGCGTTAAGGGGCGCAGCGGACGCGAAAAACGAGTACTTCCGTGCCGTGGCGGCGGTTTATGGCGTCGATGCGGTCCGCCAGGGTACCGCACCCCTCGCTCTTCCCTGCTGAAGGCCAGGCCCGGTACGTTCTTCGAGCAGGAACGCCCGCGGCTGCGCCAGCTCCAGGGTGCGCAGGTAACGAACTCCAGGGTGTCCGGCGCGCGGGTCGTCGAGGCGCGAGGATCCCGCTGTGCCAGTAGCCGGACTTGCTGAACGGCTGGCACCGGAAGGCCGCGCCGCTAGGCAGGTCGATATTGCCTCCCGCCTCCTGCACTATTACGTCCTCGGGGCTAAGGGCCCCGGGAGCGTCCTCCGAGCATTGGGCGTCAGCTTGCCGTGGAGCCACCGGCCAGCGGGGTCGGTTTGGTGCGCAGGGTGGCGACCCTGCCTCCGCATCCATCCTCGACACAAGCCGCGCGGCTCGAACCCCGCGGCTTCACGAGCCCAAGTCCAGCCCCCCCGCTCCGGTGTACAAGGCGATGACGGATAGCTTCCATGGGCCTGGCCGGATTTGAACGGTGGGCGTGAGGTGGTGGGTCGGGGGTGCTGAGTGGACCCTAATAAAGGGCTAACGGGCGATCCAGGGGAGGGCGGAGCCAAGCGGTGAGCCGGTTACGCTCCCGAGCCTACGGGCATCGCGTACATCCTTCTCCCAACGTCTGCGCCAACGCTTTCGGATCAGCTACCGCCGAAATGAACGCCAACAATTTCACGACAGCGCGGCGCGGTTGAGCTGCGATCCGATTGTTGCAGGCTTGTCGAGAGAACGACCGAAAAAGATCTGAAAAAAGATGAAAGATTAATTCTTGCGGCTCATGTAAAGCCATAGGCTCATTGAACGCATGACAAAGAACAACTCCTTCAAAAAACTGGATCGAAAACCTTCCATCGACGAAAAAGGCAATTGATGCCGAGCAAGTGCTGTCGTCGAAGGCAAGTCCTGGCCCGAACCACATCCCCGTTGGCCTGCCTCGTGGAAGCCATGCTGCCAAGCCCCCCGCGAATGAGCAGCGCGGAATCAAGGACATGATCGTTCGATTGATTTTCCGAAACGGGGATGTCCTCCACTACTTCCGCCATCTGGCGCAAGCAATCGCGGCATGACGCCGAGGAATACAAAAGCAGAGACGCGAAGCCGGCGGCGGCACCCAAGAGGAGGTTGACGCGATCCTCGGCGTTTCGCGGGTAAGCCAATCGCCCGCGCGAGACGGGAGCGCGACCAGTCATCCGTGAGGGCAATGGCCTTGCTCTTCTTTGCGCTCCCGAAAAAGAAGGAAACGTTTTCCAAAGCGCGCCTAACACCGTGCCAACATCAAACCAACAGCAGGGCAGCAGCAGGGCCAGAGCAACCCCCCCAGCAGCACTCTCGGCGACCGGTGGCTTTAATGAGCGACTTCAAGTGGGAAGGCGAACGCTGCAGGCCGCCCCTGAACGCCGGCAGAATGGTTCTGGCATCACCTGGGAGAGGGTGGCGTCAGAAACCAGGAGATGCCTGCGACTCAAACCCCTTCAGAACAAAAAAAGGACCCGGCCGAAACACGACCTGAGAGGCGAGTGAGCACTCCACCAACCGGAGGGCGGGCCTGGTGCTTCCAAGAATTGCAGCCGGACCAATCTGGAAGAGCGAAGGATCAGTGCGGCTTTGATTTGGGTCCAGCAAGTGCCCCAATCCGAGAACGGGACACTACGCTGCGCTAACGGGCAGGCGCCAGAGAGAAGAGCTTCCATCAAGGTTGGTGCTGATGTTATCAAGAGGAGTGCTGAAACGGAAAGGTCAGACCCAAGCATCGCGGAGGCTTCCTGCGCGCAACTCAGGGCCCTGGTAGCAGACCCCTCAGCCTAGCGCTGGGTCGTGCAGTTGCGCGGTAGCTGACAGCCTGGCCTCTGCCAGGGCGATAAAGCCCGAGCGCGAACAGCGAGACGATGCCTTTGACATCACACCAATGACGATGGCCGAGGTGGCGGGCTGATGCTGGGGTGCAGGATGTTCATGGCTCAGCAAATCTCGGAGTTGCCTCAAGTGACAATCTTCCCCCTGAACAAGGCAGTCACAACGGGATGGAGAGCGATCTATTTCCAGGCAAAAAGACTCAACACATTCGCGCTCCTGTTTTCTAAAAAACAACCATTCACGGGAACAGACCCTTCTCTTGGCAGAGGTTTGAGGCGCAGCGCGGCGGTTGGTCAGGCTGGCGGCCACGGCCCCACCACCTTCCCCCACTGCACTTCCCGCTCCGCCAGCTCCCAGGGTTGAGATCGAGCCAGGTTGCTAAGGATGTCTTCCGTTGGCCTTCCAGCCACTAGGCCCTTCAGCACCAAAGCATCAGACGCTTGAGAGCTTGGCAAGCTGGCTGCGGGTTTCCGTTGAAGTAGGCGTTGTAGAGGTCGTGATGCCCCGTTCCGCGCCAACGCATCAGCCTCGTGCGGTAGTGCGTTTGAGGGCTCGTCATCGCCTGGCGGATCTGCTCCACCAACGCAGGAGAGACGATCTGGGGGAAGGGGAAGGTTTCGAAGCAGCGCGATGTGGGTGGCCGTCATATCGTGGTCTGGTACAACCCACCCAGCAACCGCCAACAGCGGCATCAAAGTTCGTCACGCCCCACCAGTCGCATTCCGGCCAGGCGTCGAAAATATCTGCCCGACACAGAGCCCAACACTACGTCTATGAACAGGTTAGCGGCCCACCCCCCCCCCGGGCCCCGCGGGGGGGGGGGGGGTTTTTTTTTTTTTTTCCCCCCCCCCCCAAAAACCTCTGGCAAAATCCCCCCGTGAAGCCACTCAAACCGCGCTGCTGGCGTCAAACCGAAAGTGGTGTGGATCACCCGCCAACCGGCCCAGAAATATGACACGAAAAAAGCTACATGGCCATTGGCCAGAGCTTGATCAGCGCAAAGAGCGTCAATCTTTCCTGGCAGTCACCAGCTGCGGTGATCGAGGGTTGCGCTTCCTTGGAACTGCTTGTTAACCCCGCAGACGAAGGATCGTTAGTACTTTGCCACTTCGACGCCATGCTTTGGCTGTTAGGAAGGATGACATTGAGCAGAAGCTCACTGGCGGCATATCCCATCCACCTGCCCGCCATCCTCTGTACGAAAAACGTAAAGGTCGGTGGCGAGGCTCGGCCACCCTTAAAAAATCCATTCGCGATTGATGAAGTAATTCATCCACCTCCTGCTCTCCGCTGTCAAACTATCAAGCTCCGTTTAATCGTCTGGGCAGCGAACTCGTAGAAAGCATGCAGAACCATGCAAAGGGTTATTGACCAAAAGTGGTCTTCCTTTCAAATTGAATTTTAACCTCGAAGGTTGTTGGGGAGTCAGTTTAGACGGTTTTTTGGACCTCAACGCAAATGAAGTCCAATCAAACAGGTTTTCCAAAGTTATCCGTGATGCCACGAAACATCAAAATGTTGTGCAGTGCGGTGTGAACTGGCCAGCGCGCCGCTCACGGTCGATCGCTAGCGATCCGAAAAGTTCCCAATCCTGAAAAATCGAATTGACGCCAGGCCGGAAGGGCAAAGGCTGGTGGTAATGTCCAGTTCCCGCTTATCATAGTAGGGGTTTTTTTTGGGACCGCTGATCAAAGTCCAGGCCCGCCCCAGCCTGCTGAGACTGACGCCCATCGGCAAGGGCTTCAGAGACAGACGCGGTAACGCCAATCCCGTTCCCCCATCACGATGCGGGAGCGGTGCCGCTTCGAGCCGTAGCCAGCCAGGGCGGAGCAGGCGCGGAGGTGCCGGTGCCGGTCTTGGCGGTGCTGAATCCCCCAGTACCTGGATGAAGGCTGCCGCGGTGCGCTTCGGCGGTGGGACTGCAAGGCGATCAGCTGGCATGCGTCGGCCACTGAACCAGTTGCCACGACTGAGCCAGCCGGGCAGGCCGAGGGCAATCGGCGGCGGGCGAGTTTCGGCCGATCAACTTTCCGCGGCACAGATCGCGGGGTCCCCAGGCCGTGCCATTGGCGCCAGCCTGCTGGGTCGGTCTGCTGATCGTGGCGGCACCAGCTGCCCGGGGCTTCGAGGCTTCTGGAGGGCCCAGCCGAAACACGGCCGCGCTGGCTGGGCGCTGCTCCCCGATCGGCTTTCGAGTAGCCGTCCGTTGTCCGGCGCTGGCTGCTGCCCAGCCCCAGGCCTTGGCGATCCTCCAGCGGCGAGCTGGGCTTTCTCCGGCTGGCTGCAAAAGGCGGGCGGCCGGTAATTTCTGATAGCTTCGGTAGGCCTGCCTGAGTCACTGAAGCATGGCTCAGCGGCTTGCACAGTTGGCAATCGGCGGCGGCCTGGGCCATCGGCAGCGTATGGCCTTCAGTTTGGTGCGGCCGATCAGCTGAGCAATCGCCGCGCGCTCACAGGAGAGGGGCGGCGGCCGCGCTGAATCTCGTAAACCCTCACCTCGCTCCAGCAGGCCCAGGACTGTGGCAGCGATAGGCCTGGGCCTTGCGGTTGGTAGCGGCAGCCAAGTTTGGCCGCAACAGGGGCAAAGGCAAGGGGCCCCGCGCGCTACCGGTTTCCCAGAATCAATCGAATGCCAGCACCAGCGGGCGAGACGATCGCGGCACCCTCGTGTTGGCCTGCTGCTGGAGTAAAGTTGCTGGGAGCTCGAAGCTGCCACAAAGCCCGACACCGCAGGGCATTGCTGGGCTGCGCTCGGGCGCAATACAGGGCGGGTCAGTTGTCAACGGACGCGAGCGACTGCCTGGGCGATTGCTTCGGGCTCAGTTTTGTGCACCACTGCAAAGCAGAAGACGGCCAGTGAAGTGGCCGGCAAGCTGATCGACCCGACAGGCCCCGCGGCAAAACGGCACGGACTTCGCCACCACAACGTCGTAATTGGCTCTGGCGATCCCCGTTCGGAATCAAGCAGCCAGAACGGTGGCGTCCCGTAAAAGCCGGATCAGCGCACGGTTTCAGAATCCAACCCGCAGAAACGCGGGCGTCGGGCCAGTTCTCCAGCGCCAATCTCTCCCTCGCCCCCCCTCCGTACTCCTCCCCGCCCTTCTTCCAGGCTCTGGGCACTGTTGTCGCAGCCAGCCTTCTGGCGGTTTGGTGGAGATCCACAGTCCGGCGGTGGGGGCCTGTCAGCTGGTCCAACCAAGCTCAATGGCGGCCCAGCTTGTTGCGGGTCTTAGTGGTTGATCAGCTGCCGGCCCCTGCAGCGGGCTTGGTGGGCAGAACCAATCAGCAGGGCCCGGCGACCGGCTGGCGGTTTCCATAGGCGGCCAGGACCGCGGCCGCTGAGCTGGGCATCGGCCACCAGCACTGGGCGGCGTTGGCCAGCATGGCGGCCAGATCTGGCCAGGGCCTCGGCGCGGCGCGTTGCTGATCGCGGTGCGGGTGCAAAGAGGGCATGGGCCCAAGCACCGTGGGCAACTTTCATCGATCACCACCAACCGGCGCCGCCCAAATCCGCTGGCCGGAACCTCCACCCGCCCGAACGCAGCCACCAGGCGAATCAAATGCAAAGGAGCCCAATCCCTTGTCTTGTGCCTGCAGATCAGAAACCGGGAACGGGCCTTCATCTCCCCAGGGCAAGCCCAGCCGCTCGCCAGTGCTCGCTACCAAGGCTGCGACGGTGCGTGACAGAACCACGCGTGCGACCGGCCAAGCAGCGGCGCAGAACGGCAAGCGGCGAATGGCTTTCCGGTTTTTTTCCCTGCTCCCATCCGGGGCAACCAGGGCACCAGCTGGGCTTGCACCTCAGAGCGACGGATGCGGGCGGATCGCCCAACCACTGTCACCTGGCGCCAGCCCGCGTCAGGACGCCGGCCAGCGGCAGGACAGGTTTCAGGTGAGATCGGCTTGAGGGGCCTTTGCCAGCTGCTCCCTAGCTGCCCCCAGCTGGCCAAAGTGAATCGTCGAGGCCCTTGCCGCGGGCTGCCGGGCACGGTGCCCACCAGCACCTTTGGCGGCCAGCCCTTTTCCAGCAGGCGGCCGCAGGCGGCAGGGCGGCCTTGGGCTCGTCTGGATTTGCGGGCGAGCGCTGCCAATCGAAAGAGCACCGAAACCGGGAGAACCTTCGAGGGGCAACCGGCGGCCAGACAATCCACAGCGCCGGGGCGATCCGTTAGCGCGCCCTTGTGGGGCGCCCCGTTCCAGAATGCCAGGCAGGGCCCACAGCAGGACGCCCAGCCGAGAAGCAAGGGCTGGCAGTCTTTTCTTGGCGCCTTCGGTGATCAGTAGGGGGCAGTGCTGGGGTTGAATATGCCCACCAGCGCCAGAACGCACCGTCGGCGCCGGTGGCAATCCGCGGCCACCTCACCGTCAGGGCCCAAGGCCATGGCGATCAGGATCAGCTGGCCCAGCAACGGCGGGCAACCTCAGCCAGATACGACCGGCTGTATGTGACGGTGGGGTGCTCGTATTCTCCGTAACCTTCACGGCTGGCTTGCTGAAAGCCCTATTGAGCTGGATCCGATTTGGGGAGCGTCCGGGCTTGAAGCAGCCAGTCCACCAGGGGCCCGCCAACTCAGCCAGCGGATCGAGCCGAACACACCCACCAGCCCCAGCAAGCGGCAACGGGTTTCCCAGGGGTGCCCAGCAGGCGTGCCAGCGGGCGGGTGGCGTTACTGCTTGGCATGGCGCCGAGCTGCTCGATCCGATCACCCACCAGGGGCCCTCGATCACCTCAGCGCCTTGCAAGGCTCTGGAGATTGGCCGCCGGCAGAATCGGGATGGATGGCGGAGCCTTTTTGATCCACTCGGTCAGATGGCGACCGGTCGGTTCCCTCAGGCCCGGGTGGCCCACGTCCCAGCCTGCTGCCGGTCGGAACGCCGTGGAATGGGAAGCGCGTCACCAGGTCACCCCGCCCCGAATCCGCGAATGAACCGGAACCCGAACGTGGCTGAACACCGTGACGCACAACCCGCCCAGCGGCGCCAGCGGTGGCCCAGGCGGCGCGCTCATCAGGTCTCCAGCGTCCGTGGCCTAATGGGCAACGCGGCATAGGCCTCAGGGGGCCAGCCGCGGCCAACAAACCCAGGCATTGCTGCAAAACGCCTTCAGCTCGGCTGCGGAGCCCTGTGTCGGCTGATCGCCGGCTCGCCCTTAGGGGCGAGCAGCGGGCACAACTTCGCACTATTATTGGACCAATTCCATCCGATTTAGGGATGGTGGTTTATTCACGGGTGCGAACCCGTGAAGCAGGTAAAATCAAGGGGCGGGAACTCTCCTTTTGATGTCCCCCAGCTGCCTGCGGTCCCTAGTCTCCAACAAAGAAAAACGCCAGACGCCACACGGAGGAATAGTGAGAGGGGGCCTTTCGGGCCGACTTTCTTTAGGTCAGTATTGGTTCGCGGCATAGAACGCCGAGCGCCTTCAGGCAAAAGCGCAAGAGATCGGCCCTGGCTGATGCCCCGCTCAGCGGGCGGACCTGGCGCAGTGCCGGCGTTCGGCTC
>Ga0163217_1028464_pt1 | contig 10227 bp, 12 predicted proteins | sample SynspAceP_FD_185933 | JGI IMG/M metagenome (GOLD analysis project Ga0163217, IMG submission 185933) | Saline lake microbial communities from Ace Lake in Antarctica - Synechococcus sp. Ace-P (PacBio error correction) | ecosystem: Environmental > Aquatic > Non-marine Saline and Alkaline > Saline ...
CTGAGTCTACGCATCTGGCGGAAAGCCCTGCCGTCACAGATTTCTCAAATTGAGTCTGCAAGCCCCTAGCAGTTTTGCGGACAACCGATAAACCATCTGTTCTGTTTGGTTACAGAAGATCGACCGGGCCTGCTCACCCCCAGCGTCCCCTGTTCAGCACGTGGGGTGGTAGATCATGTGGTTTTGAACATCACGTGCCCCATGAAGTTCCTGGATTGTGCGATGTCCTGCCCCCGCTCCAGCCAGATGGGTCTGGAAACGAGTGGCGAAAGGTGTGCAGGTGGCTTGGTTGGGGGGGTTAGTCCAGCCGGCCAGCACGGCGCGGGCGCAGCCGCCTTCTGGATCAAAGCTTGGGCGTTCGAGATGGTGTCCCGGCCCTGTTGGTCCGGAGGAGGCGGTCGCGCCACCTCTGATGCTGCGGAAACACCCATTGCCAGCCCCTGGGCCAGGTCCTTCCCGGTGGATCTGTCTCACCGCCTCAAGATGCCCTCTGACGACTCCCCAGGCTCTCCGCAGCAAGGGTGCGGCGATCCTTCCCCCTTTGCCATCACGTCACCAACAGCTCGTGTCGCCTGAAATCAAGATCGTGCAACACCGCAAGCCGCAGGCTTCGCTCAGCCGCAACCCAACTGCCATACAGCAGCCACAGCCACCAGCGCTCCACTCCAACAGTCTTTGCAAAGCAAGAACGGACCTCCTCCGCGTCAGCACCTAACCGGGTACCGGGGCGCTTGCGGGCCCCAGCGCGACCGCCCCGCCAGCCTCAATCGCGATCCAAACAGTTCCGCGGTCAAGAAACAGAGTGCCGGCCAGGGCTGGTTCTGTGGGATGGCACTCAGCCTGCTGCTCCACGGCAAAGAGATGACTGAGAAAGGCAAATTCACGTTCGGCAACTGGTACCCATTCTCCCGGGGATTGCTGCAAGACTGGTGAAGAACCGGCAGAAGAGGCCTGAGCGACCGCTCATAGGTCTTCACAGTGGCGCGGGCGGTGAGTGACGCACTCTCCTAAGTCTACCTCTCTCGTAGCCGCGTATGGATATCAGTCCTGCGGGGCTGGGGCTTTGTGGCCACAAGCCCTTTTCATGTGGAGGGGATTTTTCCCAGAGTCTCAATCAGTGGCTCCCTCAGCCACACAACGCGATGCGGGAACGAATCAAGAGGCAACAACCGTGCCGGCCGCCAGGAACAGCTGCACGCTGCACGAGCACGCGTAAGGCCAGCCTCGGCGCACTACTGGATCCATTCATTGCGCCGAGCATGCTCACCCTCAGTCCGAGAGAGGCGGGGTCGTGGGTTCACGCGAGAGATAGGCGGCGTGAGTCGCTAGCCATGTGGAAGCGCCAGTAAGAGCCATCGCGAGATCTCGCCACCAGGGCCCCATTGACCGGGCGCGTTTGAAGTCCGCACCCACTTCATAGCCAGGGATCGGTCACGCTCGGAGCCGAGCGTTTCGATGTCAGGGCGCTTGCGTGAGGCAAAGAGCCGCGCTCGCGAATCGCTCATCTGGCCCAATGTCCCAGTGAGCCCATCTTCCGGGCCCATCACCGGGCAGCTGGTTAGCAATACGAGCTATACGCTCCATGAACCAGCGCTGCAACCTCCTTGGGGTGGATCTTCACACAAAAGAGCAGCATTCAGGTTGCTGTCACCATACAAGAACCGCACGAGTGTGGTTGATAGCCGCACGGCGATCTAGACAGAACTTCAAACACAGCCGCGCGCATCACAGAGGCGCGAGGTACCGGCTTATGCGCTCGCCCAGCTGCGTCCAGCCGAGGGCGACCCAGCTTCGGAGGTGGTGCGATTCCACAAGACAGCCATGGCACTGGGATCACTCCGCCTTGGCACAGCAACCATGCGAACCACGCGAATACGATTGCTCCGACGCAAGGCCCGCTCGAGCTCCCGGATACTTCGCGCGCCCACTGGGCCGCATCTCAGGATTGAACGAGAAACGCCCACAGCCTAGCCGAGACGATCGCTACAACGTCCTGTGCCGCTGTCCTGTCGATCCGCGCTCACACACTTGCCTTCAAGTGTTGGCAAGCGATCGGAGCACGCTCCAGCGCGCGTTCGATCAGCTTTCACACGAAGCTGCGTTCACGTCAGCGCCGAGCCAGCAGCGCCATGGTGACGGACGTCTGCCGTGCGTCGCATAGTTAAGGGCGTCTCCGTCGGCGGCCCGTGAATTCCAGTTCACGTCCGAGTCGTTCGACCGATGAAGCGGTTGCCACGCGCAGCCACCCGAGCGTCGGCGTAGATCAACACGAATGGGATCCCTACAATACCGGCCCGCTCAGTGCTGCTTCGCGCGGTTCTTCGCGAATTGTCTCTCCGATCAGCTTGCGCAGTGCCGTCATGACCACTGGCCATCCAACGGCAAGAGCACGAGAGCTACCTCCATAGCCACCTTATCGGCAAGCGCGACGCACAGTATCTTCGGGGAGTCGAGAGGCACTAACCGAGACCGGGCGTCGCCGCAGTGCGCGATCCCGTCGGCTTCGCAAGCAGCAGCCAGGCGTTGGCGCTCGCTCTGTTCCGCTGAGTACGTAATGGTTCATCCACGGAGGACGCGGCGGCCCTTTCGAAACCCAGCGGGCCTGGTCCACTTGCCAAATTTCTGAGTTCGAGGGAAGACGAGACGAGAAGCAGCACTACACACACTCGGAGGCCTGCTACGACATCCCGACCGCGCGTGCCTACGCCAGAACTGTTGCGACCATCGAGGTATTGCTTCTCAACAATATCCAGCGGCGAGTCAAGCACGAGCAATCCGTCGGCACCCACCTTAGCAGGTCGGATCACGCCAATCGCCCCAGTTCCGATCGGAGCCGCGCGCAAGAACGCATCTCACGATCGCAAGGAAGGTCGGCCCACGCTAGAAATAACGACACCGCCAAGCAGAGACCTCCACAAGGCACAACCGGAAGCACTGCCGCACATACGCTCCACGAAGGGGATGGAGCTAACGCACGCAAACTTGCGGTGAGCGCGAATGGCCCGAACCAACCCCGTGCAGCTTCGATCATCACGCGACAACGCGCCCGAGGCGGCAAGAGCTTGCAGCCCCGAACGGGCGCTCAAAACCACATCACGCGTGCAGCCGACATCGACGCCACCGGATAATCTATGCTGATTATGACACTCTGCGTCTGGTGCGTTCACAGTCAGGGTCATTAGCGTCCGCCACCCCGGCGCTCAGCAGTCCGCGAGCGACAGCGCTGTGGTGCCGCTTCCACCGAAGCTCGCGAGGGATGGCAAGATGCCACAAATTTCTAACCCCACCAGAAGGCCCCAGTTCCCGGTTGAGGGCGGATGGAGCGGCGACCAACCACCACCTCGAAGCAACGGGCCCGGCCCCGAGCGCAGGCAATGACCGCACAGACAGTCTTTTGATTGAAGTGCGAGCCAACCACTTCGGGCACACCCCGGTTGAGCACACACCAGGCCCGCGCGAAGCGCAGCGAGCTGGAGCACATCAAAATCAAAGGGTGGCGCCGCCCTCGAGTGACCAGCACACCAACGCCGACAACGCGCTCCGCGGCTTGCGGTCCCACTGGGGACGCGTCCGCGCCCTGGCCATCGGAGCGCCGCCGGGCACTGAAGCGCCGCACCCGTCGCCGCTGCCTGCCGTACGACCACCATGGAAGAAAACTACAACCGCAAGAGCAAACCTTTCCTGCTTACTAAGCACATTCAGAGCCCACACGACAGAGACATGGCACTGGGCCTGTAGTTGATCAGCACTCCACTGCCAAGCACACGACCGGACTGAACACCGAGACGCAGAGCCACCCCGATCAGAGCGCGTCAGGAACGGGGGAAAAGAACTTCGAGGAGAACTCCGTGCCCCACCAGTTCGTTGCGGCTGGCCTTGTAGTCGCGAAAGCGCCCCGTGGAGGTCAAACACGTTCGCACCTCGCGCAATGAGCGGAGGGCGAGGGCCCGTGGCTATCATCGGCCGCACGAAGGGGAAGCTGCGCTGCGCGAGAGATCTTCGGCGAGCAATGCCGCCTGTGCGGCTCGGGCGCTGCGATTGGTGCTGGCGCTGCAGCTCAGGCCTGGGCCAAGCCTCCAGCCCAGGCGCCGAGGCCTGTGAGAATCGGCTGGGGCAGCGGTGGCTGCGGAGCCTGCTGCAAGCCGGCGACGGAACTACCCGCAAACACGCAGGAAACGTTTCGGCGGCAATTCGGCCAATCGGCAAAAAGCCGGCTCTCCCACACACCGGGCACAGCTACCACAGCGCCAGCGCGGACGACTGAGCAGGCCAGGCATCGCTCGAGAGAAACGACTGCATGCGCGGTGGTGCGCATCTGCACGCGATATCTAGGAGGCACAACGGGGCAACCTTCGGCCACTCATTCGCCGCCAAGTTCACGCCCTTTGCAAGGGAGCCAGCGCTCTCCTCCGCTCACTAGCCAGCTGTGGTGGCGCCAATCGCCCGAGACCCCCACTGGTCACGGCCTAATGACCCCGCGAGGCAGCGCCGTGCACGCCCCGGGGCACATTCCGCCTGCCGCGGAAAAAGCCGACAAGTACCACGAATATGTCCAACCCTGCGCGCTCCCACCAACAAACTGCCCTGGGCGGGCCTCTAAGGGCGCGGCAAGCGCGTCCGATGAAGGTGCGGGCTCCGATGCCATGGCCGCGAAGTGCGCCAGCTGCCCTGGGCACCGAGGAAGCAATCTACGACCGCGAAAAACCGACGCGCATGGTGGTCTCACCTCACCCGAGTTAACACCAAGACAACACGTGTGTGGGGAGACCTCTCCTGATCGCTGGGAATTCCAGCCTGCAAGCCACAGCCGGCCTGCGCTGGGGCAGGCCGTTGGCCGCCATAATGCCACGCTCTATATCACACGAGCACTCCGGCCCGTCTTCGGGCGGTGCCCCAAGCAAACGCTTGACCGGCCCACAGGGATCGCGAAAGCGCCGTTCCAGCGCAGTGTGAGGGTGAGGTCGCGGTGAGCGCTTGCCAAGGCACAAACTGGCAGGGGCTTCGTCCCGCCAGGCCTCCTTCCACACCGACGACAGCCTTGCAGGCTGCCGCCCGCGAGAGCGTGGATCTCGGCAACTACACACGCGCGCGACGGCCTACCAAAACACGACAAACCACCGTCCTCAAGTCGGCTTCTGCTCGGCGCCCTCCCGGACTAGCGCACCACCACGGCACGGGTAGGCCATCTGTCTGAGCTGTAGTTTTGCCGTCGAGACACCTTCGTCGAAAACACCTTAATATATCTTGGGCCCCTGCGAGACGAAGCGGTCTTCGCGGCGTGCAAGAACTGGTAATAGACACGCACACAAGACTGCGTCTGAGGACAGGCAAGAAAGATTCGCTCTCAGGCGATTGCCCAACGCCCACGGCCCGCAAGAACTGTCGGTCGGTGATGTTGTTCCAATCTGCTAGCCCCGTTGCCGGGCAAACTCAAGCCCCCACGCCTACGTGAAACAACCGGCACGGGCCTGGGAGTTGCACCAGTTCCACTGGCTGGCCGATGCCAGATCGCGACTGCCACCCCGAATGGAACGTGCTTGTGGGCTCCAGCTGCTGCCGCCCTCACCCAAAGATCTCCAACTACAAGACCGCGCGGCGGGGGCGTCCCCTGGTTCACGACGCCCTCGACATGCCCCCTCGGACCGTGGCTGGCCGCCCGGCGCCGCGATGAACCAACCCGCGTGATACCGCGCGGCCGTTCCACCAACGAGCCTAGGCGGCGCATGAACCCGATGGGTCAAAAAGCGCTCACTTTCATGCCGCCACAGTGCCTGGGTGGCAGGCCGCCTAGCCCGGGAATGAGCAGCTCTGCTCCCAAAAGGCCGTTAGCCACCGTGCCACCCGAACGGAGGCGAAGCGCGATGATCACCGGTCCGATCGCCGGGGCAGCAACCCTTCTGGCCCAACGCCCAAAGACGGATGCCCAGCAACCGCTCACTCAGCGGCGGGCAAGCAAGGATCACGGGCAGCGGCGCGGAAAAGAACCCAGAAGCATGGGTCAATGGCTCGTTAGGCAAACGAAGGGCCATGCCAAACGCGCGTACAACTACATAACGATACCACTCGATGCGTTGATTCGTTCGTCTCAATGCACCGTCCCTTAAGCCATTCCCTGAGACCGGCTTCAAACCATAGTACCCACCACCTCCCAGCCCCATCTCCGACCACTGCCCCAACCCCCCGACAGGCTGCCCGTAAGGGCTCGGCCCCCGGGGCGCCGCTGCATGCCCGCATCGGTGCCGCCCATCCACCAAGCCGAAGGCACTGCCTTCTCCCGCGCCCGCTTGACGGCAGCCAACTCCACGAATTGGCGGCCCTGGAATCCGCAGCCGCCCTGGGCCCCGGGGACTACGCCCTATCGAGAAGCCAGCACGGCCTGGCCCGAACTGTGAAGCGAGCAGCCCGCAGGTTGCGGCCGGATCCCCCTGGAGCGCAGGTACACTGCCGAGGCGCAAGACAAGGCGCCCTGCCGGCCCAGAAGGAGATCACGAACGTTGGCAGCCTGGGCCTCTGCAGCCCAGGTCTATATACAACACTCCCACTTAAACTAGGTTCACCTCGCCTAATAGGGTCCAAATCACGAACGCACCCGATGCAAGACAGCCCTGTCCCAGCAACGCCGAGGCCCCTCGCATCGCTTATCCTGCCCACGTGTAGCGCCACCGCTATGGGCAAGGGACCCTCTAACAGGGCGGCGGTCGAGCAGCTAGGCTAGAAACCAGCCAACGCCCATCCTGGCGCCCACGCCCTGCCCCTGGTCCACCGTTTTGGAGTTCGATCGGCCCGATCACGGACTCAAGCAAGGCCCTGTCATGACGTGCTTAGGGGGACAGTGTCTGCCAATATCTCAGCGGAGGCCCGAGTAGGCGCGGGACAAAAGGCCCCACGAGAAACCGTAGGTCGCGCTCCAGGGATCTAACCACAGGCACCTACTGGCAGGCAGAGCAGTGAGGGCAAGCCATGACTGATCACGGTCCGCAGCCCACGCCCCCCTGACCCGCCCCGCTCCGCCACTCCATGACCGCCACCACTCCTGAGCGATCTCGGGGATCCGTTGCAAGTTGTTGCTCAAGCACGACAACCCCGTTATCCCCGCTACAACCACTACCCCACCGCCGACCACTCCAACAACCGGAGGGGACGCAAGCTGGCACGGAGCTGGGAGACCCAGTTTCACGGACGACTTTTCCCTTTAAAACGTCCACAATCCCCTTCTGCCGCCAACGCCCTGCGGTAACGCGGCTTGCAAACCGATCTACCACCAGGTCAGGCGCCAAGTGTGGGCCCTACCTGCAGTGCCTCGGCCCGGGAACTGGACTCATCGGCATTGCTCCGCAGCGCCGGCGGCTAGGTCCAGCTGCACGGGCCGGCGGCACACCAAACTACCTCACCGGCCGAACAGGCCCAAGCTCATGGGCCCTGATCGACACACTTCCGACCTGTGCCGCCCGACCTGGGGCCTCGATCGAGGAGAGCCAGAGTTCCCTCAGCCCGAGAGTGCAGGCCTCGCGGACTGGGTCAAGCCCATCAGCTTCGGTCACCAAGACGCCGACCCCATGCAAGCGCGCCGCAACCGGATGGTCCGGTCGATACTGCGCCGGACGAGGCCTGGATCGGAAGCGGGCTTCAAAAGAGGTGATGTGATCTGATCGGCGCTTCGCCACTTCAGACCCGACGTGCCTCGCCACCAACGATCGCCCTATGGAGGACTGCACGCCGGAATCGTGTCGCTGTTCAGCTTCGCCTACTACCCCGGGACAGCTGCCATTGCGCAGCGGCAAGATCGCCGCAGATGACGCCCCCCAGCGGGAGAGGGCGGTTGCGGATCCTTCACGGCGCCACGAGGCCTCACCCAGCGAGGCCTACATCGCCATCGGCAATGACCATTTGCCCGCCCGGCGACAGCCTGGCAGCGGGCGGCAGCCAAAGACGTCTGCACCTGAACTTCAGGTACACCACCGAGGTGAGCCCTTGATCGGCTCGCATCGGCGCACGGCGATCAGCCATCCCCGCTGTCCAGCCAGAACTCAGCGCGATCTCCAGGGCTTACTACGCCGCCTCGCGCCCGCCAGCTCCCGCGGAGAGGGGCCTGTGTCAGGATCCAGAGTGTGCCTTGCGCCGCAATCATCAGCGCTTGGATGTGCGCATTTTTCCGATTGACTCGACACTTGAGCTGGAGGCCGCTGGAATGCCCCCGCCGCTGGGCCGCCGTGGAAGGAGAACTAGGTGCACTGAAGGTGGAATTTGCCTGCTCGGCTGGAGCCCCAATGTCTTGACGGAGCCATGAGGGCCGCTGGCGACCGCACGATGCCCGCCGGTTTCGAATCCCCAGCAGCGCCAACGGGCCACGGTTCACGGCTGAGCGGCGCTCAGGCGGACGCCCATCACAGCCACGGCAGGAAAATGATCGCCGCGGGAGGCCCGTTAGCGGGCGTCAGCTGCATGGACCCGCAAAAGCCTGGCCCCTCCCGCCCGGCCTTGGTGCCTAAAACCACCACAAAAGCAACAGCAGCCCCATCACACGCCTGCCCGACGCAATGCGACAGCCCAGGAGCAGATCAGCAAGCGAATTGTAGAGGATGGCGACACGGCCCGCAGGCACCCCCGTCCACAAGAACGCGCCTGGCACGGGGGCTTCCCGGTAGGGGCTGAAGGCCTGTCGCGCAGGTTAAGGTACCCCCCTGGGCCCCAGGACAAGGCCCACCACTACAGTGATTCCCCGACGAGCGCAAAGCGTACCGGCCAATGAATCCCGACGCAGCCGGGGCAAGCCATGCGTAGCCAATGGGCGGCGATCAAGCAGCATCTGCCAGAGTCCACCCCATTCACACATGCGTTGCAACGCAGGCACTGCAGGGACCCCGCAGCCTGCAATCGTTCGCTCCAAAACGGTTCCCCAATCGCTCGCCTGAATGCCACCCGTTTCCCTCCTGCTTATATTCCGACTGAAGCGGGCAATGAAACAAGCGTGATCAGTGGGGAGATCCTCAACGTCAGGGCCGCGCGAAAGCACCTAACTCGCAATCCCCGAATCGACCGCAGGAAAAAGTGAGCGCGGGGAATGGAGCTGAACCTGGGAAGAAAAGTCGAGTAATCAGCCGGCCCCAAGACTTTCGTCGTGAGAACACTCAACGCATCCGATGCTGCGATCCGTTCCTGTATGGAGCTGCCGGTATCTTCAAAGGGCCAGTGCGGTGGAAAGCGGCGCATCGCGCCGCGAGATGACGCGAAGCGAGCCCATGCCACCGTGGATGGGCGCTCTCCCCTTCCGAACAATATTAAATTTGCATTGTGCTCGACATCGATGGCCCCTACCGAAACCTATCTACTCGCCAAAAGGTCCCCACAGGAATCGGCCCGAAGACACGCGTTCAACTTATAACTCCGGACGGGGATCCAAGGACAGGTATCCATAGCAAGCGCGCTCAAAGAAGACCCACACCGCTCCACGAATCCACATCAACAACACAGAGCGAGCAAACGAGCTGAGAGAGTTCAAACGAAAACCTAACTTGTCCAGAAGGCGCGGCTAAGAAGAGCCAAGAAAGCAGTCAGTCACAGTCCAATTGAACGATACAAGCGCGCTTAATCCGAGCAGTACAAAGTTAGGTCGCAAGCTTAGAAGCTTAGCAAGACAAGTCCAATGAAATGCAGTTCAACTCAAGACAAGCGCTGCTGTTGGCAAGGGCTACAACCCGCCCCTCTTGACCTCATACCCGGTGAAAGATTTGAACAATGGGTAAAAACGAATCTCCTCTCTGACCCCGCTGGCGCTACGCGACAGCGACCGAAAACGATCACCACCACCCACACTCGGTGGCCCGCTGGGCACAAGGTGAACAAAAACAAGAAAAACGCCGATGGCCCCAAGCCCTGACCATCCGCCGGACAGTGCGGCGGCCCGGCATCCCAGCCGACCCCTACAAATAACGTTTTCGCAGGGCCGGTTATCGGGCGCACGTGGTCACGGCCTACGGAGCAGAACACCTCGCCGGACGCTGTGAACCTGCCACCCCGCGATACGCGGCAACAGATGCGCAGTATTCCTCGATCTTGAGTCCTGCCTGTCAAAATCGATCCTGCCGTGCGACATCACTTGAACAACGCCGCGCGATCGGAAAAAACCCGTGGCAAGAACAGTCTGGCCGGCTATGTTCGGCTGCGGAACCCCATCGACTGTCCATGATCCGTGATGAAGGGTGGCGAAGTCGGGTAGCTTTGTTGTCA
>Ga0163217_1062601_pt1 | contig 10227 bp, 12 predicted proteins | sample SynspAceP_FD_185933 | JGI IMG/M metagenome (GOLD analysis project Ga0163217, IMG submission 185933) | Saline lake microbial communities from Ace Lake in Antarctica - Synechococcus sp. Ace-P (PacBio error correction) | ecosystem: Environmental > Aquatic > Non-marine Saline and Alkaline > Saline ...
GTAACCATAAAAAGGGCAGCGATGGCGAGTGTTTAAATGTATTGTATTGATAAGCTCCTAATTTTCTCGTTTCTGGTTTGCTAACCCCGTGAAGCGGAATTGGTTCCGTAGTTGGAGATCCATTCGCAATCAACCAAAAAAGAGAGCGCGCGGTACCCGTTCGCCTTAAAAAGGCGTTTTTATCCTGCCTGGAGCTCGGTTGATTGGGGTTTGCACGCCTACCTCGGCCTCATGATCCGGTTATTGCGTCAACGTTTTGCTCTCGGCTTTGTATCAGGCCCTGGGCTGTTGCCACTTCGCTGGTGATCTTTACGTTATCGAAATTGCCTACCCGGTGATGCCGGCCTCCTTTAATGCTGGGGATGACGCACAAGCCTGAAACCCTTGCCGCGCTTGCGCAGTGGGAGCCTGGCTCGATGTAATCGAAACGCTGGCCACGCTATGCTTGCTGGGTCGGTGAGCCCTGCTGGCAGGGGGAATTTTCGGCAGTTCCCTACACTACGCACCCGGTCCCTGCCAACGACATGATTACGCGCGCGAACCCTTTGGGGTATTCCCTGCCGCTGGCGCTCTAAATGCACTTGGCTGTCGAACGCTGATTCGCGGATTTCCAGCGGGTATCTATGCGGCGGCGCGGGCGCGGCAAAAGCAGGCGATGTCGGTGTCACTGGGGAAGCCACGACAGCTGGGTGTCGCGGTGCCAGAATTTCCTGGTTCGCGATGATCCCTCGTGCTGATCTTTGCGATCAATCTGCGCTGGTTTTCCCGCCGGTGGCTTTATTGGCTGGGATCAGGGCGTGCTGACCGGGGCTGCATGGGCTGACCCTGCCCGCCCAATCGCCTACGCCCTCCCCCAAGCTGCAATTCTAGCGCGGGTCATGCGGTCTGCACTGCTTGATGTCTTGGGTCGAAGATTACATGCCGCACGCGCCCGCGCCAAAGGGGCCTGCACGCGACAGGCAGGCGCTGTGGGCGTCACGGTTTGGTTGCGCCAATGCGCTGATCCGGTTGCTGACGATCAAGGCCCTGCAATTCTGTTTCTGCTGGCGGGGTCGATCATCTTGAACAAGTGTTCTATCCTGGCGGCTCGACGGCTGGTGTTTCAATCTATCCTCGGCGCGGGATCTGATTCGTGGTTGAATCTGCGGTCATGCTGCTGGTGTTTTCGGTTATTCTGGTGAACTTCCTAGTGGATCTGGCTATCCGCCGTTGATCCCCGTCTCAAGGGCGCGCGCATGAACCGGAACCTGATTCCTCGGCGCGCTGCTTACATCCGTCTTTCTGTTGTCGGCAGTTGTTGTCCTTTGTCTGGACGCCCGTTTTTCGCGACACGGGGGATGGGATATCCCGAACAATACTGCAAGGGTGGCGGGGCGCACCTTCTGGGACCGATCACTTTGGCCGCGATATCTAAGCATGAATTATGGTCGGGGCGCGCACCTCTATCGCGGGTGGCGCTGGTGGCTGTGGGGATGGAATGGGGCCTTGGCGTGCCGCTTTGGCTTTTGGGCGGCGGCAAACGCGGGTCACTGGTGGATGAAATCATCATGCGCGGGAATGATCTGATCTTTTGCTTCCCTCGTTGTGCTCTGCGATCCTGATCACGGCGATCTTTACGGGCAGCGCGATCAACGCCAAATCAATCGCCATCGGTATTTTCAACAATCCCCGTCTTTGCCCGCCAAATCAACCCGCGGTGCCGCGCTCAGTCCTGTGGAGCGTGAAGTTTCATTCTCGCCGCGCGGGTCGCTGGCAAATTCCGCGGCTCGGATTTCAGGTCCGAACATATCCTGCCAATGTCACAAAATCTGTGATCGTGCAGGGCACGATTCCAGTTCAGCCTTGGTATTCTGGCCGAGGCAGGGCTGTCCTATGTCGGGCTTAGGTGCGCAAAACCCGCCGACACCTTGCCTGGGGCCGCAATGCTGGCGACGCGCAAACCATGGTCAGCATCGCGCCGGCATAGGCGGCTTGGTGCCCGGCTTTGCCGATTATCCTGACGGTGCTGGGGGCTGACCTGAATGGGCGAGGGGCCTAGCGCGATGCATGGACCACGCTGCGGGGTGACCCGTAAATGAACCTTGCTGAGTATCACCAACCTGTCCGCTGGCGATCCACCGGTTAAGACATCCTGCATGATTGTCACCCTGTCTCTTTCGATTGCCGGAGAGATCGGTGGCCGTGACCGGGCGAAAGCGGGCTTCTGGCAATCCATGACGCCCTTGCCCGCCATGCAGTTTGCTGCCCAAAGGCAGACGCCTTGCGCGCGGCCATAATCAATGCTGGGCAGACCAAGACCATGCTTGACGCCGGCTGAGCCCGGAGCTGTGGGCGCATCGCGCGGCAATGAACATCGGCATGGGTGTTTCAGGAAACGCGATGACGGCGCGCTAAACCCGTGGCAGGACCAATCGGACATCAGGTACGCCGGAAACCATTCGCATCCTTTGACAAAACCGTGTTTCGCCAAGCCGCAGCCAAGCCGGGCGGCCGAAACGCTGGAAAAGGGTCGCCTGCCCAACGATCGCTTTCCGCTGGCCCCCGCCTACCCCCACTGAGCTATCGGTGGGGCAAGACAACGGGTGGTCATCGCCCATGGCCATACGCGCTTGCAGCCCACCGTCTTGCTGATCTGCGGATGGAACCAACCAGCGCGCGGATGTAACGAGCAGGGCAGATCCTTGACCTGCCTAAAGTCACTGGCGCGGACGACGGTATGGGGCCTGTTGATGAATCCACCCAATTTGATCTGGCTGTGGGTAGCTGATAATTGGCGGATCGGATCGTCCGTGATGCGGTAAAGGCGAGATCGTCGAACAGGGTGCCACGCAGACCCTGCTGCAAACCATGCGCCACCTATAATCGCGGATGCTTTTGCCGCCCTCGAACCACAGCGTGATGCTGCGCCAGCCCCGGCGCCGCACCCCCTGCTGAGCGTGCAAAACGTCTGCCGCGACTAAACGCGCTGCAGGCGCAAGACGCTTGTTTCGGCAAACGGGCGTTTCCGCGCCGGTGGATGATGTTTTCATTTACGCTGCAACGGGCGAACGTCTGGGGCCCTCGTGGGCGAAAGCGGATGCGGTAAATCCGACCACTGACAGGGCGCTTTGGGTCTAGAGGCCCGTGCATCGGGCAGCATCACACTCGACGCACTGCGGTCTATAGCGGCACCAAACCCAACCTTGGATGATTGCGCCGCAAGATCGCAGGTGGTGTTTCAAGACCACGTTTCGGTAGCTTCAACCGCGCGGCACCGGTCGAACCGGCTGATCACGAACCTTTCCACCTGCCTGCCAGCCCCTCCGCCCGCAAGCGGCAGCGCCCGAACCGACGCCATGCGCCGATGCATTGACGCGTGGGCTGTCCCCCGAGATGCGACCAAAAATATCCATCGAATTCTTGGGCGGCGCAGCGCCAGCGGATCGCCATTGCCCGCGTGGCGTTGAGTATCGCCCTGACCTGATCCTCTTTGACGAAGCGGTCCAGCCGCGCTGGACGGTTTTCTGTGCGGGCGCAAATTCTTGATCGTGCTGGCAGAGCTGGTGGCAGCGCCTAGTGACCTGACTTCCTGTTATTTCCCCATAACTGTCCCTGTGGTTGCGCACGATCACGGATAGCGTGGCTGGTGATGAAATCCCGGCCAGATTGGTCGAACAAGGTGCCACCGCGATGTTTTCGACCACCCTCAGCACCCCTACCTCAAAAACTCCTCGCCGCCAGGCGCCACGGTTTTTGCCGGACCTGTTGATGCCCCACGCTTCTTTTGCCAACATTAAACTCCCCGCGGCGGCGTCCGCACCAACCAAAGGCACAGCGTTATGACCGGACCAAGAAATCTCATCACAGAATGTGCCCGGCCTGCGTGTGGGCAACGCGACAGGATGACACGCCATGAAAATCGGCACGACTGTGCTTCTGGCGGAATGGCCTTTTACCGGGCGTCAAGTGCATGTGATGGGCGGTGCCCCCGGCACGCGCGAGACGGATTTGCTCGCCCCCGAATAAATCGGTTGCGGCGGTGGAATGCGCCTGGTTTGTCGGGGACTCTGCCTACGGCCTGGATGCTGTTATCGGGCGGGTCGACGCGCTGCGCGCTGCGGGGCGGCGGGTTCCGGCTGGGCGATGCCACGCCCGCTGGTGCGCCGGGGGCGATCCTGTTTTGACCTGCTCAACGGCGGTGACAAGACGTGGGTACATAACGCCCTACCACGCGCTTGGGGCGTGCGGCCTATGACGGCCGCAAAACCGAGGACTTTAACCCTTCGCACCATTTGGGTGCCGGACCGGTGCGCTGAGTGCGATGGTCAAGGGCGGCTTGGATCAGTCTTCGCTAGAGTTGCCCGAATGGCACGATCGTGGGCGCGCTGGTTCGCTTCCACATTCCGTGGGCCGCGGTCCACACACGCCGGGCGACAATGTATTTCTATGCCGCCACCCTTTGAGGTGATGGCGAATTTGGCGGTAGGTGGCACGGACCCTGCAACGGGGCTTGGGATGACGATGGTAGCCGCAAGATGCCCTCCATGTCCCGCGTGAAAATACCACCAATCGCGATTTGTTGCCACAATGCGACCCTAACAAAGGCACAATGCAACGCATGTCTTGTTTGCCGCCCATGACGGGATCGGGCGTGCGACGGTGCCTGCCACACGCCTTAATACGGGCCGATTCTGTCTTGGCGCTAAGCACGGCGGCACATGAGGTCGCCGGAGCATCCTGCCGTTATTTCGGCCATGCCGCGTCGCTGTGCCTGGCGCGGCCATTGCGCGAGCAGCCTATTTTGCCACAGCCAGGCAGCGGGGCGATCCTTGTTGCCACTGCTGGTCGACTCAACAGCTGAATACGCATAGAAAAACCCGCGCCTCCCGTTGGAAACGCGGGCTTTTACGCGGGTTAGAGCCGCTTATTCAGTTTTCTCGGCCTTCGGATCCTTGGCCATTGGGCGCATCTGCCTCTGCTATCTGCTTTTCGGGCGAGAAGTTGCGAGAATAAGGGCCGCGACGTCTTCGCCGCCTTTGCGCATTCTGAACGACATTTTCGAAACGCGCCTTTTTTGTCATCCATGCGTGGTGCGCAGGAAGTCGGGCGGATTGACTAGATATTACGGCCATGTTGGCCTCGTCCCAAGAATCAAGGCCTAGCTTCGCCGGCAAAGCGACCCAGATCCATCACAAAGCGATACGTCTTCGACGGGTGCCCGCCTGCTTGCTGATGATCCCAAAGAGGTTTCGGACGACCTTGGCCGCCCCGCTGGATCGTCTCGCATGCGTCGTCGACGATCAATGGTAGGCAGGCTTTGCATTTGCCGAACTGCTTTCGCCGGCTTCGGCGTCGCCCATGCTGTGGCTGTCTGCCAGTGCCGGACCCGCGATCAGTGGCGAGTAGTGCGCTATAAAGATATTTCTTGCGATTTCCATATTCATTCATCATCGTTTTAACCTAGCTTTCAGGCCCTCATATGTCACGGGGGCCTGTTTTCGCGGGGCGGATGTGGGGTTTTCAGAGCGTGGGCCTATCTTGACCTCAAGCGTGCGATCCGTCCACATACAACGTGGTCGCCGGTCCACGACATCCCCTTCGACAAGGGCCGCAACGCCGGCAGGTGTGGCCCGTCATGATGATAAATACCGGTGCAAAGCGACAATGGAATGCGACAAGATCGCCACGTGTTCGGCGGCACCGACCAGATCAGATCTGCCGGAATCGGCGTCCTGCGTACCGTCCCGTTTGCCACAGCCAGCAGATGCGTCCCCTGTTTCAATCGATGGCACATCGGCGATGGTTTTCAGCGGCGCAATGCGGGGCGGAGATTGTCGAACGCTTTGCCCCAATCCCATGGGCCTGCTTTTTTGCCTCGGCCTGCAGATCGCGGCGTGTCAGGTCGAATCCCGACAGAGAGCCCACCACAGACGTGACCCATCACGTCTTCCTCGCGATGTTGCGCCCGCCTTTGCCAATGGCGATCACCAGTTCAATCTCGTGGTGCAGATCCTCTTGGGTTTTCCTGGGGGGGGGCCACCCGGGGGGTAAAGGGGAATCGTGCAGGGCTATCCAGCGCGGCGTCGGCAGGTTTGGTGAACAGAAACGGTGGCTCGCGGTGTCGGATGCGTTGCCCATCTCGCGGGCATGCGCCTCGTAGTTGCCGGCCTACGCAAAAAAATCCGGCGAATGGGAAAGCGGGCGTCCTGGATTGCCTGCAACTGCCAGACTGGCCTGAGGGGCAGGGGGAATACGAAATCACAGGCGGGGCATGGTGCATATCCTTTGGTTTATCGTGTTACTGCGCTGCATACGCCCTGCGCAGGCGCCGTCCCAACGATAAGACCCAAAACGCCGGTGGGGCCTGTCCCACGCAAAAGGCCGACACTCAATGCTGCCGGCTTTGTCCGAATTGCCATGGACGCCAATGCGCCTTATTTTTCGTTTGCACGACTGGTTCTTTCAAGCCGGATCACCGCGCATCGGCGCATACGTCGATCAGCTCTGCATCCCGATATCGGCGCCGTGTGCGACGAGCTGGCTTTGCATCGGCACCGAGGAGTTTGTCCTCTCACGCGCGCCACAATCAGTGGCAGCATCTGCACGCCGCCGGGCATCGCGACTTTCGGACATGGGCGGCGTTTTCCACGCCGGTTCGAGCTTGTGGCAGTTTTTCGCAGATCGGCTTCCAGTTGCGTGAATGTGGTGGCAGTTGTCACAGTACCATTGCGGCCCGCGCGACCAATCCGTCAAGTGCCCGTGCCAGCCAGCCTTTGGACGACTGTGGTCCGAAACCAGCCTTTCGCCCCGTTCGATGGCGGCCATCAGGGTGACCGAGCGGGCCGCGGATGCGGTTTCGACGAGATCCGCCCAAAGACCGGCGGCGCCTGCGGGAAATCCTCGGCGGGCGCATGTTCAGCTCTGCAGCAGCATCTTTAGAGATTTCAGGATGGTCCGGCTGCACGCGTGAAGCGCGGTAAAGCGTTTCAGCCGCTCTTTCGGCGTTTCATCCGGCTGGATTCGCTGGGCGAAAGCCACCGGCAAGATCGGGATGCGGCTTGCACGCTCGCATGCCTTTTTCAGCACGCGGCCGCGGTATTTTCGTTTTGCCGCTGATCGATGTACCATAGCGCGGCCATCACGGGCCGCAGGGATCAGATCGGGCGACAGACGGTTTCGCTCGATCGAGGCTTCTCGCCGGTGCTTCGATGCGTTGCCATTCGGCGATGATGTCTTTCGCTTCGAGGACAGGGCTAAGCACGGCGTCCGCGGCGCTTGTGAACATCCGCGCGGCATCTGACCGTTCTTGAGCTTGGTGTTCAGCGTTTGAACGTGCGCCGGCCCAGTCTTCCTTCTCTGCTTGGAGCTTTGAGCAGTACATCGCGGTTTTCCGCATGCTTGCGGTTTGATGGCAAGAGGCTTTTCTCGCCAGTTTCCACGCCTGTCTCGGTGTCGCCTTCGCCAGTTTTTGCTTCATGATGCGCCGCACACCCGACGAAACGGGTGCGTTCGTTGGTCACGGCAGCTTGGCGATGGTTTCTTCCGCCTTGCGGTTGCGTCACTGAAACCAGTTTCAAGCAGCTTGCGCAATCAGCAAGTTTGTCAGGTCAGGACGTTCAAGATATTTGGTCTCCCTTTGCGGGCCTGCCCATTGCCAAACGCCCTTCGCCCCCTGGCCAGCCGGCATCAACCCGCTTCGGACAGGGCCTCGATCCCTTGCGTTCGCGTTGCGGTCGAAAATAACGCGACAGCGCCGTTTTCGTCCCGTTCTCAAGAAATGCCAAAACCGCAACGAGCAGCGCAAAAATCGTTGAGCACGATCCAAACGGCGCGAGCAACCAACAGCAGCCACCGTCGATCACAGATGCAGCGGGCCAAAGCTGTATTCGGTGCCCAATCACAAGCCACTTGAACGCGCCCGAAGCTTCCAGCAGGACGATGCGCCCGCATGTGATGGCGGCAATTCACCGCAACGAACACAACGATCTTAAATCAGTGACCAACATAAATCAGGGTTCCTCGTTCGCCGTCAGGCGTTTGTTGTCAATGTCTGTACGGGCGTCTTGGGCATCGTGGCGCGCTTTGCGCATCGGCCGAGCCAATCGACAATGGGGTCCTGGGCCTCGGGCGGCGGGATTTCACCATCGCCAGCCGCCTCGTCTAGGCGCCCGTCCACGAATGGCAAGCTTCGGCACGGGACAGAATGGCATCGCGTCCGTCCCCGTCACGGGGTGCTACCGACCGCGCCGCCCAACTGTTGTTTTAAAGAAGCCACAATACCGCCGCCGTCTGCCTCCCTGGGGTCGTCGGCCACCGTGCCGCTGCAAGCGTCGCGCGAGCCACAATCGGAAAGCGTCTTGTAGGTTGGCACCCGTGGACAACCCCCTCGCGGCGTTATCTGCCAAGCCGCGGCGGGAATGTCCCCTGAAATACATTTTCCGAAGCGCTGCGATCTCGGCCTTTCAAACGGTGGCCCTGTGTACAGCCGATACGATCCGTCCCAAAAGCAGACTGCAACGCTAGCCAGCCTGTGCGGCCTGCGCGTCGCTCTTCAACACTAAAGCGCGTTGTCCAGCAAACGTTTCGATTTTCGTCGGTGCTGGTCCGACCGAGGATTTCAGCGCGGCCAAGTTCCTGTTCAAAGCCCCGAGTATCGAACGGGGGCTGCTGCCTCGGCCCGCAGGACGATTGCCAAGCGCTTCAACAGTGTATGCCAAATTCAGGCGACCTGCGCTTTGAACCTTGCAGGGCCTTGCGTCATCGCGGCCGCTGCGACGGGGCCGGCTTCTTCCAGCGCCTTGATTCCGGGCCTCTTGCCGTGGGCGAGCGTATCTGTCAGGGTAGATTGCTGTTGGTATCTGCCGGGGCGCAAGGCCAGCTTGTTCCAGTACATATCAATATTCCCGCCCCCGGCAAAGCCGATCCCGCCCGGCGATGACCCGCAAAGAGCATGGGCCCAAAAGACACCCGCCACGACTGTTCCAGAAGCCTTCTGCCCTTGGGGGACGCAGGCGCGGCGTCTTGGTCGTTTCAGCGGTTTCACTGTCGCAGCGCTGGAGGGGTTGCAGGTTTTATGCCGTTTCTCGGGCTTTTGACGCGGGTGGTCGCCGGTTTGGTTGCCTGCTGTGTCGGTTTTCCGTCTTTCAGATCGGGTTTTTTGTATCACTTGGCGTCGTTTCGGATCTGGTGAAAGAGCTTGTGGCCACATGGACGCTGCAGCGGTGGCCCGAGGGACCTTGGGCAGGTGTGTCCGCTCAGCTTTTGTTGTCGCGGGGGGGGTGTGTCCCACATCCTTGGTGGGTGTTGTTTTGCAGGGTCGCACGGTGTGTCGTCAGGCAATCGCTGTCAACGCCCGCGCCTTGCCCACGTCGAGTTATCCTTAGCCGAATTAGCTGTCGCCGTTTATCGCAGGCGTCGTTTTTATCAAGGCGTCGCCGCGCTTTGCCGGCGATGGTTTACCGCGGGCTTGGGTTTGGCTGTCCGAAGATGTCGACGTGGATGCCGTCGTCTTCGCCGCGGCGGTGATCGGTTTTTTTTGCAGTCGTCTTCGGCTTGGGCGGCGGCAGCCAGACCGCCGCGATGTCGAAGATTTCCTTCGGGGTGTCGTCCCCTGAATTTGTGTTTTCGCTTTCGCCACGCTTAAAAACCTTTCCGATTCTGACCTGATATCAGACGTATTCATGAACCTTACGACGGCATATAGGCCGACGCTTTAAGCATACAACCTGTCCAATCCACCGCAGTTTCAAGCGTAAAACGCCAGGTGACGTGGCAGTTGGTTCAGCTGCGACGCAGCAATTTGTCGAACCTCCGCTGGGCCCCAACGCATCGGCCACTTGCAATCGCTGAGGGCTATGAATGAATGCAATTCGCCATATCGGGCACCTGATCGCAAATTGGGCGGCGGTGGCGTGGGGAAAATAACGGCACGATGCGGAGCCCCGCCCACCAGTGCAGCTTGCGCGGCATCGGTCAGCTGCAATTCCCGCCTTTTGATCATACGCACCGCAACATGCGTCGGCAGACCGGCCCGCGTCAGCTTATCGGCAACATCCCCGCGTTGGTGGGTGCCGCGCAGGTGCAAGCCAGCCGGCGTCGCGGGGCCGTGTTGAACAGCATGGGTACAACGCGCTGCATCCCGGGGCGTGAAATTGCACCCGCCATCCGCGTGCTGTGGCGGCCTCTGGCCGTGATCTCGCCCACACAATAGGCCGTGACCCCGTCCCATCAGGCCCTGCATCACGCCAT
>Ga0163217_1116625_pt1 | contig 10227 bp, 12 predicted proteins | sample SynspAceP_FD_185933 | JGI IMG/M metagenome (GOLD analysis project Ga0163217, IMG submission 185933) | Saline lake microbial communities from Ace Lake in Antarctica - Synechococcus sp. Ace-P (PacBio error correction) | ecosystem: Environmental > Aquatic > Non-marine Saline and Alkaline > Saline ...
GAACTCAGCCCAAGGCCGCACCTCGAGATGCGGTTCGGCCCAGCAGGGCTGGGGGCGCGCCACCGAATCGGGCGCCGAGATCCTGAGCTCACGATGGTGAGACGAGAGGCCTCCTTCGCCCGGAGGCCCGTGGTGACGGTGACACAGCTGGGGCAAAAAACAGGAAAATGCTTTGCCGACCCGTTCCTGGGTGGCCATCGATGGCGTAGGTGCCGCCCAGCCACGAATCGACGGCCGCGCATGGCCTGAATCGGGCTCCATCATCGTGAGGTTGGATGATCAACGGTCTGCGGTCACCGCAGGGCCTGAATCGGCCCGCGCATCACCTCATCGAAGCTGCGGGGCTCCATCAGGGTGAACTCCGCGGCCGCGGCGAAAGACCGGGCATGCCCGATCACCTTCACCACCGCGAATGGATCGTCCCATCCGAAAAATCTGAGCTGAGGCTCAGGGCGCTGCCGCTGCTGCTCCTGGCCAGCGCGCTGCCGCGGGGGGCTGGCGGTGGCTGTGGCCTCACCGCGTCCGTATCGGTTTCGTCGTCGTAGTCGCCCATCGAGATAGTCCGTCACCCCGAGACAACCGCAACCGCAGGCCGGAGAACATACGACACCCTTGAGTTCCTTCGTGGTTGGCGTACCTCAATGCGTCCCACGCCAGCGGTGCAAAACTGGTCACACATCGAACAATCCCGGTTCGAAACAAGCGATTGGCCTGGATCGGGCCGCCAGAAATCAGAACCGCCAGACCTGGCCGCTCAGATCGGGCGGTGGACCGAACAGCGCCCGAGCCAATTCGCAGCCAGTGGCTTCCGGACAGCCACCGCTTCAAGGCCAGTCACCGCTCATGCCCCATCGAGAGCTCCGGCAGTCCAAGGCGGTGCCGCCAGGGCCGCGCAGCGCGAAACAGCGCCAGGCGCCTCAGCCGGCTTCCAGCCCCCATCGGCGCAATCGTCCACAAAATCCCACCAGCCGCAGCGGATCGAGGGCCCCGGAGTTCGGCGCAGCCGCTCGAGTTCGGCCGCCTCAAAGCCGGTCCTTGCCGGGGTCAGGCCGCAACTTCACCTGCAGAAACAGCCCTGGGGCTGAGCGCCCTCCCCTCCGAGCTGGCGATGCGCTGCAGGCGCTCGCAGGCGGCGCTTGTCGACGATGGAAATCGTGCGAAATGTACGCAGCAACGCCTGCCCCTGAAGGCGACCGATGAAATGCCAGTCGAGCGGTCGGATCGGCCAAGTTCGAGCTGCTTCGCCACGGCCTCCTGCAGGCGCTCTCCGCCAAAGGAGCGGCTGGCCACACCCCACCAGACGGCGAATGCGCGCTCGGCCCCCGGCTGCCCCCTTGCTCACGCCAAGCAGCCGACTGCCGCGCGCAATGCAGCGTTCAGGCGCTGGAAGCGCTGCTCGAGGCCCTTCAGCGCATCCACGCCTAGATGAAGGTCTGGTGAAAACAGCTGGCGCCAGCGGGGGAGGTGGGCGCTGCCATCCGCGAGGCGGGCCCGCGCCAGTTCCTGCTCGCCGTAGTGACGGCATCCCCATCCCGAAGGAATCACTCGAACTGGGCACTGCGTCGACCTGCAGGGTGACCAGAAAAAACATCCCTCTGGCGTAGAGGTGCGAACAGGTCACGCCTTCTCCGGCCGGGGACACCCGATAGAGCAAGACCGAAGGTGGGTGATTCAAGATAACCCGCTTTCCGTACTCCGCGTCCTGCGCTCACTCGACTGTTCAGCGGCTACCAATCACAGCGCACCGTAAAAACTGCAAGCGCAGTCCCGAGCAAGGCGATCAGGGGACGGTTGCGGGCGCAAATCCAATTGAAGTGGGTGAGCCGCCCGGACCACAGCCGCAAGTTGCCGGGGTGGCAACCACTGGCCCGCCCCTGGCCATCAGGGCTTCGCCGCCCTGCTCGGCCCGCAGCAAACAAGTTGGCCCAACAAGCGTTTCCCACCGCCAGAACGATTCCAACGCCCCCTTCAGGCCCAAGGCTGCGCAAAGGTTCACGCCCGGGTGGCCGCGAGCGCAACAGGTTCCTGGAATCTCCTGCACACAGGGGCAGAAAGCGCAGGCCAGCAGCAGGGTGAACCAAGCCGATCCACCGGCAGGCCCCAGCAGGCCGCAAGGGCTGATCGGCCCAGGTTCAGGGCCCAGACCACTCCTCGGGAGGGTGCTCAGCAGCCAAGCAAGGTTGGCCGGCTGTGGGATCAAGGTGACAGCGGGGGGCGCTGTTGAGGCCCAGTTCGGCTGAGCGGCGGTTGACCACCAAGGGCCCGAGCGGCAGCGGGCCGAGTTGCACGGGGCCAGCGCAGCATGTTCCCGGTCCTTCTCCAGGCGCTGGGTTGCGCTGGGCCGGCAGCTACTGGGGGCAGCGTCAGCTCCTGCAGGCGATCGGCTGAATCGGTATCGCCCGCTGGCACCCATTGCCCTGGTGGGCAGCAAGGCAGAGAGCAGCCCCACCAGCAGCTGAGGGCGGAGCAGTGACGCACGGAAGGTTCCGGCGCCACAGCCGCCAACGGACAGACCGCTGAAAGCGCGGTGATCAGCAGCCAAGCAAGCCCACCAGGGCGATCCGCCAGAAGGGGTCCACCCGCCAGAATCGGCCGTGACCAGGTAAGGCCAAGGGTTCCCACCGAAGCTTTGAGGCGGGATCGAGGCGGCGCAAGCCCAACTCGATGGCCATCGACGAATTGGCCAATTCGGGAAGCTGCCGAGAAGCCGAGTCCATCAGCGAAAAAACTTCTCACGTCTGCGCCATCAACCCAAAGCCATCCAATGGCACAGCGGGCGTCGGGCGCGAAGTCGGCCGTTAGAATTCATCCAGACAGCGTGTTCTCACCCCAGTCCTTGAATCCGCCCCTGGAGCGGGCCACACGGAACGGGAATCGGAACGGGAATCGGCGTGGGCGTGGCGCGGGCCCCGCTGGCGGTTGAAAAGCTTCCTTCTCCGCATCCGTTCTGCGCTTGCCCAAAAAACCCAGAACAACTTGATCGGCGAGCCCATCGAAGAACACCACTCCACCCTCGGCCGCGCTGCGTGGCCGGTGGCGTGATCTCCGCGCCTTTGGCCACCAGCCTACGCCCTCCGCCCCTCAGACGGCCTGGCTCGACGACTCCACCTGCGCGCCGCTCTTGACTCGAACCGAGCCACAACTGCTGAGGCACTGACAGCACACCTCGTTTGGTGCGTCAGCTCTTCACGGCCGGGTGAGGGTGCGCCTGTTTTCGTTGGCTGAACCCCAGCAGCGCGCCTCGGCTGCGCATGCCCTGGCCCATCCCGACTGAATCTGCTGAATCGTTCCACGCGCAAACTGCCGAAGCGCACAGGCGCTGGTGTCGGCCCCTGCAGCTGATGTTCCGCTACCCTCGCGCCGATCCCGGCCCCTTCTGGCGGCGGCTGCTCAGCCCCCTGGCCCCGCGAGGCACGCCTGAGCATCTTCGCAGCAGCGCGTGCTGGCCCTGTTGCACCGCGCCCGCGTGGCATCCCAGGCCCCCTTCGCGGATCGGCGTTCCACACATAACGCCGTAGGGTTTCTCACGCCGCGCGCGATATCTAGTTCGCCATCATTCAACGAACAGCGTGAGCGCCCTGCGCGCCTACCGCGGGTGCGCGCGCACCTTGGCCAGACGCGGTAGGAGGGAGGCGTCCCTGGCGCCGCGCGGCTGTGGGGGCGCCGAGAGCGCAGGCGCACGACCTGGCGAGCGGCCCACTCTGGCACTCGACAGCTCTCTTGCTGTTCACCCCACCGCTTGATCGAGAGGCCGGTGACCCGCACGCGACGACCGAGCGGTGCTTCGCGCTCTGCGCACTGCCGAGCCGAGGCGGCCCAACAGCACAAAGACTGCTTCTCCACCACGCTCGCGCGCTGAAAGCCGGCGGAGTGAAAGCATCGGCCGCCCAATCGAGGAATAGAGCTCCCGCGCCGCAGCTCCTTATCCCCATCCCCGGCGGCAAATCGGCAGGAGGGGCGGGGAGCGAGGCGGGTGGGCGCGGGTGAGGGCGGAGGGGGGGGTGGCTTGTCTTTTCCCGGATTGGCGTCCCAACTTCGTTGTACCAGCGGCCCTATACTCCGCGAGGCGTCTGCCGTCTTCCGCCGCAGATGCGCCCGCAAACGCGCGCGCGCTATGAGCGCTGCTCGTGGACCCGCGCGCGAGATGGCGGCGTCGATCACCAGCGATCTAGCGAAGTCAGCGAATGCGCGCCTGCGCGTAGTCCAGCGCCCTTTGAGCGGCGCGGCTTGAGCGCGAGGAGGAGTATTCCGGCGGCTGGGTGCCGGAGTATACGCTGGCAACACTTGCGCGGCGCACCGGCAGCCCCGAGAGCCGCGCTACTCAGACACACGGCAGCTCTGTAATTCTTCAGGTTGCTTTCTCGCCCCTAATTGCGCGCGAGCATCGAATCGTCGTCCAGTATCTACGCGATGCACGGGTGGTGCCGAACGGCGGAGCGGAAAGTGAAACCGACTCGCGCGGCACTCTGGAGTCTCCGCGCAGATCGCATTGAACAGCGAAGCTCGCACTTGCCCCATTCGCGTGAGAGGTTGGCCACTCCCAGCCAGGCGGGGTTGTGAAGAAGCGCAAGGGCGGTGACCCCCACCCCGGGGGGGGAGCGGGGGAACTGCCCCATGGCCGGGAACCGAGAGGACTGAGTGCGCCAATTGGACTCGCCGCTCCTCGCCGCCGTTGCGCAGCGCGCGGTATAGGGTGCGTGGCAGGCAGACCCCAACAGCTTAAGCGAGTCTACGATCGCCGTGCGCCACGCACCAACAACCAGTGGCAGAACACGCCCGGAAGACGGGGTGGGGCTTCGACCCCCCAGGCCGAGGCCCCCAGAAGCTCAGCGCTCTATCGCCAGCACCACCCCTAGAGTGCTACGGCAGAACAGCGAACCCTCACCACGAGCTATCTCTTTTGGACTGCCCACCACAGCACGGAAAACGTGCCGTGGCCCAGCGTCGTCATTCAGCGCGATTCCATGTGCGGGATGTGCTACCGAGCGCGGAGGAACTTCCTGCGGCGAGTGAGCGCCCCTGCGAAGCGCGCACCGAGCACCGCGCGCACTCCGGGTGGTTCGGGGACCACGGCCGGAATACCGGCGCTGTCTCAAACGCGGTTTGGCTTGCTGCGTAGATTTTTCTCGGCACGCAACATTCGTCTGTCGGTCCCGCGAGAGACGCGCACACACAGAGCGCGGCAACGCTCCCCTGAGTTCGCATAGGCACGCCAGGCATCGAGCTATGGCTGCTGGATGCGGCCATCCCCAGAGCCTTCTTAGGTAACGGGTGCGGTCCATGCGGCTCGAGCGCCCAACAGCGGGTCGCTGGAGCGCATGAACGGAGCCTAGGCACTCCAGGCGCGCTCTGAACGCAAAGCCCTCGAGCGAGATGTTGGACTTGCCCACATTGGGCGGCGATAATGGCGACGACTGGAAGCGCCAAAATACTTATCTCACCAAACCGTGGCTTACTCTTGACACTACAGAGCCGCCGGGCTTGCTGCGGAAGCGCCCCCGTTTCCTGCGGCGCGCTCGCCGCGCCGCAGCCAGCCAGCAACCAGTTCACCGCCGTGGCCCGGCGGGGTGCGGCGGGGTGGAGCCACCGATCCGGTAGCCAGCGAATCCCAGCTGCTCCTTGAGCAATTGCTTTAGGGGCGCCGCTCGATCGAGCCGGGTGAGCCCTGACGCTGCGGGACCGCTCGCGATTCGCTCCGGGGCCAAGCGGATAGGCCCTCGGCCCACTCCTGTGGTGGTCTGGGACGGCACTCCAGGGCTGGCCGGCCGACTTCGGGCCGGTACCCAGCCGTTTGCCAAAGACCCAATTCACAGACCGAAAGCGATCGCTGAACTCGTCGTCGAGGAATCCGCCGCAGCAGGTTCGGCGCTGAGCGGAAGGTATCGGGATGCATCGAGGCTGCCGGCTGCTGAAAAGCCATGCTGAACCCCCTCACTGCGCTGGCCGGGCCGGGGCGTAGCCCGCCAGCTTCGATGCCGCGTGTTTCAGTCGCCGCTGGCGGGTGTGAAGCGACAGGAAATCTTCCGCTCCCTGGGTACGGCCGTTGGCGCCGGAGGCCCCTGCTGTTCAACCGAAGATGGTTCACGCACCAGCCTGAAGCGCGGCCATGGCGGCGAGAATTCGCGGACTTAGCCTGGCAAAACCGGCCCGATCGCGGGTGCAAATCTTTGATCACCGTCCGGCGGCGATGGCCGAAAAGCGGCGCGGCGGGCCGAAGCCGCCGGTGCCTTTTCCTGATCGACAACAAACATGGGCTGCCCCGGTGCGCAAAGATCGCCCCGCAAGGGCGGCGGCAAGTGCCTGCCTGCGCGTCCGGACTGGCCCCAGCGGATCGTGGCGCGCGGTGAGCGGGGCGGTGCGGATTCCGGTCAACGGTCAAAAACGCGGCTGGGCTGGTGCGGCAGAGCGCCGATCCGCTGGGCTTTTGCCTGGCCCCTGGAGACGCTGGTGCCCAGGCCCCTGACCCCTGCACGGCCGCACCCGGAGCAGGGCCTTAAGCGGCGATGAGGGCCGACTGGGGCGCGAATCGCCGCGGTGAAGCGGGCCCTGCGCCATTCCCGGTGAAAATCGCCAACGGCGATGTGACAACGGAGCGGGCGCTTGCGCCTGCCTTGGCGATCACCGCGCACGATGGGGGTGATGGTGGGCCGGGGCAGCCTCGGTGCCCCCTGGCTGTAGGGCGGATCGATGCGGCCCTAACGCGGCCGGCCGGTGCCGCCGATCCCCCGGCCACGAGCAGCGACTGCACTGGCGGCCGAGCAAGCTCAGGCCCTGGTGGAGGCCAGGGGCGACAAGGGCCTGCTTGATCGCCACCCGCAAAACATCTCGGCTGGAACCCTGCAAGGGCTTTGGCTGGCAGCGGCGCAAGCTGCGCCGTCAGCTGATGGGGCGCCGAACCTGGCCGAGGCGCTGGCCTGCTCAGGAGGCGGGGTCCCTGGAAAGGGATGGGGCGGCGCTGAGCTGCCCCTAACCGATCCCTGCCGGCTCAAGGGCAGGCGCAGCAAATCGCGGCTGCCGGTGAATCGCCTGCACCGCCAGCAGCAACGGCCACCAGCAGGTTGGCGCTCACATGCAGGCGGCCGGAAGCGCAGCGAAGGCGATGATACTCCGGCCCCGCCGCCATCGAAACAGCAACAGGCCCATCAGCAACATGCCCGCCTCCAGTAGTGGGAACTCCAGAAAGGCCCCGCTGAACGGGTTTGTCGCCTGGCGCCAAAAGATCCTCGGGCCTGGCTGCCCAGCGCCAGCCAGGGCGCGGCCCACAGGTGGCAAAGCGAAGCTGGCCCGCAGCGCCGCCCCGCACCCCTCGCAGAAGCGCCAGCAGACTCGCGAAGGTGCCGCACAGACCACAACAACAGCGCCAAGCGGGGAAAGCTGACGGCACTGGTGAGGGAGGTGCCGCTGAGAACGATGAATCAGGGCGATACAACGCGGCCACCACCGCACCGGAGCCAACCCAGCGGCCGTGGTCGGCATGCTCCACCCCGACGCTGGCGGGCAGGGGGTTGATCTCAAGCCGGCCGTCAACCGCCCAGATTCCCAGCCGGATCGTGGCCCCCCACCAACGGGATAAGACCAAACAGGAATCATCAGCACCGGATGAGCAGGGAGAAAACCACTCGAAATCGGGGTCATGGGCGGCGGCTGGCGATGGGGAGAGCAAAAGCATCTGGCGTGCCACAGGGGAGCACCTCTGGCCAGCCAGGCGGATCAGCAGCAGGGAGAAGTAGGGCTGCTCGGCGGCCGGCACCTGCCTCGCCGCTGCAACAGCTCAATCGGGCCAGCCCAGGCGCTGGCCAGCTGGCAGCCCCGCCAGCAGCTGGCGCGGCCAGCAGCGCCTCACCCAGAACCACGCCGGCCGAGCTGAGCAGCAACCAGATTGGCGCGCCTGCTCCGGCGGTGGCCCTGCGCTTGATTCGAGCGGGCTTCTAAGGCCTCGGGCTTGATTCCGGTGTGGTTCGCACCAGCACCCCTTGCTGCTGCAAGGGCCAGCCAAAATGGGCCGCCGCCGCCGCCGCCGCCAGCGCCGATGAATGCCCGGGATCAGCCGCAGCGGACAGTTGGGGTGACGCTCCGCCCAGGGCCAGCAGGCAATAGGAGGCGCTGCAAACAGCGACACATCCCCCACAGAGCAACACCACCCCGCCGGCCGGCGCCACCTCCGCCCGCCAGCCGATCGGCCGGCCGCTCGCCACAGGCCAAGACGACGCGGCGCATCGGCGGCCAACCATCGGGAAACACAACGGCAACGGTCCCCTGCTGCGGGTCACCAGGGCGCGAGATCGCCGCGCCATTCCGTCGCCGCCCTGTCGCCCCAACCGGATAGGCGACCACCTCCGCACCCGGATCGCGCGCACCGCGCCACGGTGAGCAGGTCCGGGATCGCCCGGGGCCCACCCACACCAGCACCAGGCCCGCTGTGGATGCCAGTGGAAATCCAGCGAGATCCAGTGGCGACTCAAGGGCCAATCCGCTGCAGCTCGAAGAGCTTCGCTCAACGCCCTTGTTCCTCTTCGATTTCCTAAACTTGCTGATGTCCCTCCCAATCCCGGTCCACCAGCCCCGCTGACCCCTTGAGCCGTTTGCAGATCAACGCCGCCCTGCCATCCCGCTGGAATGGCAATGGCCCTGGCGTTGCCCCGCCCACGGAGAGCGACGACGGGGCCGTGATCGCCCGCTGAAACTGGCAAGCACCGCGGCATCGCTTTGAGCGCTGGCTGGCCACAGTCGAGCTGGCGCCGAAATGCCCGATGCCACAGCGATCACTGGCGGCCTAATGCCCCACGGAGGTGCCGCGCTGCAGCCCAGGGCGACTACCCCACGGTGGACGCGATCCGCCCTGGTCCCCGACGCACCCGGGCGCGCGGCCCTGCGCCAGAATTCCTCGCCGAGCACACCCACAGCGAAACGAGGTGCGCTTTTTTCGTGGAAAAGGCCGTGGGCGTTCTGCCTGCATCTGGGGGAGGAGGTGCTGCTGGTGCTCTGCGAGCGCGACGACCTATCCGCGTGCCGGCCGCAGCCGCCACTGTTCGACCATGGGCAGTCCCAACCCTTCACACCGCCCTGGCGCTTTCTTCAACAACCCCGCCGGCTGGGTGGCCAACTTCACCGGCGGACCCGACGCCGAGAGCTTTCCGCTGCTCGCCTGCACTTGAGCTGTTCAATTCGAGAAAATTCCAGCTGTGCAGCGCGCCTGGGGTGCAAGATCCACCAGCAGCGCCGACTCCCCTCAGCCGCCAGCTGCTCGAGCCGCCGATCAACGCCGATCGCGGCAGCGGCGCTCGCACATGCACCAAATAGAGCCCAAGTGAACGGGCCTCGCTAGCCAGCAGTCCGCCGTAGAGCGGCGGCCAGTTCCGGCGTCCGGGGCAATGGGCGCCCAGCAGGGCGAGGCGCTCGGGCTGCGGGCCTCGATCAAGCGGCCACCAAGAAAAGCTGTCGAACAATGCGCCCCGGCCCTCCTGCCGCGCCACCAACTGGCCAAAGCGGCGCCGTAAAGGGCGGCGGCGCAGCGAACTGCAGGGGAATGCTCACGGCGCTTGCAAACAGGCCAGCACCCGCTCGAATGCTCCAGCTCCTCGCGGCCAGGGGGCTGATCACCGCGCCAAGGCCGATCGCAGGTAGCGGAACATCAAGCTGCAGGGCCACACAACCGCCTTGCGCTCGCCAGTTTGCGTGATCGATCAAGCAGATCAGCGAATGGCCAGGACCTGATGCAGCCAGGCGCCGCGCTGGTCACCCAACACGCACCCTCACCCCCCGAAGACTTGACACCAACAGTTGCTTCAGTCCTCACCAGTGGCTTCGTTTCATCAAGCTGCGCGCAGGTGGTCGACCAGGCCGTCCATAGGGCGGGCGGTAAGCTGGTGGGCCAAAGCCGCAGATCAACACCCACCGCCACAGCCGCCGGGTGGAGGTGTGGCGGAACGGCTTCACCGCCATGGGTGTTGCTGAGGGTGCAGTTTCCACGAAGGGCAAAGGAGACCGCCAGCAGGGGCATCACGCCAGGGCGATCGACGTGTGGGTGTAGGCCGCCGGCAATTGAATCAAGATGCCGGCGCTCTGACCGCGCCTGCCTGGATACGGTCCACAAGTTTCGCCCTCATGTTGCTCTGAAAGCAGCTGAGTGTTGAACCCCCAAGCGCCGCCGCCCGCCCGCCAGGCCCTGATTGACCTGCTCAAGGCTGGTGGTGCCATAAAGACCGGCTCACGCGGCCCAGCAGGTTA
>Ga0163217_1041310_pt1 | contig 10226 bp, 5 predicted proteins | sample SynspAceP_FD_185933 | JGI IMG/M metagenome (GOLD analysis project Ga0163217, IMG submission 185933) | Saline lake microbial communities from Ace Lake in Antarctica - Synechococcus sp. Ace-P (PacBio error correction) | ecosystem: Environmental > Aquatic > Non-marine Saline and Alkaline > Saline ...
ACCCTTGTCGGCCCTCCGGACAGAAAGAAATGTCGAAGATGCCCCGGTTTTCGGGCCGAAAGTCAGCGGCCCCGAGTCTTTCAAATTGCGTCCTTCTGAAAAAGCGGCGGCCTTTCCGGTTGACTTCGGTCGTAGTCAATCACCGTGAGAGCGCGCCCAAAATACCTTTCTTGGCCAGCGTCTTTTACGAAACCCTCGCACAACCCCATGTTTGGCTTCTCCCTTCTGGATCCCACTCGGGTTACGAGTTGGGGTTTCCCAACCGGTCGGCCCAAAGTAGATCTTTCACAAAAGGTTTTTGTTTTATGCGATCCAACCGCGCCCGTGGTGAATTGTAGCCCGTTTTGCCCAGCCCCGCGCATAAGCCCCGCGCCTTTTGGTCACTAGTTCGGGTCATGGGGTGGCCCACTATCGGACGACCGGAATACTGCCCGCTGCTTTTGCCAGCCCACAACGATTGCGGTTTCCCCGGGTGCGGACCTTCGACCTTTTGTCTTTAGATGAAGTGACGTATCAAAGGTATTATTCGTTCACGTTGGTGATTATGGCGGGTTCTGACAAAATACAGCAAGCGAGTTAATTTATACAATTGGGGAAGCGAGTTTCACAAGAAGAGAAAACAGCCTTACTTGATTTTCCAAGGAAGGCGTGGTGAATAGTTTTAATTTGGATATTAGAGCCCGTCGTTGCTTCCACCTGCGGACTCAGTGCCACTGAACATGTTTGCTTTAATTCTCAAAACAGTTGTTAAGGCTCAGTGTTTGCTTGTAATACTTACAGTTTTTGTTTTGCTGATTAACTTTGTCTTCCCAATCGGCGGTCCTTGCTTGGAAGGGGAGGAACCCTCAGTCACAGACACTGTCAAATTCTCACCTCGCTTTCGCGCGCCTTTGGACCGCGCCCGCAGTGGATTTCCCCTCTAGAGGTGAAGGGCTCCGCTGTGTACGGGGTATTCTACCCACGCCACACTATCGCGGACTCCCAAACAGCACAGCGTCATGCCATTTCGCCAAATAACAGAGGGATTCTGGCTCGACCCGGTAAGCTATGACACTGTGGAGAGAGTTTTGCTCCGCTATATGTATTTATAGTAATCTGAAAATCTGGAGCGTTCGGACAGCCAAAATCGAGCTGTAATCCAATGTTGTCCTGTGTGAAAGACATATAAACGCGGAAGTGTAAGCATGCGGTCCTTGGATCCCTGTTAAGTGCACCCGCCCGAACAGCATCAAACCACTTCTGGCAGCCACTTCACGTCCTTCCCGCCCTCCAAGTAGCTTTAAATTCGTAAGCCGTCCCGAGGTGAAGCGGCGGTGGATTTGAAAACCCGGTGCGCGGTCCCGGCTGCCCTCGCGGGCGGCGGTTTGATTTTGATCATATCCATTGCTGTTGTTGCCTGGTGAGCGTCGCTGCTAAATTCTTGGTCTGTTCGGGGCGTCGGGCGTAGCCCGGCCCAAGAAACTGCGGATAATTGTGTTTCCCGCGCTGCAAAGTATGTTGGAGTTCCAATGCCGGCGCTAAAAGCAGATCACCCCGCGGCTTGTCAGCGTAATATTTGGACTTCGAGTGGGTACAGATTCAACATTACTAGGAGCAGTAAGAACCCAACGTAAGGCTTCGCGCGGGGCACCAAAGATTACCCTGCATAACGAGTGTCTGGTGACATTCGTCTTATCCGCGCAAGTTTAGAGATATATATCAATAAATTTGCCGCTAGCTCTCTGTAAAATTATCACATTATGGTTTAATTTCCCGCTTATCCCAGTGGCTGGCTCTCCCCATTTCTAAGGTAATAAACCCCGCAGGATCCAACTGGATGAGAATCCGTTGGTTTTGCCCACCAGTAAAATCGCACTCCTTTCGCCCCAAGAGACTATATGTTCTTAAGGACGCTCCGAACATAAAGCGATCGACCGTTCTTTGCAATCCGAGGGTTAGAGATCGACCGATTAATCCCGTCCAGCGCCCCTTGAAACGCCTCCGGGGCGCATGCAGTCAGAGGTTTAACAGTTGGAGTGACTTTCAAATGAATGTTACATGCACATTCTCAAAGAAGGAGACACAAATGCGCCCTGACGCACGGGATGGTGGGACAAGGGCCAAATGTTACAGATTTTTCAGGGTTTCCTCCGCTCACTGGTGGTCCCGCCCTTGCGTTGGAGAACGCAGGAAAGTGATATGTCTTCGTGATTAATTGACACCAGTCTTTACACGTTACCGTTTTTCTGTTCCTCGCCGCACCCGGGCGGGTCCCACGCTTGCCAACTTGATCTGTTGCAAATCGCGCTTCTCGCCCACATATCTCGCGTACAGGGCCAGGACGACCCAACCGCTCGCCTTTCTTTCTTTTTCTGCTGACATCAGGTATGAGACGGGCCAAAAAAATACTTGCGACACAAAAGTTTCTGCACAACCTGGTTTCCAACCATAAAAAGCAGACGTAATGCCAAGAGGGTCATAAGAGCAATTTAATGCGTGTTAAATTTGGATACGCTTAGCTAATTTCTCTATGTGTTTATCATCCACTCACCAAAACACCACTAAACTGATGAAGTCTGGCGGCAGGTCCTGCCTATCCCAACGCAAGCTCAACCAGTACGCCTCAATCCCAACCACATTAACATATTGAAATCTCATAATTGGATGCGATAAAAGAAAAAAGAAAATATATCCAATTGCGATATAAATCAAGTAAAACAATTGATCTTCCCAATCTGGCATGCAGTTCACGACCGGGTCTGTGATCCCGCCCGCTGGCAGTGCGCCAAATCACCCACCGTCACATAATAAAGGGTACAAGTAACGCCTTTTCGGTCATTCTGGCCCGAAACTTGCGCCTGACTTCTTGGCCCGGCCCCTATTAGTCGTTAGTGTGGTAGTAAATGGCCCTTTTGTGAAACGGTCTTGAGCAATCTTGAGAGTCACAGAGCCAAGGCTCTTAAGTTCTCGGAGGAGCTATCGCATACCCACTCGAGCTCGCCGCGACTGCATGAAATAACAGTCCTAGGAATTTTTCTACGCGAACTTAGCCCAACGCGCCAATAGAAAAAGGGCCGGCTACGTATATCTACCCCAACACAAAGAAAGGGAGAACAACAATTAAACCAAATGATCTCACCAGCGGGCACGATTCAGTATACAGCACATCCAATCTATGAGCCCGTTCCAGCTTGGCCGAGGATAAAAACACATATCACAGGAACCGTCACTTACCTTCTTCATATATGAATCCTCGAATAACCTTCCGGTCCACGATCAGCCATAAGTGTCGCGCATTAGTTGTGACCAAGTATCACAACTTGCCGGATCCTTGGCTGGACTGGAGACGACACGAATCCACCGTACTTATAGATCATTTCAATGACGTGCCACGAGTGTCGGATCGCCGTTGATCCGGCGCACCACTTTGCGAAGCAGAAAGCCAGTGGAATTGCGCTCTTTGCACCTAACGTTCCCACAAAGAAACTGTACGACCATGAGTTAGGCCTCTATTCCCATGCCTTGTAACTGCATACCAACGGCACGAAGAGTGCAGGAGTGCTCTCATTCTGAGACATAATGGCCCCGAGCACGGAGAAGCCCTTTCCAATCCTAATCCAACGTCACTACCCAAACTCCTTGGCCCCTTTTTGCGAGAGGTGTTGCCAAATAATTCCAGCCGTAAGCACGTAAGGGCTTTATAACGCCCTCTATCTTCTTTTCTTGTCTCCTTTCAATATCTAAGTCGTGAGGTCGACCACCATCAGTAAACGGCACACAATCATAAAATAGGCGGCAAGCCCCCGGTGTGGCCCCGTTATTGTCGGACCGCTGAGACGCAATAAAAACTAAGCCCTGCCACCCAGCGGTTGCCGTGAAATATGCAAATGTTTTAAGCTATATGAGGTCGCCACCCAACACAAAAATACCTTCCTGGGTTCTTAGCCTCTAAAATCAAATCCATATGTTTTTAAACGCCGCGGCGTGGGTTTTTGAGTCCTTCTTCGCCCCGCTGCACCGCAAAAAGGTTTGTCTGAAAATTTCCGCTTTCACCAGAACACTCGGTCACACTAGCTCTAATAGGGCATAAGTGGCGTTCTCATACGAAAAAGACATCAACAACGATTAAAATCGCCTCCTCGAGTTCCAGTACCTACCCCAAGGTGCACTGTTGGAAGTTGATGTGTCGCACGCCAGTGGTGATAGTGGCGCAAGTGTACGAGATCAAGGCAGCGCCCCCGCAGGACTGTCGATAACGGCTAAAAAATTGGAATCTTTGTCGTCTCTCGATGCGTGCGCGAAGAGATAAAAGGTATCAAACGAGTCCTCTAGTTCCAACACGCCGCGAGCACCATATTATATGAGAGCAGTACCTCTAGGTGTAGGTAGCTGGTCCTCTCCTCAATAAGCTCTATTCCATATTACACAAGTTGGCCGTAAATATTTTAGTGCCTTCGAGCCGTTCCATGTTTCCGGTTGCGTGTGCGCTGCCCGGGCTTCCACGCCCACTTGGGGGTATTATCTTGCCAATGTGAAACGGTTATCGCTCTTTGAGTGGTGGCTGCTGTCCCATCGCTCACCAGCAGTCCACTTAGTCTGGGAAATTTTAGAAACCTAGCCTACCCGCGCGGGGAATTCCAGTCTGCTTAGAGACCACCCGTATTGGGCGTTGCGCGCCCCTCTTTAAGCGAAACCTTCGGTTCGGAGAAAACAGTAATTAGCGTGGACGCCATATTTGATCACAGCCGCTTTAAATTAGGGTCTCCGCTGAGGTGTACATAACAAAGTCACTATAATTTTTCATATAAGACAGATAAGGGGCGCAAGGAAGAGGTTGCGGGGAGGCCGCGCGGTCGGCATATTGGAGGAGATGCACCGATGGACAGTAAGAAGTAGTAGATCCATTAGTGAATGCATGGCTGCTGGCGGTGATTAAGGAGGCTGAGGCAGCGCCTTGTGATCTTCATGGGGTGCGGATGATGTGGTGTGTTAATTCGTGAGCACCGCTCGCGATGCGGGAATGGTTAGGCATTTCTTCAGTCGATTTCGATATCGAGTGATCTGGGTGATATAGGTAATTTATACTGATATGTGAGTTGCTACTGCTGTCTGGGTTGTAAGCGAACTAGGGGTCAGTATCTAGAGTAAGGCCGGGTCCGTATGTGGCGATTACTTTGTAGGGAAGTTCATGGTTCGAAATCGAGCTTAGTGTTCTGTGAGAGGTGATACCTTAAGTCGATTTGTGCGTCCGTGTCTTGTTTTTTGTCATGAGAGTTGCTCTCCTGTGCTCACCGAGATGAGGCGCTAATGTGTTCTAGTGAACTCCACGCACGGTCTAGCGTTGCGGCAGGTACACACGGATTAAGATGGTTTGGCAAACGGCCTCTCTTTTCGCAGATGAATGAAGCTGAGAGAGTAGGTGTGGGCTCTGACGCCCGCGCGGTGGAGATTCGAGGGTACCCAAACTTACTGCGGTGATCTCAAGATCACTGTGCTAAGGATCAGGGACGAGGATATGCAAGGGCAGAACGATGTGTCTACCGGACATAAATAAGTAAGAGAGCTAATTATTAGTACATAATGTAGTCCACCATGAGAGCAATAATTTACAATGGCTTAATAAGGTATGAATTTTTGGATTGCCTTTATTCACACTCTTAGCTATCTGTCGCGGCGATGTGTTTGAGCGGTGTTAGAGCAGTGCATAGACAATTCCCTGCAAGAAGCAGCGATACGAGAAACTTTATTTTTTACAGTCTGTTCTCGTCGTTCACCTAATTGTACCTAAGGTGCCCAATTAAGATCCAAAATTTAACATTATAAGGTCCCATCACGCTGGCTAGTCCTCAGACATTTAAGAAAAGTTAAGACACCCGCACCAATTCACCGTAAACAGGGCCCCGATAAGAGAGAATAGCTAACTACTAATTAGGTTACGAAAAGAAAAACGAACATCTAGCCAAAATAAGTCGGACATAAGTGATCCGGAGTAATCCTCCAAAGTATCTTATGCCTCCACACCCGCTATGTTCGACACTTGGTGTATTGTTATCCAACTCGAGCAGTCATTTGTACGTACCCATTTCGATTCCATTATTTCGTCTGATAAATCTAAGAGCTTTATTACCTTCAACATGCATTGAGTTAGTAGTTTGTGTTAAGGTTTTTTGAGAACAATTAATTTATCCACATGTTCACTTCTCCCTCATATTTATATCCGCAGTGCGCCACTAAAATCTTTTGCCGCAAAAATCTGCCTTCAGCATACAACTGAAAGGGCCGTTGTAATTTAATTATATATGCAGGAATTCTGTGTAAGTAATCCTGGACCGCGAGATGGACCCAGGGGGCCATCGCAACTCAAAATTCCTTCTTATGCTAGAAACACTATTACAAGGATCCATAAGAATCGTTTAAAAATTCCCTCATATCCCCATTAGACGCCCCATGAGCGTTCTCGCTCACATCTTTTCATTGCCGCACAGACACAACTTATAGAGCGATTGGATTCTCTTTGAGAGAACGACAATTCTTGCTACTTCCATTCTTTTTTTTGGTTCAGGATGTTTCCTGTCCACCGGCTCGTCAACTTTTGGAGACCTGCGGAACCCAAAGAGGGCTCGATGTAAAATCAGAAGTAAAAGAGAAGGCCGAAGCTTTTTGGTAATAATATACTTCTCATGTGGGGGTGAGTGTGGCTCGCAATTACATGGTGAGCAAAAGGAATTCCTCGGCTCTCACTAAAGAACTCCTGTACACCCTCCCCGTAAGAATTTTGCTCGGAGATCAACTTTTCTATTGGCGACGGTAGAAGTCTAACGCTATATAGTTATAGGTAGATCTTTGCTTGTCCCCATATATAGGGAGAGTGTCCTCATATAACTTAAGTATCAATCTCCTCTTTCAATCGGGCTAGCCGGGGCGGCCTATAATGGGATAATTATGCTCGTTATTTTTCTTCCTTTCTTTCAATATGGGCCCTTCCTAGAAACTTCACCTAAATCGGACCATATACTACTTGCCTTTCCATGTCATACAAAACTTCACATAAACCAAAACGCAACTCAGAGGAGCGTTCTCCCCCGAGTTGCCGGCTGAATCGTGGAAAATTTACTAAATATAACGGTACTTTCGAATCGGCTAATCTTTTGTAAATCGTTATGCGCTCGTGAGAGAGTTACTTCTTTTGCTTCAGTGCGCGAGATGTGTTTGTCTCTATGATCCAGGAACATATACTTCGTCATCACAATTAATTTTGTGGACCTCATCTTCTACTATCAAATAATTTTTCTACATTGAGTCAAACAACCAATTGGTAATACCTATGTTCTTCGAATAATCAAGAACTCTTTAAATAGGAATCGTGAATGCAAAATCTGGTCTCCACACGCTATGGTCAACTGCTACAGATACGCAAACAAATAAACAACCACCGCTGGATTTGGAAACAAATACACGGCTTCAGTTTTTTAGAAAAATAAATCTTTCTCAATTGAGACGCCAAAGCCGTTAATCAATGCAGCTTCTTACTCGCAATTTACCGCGGCACACATTCCTCAGGGCAAACTTTTGCCGCGGAAGGAATCTGGTTGCCGCCAAGCAGCCTGCCACCGACGACACAATTCCGACATTCCGTAGAGGGGACCGGTGGGCACGCAGGGGCATAAGAGGAATTGCATGGGATCACTTGGCGTTCCCTAACACTCTGCGCGGCGTAGTCGACGAAACGGGGTCGCGAGGTCCCCAAGGGGGCTAATGACTAGACCAGCAAAAACCTGCTCAAAAGGACAACTGCGCCGAAACCGTACTCTTGGTTATCCCGATTGATCTGCAACTGAGCCGCATTCCGTACTAAGTATACTTCATTCTACACCTGAATAGGCTGACACGTGTGGCTGCTTTAAGCTCTACGGCCTGTCATTGCCTGTGGGATCCCCGGGATTGTTCTGTGCTGTCAGATGAATCAATACCCAACCGGGTATTTGGGTGTAAACTTGTGGCGACCCGTATACATCCATCGCCCAAAAAATTGGCCATAACCTGATCGCACTCATTGGAGAGAAGATGTTGATCTATTTCAAGTTGTTTAGGACCAAGAGTATATATAAGGAGGTGTGTTTGTGACATCGTTGCGACGCGAATGGTGTGTTTTCTTATATTTTATGATTGGATTTTAAATGACATCTCATATTACACCTAACCAATCAAGCCTCTGGTGATTATTTTCTCAGATGAGAAAAATCGTGCTATATTAATTGATGTTCTGGTCCTTCCCAATCGCGGCAAAAAACTCTTATTTTAAATCCAATCGACCACCCGCTCAAAAGTGGAAGAGAAGTGAGCCCAACCCACCATCGTAGTGAAATACGACTTTTGGAAGAGTGCTTTCAACTTGAATTTTTTGAGGGGTTTTAGCTAACCTCATAATCCCGCGGTAAGGCCCCTCTGCTTACAATCCAATCACCCGCTTTTAACTCTGCCCCCGAATCGGCGAACTCTAATTCGACACGAGTCCTGGAGTTGATTTTTTTTTTGGAGTATAACCAGCTGCATACCTGAGTGAATTAGCCACGAGACCTATGCGATATTTTGTATAATAATTGCATTGAAAGTTGGTTGTCTTTTTGTCCGTTGGAGCATTCTTGCTCCGCGCTGTCGTGCTAAGCAATGCTGCTATTACGGCGGAACAACCTCCACAAGGCAAGTTGTGTTTTGTTGGAAAGGTCATGCGCGAAATAAAAACTCAAGAGTCACCCGCGAAATTCTGGAACTTCGTCTTGCAATTCTACTGTTAGGATGAATCCCGAGGAGAGCTCCAAAAGGTACTGAAAATCAAATACTCGTTCAATACCCCCTCCATAGGTACTGGACCTTTAAAGTGTACTCGGACGGCGTGGGTCACGGCGTTGGAGGGGAGGTTTACGTCATTAACACAATCGTCCTTTTACACTCGCCGCCTGATTTTGATGCCGAGGGATCAAGATTCGTCCCGGCTTCCAAGATTATACTTTTGGCCGAGAAGTCTTAATCCCGCTTGTCAAATAGAAACACTACAGGATACAGATAGACCCCCCTTCCGCCCGACAAAAGAGACGGAACAGTAGGCGGGAGGCGTTCCCGTGAACGTGAGCGTGATAAAGCGAGTTGATGGCCAAAATGTGCGTTTCAGGGCTGATTGGGCCAAATGGCCTATGAACGAGAACTACGCGCCCCGCGCAGGAAACTGACCGCAAGACTGGCTTTTGTCGATCTATTCACATCCACACCGAGAGGATGTTGGGGCTGAATCGACGATCACGGGATCCTGAATGTAGCCCAAATGAATTCGTGAACCGCGGCCAAAGAGCTCTCCTTGGAAAAGCAATTCTCACTCACATAGGCTCGAGGCCGCCCGCTCAAAATATCCTTATCCTAAAGAGGACAGTCCGAACCGATGTTCCTATTTGGACGATCAATTCAGCAAATCTCTACAACGGTGTGGCAGTGGGCTCTTTGCGCAAAAGCGCGGTGATGCTTGGCCCGTGCACCCACTGCCGAAAATCTGGGGCGAGGCCCCCTCCTGTCGGCCACCAGGTGTGTGCCTTATTGACGGAGGATGAGGAGCTAAACCCTGAAATAATGTACCTTAAGACCACTGCTGATCTCGAGCGTGGGAGCAGGCCGTGGTTGGAGACGGGAGATGTGGGTGGGGCGAGGCTGGGGGTGGTGTGGCCCTGGGTCGTGTGGGGGACGGGGCGCCGAAAGCCGATGCCGGGGACCATGGGGGCCGGAAACGAGTGGGCACGGGGGCAGATGCGCGTGCAGCGGAGGAGGGTGGGTTTGGTCCGGGGCGGGGCCCGCCATAGGGTCGGTTGGCGTTTGGTTCCCTGCTCTTGGTAAGTATGGCTGACTACGGTGGTGTCGCTAGTCGGAAACGCCCCTGGCCCCTCGAGACGCCCAATCAAACTACCGATGGGGTTGGGTGGCAAAAGACGTAGGAAACGCTGGGCCTGGGGCGCGTTTTGCACCGAAGGACACTTTACAATACTCGTGTCGGGCGCCGTACCCCTGGGATTTTTCATTCTACTGCACCAAAGAGAGCTTCGTCCAGCATGTGTTAGTAGGAAAACTTCACCCGAGAGACCACATGCAAAAACCTGCGATCTTTTTGGGAGGTACTGAAAGGCTCCTGAATGAAATATACTGATGGCCTGAGTGTATGTCGATATATTCAGCTACCAGTTAGTTGAGTCGGTGGACTGTGAGTT
>Ga0163217_1056050_pt1 | contig 10226 bp, 5 predicted proteins | sample SynspAceP_FD_185933 | JGI IMG/M metagenome (GOLD analysis project Ga0163217, IMG submission 185933) | Saline lake microbial communities from Ace Lake in Antarctica - Synechococcus sp. Ace-P (PacBio error correction) | ecosystem: Environmental > Aquatic > Non-marine Saline and Alkaline > Saline ...
AAAAGAACGAAGAAGATGAAAAGCCAACTGATAAAGCTGAACTAAAGTCAATGAGCTGCGACGATGGGATTTGCAAATAAACTATTACATGAGCAAGATGAAGCAGAAAGAGCTATTCAGCGTGCGCATGAGCGATTTGAGAAGCTAAGGCAACAGATCTTTCAATCCTACGCCGGATGAAGCTGAACGGAGAAAACTGAAGTACCGGCATATCACGCGAAGAATGTTGGTGCTCAATGAGCACGCAGCATAGCCTCTGAGCCTAGCATCAGCAAATACCATCTCAGCGACGAAAAATGAGATTTCATAGGTAACAACAGATTCCTGCATGAATAATGTGACTAAGTCCTAAAAATTCAATCAGCCATGTCTGCCTGGCTAAGCAATAACTCAAATGTACAACTTGTTTGTGAGCAAGTTATTCTGACATATTTGCTCTATTTTAGCAAGCTTCGGCTTGAGAGACGAGTAGCAGCATACCTAAATAATGGAAGATGTCGGTAGGTGGCTCAACGCGATGCCACCCCCGCCAAACTCCAGAGGAGATTCACATCATCGCGCTTTTTATTCCGAAAGTATTCGATAGGTCATCCCGTCGATAAATTTTTGTTTATTTAAAGGATTCCAGGGAATGAAGCCATTGTATTCAGGCACTATAAAAATAAATTTCTTTCCTGAAGTACTCTTTCGTGAAAGGCATATGTACCCCTCATTTTTACCATTGATTTTTTCATATAAGGCAGTTTCAATAAAAGTCTGAAGCAAATCTGTCAATCTAGATGCACTTTCTGCGCCTTTTTCTAAAGAGAATCTTTGAACTAATCAGCAATTTGCTTGGATACAGAGTTTGGAGCGGTTGGTTCTACGACTTATCTGAATCCATGTGTCTTAATTGTTTTGAAGCCAATACAAGGAAAGTCCTGCTAAAAGTTCGAGATTTCTTAATTTTGATTTCTTCATACACTAATATTTACCCATGACCTATTAGCGAATCAAACGTCCTAGAGGCTGCTGCAGCCATCCGAAAGGTTCTCCCAGTGTTACAAATCGGTAACTTATTCTCGGTACTGCCTAGGAGGCTGCGATCAAAATCGAAGCTGAGCCAACCCTAGATTAAGGATATTCCACACTTTCCTTGAGTACAGTTAGAGAGCCATTCTGAAAATTGCTTTTGGGGACTTTAGCAGTAAGCCAGTGGTCTTGCGAGAAAGGGGCTTCATTACTATGAAGGGATACTCCATGAAGGAGGTCTTTTCACCATCGAGTGATGAGCATTGGAAGTACGAGAGGACCGTTCTATATCCAATGCTTGTGGAGATTAAATCGCAGCTCAGAACGTGGGTAAGTAATGCCACTGATCACAGATCATATCGAGATCTCTTTCCGGAAATCCCACTATCGGCAAACATGTCTGAAGCTTGGGCCACAGCTTCCCGATATGAGTGAATCTTATTCTCTGAGCTTCTGAAGTCGAGCCTTAAGCTTTGCCAAAAGAATAAACATTACACCTCCATCGTGGGGCGTCCCTATGCCGGAGTGAGCAGGTCCATCTCGAGACTCCGCAGAGTTATAATATTACTCGAAGTATTGAGCAGTAGCGTGGGATGAAGTACGATGCCGAGAGGTAATTGAGGCGAGACAAATTGGGGATCGAAGTATTTGGAATTTTCAGACTATAACGATTTGGTGTAGACGGGTAAGATCAAGCGAAACTTACTTGGCCGAAGTTCTTGGAGGCTGCCGCAATTTGCGACCTTGGTGGACTGAAGATTAGTCAAGGAATTTAGTAAGGCAGATGGATTGTGGAGGTTTTAAGTACATAGAGTTGTCCAAAATAATATACACATAGTAGACCCATATATGAGTTTAGAGCTCCTGAGGAGCGGTATCTTTGTAGACTGGAAAATCAACAACAACGCTTCGGTTTTGAGGCCGAATGGAATGTTAACTGATTCAATAAAGAGTTCGCACAAAATGGTGAGGACTGATAATCTTTTCACACGATAAAAGCGGAGTTTCAATTAAGGTTTCTTTTTTGTCTGTATTTCCTATGCGACTATTTAGAGTAATAGACATGCCTGAGGTTGAGAATGCATCGTCACTCGTACATCGCTTCTCGCAATGGTGACACGCCTACCAACTCGTCGGTTTTATAATCCCTTACAGAACTTCCCATTCCAATGCTTACCATGAAATGATTCCAATCAAAATAATGGATCCATCACAGAAGAAACGAGCAGCTCCATCGACGATATCCAGTGGAGGCTGAAAATCATGTAAAATCTTGCTTTCGCTTTTGCTAACTCCGCAGATCTATTCATCGTCACCGTAAAAAAAAAAAAAAAAAACAAAAAAAAAAAAAAAAAAAAAAAAAAAAAAAAAAAAAAAAAAAAAAAAAAAAAAAAAAAAAAAAAAAAAAAAAAAAAACGGAGGGGGGCCCGTATCTACGATTGGTGTAAATCCGAATTATTGGTAAGATTCAAGCGGCAGAAGTCAGCGTCATCAGATTCGTGCAGCTTTGGGCCATATGTAATGTGGAGGCGAGCTTCTTTTGTGAACTGGTGAATTTCCCTTCCATTTGCGCTAGATACATTGAGATGTGTTTTTTTGCCGGTATCAGATCTTCTTCATGATGTTCACGGACGATTGCTAAAGAGACAAAACGGTGCCACAGAATCACCACTGCACTTCCAACATTTCATTGGTGTGGATTTCTCCAAGTTTCAGTCGCCAGCTATTCGTCTTTTCCTAATCTAATTGTTTGAAGAATCAGCGTCAAGTTTCCAACACGGGAAAAATTCCACTCCGAACTTAAGGAAATCATCCAATGCTGAAGGAAATTTGAGTGAGCTTGGCGGAAGAAGTCAGACACTATCCAGAGTTGTTTTTCCAATGCTAAAGAAACGGATATTTTACATGTCCCTTCGGCAAATTCGCTGACTGAAGAACACGAATCTCACTTGCAGGCAGCATGATGATCGGAAAGTAATTTTTGCGAAGCGGAAGTAAGATCAGTCCAAGTCAAGCTTCCGTTTCCATCAAATGCTGGTAAAAACCAGATGGACGTCGAACGATCTGCCGCATTATTGATCCAGCACATTCCCAATCGGTCGTAATTTGCTGCATCGATGTAATTGCAAAAATCTCCACCACTTGGGATTGTCTCAAATCCAATCCATGGGATTATGAAGTCGGTTCGCCCATTCGCTGAAATCAGGTTCTTTGGCAATAGCGCAAAGCAGAGTCTTCGTGAATCTAGTCTGTAGCAAATACGTTGCATCCACCGCACGAACATCATGAAGGGGTAATGTGGTATCTATTTTCAACCTAGAACGTTCACCAGCCACTTGATCCTTCAGATCCGCCGTTTTGGAAACGTTGCAAATAATGAAGTCAGCCGCAACTCGTACACATCGTGTCCATAGAAATGATGGAGCATGTCAGGAATTCCTTGCAGACCATAGAGCGCAATATCCACGTGGTGATATCCATTGAAACTGCTTTCTTATCAGCTTCCACTTACAGTCAAGCCAACATACTCGAGCGATGAAAATCGAAGCTTCACGCGCAGAGCGAGAATACCGGTGTCTTTCGGGAGGTTTTTGGTCGAGGTCAAAGATTTCTTCGGTGGATCTTTATTTCGCTCCCTTTTTCGCTCGGCAAGTTTCTTCTTGCTAGGAGTCGGGAAAACTGCCCCGCAGCCAAAAAGTGCGAGTCTACTGTCCTTTGGAATGTCAAAATCTGATCTGAATCTGCAATCAACTCTCACCAGAACAGCGAATGCATTGGTGCTAATTCGTTCAGTTGTGATTTCGCCGACTGAGAACAATGTTTTTCCTTTTCCATGGTAAATGCCTACAAAAGGCACAAAAAGTAAAGATTTTATAAATGGAAACGGGTTTGTGGATTAGCACGATGGAATTGGGATAACGACTAAATTCGATCAAAATAATCAACTTTGCTTTGGTGGGGTTGATGAAGAATAATTTCCAATTAAGTTTGGATTTGGAAAAATAAGCTACCATGTTGATCTTTTTATAGGTTGAAGAAATTGAAAAGGCTTTTGATAATGGAGAATATATATAGTAGCAACGCGCTCGGTCAATAGAATTACTAAGTGATCTATAATTGGTCCCATGACCCCATCAGACGGAAAGCATAGCCTAGTCCTCTTAATAACAATTCTGAGTTAATCCGGTAAGGTTATCGTTCCAGCCTGTTGAAAGTTGTTTCGAGCATTGAGATTGAACTTAGAGTGCAGCGATGAATTTCCAATCATCTCCTGGACCGCGGGACACCGTTTAATTCAGGTTTAGACAATGCAGGGTCGGTAACACATATGTATTCATGATCTTTCGATCAGTGGAGTAAAAGACGCTCCGTTGTCGCAAAAAGCTCACCCTACTTTCGTTACTAAATGAGATCAAAATTTGGCTAATTCAGTGACCAAGTGCTGAACACAGCAATCTGTATTGCTTGGAGACTTTCAAGCGAGAGGTCTATAGGTAGATTACTGTTCATGTTGGATGCATGAGAGAAATAGTCTCCATTGCTGAGTTGTAAAAAGGTTCGGAAGTAATTCGCAGTAATTTTTTTAAATAAATAATTAGATTTTTAACCTGAAAAACCGAAGTGTAGGCTGGCACTTTTTGAAATCAATTTTTTTTGAAAATCAAAGGAGAAAATCAACTAATAAGCTCATATATCTTCAGAAATGAATTGAGGGCAAAGTGGTTATAGATAACTTAGTCCTAGAAATCAACGTTTTCTAATACGGAAACTCTTCCGCTATCCCTCCGATTGTGAAAATTTTAAGTTTCAGTTAGATAGGCAGATGAATTCGGATCGTAACACTTTTTAATTTTTATGGAGGTTGCTCAGGTTCGCCTTTGCTCAAAACTGATTACGCTTACCTTTTCTTTTGGTAGAATTCTGGATCACGGAAATCCCGCGATAATACTTGACAGGGAAGATGACCTGAAGCAGGAAACTCAGACCCCATTGAGGGGTGGGATTTCCTTGTTGATAGGTATTTACGGTGTTAGTTCGGATGCTTTGGCACTTATTGGTAAATAATCTCCCGGAAACACACTCGGGTTTCCTTCCGGCAATATTTCTCGAATTCCAGTTTTTGTTCAAGTGACGAGTATGCCAATGGCGTGGAGTGAATCTGACTATGGAAAGAAATAAGCCTACGAGCTTGATTGAGTTGTAGTCCATGTCAAGAACGAGCTGATCGCATGTGAGGAATTCCCCATTACCGGCAGTGACCAGACTCACCACTCGTGAGCTCCAAAGCTATTCCAGCTTTCCTCGGAGAGCGATATTACAAAGGCTAGCAGTACTCCATGGGTGAAAGCTCATCGGAAGGCACTTTGGAATCAATGTTTCGCGTGCAAAAAACAGATCAAATCTTTTACTGTGTATGAGGCAACTGGTACTCAGTGTCGAATCATGCCTCTGGGTTTTCTACTCTGCTTCAATACGGAATGTGCCTGAGACATTCACGCTGTACAAAAGGAAATCTGCCTGCAAACTAATGGTGGCGAGCGAGGATCGGCTTGAGATATCAAACAGAAAAGAAGGGATATGCAAGACTGGGGTGACAGTAGGAATCGGACTTCTAACGCAAGAACTTTTTACTTGAAGACCCATCTAAAAATAAGGTCAGTGTGATTATGGGACGGCAGAATCTCTCCAATACCAACTGGCTGATTGATCAAAGCACAGGATTTTGATATTCAGAAAGTAAACTGAGAATTTTACGATGCCTATGCGGATTAGCTTGGGAGATCGCATTTCCCGCCATGAGCTCAGCGCCAACACCTTGCTTACAAGTGATTATTTTCAAAATTCTCTGATGATTTTGGGATTAACGACTGAGAGGCGAATCGGGTGGCTTCGATAAATTACAAGGGAATTCTTGGGGAAAATCTTTCGATTTCGGCTCTGTTGCAGATGGAATTTTAACCATGCTTTTTTATGATCCGAGGTTTGGATGCTGCGCAAGTTGATAATGGTAATGCGATCAACAAGGCAAATTTTTTTCCGCATGACTTGGAGCAAATGAGAAACTAGCGAATTAGTTCTGGCGTGGGAGGCGATTTAATTACAAAAGGAAAAATGAGGTCACTACTCCTTAATCTTAATGAATCTTCATTCAAACCGAACAAAAATAGAAAAGAGACAAGCCGAGTAAGAAAGCTCTGTATTTGATCATTGGAGTGGAGATTTCTCAAAGACATGGTGTAGTCCGCCGGATTCCGTTATTCCACATACAATCAATTGGGACACAGATACACGTTATATCATACCAAGAAAACGTCCGATCAGCCATGATTGCTCAGACAGGATATTAACACTGTAGGAACTGGGAGTATAAGCCGAGCCTATTCGGCCTTTGGAACCTCGCTTTCTCTTCGTCATAATCTGAAATTCCAACTCACTACGGATGTAACTGAGCTATTCCAGACTTTTCCAATACATCCAATCAGTATCGAATACCTTGGCTACGCCATTGATCTTTGACAGTTGAGCACGACCTAACATCAAACCTCAGCGCTCCGATAGCATTTTTCGCTTGGCTACTTCCCGCACTCTAAAGACAATACCTGGAATTTCAGTACGATGGCTTCTACCGAATGACGCGAATCAGGTGGAGTATCGAGATTTGCCCAGATCTTTTTGAACCCACATATCCGAAGACTGACTTGGTATTTGGTGAAGGAAGGCCTAACGAGGGGAATTTCTAAATCAAAAAGACTTGGAGTGCTAGACTGGCTGGTTAGGCGTATACGAACTCGCGCTCATTTTTAGGACGCTAACTCTTTCTGAAAGAAAATCAAATGAAGGCGCAATGGTTTCCTCTAACTAGACAAGCCGCATGAGATAAACATTTTATCCTGAGCAAAAAATGTATCAGACGAGGCACTAAATTTAATTTCAGCGAGTCCCATTATGGCACGGGAAGACTGATCATGCGGTTAACTTCGAGTTATGTTTGGGAGGTTTTGATTCGTAGCGCTGAATACAGCGTCGAAACCGAGTATCGTATCCCGGATTAATTTCCGGTCGACATCATCTTAACACGTAAGAGAAAAACAAGGTCTTTTCCAAAAAGGAGACTAGCTTAAATTTAGCATTTATAATCTCTTGGGCAAGGCAGGAATGCTATTCGATTTTATTGGCAAAAGGATGGTGATTCCCAAAATTACGGTCCTTAATCGATTGGCAATCCTATGGGATCGATCTTACCCATCGAGATACATATACAGTTACAATTTGGAGAGGTAAGAAAGAGATAAGCCAGGAAGTCAGTGAGCAGGGGCAGTATTCAGTTGGCAATGGCTATATAGATATTTTGATTCCTGGTGTTAGCTAGGGTCTTGTGTGAAAAAATTAATTGTTCCATTGAATCGTGGTGTCGGAAAAAACTAGATCGCTCCGGTCAGATCACTAATGTAAGTGAAGCCTTCAATACGTGTATTTATCTGAGACGAACTTTGCAGATCGAGAGAGCCTATAACTTTCTGGATTATTTCGTGATCAATGACTTGCCTCCCCATTTCGGGCTCAGTAAGTCCTGAAAGTGAAACTGGGTATAGCTTGAGCTATAGCATGATGAAACCGGGCCACGTATGAATTGAACAAGCCTTCGGTTGGATTGAATTGGAATAGCCTACATAAATCGAAAATTTGACGTGGAGGAGGAGGGTTCTTTATCGCTAGATCCGGAAGTATTTAATAGAATGATAGAACTGACGATAACTCAGCTATAGCTTTGAATCGAGTATTTCAAAGATCAGCCAGAAACCGCTTTATAAGATACAAACAGAGGTTATATCCCTGCCCGAGCAAAATCGTGGCTATTATTTACGATGGATGTAAGATGAAGCTTATTATTGTGGGATTTAACTTTTTTTCCCAATCTTTTAATACGGGCTCCTGGTGATGTTATGTGTTCTGCCATTTCCGATGCAAACAGGATTTACCCTTTGACATGGGATATTTATTGAATCGGCCGGGGGCGTTTCCACGCAGGTCGTTAGCGTAGCGTGTGGATCAATCTTTTTATATACTCTAGAGCATTACTATAATGTGGCGACAAACGAGCACCAGCCAAAATCCATCCTATGACTACTGACGCAAAAGTGCGTGAGTGTGTCAACAATACAGGCTCAGTAATTTGAAACGACCCCGCAGCCGATCCCGCAGTAAATATCCGAAATGTGACAATCCCAATGAGGTGGTTTAGATGGGCTAACTGTCGAAGTAGCGAATGGAATGTGACCGAATTTATACCTACTCGAGCACTGAGGTTCCTATTTTTTCATCGAAAGAGGCAATGTACTTATTCCCCCCTCGCGATTTGGATGCCCTATCCCGGACTTGCTTGCCGCTGAACGTGGAATTTTAAAAATAAGTAAACCAACTGTGACTCCGGGTTTGGTGGTTTGATCAGTGATTTTTTTGAACAAGGAAGTATGAAAGACTAGAGATTGGGAGATTAAAGAACTTGTTGTTTAATAAGTTTGTATTTCCTTTTGGGAAGCGATTTTGGTTCTGAGAGGATCCTAGGATTTTTTTTTAATGATTGCTGCTAAGCAAACTTACACTCTTCTAAAAACAGAATCGAGTTTTCATAGATCCACTCCAAAATAAGTAGAAAGAGTTTTAGTCAACCGCAGTCTTCTACCATAAAATTTGACGCCATTTTTCGGGGACATAGTTTGTAATATGCGAGACTTACGTGCTGACAGTTCGCAATAGGTCTGGGCGCGCTTCTTTTGTCCGACATTCACCACGCAGCTTTGAAATAGCTGTGTCACTGAATTATCAGAAACGATTTTGCCCCGTTTTTGGGTTTCAATCAAGTCACTCGCAAGACCGCAGAAATGTCCAATATCCGTGATGGAGAATCATTTCAATACTTCCTGTGGATCCGATAGTCCCCAGAACTCGCTGTCATCGAGAAGTATACCAGCGAAAGCCCCAAAAAAAAAGAGTAAGCCCAAGCTTTGAATTTACTTTTTTGCCCGAGTTAAGCGGATCGTTTAAGTCCTTGATTCCCTGCAGAAGAAGTTCAAAAAAAAAAAAAAAAAAAAAAAAAAAAAAAAAAAAAAAAAAATAAATGAAATCCATATTTGGTTCATAGAGTTCAACTTTTTAAGCCACTTGTTCTTGAGGATAGCTAAGATTTTTTCGGTTCTAATTCGTTTTTGCTCCAGAAGTGGCTCAGCGACTAAAGGAAATCTATCCCAAGCAGAGGCAATAGTAGGATGCCAATCCGCTTTGAAAGGCAATATGGCACTTAACACAGAGTAATGAACTTTTGTTGAGGTGCAGAAGTGAGGAATATCCTACCAAGTCAGGGACGTAAATTAAAGTCTCAATTTGTAATAGAACTATTAGTTTTAAAGATTCGCCGATTGTTCGATATCTTGACCAATTTGCTAGCAAACCAAATGACTGCTATCAGTTGACAAAAGGATTGGCAAACAAGAATACCAGATGTGCCATCGGGATTATTCATTGATTTTTGGAAAATACCCTCCCGATAATAGCTATCCTGAGAACTCAGAAAAGACAAGCAAGCAATCAATCGTTGGCGTTTGGTCAACACTGGTAACATGAAAATTAAAAATCTAAAGTCAAATCTAACATCTTTATTATCTTAAATCTATTTTTTCATTCCTCGGATGAAAAATCCGTCAGCACCTATGCTAAGTAACTCCTTCCAAATGCGTGAAATCTTCGTTGTCGTAATGCATTTCATGGCCATAAGCACTTATCCTGAACGGCTCTAAGATCTGCTCACCTCGGATCAGGTGGTCGCAAAGGAATGGCGGAAGTTATGGGGACTTCAATTTATCTCATTCCAGCTTAGTTCTGGCAGTTTTTTGATGAAATCAAGAAGATCAATACGCGAGTAAGTAGATCTTGCCTCTCGTTGAAGGAAGACAAATTCCTCAATGTCTTGGAAATGGTCCATGATGCAATGCGGACTTCCTCCGAATAAATATTCAGATTATTTCAAGGCGTCCTTTCCATGGTACTAATCGCTCTTTATTGGCCTTTTCCCACCACGCGCAGAAACCTAATATCTTCAAAGATTTGCCCTTTATTCAATTCGGTGAAGTTTTCGACTACCCGAAGCCCAGAACTGTAAAGCATTTCCACAGCATAGCTTCGATTTCCGATGGCCCTCTGGACTCGCCAAGAGGTAT
>Ga0163217_1085165_pt1 | contig 10225 bp, 8 predicted proteins | sample SynspAceP_FD_185933 | JGI IMG/M metagenome (GOLD analysis project Ga0163217, IMG submission 185933) | Saline lake microbial communities from Ace Lake in Antarctica - Synechococcus sp. Ace-P (PacBio error correction) | ecosystem: Environmental > Aquatic > Non-marine Saline and Alkaline > Saline ...
TCCTGCGACATGGAAGCCATTCATCGGCTATCAAAAAGAATAACGGCCTTTCGCGATATTTAAGACGCTTCCATGCTACTGGGCGCAAAATACCAGGTACGCATTGTTGGCTGCGGCACATTCAGTGGATATCTTGTGTTTTCAGTTCATCCAGTCAAAATCATCACCATCTGCCGAAGGGGCTGGCGATCACCACGATTGAACAACTGGGCTAAAACACATGAAAACACACTCTCAGCAAAGGCCAAACAAAGTCACTGATGAGTTAACCCAAATGCCGGGCGAGTTGGTATTACGGCAACCCATACACTGGCTTCAACTATTCGCAGACAAGAATACAGGCCTGCAATTGGGCCTATCACACTATGCGATTAGACGATTTCATTACTGAGTCGCCAATCAGCAATTCGCACGATACAGTGACTTCCTAAAAGACCTTCCCTATGTACCTCGTTCCAAAGGAAGGGAGGAATTCATCTCTGCATCTTTTCCGAACTTTCTACAAAACACCATAAGGCATCACGAAAAGCCATTTTTGATGCATTACGCCCAAGGCCTAATATCGGCACACAAATTCGCATTATCCGTGCAATAACTCAACCTTATTATCAGCGTTTAGGCTTTAAAAAGGCCGATTTTCCCCCATTGCCCGAGCGACTATTACCAACGCCACCCTAAGTTTGCCGTTATTTGTCGGGTTGACGCAAGGAAGCACAAGCATCGAGTCGTTAAACGTTTCTTCGTCAAGCACTCGCTGATCATGGGGTCCCCTTTGCATGACTCAACACATGACTGACCAATACCGACAACACGTAACAACACTGGATAAAACTTAATGCGTTTGCCATTATTCCCGTCGTGGCGGCTCACAAACGCTATTCCAGAAAGAATATTCGCTTATTCAACGCCAACCCTTTGATGCTGTAATTCATTGAACCGCGCTTTCTTCAGGGTTTATCGATGAGGTTTTATTGTATCCCACGGATGATTGCTGAGATTGCTCAATTCCGGATTGTGGGGCTAAAACCCTTTTTTACGTCCAGCTATTTAGCCGACCATATACAGGGACCAACCACCCGTGATGCAAGGCACGCAATTGCCAGTTTTTAATCAATGAAGGAAAACACCAATGAAAGTCCTGCCTTGATATACGCCAACTTGCCTCTTTTAAACAACAGAAGATCTACAGCAAGGTTTAGCACAGCTCAATCAAACAACCTCCTTTTTGTTTTCAGCCACCACATTTGATTTCCCCATACCGCGCGCTTCTGCACATCACAGAAAACGGCGAACTTTGCGCCGATGTTTCCTGACACATTAGTAAAACGATCTCAAGATTTAGTCCGAGGCGATTTCATAGACGCAGGAACCATTTTATTGGGCGAGTAAACGCAAAAATTGGTTTGATGAGGAAATTTTTGGCCCCAAAATCCAAGCCTTTATATTACAAGACATCGCAATTCAGAGATGTAGACACCGAAAAAAAAGAAAAAAAAAAAGAAATTTGGCTTTTTTAGTTTAACGCAAATTATGACACCGTAACGTCTGGCCAAACGCTCTAATTTTTTCAAGAAAAGTACGCATCGATGGCTTTAGCCACACGCTCAGCCCCGCACCAATCAACACAAAGCCTTTGAGCCGTTTTTACGGGCCTTTTTTTGCCATTCAAGATCCAAACCAACGACGCTTTAATTCTCGATCAATTGCTCAATACGGTGCCGAACGCAGCTCTTCTGACACATTTCGAAACGTACTTGAACACACCAACCAAGAGGAACGTGTTGTTTCTAAAGACAAGTCTGATTATCTGCGACTTGTGCGAATACCGTCGGAACGCCAAGGCATGCCAGTTCAAACAATGTACCGCCTGCCGCCAGAAATGGTGCCATTTTGGCTGGTTCATAAGCGGCCGTCACATCCGATAGCCCCTGTCAACTAGATATTATTTTCTCAACAAAAGACAACACCCGGTCTGCTTTTTTGCGCTGCGCCCAGTCATACTTGAATGTATTTAGCCGGAAAGCCGGACGTTAATACGCTTTTAAAATCGGTAACGTCAATGCGAGATGGATCGGTTCCGCTAATGTAATCATAGGTTTTTCAGGCGTGACAGCTAGATTGTTTTGTTGTAAAAAAGCAGGCTTAATAAGGGCGTATGACTGCCCTAAGCGTGAAACTTAATGCTCTTAGAGTTAGGTTGATGCAAGGGTTTAGCAGCCATTTAGCCGGAAAGTCCTCCCTGTCGTTCATATCGTCCAAAACGAGAAGGTTTGCCTGGTGCTCATCAAAGCGTAGCAATATCAATCGGCACGCTATAGCCATAATGATCGAGTTAATGACCAAATCCACTTGCTTCAGCAAATTCCAAAAACTCGGACTCTGTCTCAATTAAACTCATCTTCTGGAGAGGCAAACGCATTCATAAGATCGCTGGGAACAAACAACTGACAACTGCAAGCCTAACATTAAATGGCATGAATCAAGGCCTTGGCAACGAACTCGGTGCCCCAGCCGATGTCGACAAAGTGCATCTGCTCGCACCAGCACTTCAAGTCATCCATATCCCATGCAAGAGGCTTGGACCTTTTTGGCGCATCGCTATGAGTGTTTTTTCCAAGTACAGTCGCGCCAATGTTTTGGCGCCAGACCAAGCGATTGGGCGGAATGATCTTTAAGACTGCGTTTTTTCGGACAAAAACAGTTGCCCGCCCGGCAAATCTGTCGCCGTAAAATAGAGCGACGGTATTTTTTCGCGCTTGCTCTGCATCAAAAGAGCTCACCGTAAGTGACGCTCCCAAGTGCCGCTTTTCGCAGCACGACAACTTCACCAGTACTTTCATTCCTCTGGTTCCATATGAAAATGCTGCATCCCGCCACCTGCACTGCGATCCAAAACAAAGTGGTTTTTCAATCACAGTCGCGTTCCGTGCCGTTGCGGCAAACCGCAGCACTATAACCTTGAGGTATGGTCAGACAAACCCACCTGGCAACCGTGTGTTTGGCTCAATCTGCCATCGTGGCAAATTTGTATCTCCATATTTTTGCCGGATATGTACTGGTACATTTGAGCAAGGTTAATAAGATTATCACCTATGGGCCCGAATGGTCCGACACAGCATCATCAATTTTCGTCTTTTGTCCGCCGATCGCAGTCGACATGATAATCCGGCTTACCGTTCGCGCACCGCTTGAATTAACGGAATATCCGTCAAATCTGCGAACGAGCAAATCTTTTGTATAAAGGACATTGAGGCGTCTCAAGAATGCCACGGCACTAAGGTCAAAAGGCGAGCTAAACGCCACCGCCCAAAGACCGGCCAGCTCAAATAACGCTTGGTGCCATCCCATGGTGTGGAGGCTTCGCTACAAATCATAAAAGATTTGAACCGCGCCATAAGCTGTCACTTTCAGACACCATAGTACTCACCATGACGACTAATTCCAGGCGTCCATGTGTCTGGCGTGTAAGTTGTAGCTTTTAATCGCATCAACACCTGGTTTCATTCAGCTGCCCGCATGGAACCATTGCTTTTCGCGAGTTCTAAAATCTTGATCATGGTGCCTGATAACTCCAGCAATAATAAAAGGCGTTTGTCGAACATAATTAACCTTTAATAAAAAGTAATTAGGTGGTCATACCGTTGATCGACATAATCTCGATGCTTGCTGGAGCATGCTCGGCATTTTCCTCAAGAAATTCGCACCAAGGCGTAAATAAATGACGAGCCGAGACACGGTTCCGCTTTCGTCCCCTTTATGGTTAAATAAACTGTACTATTAAAAAAGGCAGAATATGTAAAGAACCTATAAGTAGTCATGGATCATGACGATGGGACACTCCCCTTCAGAAATAAATATCTCGATGGAAGTCCAAAGCAAATTACACACATCTTCCTCGTGTTTATACTCTCGTCCAAACTTCTTGCAGTGCTTTTACTGACTTACGAAAAATCCGGACAGAAATAAGTAATCAGGCTTTGATCTAATACTGTGCTGCTGGCGGTCAGTAAAAAAGCACTTTTTCTAATCAATCGATCGCTCTCGATTGGTCATCTTTTGGTCTTTGATCAATACAATCAATCCTTAGAAGCGTTGTGACACCTCTATTTTCGCATCAGACAGGTTGAAAGCTATCCGAAGTGTACGACGTTGATTTAAATGATCGCGTAGTGCCTCTAACGTTTTTGCCGACTCTAGACGTGTCCATAATGCCGGTCGCATAAATAGTACCGCCAAAATTACCTTTCTCTCTCAACCTAATTAGCGTCCTGAAAGGATTGAAAACCCGACCTTTTACATCTTATAATAGCCTATGACAGAATGATGACTATTTTTGTCTTTAAAACATTATCCCCAAGATAATACACGCTATTAAAACCAAATAGAATGCACATAAATAAGGCTAAATTGGCAACAATGGGGTTTACAGTAATTAGCTGTTACATAATTTTGTCATCCGCTTTTGCGCGCGCGTGGGAAGAATAAGTGAAGTAATTCGCTTTCCCGGCCTTTCATTCCCATTCCCTGAGCGTCCAAAAATAATGCAAAAAAAAATTCTTGGATGCATCACATTAAGCCGTTAGTCCCAAATTCCATTTAAATACACTTTATTTTTTTATTATCTAATAAAATGAAAAATTTATCTACCGTCTGCTCATCCTTTCGATATCCACATGGCAATATCTTGGGGTACGCCAACTTACTTAACGTGTGAATAGTAGACCCGCAGAAATTCAATGAACTTGCCTCACGACTCTTTAAATCAATTCAATCCCTGATCAAGAGAAGGACCAATTACCCAAATGAAAAAACGGGATATCTGTGACCATTTCGGTAGTACTCCCTACCTTGAAATGTCCACTTCGTTTTGGAAGCGATCTGAGTCCCTGAGCAAATGTCCTATTAGAGCATCATCAAAAAAGGCCCATCCATTACTGACGCAACATTAATGCTTTTTAAAATAATCAAACGCCTTTATCATTTTCAGGGTGTTAATAGCCCATGAAAATAGGTTTGGAAGCTAAAAAGTAAAACCGTTTCTTGCAACTGGTAAAAGATAAGTGGTCGGTGAACTCTTCAGGCTGAAACACCTAGAAAAAAATGGATCGAAAGTCCATCTCTGTTGCAGGTTTCTAAAATATCCTGACCTAGATCTTTTTTCATGTACTCTTTGTCTTCAATAGATTGGCGAGGAATATTTTAGAAACCTCACAGAGATGGGACGTTACGATCCATTTTTCTAGGTGTTCATCTGAAGAGTTCACCGACACTTATCTTTTACAGTTGCAAGAAAACGGTTACTTTTTAGCTCCCGAACCTATCTTTTCAAGGGGGCTTATAACAGCCTGAAAAATGATAAGGCTTTGATTATTTTAAAAAGCTTATGTGCCGTCAGGTAAATGGGATGGGGCTTTTTGATGATGCTCTAATAGCATTTGCCTCAGGACCAGATCGCTTCCAAAAACGAAAGTGGCAGCATTTTCAAGTAGGACGTACTTACCGAAATGGTCCACAATAATTCCCGTTTTCATTTGGGTATGGTCTTCTCTTGATCAAGGGATTGAATTGATTAAAGAGGTTCGTGAGCAAGTCTATTGATTTCTTGCGGTCCTACTATCACACGTTAGTAGTTAGGCGTTACCCAAATATTCAGTGGATATCGAAAGATGAAGCAGACGGTAGAATAAATTTTCATTTTAGATAAAGAGTACTTAAATGAATTTTGGGACTAACGCTAATGTGATGCCATCCAGATTTTTTTGATTATTTTGGACGCTCAGGAATGGGAATGAGCCCGGGAAGCGATTACTTCACTTATCTTCCCACCGCGCGCAAAAGGCGATGACAAAAATTAATGTCAGCTAAATTACTGTAACCCGCATTGTTGCCAATTTAAGCCTATCTTATGTGCATCTATTTGGTTTTTAAAAGCGTGTATTATCTGGGGTGATATGGTTTTTAAAGACAAAAATAGTCATCTTCTGTTCAAGGTGGGCTAATTATAAAGATGGTAAAGAAAGTCGGTTTCAAATCCTTTTCAAGACGCCTAAATTATGTTTGAGAGAGAAAGGTAAATTTTGGCGGTACTATTTATGCCTACGGCATTAATGGCACGCTCAGAAGTGCAACTAAGGCACTAACGCGATCATTAAATAAACGTCGTACTTCGATAGCTTCACCTGTCTGTGGCGCAAAAATAGAAGGTGTCACACCCGCTTCTAAGTGGAATGATGTATTGATCACAGACCCAAAGTTGACCATCGAGAGCGATCGATTTATTAGAAAGTGCTTTTTTTACTGCCCGCCAGCAGCAGTATTAGATCAAAACGCCTGATACCTTATTTCTGTCCGAGGATTTTCGTAAGACAGTAAAGCACTGCCAGAATTTGGACGAGGTATAAAAACACGAGAAGATTGTGTGGTAATTTGCCTTTGGACTTACCAATCGAGATATTTATTTCTGAAGGAGGTCCATCGTCCATATTCCCATGATCTACTTTATAGGTTCTTTTACTATTTGCCCTTTTTAATAGTCAGTTTTATTTAACCCACTAACAGACGAAGCGGAAACCGAGTGTCTCGTGCTCGTCATTTATTTACGCTTGGTGCGATATTTCTTGAGAAATGCCGAGCATCTCCAGCAAGCATCGAGTATGTCGATCAAGGTAATCGACCACTAATTACTTTTTATAATGGTGTTTAATTATGTCGAACAAAACGCCTTTTATATTGCTGAGTTATCAGGCAACCATGATCAAGATTTTAACTCGCGAAAGCAATGGTTTCAGGCACTTGAAGCCGGTGTTGATGCGATAAAAGCCTACAAAACTTACACCACGCCAGACACCAGATGACGCCTGGATCTTCGTCCATGGTGAGTTTATGGTGTCGTGAAAGTGACAGCTTATGGCGCGGTTCAAATCTTTATGATTTGTACGCGAAAGCCCCACACCATGGCAATGCACAATCCGTTATTTGAAGCTTGGCCGAGTCTTTGGGGTGGTGGCGTTTAGCTGCTTTGACCTTTAGTGCCGTGCATTCTTAAGAGACGCTCATGTGCTTATACAAAATTTGCCTCGTCGAGATGACGGATATTCCGTTAATTCAGCGGTTTGCGCGAACGGGTAAGCCGATATCATGTCGGACTGATGGCGACAAAAGACCGAAATTGATGATGCTGGTCGACCATTTCGGGCCAATAGGTGGATAATCCTATAACCTTGCTCAAATGTACCAGTACAATATCCCGCAAAAAATAAGAAGATACAAATTTAGCCAACGATGGCAGATTTAGCCAAACACAACGGGTTGCCAGTGGTTTGTCTGACCATACTCAGTCTAAGGTGCGCGGTTGCCGCACGGCAGCTGGCGCGACTGTGATTGAAAACACTTTGTTTGGATCGCAGTGCAGGTGCGTGGATGCAGCATTTTCTTAATGGAACCAGAGAAATGAAAGTACTGGTAGAAGCTTTGTCGTGCTGCGAAGGCGCACTTGGAAGCGTCACTTACGGTGGCTTTCTGATGCAAGCAAGCGGCGAAAAAATACCGTCGCTCTATTTACGTGGGCGACAGATTTGCCGGCGGCACTGTTTTTGTCCGAAACGCACTTAAGATCATTCGCCCATCCTTGGTCGGCGCCAAAGAACATTGTGCCAAGATGTACTTGGAAAAACACTCAATAGCAGTGCGCAAAAAGGTCAGCTCTTGCATGGGATATGATGACTTAAATGCTGTGCGAGCAGATGCATCTGTCCGACATCGGCAAAATGGGCAAACCGAGTTCGTTGCCAAGCCTTATCATGCTTTAAAGTGTTAGGTTGGCATGGTCAGTTTTGTTGTCCGCGTCGTTATGATGCCTTTTGCCCTTCTCCAGAAGATGAGTTTATGAGACAGAGTCCGAGTTTTGGCAAATTGGCTGAACAAGTGGATTTGTCATACTCGATCATTATGGCTATAGCGCCGATGAATATTGCTACGCTTTATGAGCACCAGGCAAACCTTCTCGTTTGGACGATATGAAACGACAGAGGAGCACTTTCCGGCTAATGGCTGCTAAACCCTTTGCAATCAACCTCTCTAGAGCATTAAAAAAGGGGTTTTTTTTCCCTCCCCCACCCCCGGCCCCCTTAAAAAACCGGGCATCCCAATACGCCTTATTAAGGCTGTTTTTTGAAACAAAACAATCTAGCTGTCAAGGCTGAAAACTTGATTACATTAGGCGGACCGATCCTCTCGCATGTGACGTTACCGATTTTAAAAGCGTATTAACGTCCGGCTTCCGGCTAAATACATTCAGTATTACGGCGCCAGCGCAAAAAGGCAGACCGGGTGTTTTGTCTTTTTGTGAGGAAAATAATATCTATGTTGAACAGGGGCTATCGGAATGTGACGGCCCGCTTATGAAACAAGCCAAAATGGCCATTCTGCGAGCGGTACATTGTTTGAACTGGCATGCCTTGGGCGTTCGACGGGTATTCGCACAATCGCAGATAATCAGACTTGTTCTTAGAAACAGACACGTTCCCTCTTGGTGGTGTCGTTCAGTACGTTTCGACATGTGTCAGAAGAGGCTCGTCGGCACCGTATTGAGGCAAAGTTGATCGAAGAATTAAAGCGTCGTTGGTTGGATCTTGAATGGCAAAAAAAGGCCCGTAAACGCTCAAGTTTGGTGAATGGTGCGGCCGGCTGAGCGTGTGGCTAAGAGCCATCGATGCGTACTTTTCTTGAATTAGCAGCCCGTTGGCCAGACGTTAGTGTCATAATTTGGCGTTAAACGTACGCAATCTTCTTCGGTGGTCTACATCTTGAATGCGATGTCTTGTAATAATAAAGGCTTGGATTTGGGGCCAAAAATTTCTCATCAACCAATTTTGCCGTTCGCCCAATAAAATTTGTCCTGCGTCATGAATCGCCTCGACTAAATCTTGAGATCGTTTTACTAATGTGCTCAGGAAACATCGCGCAGGTTCGCGTTTTCTGTGAGTGCAAAGCGCGCTGTAATGGGGAATCAAATGTGGTGGCCTGAAAACAAAGAGGTTGTTTTGATTGAAAGCCTGTGCTAAACCTTGCTGTAGATCTTACCTGTTGTTAAAAGAGGGCAAGTGCGTATATCAACGGCTTCATTTGGTGTTTTTTTCCTTCATTAATTAAAACTGCAAATGCGTGCTGCTCACGGGGTTGTCCCTGTCATATGGTCGGCTAAATTAGCTGGAACGTAAAAAAGGGGTTTTAGCCCCACAATCCCGAGAAATTTGAGCAATCTCAGCATCATCCGTGGGATACAATAACCTCATCGAATAACCCTGAAGAAAGCGCGTTTCAATGGAATACAATCAAAGTTTGCCGTTTAATAAGCCGAAAATTCTTTCTGGAATACGTTGTGAGCCGCCACGAGCGGGAATAATGCAACACGAAATACGTTTTTATCAGTGTGGTTACTTGTTGTCGTATGGGGTCGTCATGTGTTTTGAGTCATGCAAAGACGCCATGAATCAGCGGTGCTTGACGAAGAAACGTTAACGACTCGATGTTGCTGTTCTTGCGGTCACCCGACAAATAACGGCAAACTTAGGTGCGTTGTATAGTCCTCGGCAATGGGGAATCGCCTTTTTTAAACCTAACGCTTTGATAATAAGGTTGAGTATGCACAGGATATAGTGAATTTGTGTGCCGATATTAGCCTGGCGTAATGCCATCAAAACCATGGCTTTTTCGTGAGCCTGTATGTGTTTTGGTAGAAGTTCGGAAAAGATGCAGAGAGAATTCCTCCCTTCTTTGAAACGGCCGGTAATAGAAGTCTTTTAGAAGGTCACTGTATCGTGCGAAATTGCTGTGCGCTCAGTATGAAAATCGTCTTAAATCGCGATAGCTGTGATAGGCCCAATGCAGCTGTAATTCTGCTCATGCGATAGGTTGAAGCCCAGTGTATGCTGTTCGTAATACCGAATCGCCCGGCCAATTTGGGTTAACTCATCAGGTGACTTTGGTATGCTTTGCGAGAGTGTGTTTTTCATGTGTTAGCAAATTGTCATCGTTGTGATCGCCCATGCCACCTTCGCAGAGTGATGATTTTGAACTGGATAAAACTGAAACACAGATAAGTCATGAGATGTTGCCGCAGCCAACATGTTACCTTGTATTTTGCGCCAGTAGCATGGGAAGCGTCTTCATAATGCGAAAGCCGTAATTTCTTTGATAGCCGATGAATGGCTTCCATGTCGCAGGA
>Ga0163217_1085285_pt1 | contig 10225 bp, 21 predicted proteins | sample SynspAceP_FD_185933 | JGI IMG/M metagenome (GOLD analysis project Ga0163217, IMG submission 185933) | Saline lake microbial communities from Ace Lake in Antarctica - Synechococcus sp. Ace-P (PacBio error correction) | ecosystem: Environmental > Aquatic > Non-marine Saline and Alkaline > Saline ...
TCCTCCGGCAGCTGCTATCAGAACGGGCTGAGCCCTGGCTTCCACCAGAAAGAAGGCTCGAATTATCGCTAAGAAGGCGCCAGTTAGCGGTGTCTGCTGGCAAGCCATGAAAGTGCCCTTGAAATTTTGCTCGGCTCGTCCCGATGCCCCGGACTCACACGAGCCGATTCGCTCATCGCCCAGGCCATCCCTTTGGATGGGCCGCGGACGCTCTAACCGGCTGTGCACTCAGCCGGTGGTGGCCTCGGTCCGATTGCCTGGGTGAGCCAACGAAATCAACAGCGAGTGTGTGCGCAAACTGCGCCGTTTCAGTTTATCTTCAATGCGTGAGTGATCAGAACCCGCGGTGTTAATGGTGTCAGATCGGTGCCCGGCGCGATCAGGGAGAAGACACCCTGCCGGCAATATCCGCCAGATCCCGCTGCTATTGCGGTGGCAGTGTGGTGGATGACCGGCTCGCTCGGGCGATGAACATCGACCGCCCCGATTCCCACCCGGCACCAATGAATTTGAGGCGGCTGGCACTCAGTTCCGTCCCTGCAGCCGATCGCGGCCCCGCTGGTGCAGGATGCAGCCGCCTGGCGCCTGTGAATGTGAGCTGCTCGAGGACTGATACCCGTGCCTGGCACAACGTTCACCATGGCGTATGGTCCAGGTGGTATGTGTGCACGTGCAAGGAGCGTTGCCTGGGCCCCTCGGTACGGGCTTTCAACGAAGCTCTCCGACCGGTGGGCAGTTTGGCCTTGATGACTACACGCGCCTGGTGGGAGGTTGTTCAAGCTGGTGCAGCCCAGGCCTGGGGCAGTGCCATGACAAAGCCCAGTGAGCAGGCCAACCGGGCTTTTGAGCAGTTTGATTGGTGGGAGTGACGGACCCTGCTGACAAGCTCGGGCGCCTGGGCCAGTTTGACAAGTTGGGGACCTTTCCCTTTGGGTCCCGGGAGACACCTGAGTGACGAGGCCTTAAGCGGTGCAGTGGCACGGCGACAACGTCCACGCCTGGGAAGTCAGTGATCCGTCGCGAGAATGTTCGGGAGAGGGACCCGGATCGTCAGCGGGGCGCTTCCTGGCACCTGACCCGGGGGATGTCATTCATCGCTGGGCTCCGAAACCGATAGTGAACAATCGGACGGCCCCACCGGAGACGGCAAGTCTGTGGCGCGATCGAAATCTGGACTTCACTCGGGGGGCACGGCTTCTTTCATGAAGGCGTCCATTCACGGTTGGGGGTTGTTTCTTTGCCACACCTTCCAACACGGGGCTTTCTGGCCCGCCTGCCATGGCTTCCATCGCAAGGGGCATAGGCGGCGAAGAAGCGGCCGCAGCGGCACACCTGCAACGGTGCTTGGTCCGCAGCACCAACCTCAGAGCCAATCAGTTCCGCGCACGAGGTGGCACAACAAATAAGAAGCATAAACAACCCTGGCGGAGCGGCCGCACCTGCAGAGGTAGGAGGCCGGCGGGCAGCATTCCAGGCCTGTGGTTGACCACTTCAACAGGAGATTCGGAGGCTCGGCACTCAACAACGCCCTCCGATCAACGCCTGATTCCAGTCCTTCCAGAGGTGGATTTTTTTTGCCTGCTGCCGAACAGGCACGTCATCGGCGAATTCCCAGACCCCATCCTTGGATTCTGGGACCCTTGGGCTTCGGTGTTCAAGATCCGCGACAGGGCAGCGGCCCGCAAATCAAATCAGCGGTCGGTCGCAGCAGCCGTCAACATACCGAAGCCTGCTGCGCGACACTCGCGTGCCCGTCCCGAACTCGCGAAGAAGATGTTCTGGGCCAGCGGCGAGAGGCCCCCACTTCCCATACGTCAACGGAATCGTTCCGATGGACCCACGAAGGTTGTGCGGACGTCGTTTGAGGATGGGCAATCGACCATTGCCGTCCTGCGCATCCGTGCTTTCCACCCGCCCTTGGGGGATGCTGCTGGCGTCGAGAAATCGATCACGGTCATACCTCACGTCTCATCCCACAGTGTCCTGCGCTGATCATCTACGGTGCCGCTTGTCGCCGCCTTGGGCTTACGACGTGGCACCAGACATCGGACGAACGCCCCACTGCGACGACCACGGCAGTCACGGCTCCGGTGCATGTCCCAGCTGCTGTTTCCGATGAGGCTGGCGAAGTGCAGCAACTCACCGCATGGCGGCAACAAGGGGGGCGAAACCCAATCTCAGATCTGATGCTTCGGCATTCTGGCACTGAATGGCCTCTCCTGCGATCCGCCATGTGAGCCGGCCGACTGGCCTGGGTGTGGCGGTGCTGGAGCCTGTCTCGCGCCGGCCGAAAGTTCGCCAGCCACGCCGGCGATTAACCGAGGCCGAGCGAGAGTTCTGTGGGTGGAGCAGAGTCCAGCGTAATGGTGGCACTACAATGGCGTGGAGCGGTGGTGGGCAGCTCCTACCATCAAGTCCCAATGCTTGTGCCTTGCGCCACTGTGCCAAATGCCGGTTATGTGGTGGCAGGGCATGCGGGGTGAAAGCCCGGCAGCCCTCACTCTGCAGCACTCGCTTGAGGCGTCCCGTGCGGCTGGTGGTTTTCGGGGAATCCATGCAGTCAACCTGGGTGGTGAGTACCAACACGCGGGATCCGTATTGCTGGAAGCGCAATGGATTATCGCACATCCGGACCACTGCCTGGGCTTTCGCCACAGGCAACTCGGGTTAACGTGGATGCCTATGTGATGGTCCAGAGCCTCTTGGGAGTCCCACTGCCATGAGAGTTCAATGAAGGTGCATGAGAGAGGTGTTTGCTGGGACACCTTGCTTGGCCCTTTCGTGCTGCGGCTGCGCTCGCGGCCCGATGGCCGCGCCACTGCCACTGTCGTCTCATACGGTGAGGCGACACATCCGGGGTGACGAAGGACGGCAAGCGGACACGGTGGCCCTGGCGCATGCGCCCCGAGAGCTGGCCAGGCTCCCTATGGCGACACAGGCCCGCAACTATCTGCAGAGCCCGGTTGAAGATCGGCAGCAAGGTGCACCTCCTTTTCAGACCGTGGATCGCTTGGCCAGCACCGTGGCCGAAGTGATAGGGGAGGTCAACCTTGAATACGGCGATGGTGGATAGACGGGATGGCTTTGCGTACCTGAAGTACCTCGGCCATGCGACGAGAAGGGCTATTGAGCGAACTGTCAGGCCAGCCGGCGCCGCTATGGCGTGTTGGAGGTGCCTGGGCGGAATCACCAGGCCCTGGGACTTTCGACGCGCAGAAGATCAATGCGATCTGGCTGCTGATTCCAGATCGTATCCTGCTGGCCGCCGCTATCGTGCAGTGAAGATCGGCTTCCTATGCCGCGCCCAGAACTGCCATGCCCTTGAGATGACGGTTGGCCGCACCATTGGCAACCGGAATCTCTTCCACTTTGCTATGTTGGTTCCATTTTGCTCTACATAGATGGCCTCACCGACTGAACTGCTCGCCAAAGTCAAAGAACTTGGAGATGGCTCAAATCTGATCTGGTGCGAGGCTGCGTACGTGAGCACAAGAAACGGATGGCAGTGAGCGCTGACTTCACGGCTTCTACGAGCCTGTTGGAGCCAAAAGGCCTCAGCTTGGTGATGGCACTAGCAAAGGACGCGGCAGTGGTGGGCGCAGCTTGAGCTACACCGCCAAAATCCAGTTCAACGGAAATTGCTGGTGGGCAAGGCTTACACGCCCTCGCTTGACCTCAAGCCTGCGATGAATTGAGATCAGCTGGCAAGACAGTCCGGCTGATTCTGTGGTGCGGTCGACGACGAGGGAATGAGGGAGCGTGCAGCTCTGTTACGGCTGGAGACGTCAATGGCCTTCCACTGGGGGTTGGTGGCGCACGAACAACTTTCCTACGTGATTGACCAACTGGCTCGCAGGGTCACGGGTGCCAGAAAACAGCTCGTCAAAAACTGCCTGCCGACGGCACGGTGCGAGCCTTGTTGTTCGTGGCACGGAGTGGAGCGAGGTCAGCGGATCCTGTGCAATGCAGAATCGTGACGCTTTGCGTGAAGTGGTGACCAGGTTTCACCTGGTGATCCCCACGGGGTTGCCTTGCTGGAGGCTGATCCTCGGTGGCGGCTGGCCGGAGCTGGTCGCTGCTCAAGGCCTGCCAGCTGGCGGTAAGGACGTGAGACGCCGAAGCGTTTGGGTTGGTATTGCAGCGCAACCCAGAGCCTGGGACTGTTCTGGGAGGGGCGGATTGATCGCTGCCGGCAGGACTGCTGGAGACCACGCATGCACACCGGGTTTCGCGCATGTGCCGGTGACGCGAAGCGTGCTTGAAGCTTGTCCTCATCTGCAAGTGGAAGGACAACCCGCAGAGAAGGCATGCCAAAGGTTGTTTGCTCCGGCAAGCAGTAGCTGGTTCGGAGTGTGCGGGCTGTTCTGTTGACCTCACTGGCCTGGCTATGCGGTGCTGGGCGTGACCGCTTGCAATTTTTCTGGGAGTGCTTGCAGAACACGAACGCAAGCTGGAGCTGCTGCTCGAGCCGACTGCCAAGCACCGCGGCATCGCTGAATCATCAGCCCGTAGCCAGATGGGCAGTGGGCTACGGCTCGCTACGCGCTGGAGGCCCGGCCGCTCACGGCCTGCCAGCAAAGCTCCCAGCTGCGTTCCTGCCTCGCTGCGGATCTGCTGGATGCGGCTGAGAATTGCTCGATGACACGGCAGCGCCACTTGCCGCGGAAGTGCGTTCACTGTTAAAAGGGAGGTCCATGGGCCCGTGGTGGCCTCGGGCCCGCTTAGAGAAACGGCGGCGGATGGCGCGGCAGCTGAGCAGGAGCAGCAAGGGATCGGTGCGCTGGTGATGGGACGGGGGCATGAGCAGGCGCCTTTATGGCGCGCAGGCGGGACGCCCCCACCGCGCACGTGGCAAAGGGTCGGCCGCTCAGGCCGAACTTCGCACCGCCTTGCCGCGGGGGGAAGATGGGGGCGCGCCACACGTTGCATCGCAGTTTGCTCATGGCGCTCAAACAGCCCGCCCAACTGCAGCCGCAAGCTTCTTCGGTGGCATCGATGCAGCGCTTTAGCGCGCCGTTTGAGGTCGTTTGCCTGGGCCGCAGCAGGTAAGGCCTCCATGCGCTTTCTGGGGTTTGATCACAGCCAGCAAGCCGGTGTGCGGGCGCCCGATCGACGGATTCCGCAGAAGGCGGCTACCAGCACACTTCCCAGAGCTGCCTGGGTTGCTGCTGCCTTGGGCTGGGATGAGCTTCTTGCGCAGATCTGAAGGCAGCTCTGACTTGAGGCATCGAGCTGGCGGCCTTGAGGCCGCCGGCTGTTTGCAGACCTTCTTGCAGGACCGAGCTGGAGGCGTGCTGGTGGGCGTTTGGCCCACCGCTAGGGCTGCGACGCTCCCAGCTCAAGGCATGCCTGGGCAGCCCCGCGTGTGCGGGCACTGCCGGAGCGTGCCATGTGGATGTGACGACGGCCCAACGGCGCCCGATTGAAATCGGCTCAGGCCGCTCTGGCGAAGGTGAACGCAACGCCAGGCGGCGCTGCGGCGGAAGGCGGAAGGGCATGAGTAACGAGCGCAACAGCTTTGCCTCAGAAATACTTCCTGGCGCAACCCCCGGAGCGGTTTTGGATACTGCTTCTGCCAGAGAAATTCCCGGATTTGGTGTGGTTGGCCCACCGGGGCTCAGACCTGGGAAAACTACGTCGTTTTGTGCAATACTGCTGAATGCAAGCCCCTACCATCAGGGCTGCAGGATCGAACTGGCCCGGAGCTGGTGATTGCATGGCGCCTGTCTTACGACCTCAAGCCGGACGCCCGTGAACGGGTTTACAAACCCATGCCTGAAGCGTTCTCCGCCCCGGGGCCGGCCTGAAATGCCCGGCAGCGCCGAGTGGTTTTGGTGCGCAGCCTGGGCCGCAGTCGCGAGGGCCAACAGGTTAGGTGGGTGTGGTGGGCGTCTCGCGTTCCTGCAGGGAGAAGGAAGCCCGCTTCTTGGTGGAGGTGGAGCAGGCGCCGGCAGCTTTCAAGGTGCTGCAGCCGGAAGACACGGGCTGGTGAGGTGATCCTTCGCCGCCTATACGGCGACAGCCTGGTGTTTCATTGAGAGGCGCACTGCCCGCACGTGCCCACGATTCAGCGCTGGTGGTGGGGGACACGCGGCCATTGGAACCGCTGCCGTTTTCAACTGCATGCCTGCCGCCAAGGCCCTGGCCATGCCGCGCAGCGGCTGCTGACTCGCCGATGCGGTGGGTCTGGCAAAGACGCCCTCGAGTGGCATCTCTGCAGCGAAGCTGATCCGCCGCGGCCGGGGGCAGCGGATCTGGTGGTCAACCAAAGCATGCTTGGTGCAGTTCCAGAAGATTCTGGACCGCGCTTGCTCCATCCCCGCTGTCGGCTGGATTCGCTGGGGCATTCCAGCGCATCGCGAGCACATTCCAACCAACCAGACCGTTTTCACACTACACGACAGGCCTGCGTCTCGGTTGACACGCTCAAAAACGACCGGATTAAGCTCTCTACGTCGAAAACGGCGCAAGTTGGGACATCATCGTGATTCGATGAGTGCCAGAACGTGGCGGAGCGGGCCCGTGGCATAACCACAGAACAGCCAAGGGCGCGGCTGGCAGAGCGCCTAGGCGACGCGATCAGAGACGTTGATCTGCTCTCGCACACCGCATGAAAGGCAAGCCGGAGAGCTTCGCAAGGTCTCATGACAGCCTCGATCAACGGCGATTGCCAACACCAGCGCCTACCCAAGGACGCATCAAGGACCTGTATGATGCGGCGTTTCCGCAAAGGACGTGAATACGGATCTGCGCAGCGGCGTCAGGGCGGGAGACACGGCATGTGAGGCCCAGGCCAGTGAACTGAGAACGACGTGTTCGCCTGCTAAAGAGCTCAGCTGCCCGCAGCGACGCCAGCCAAGGCGGGCCAGCTGTTTAGACAACGCTGGCCAAGAGCCTTGCCTCTCCAGCCCCATGGGCAGCGCTGGAACAGTGCGTAACGCCTCAGGCGGTTCATGTTTGCTGGCCACCGGAACCAGCTCCCGTGACAGATCGCGCGCTTGAGATCTGGAACCAATCTGGAGGTGAACGGTGACGGCGACTTCTCGAATACCAGCGGCTGCTACAAAAGACCTGATACGAAGCGACTGGCTGGAAAGGCGTGCCCAACGACGGGATCGTGATCTTCAAGGGGGCGGCGTGAAACCGCAGCGTTTTAGGTGCAGCACCTGGCAGCAGATCTGGGGCTAGCGGCAGGGAGCCGTGGTGCAAAGCTCGATGGCGCATGCCGATAATGTGGAGCAGACGCGGGTGGTGGAGCAATTCGCCCAGGAGAAGAGGCGGTGGCGATCGCTGGATGGCCACGAGGGGCTCCGAAGGCCTGAACTGCCTACTCAGCCACCGCTGGTGCATTCGATATCCCCTGGTCGTTTGAATTGACCCTCGCAGACGCATGGCCGCATCGACCGGTACGGCCAGAGCAAACACCGCAAGTATCCGCTACATGCTCCCAGTCGCGCCATCGGAGGGATGGGTTGTCGAGAAAGATCTGCGGGTGCTGATCGCAAGGACGACCCCCCCCCAGGGCCCCACCCCAGGAAGAACATCGGTGATCCCTCTGTGTTCTGCGGGTGTTCGATGCCTGCCATTGAGGGAGGAGGAGACGGCCAATGCGATTTGAGGCCGTGCAGCCGATGAGCCTGGAGCAGCGCTGGATGCCAGCCGGCATTTCTGAGCAAGAGCAGCGACTGAAATCTCTTCGAGGAGATGTTCCGGCAGCGCAGAGCTAGACGAGCCGCCACCGCAGCCAGTAGCGACGGGCCTTGAGGTGAGCAGGCAAACCTTTTCAGCTGTTCCCAGCCTGTGGACCTACGTGATCGGGCCCTGGAGGCGCAGTGAGCCGTTTGGCACGCCGAGGCGAGAAGCTTGACCTGCGCGCTTTGCCGAGCAGGAACGGCTGGAGTCACCACGCGCCAGACCTGCAGCGCCGGCACGACCGCTTACCGGCGAACTGCACCACACGGGGCAGCGTCTGGCCTCTCCACCGCGTGGCCGGCCTTGCAGAGGGCCCTGGAACAAGCGCCGGAAGACAGCACCAAGGCCTGACCTGGAATAACCTTTGGTCTGCATCGCTGGTTCGCTGATTGGCCGCCTGGGGCCAGAATCACCTTCTCCGCATTGCGCCCCGTACTCGCAACTCAGCGAGGAGACTCAAACCGACTGAGGTGAGATGGTGCCTGCCAGGGCAGCGAGTTCCCAACCGAAGGGCATGCCGGTGGTGCAGGAAATGGGTGGCGGTGCGCTCGAGCGGCTCGGCCTGAAGTGGGAGGCGGTGGAGCCCGTTGACCCAGGGCTGGCCGAGCGGACTGAGCTGGGCCAGAAGCCCTACGGCACCCAAGCCGAGATTCCGCCGTCATCAGCAGCAGCGGCCGGGGTGGCGGTGGAGGCGGCTATCAGTTCCCTGCTCGATTCGCCGTGAGCGCTGGAGTGCGCAGTGGGGCCGCCGCTGGACGCCCCAGCGCGAACGGTTGAAGGCGGCTGCGCGGGCGGCAGGAGAGCCGTCGCGCTCACTTTAATGCCGACAACGGCTCAAACGATCAAAGGAAAAGCAGCGGCCAGATGCAAACCAACGGGGCGATCAACGGTGGCTTCCAAGCCATAACGAGCGGCCTTCGTGAGCGATGTGATGACGATCGACGCCCCCTACCTGAAGATGGTGGCGTGCTTGGCAACGGGAGGCCTGAGAATGGCGTTACCTGGCATCAGAACGCAAACGAGTTCTATTCGGCGCACTACCTCGAGAGCGTGGCCTGACAGGCGAATCAAGAAAGGTAGCGTGAGCGCTGGGCGGTAGCAGGCCAAGCCGAGCTGGAAGCGGATTCGACAGCGGAGGTGAGCACCGGAGGCCCATTCAAAGCACTGCGCAACCGGCGAAGCTGCGCGAGGCCCGATACTTGCATCACCACGATCCGGCCGGAGCGTTGCGGTGCAGCGGGAGCTGTTCTTCCAGCCGCTTGCATGAGGCCCTGAACTACCCTAGCGCAAGCCAGAAGCCGTACGATCGAACGTGAGGCCTCCCAGCTGCCCTGCTGGCTGAGGTGCGCACGCCAGGGCGACACACGCTGGCTGTGGGTTGTGGAGTGCTCAACCCAGCGATGAGCACGATTCCGCTCGATCTCACCATCCCGGGCGCAGATCCGTCGACCCGACGCTGGGATCTGGTGCTCGCGGCGAAGGCCTGGGAGCGCTGATCAGCGACGGGTGTTCGCCGAACTGCCGGCCGCGCTGGGTTGCTTGGCGGTGAAGCCGTTGAATCAGCTGCTGCTGAATCGACCCGGCAGAACAGTGGGCGCGCAGGCTTGCGCGTTTTGGCTCGTCACCACTGCTTGGGCGAGAACAACCCCGATGCGCATTTGCGGCGAGCCACCGCTGCTGCACCGCGAGCACAGCCTGCCCGCAAGGGGGCGCACGCCGTGCTCGATGAACTCGATGAGAACAGCCCACAAGCACTGCCTATGAAGGTGAGCGGCGATCTAAATACGCCGCGCCGCTACTATGAGCTGCTCGGCCAACGAGGCGATCCACTGGCGCCGCAGCGCAATGAGGGCGTTTCAAGGGCAAAACCGACGCGAGCACTCAAGCGCGTGCTGCGTTACATGTAGCTGCTGTTACCTCTTTTATATCGAGAGCCGGCCAGTCTGGGTAATGCGCACGTGGGCAGCGATGTGTATCGCCTGGGCTACGCCTCGAAAGGTCTGCGGGAGATGGAACAACTGGCTGGTTCTCAGCGAGGAAGATCCAGAGGGCACTAAATCAGCGACCGCTGAACCGGCTGTTCCAAGCTGATTCTGGGAAGGGCTTCCAAGCGCGACGACGCCACAGCCCAGCTGCCTGGCCTGATACGACGAACCCTTTCAAAACAGCTTCGGTCACGACCCTGAAGGCGCACTGTTCGACCCGAGCGCATGCCAGCCTCACGCGGTGCGCTCCGCAACGTGGTGCTAGCCGGGAGGTAATCGAACTGATGTCGCTGACGCGGGAGAAGAGCGGCAAGCGGCGGGGACCGGGTGAGCTATGGCGACAGCTGGCTCAAGCCAATGGTTGCGGTGTAGAGGCACTGCTGAGTCGGGGATTCTTCGGCAGAAGAAGCTCTCGAGGTGCAGCCGCACCAAGAAGGCGGTAGGCCTGCCGGGCCGAGGGCGATGAAGCTCCGCCGAAGAGACACGAAAGCGATGGCGACGACAACCAGCGCAGCGGCCAGTCCACAGGCCAGGGACGACGAATTGGA
>Ga0163217_1087862_pt1 | contig 10225 bp, 3 predicted proteins | sample SynspAceP_FD_185933 | JGI IMG/M metagenome (GOLD analysis project Ga0163217, IMG submission 185933) | Saline lake microbial communities from Ace Lake in Antarctica - Synechococcus sp. Ace-P (PacBio error correction) | ecosystem: Environmental > Aquatic > Non-marine Saline and Alkaline > Saline ...
AAAAAAAAAAAACCCAGGGGAAAAAAAAGAAGAAAAAAGAAAAATTAAAAACCAAAACTTTTTTTCCCAAAGCAATTCAAAGGTTAAATAACCTTTTTTTTCCCCCTTGGAAGGAAAATAAATCTTGCCAACTTAATTAAAATCCATAAATTTAACTAATTTAAAATCCAATGGCAAATACAATCCAATGCTCCCTCTTTTTAAATATTTTTTTGGTCATAGACAAATAACTTTATTTTTTCCCTTGTTTAATCCCTAAAGTACTTTAATAAGTAGCAATTAAGAATTTTTTGGTGCCTGTGGGTTATGTTCTTTAAGTTAATACATCTTATCCTTTTTACACCACAAAGGCATCAGGGGTTCCAAAAACGAGGTTTTATACTGGCTGTCTGCTTCCCCATGATTAATCGTAATGGCTTATTTAAACTATTAAAAGTACTTGAAATAAATAAGCCATCCTTTTGTGATCCTTTGTGTCTCTGTGGGGTTTATTTTTTTCCCCGGTGGCTTTACCCTATTTTTCCACCAACAAAGGCACAGAGTTTACAGAGATTTTATTCTGCTCTGCTTCCAAATGATTATCGTATGGCTGTTTAATTTTACTATTTAAAAAGTAGACTTGAATTAATAAAAGCATCCCTTTGGTGATCTTTTGTGTCTCTGGTTGGTTATTTTTTCAGGTGCTTTAACCTATTTTTCACCACAAAGGCCAACAGAGTTTCAACCGAGATTTCTTTTCTGCCTTTTCATTCTTTCTCAAATGATTAGCCTATTAAATAATTGTATTTTCCCTACCATTTTTAAATAATAAGGTCAAACTAATTACAGCACACCTTTGTGGTTCCTGCCTGCCCGCCAAGCATGGCTTTAATATCTTTCCTGTGGTTTAATTCTAATAAGTATTCTAGCAAACCTGACATTTTTAATCAATTTTTATCTCCTTTTTTGATGGTAAAATTTGGTACCAATAACAAATAAAATCACAGATATTGATTCCCATCCAATTCAAACAGCTCATTCAAATTTGGCTCAAAAACATTAATCTCGGCCGCTGGCTATGGCGGGTATAATGGAAATTAATTAAAAGCCTTGGACATTCCCTACTAAATAAATGGACACCCTATAATCAAAGTGGGGATTCTAAAAAAATACACCCCGAAACTGCATCCAGTTCCTGCGATGAAGTATGAATTATTGCTTGAATGTGTTGGGACCAGGGAAGGCACCTAAATCCCCCATTCACAGTTACAGTTTTTCAGGAAGGTTGGATTCCAGGTTTTTTGGAAGCGAGAGCTGAAATCATTGACACTTAATGCTGTATAATAGAGAAGAAAAAAGGCGCGACCAAGCCAAAATTCAATCACATAAAGGCGGGAGAATAATTATTATTTTAAACGACGACATGGGCTTTTTCAATTGTGTAAGAAATTCATTTAAAGGACGTACATTCCCAGCCTCCACTTACAACAATCGATAGAATTCCACCGAATGGGAAATTTTAACCCTGTGTTTGAAAAAATTTGAAACCTTCTCACCCAACATATTCAAGCATATCAGAAGATTTGTGACATAGTAGAAGGTTATTTCTAACTACCATGAACAATTAATCATTTTTTAACTTTTCTTTGTAGTCATCAACCTTTGGCCCTAATTTATAACCATGAAGGTATTAAATCCATCCTTATTCCTAGTAAGCCTAAATAAGTAGCAGTAGGAATTTTTTTAGTAGCGTTTGTATGTCCAGTTAAAGCCGGTCCAATACGATTGACGACTATACTCTTCGTCAGAATGCTATTCGACGAATAGACCACTGAATCTAAAAAGTAAATCAAAAACACCAGCATAAATCAAATCAAATAATGGAACAACAACCAATGCATAAAAGAACAATTTAGCTAACGAACAAATAATATTGTCCGGCTCTTGGAAACGCCCACCATCTTCTGGGGTGTTATTGGGAAGCTGGTGGGCTTTTACCGCACTGCAACTTATTTACCAACCTGCCAATTTGGGCATCGAATTCCACTATCTTCGGTAGAATTAAGACTCATTGCAATACCAATGCCAGTGATTTTGTTTGCCCAGTTTGTAGGTAAGGTATTTTTTACGGGAGTTTATTACTCGCTACAGCGGTTTATTAAAACTCGGTGTAAAAGCGATACTTTGAGTAAAATCAACTTTGGGTTGCGGCAATTAATCATTGTTTCGGCAGTATTAACGCTTCCGATGGGAATTACCACTTAAAGAATATGCTGAATTGGAATGGCCCAATTGAACATTGCCATTCTTTATTTGGTGGTTTTTGATGGAATTTATTCGCAACTATCCTAAAGAAGAAAGAAGAGTCCATTTGTACGTTGCCATTTCTGTTCTTACATGCCACTTCGTCACAGTAGCGGTTCTTCACATCGTGGAACTCTTTTGAGTTACTGTTACTCTTTTTATAAAGTTAATTCTTGGTATGCAGGAGTTCCAAAGATGCATTGGTTGCATGTGGTATGGCCCCACAATGCCGGTGGCCCTTTTTTCTTGACTAACACCTTATTTTGGGGTTTGATTAACTACTTTTGGTACCAAAAGCAGTAACCGTCCGGTCATTCTCGTATCGATATCCAATTGTCCACTTCTGGGCTCTGATTTTTCTTACATCTTGGGCCCGGTTCCTCACCACTTATATACAACAGCAATGCCAGAATTGGCCTCAATCTCTTGGAGTTGTGTCTCCATCATGCTTATTGCTCCTTCTTGGGGAGGTTGAAATCAACGACTATGACGTTGGAGGTGCTTGGGATAAAGTAAGAGACAGTGTGGTATTGAAATTTATGGTGGTTGCGATTACCGCATACGGATGTCCTACATTTGAAGTCCGATGTTGTCATTGAAAAAATGTAAACGCCATTGGCTTCACTTTACAGAATTGGATTATTGCTCAACGTTCACGTTGGTGCATTGGGTTGGAATGGTTTCTTAAACCTTTGTATGTTTGTATTACTTATGGCCAATTTCTTATTTAAGACGAAATTATATCTCAAAAATTAGCCAACTTCCACTTCTGGATTGGTAACGTTAGGGATTTTATTCTAACGCGATTCCATTGTACTGGCAGGATTTTGCCACAAGTCAAATGTGGGAATGATTTTTACTGCTGATGGTTTTCCCCTTAAAGGTACCCAAACTTTTCCCTAGAAACAGTAACAAAACATCTTACCGGATGTATGCTTATCGTGCAATTGGTGGGATTGTTGTACTACATAGGAGTAAATAACTATGGATGTACAATTTGATTAGAACAGCTAAATCCGGTCTTTTCGAAAGAAATGAGGGCCTGCCTTGAACTGCTCCTAATGGCTGTTATTTTCTAAAAACCACAAAGACGAAACCACTATGGCACAGATTCTTGGAGCGCAAAGGCCAACATTGATGCTCATCGGTTCTTAGTTGTGATTTTAATTGGAGGTATTTATTGAAATGGTCCCTACTTTTCTTGGTAAAATCTAATATTCCAACCGATAGAAGCCAGTGGAAACCCATACAACACCATTGAATTACACGGTAGAGACATATACATTAGGAAGGTTGTGTGAGTTGTCCACCAAATGGATTCGACCATTTAGATCAGAAACAAAAAAAGAAAAAAAAAAGGGAAAAAAAAAAAAATATTGGGGAGTAATTCTAAAGCCGGAGAAGTTTTGTTTAACGATCATCCATTCTGTGGGGATCTAAACGTACCGGCCCCTGATTTGGCAAGAGAAGGAAGAGCAATTGCGTAAACCACACTCTTGGCATTCAAAACATTTGTACGATCCCGAAAGTGTATCTGAACGGATTCTAAATCATGCCACTTCCCTTGGTTGTTGGATAGAACTATGACACCACCGTACTGCAGCTAAAATTAGAGCCATGGAATTACGTTGGTGTTCCTTTCGAGGAAAGATTTACCAAGAAAGAGCGAATGCAGATGTTAAAATGAAGCAAGCCAATGAAAATCGTTTGAAGAAATGAGGGGTTTATTTGGAGAAGATGGTTTTGGAAGTAAGTCCCTGATAGAGAAATAGTAGCCTTAAATTGCCTACTTAACAACGATTAGGTAGAGACATCTGAAACAAAAGAAACTAGAACATAAAAACGAGATCAATGTTCCAAACATTTTTACACAATTGTTGCGATGTAGTCGATATGGCAGGATATGACTATTCTTATTTCGGTTCCTCTGCTGACTTGTCGCTTCTATCACTCTAGTGGTCTTATTAACGGCTTTTATTTAATTGCAGGTTAAATGCATTCGTGGCCTTAAAGAGGAGAAATTGGAACGTCAAGCTTTCCGGTTAGAGTCAGTGAATTTCAGATGCCAGATAAGCTTATCCTGAGATTCTCTAGCCCAGGCTAGCTAGTCTATATCCTGCTGGAACGATTAGATGTAAGAATAAGTAGACGAGAGCAGAATCACATCCTACGTCTACCATCCATAGAAATTTGAGAGTATACATTACTCATTGAAAGCAAAGCTAATGTTGTCATCAATATATTTCTTATATGCGTTGATAATCTGTGGTGGTGGCTCTAGACGGATTAGTCGTCCATCTACAAGATGTCGCCTGTGTTTCCGTGATCGCGAGAGAAATAATGTTACTGACATGTGCACCAGCAAATTCCGTACGCTGAATTTGGTTACTGATGTCAGGTCATACACTTGCATTATTTCGTTGCTTAGGCGCACAGTCGCATTCTTTTTCTTTCAACCGGAACTCGTTTCATTGCTCCACGCATAGCGTCGATATACATGCGCTGTTCGCCTCACTCTCGCCTCTACTACGGAGATGACTATAAGCTCCGTCGCAGAGAAACGCCTACGTAGGCGTTATAATGCGGTAGTGCTCGAGAAGTATCAGCTGCTGTGAGAAGTAGTGTAGAGTAGAGTATATACAATATCGCGACCGGAATGCAATGAGCAGCAACAGACTAGAAGGGTACCGCAGATATGCCAGAATTCGAATATCAGACTCTGATCGAACTCGTGACGCTTGATGAGTGAGAATAGGTGACCCTATAAGGTTGTCGGTTAGAGAAGTTGGGATGCGATAGATCTCAGGAGGCTGGTCACATACTTCGGATGAGTAAGCGTTGTTTTGACATTGATAACGACCATTGGCTTTCTTAGCGCTCAATCATTGCGATTTTATTTCGATCATTGAAACAATGATTCGCTATAAAAGAGGTGATGATTTTAACTGTAGATGAAATGAATAGTGGTTTTTGAATACCAATCGGTTAGCAAATTAGGGATTCGTGTGCCTGTTTTTGAAGAAGAGCTACAGTCATGTTAGATTTCACGATTATGAATGGAATTAGAGAGTGGACCCAACAAACTTACCACCATGGTGGAAGTACATGTTCTACGGACTATTAATTTCGCATTTGTTTACCTAATTGTTACCACGTAACCGGCAAGTGGAAGCATTGCAAACTTGAAGAGTATGAAAACTGAAATGATTGCCCTGCCTCCGAAGCAAAAGACGGAAAGCATTAGAGAGCGGTGTGAACAAATAACGAAGACCAACATTACTTTATTAGTTTTGATTTAGATGCCATACTACAGGAAGCGAACATCTACAAAGGAAACTGTGCTACTTGTCCCACGGAGCTCTGGCTGAAGGTATTGTAGGGCCAAAATTTAACAGATGAATATTGGATTCACGGAAGGTGGAATTAGTAAATATTTTTAATCATTAATACGGTATTCCTGCAAAAGGTATGATTGCTTGGCAAAAGGTCAGTTTAACCCAGTGCAGATGCAACAAATTGCAAGTTACATCATCAGTTAAATTCAAGGATCTACCCTCCTAATCCGAAGACACAACAAGGGGAGATTGGGTAGAAGAAAAGCTCCTGAAGTGCTACAGATCTGCAAGACTGTAGATCAACTACTGCCAGAAGAAGTTGCTGTAGTAATAGAAAAGCTATCAATAAATAGAGTAACAGAAATTAGAAAGCTATGAAGGAGAAAGAAAAGAATACATGGACCAGTCTTTTCGAGATTCCAATCGGGACAATCGTGAAATCAGGAGAAAGGCATTGGGAATTAGTCCCAAAAGAAACTTCAGGAAAATACTACAACGTCGCACATGGGTGAAGCGTTTGTTTTACTTCCTCTTTTTTATTCTCAGGCCCATTTATTAGAATTGGAGGTCAATCCATTATTGTTAATGAACATCCCTAGAAGCGACAAATTCGTCCTTCTTAGTCAGGTGTTTTGGCCTCAAGACTTCTACATCTCGTTTTGATCATGTTAAGTTTTGTACTTTTTGTGTCTATTTACGGTGGTATTTGGGGCCGTATCTTTTGTGGGTGGGTTTTGTTCCACACCATTTTCCATGGAAATGGTTTTTTTAGAAAATATGAATATTTGGATAAGATGTGACTTTAAGCCAACAAAGACGCTTAAAAAGATAGTGAATGGACAAATGAAAGATTGAAACGAGTTTTAAAAACACCGGTAATCTTCTTTTTTGATTTCATTCTTGATTTTCCAAACAACTTTTTTGATGTACACCTCATCGATCAGAGGAATGGTTTTCCAAGTTAGTCTCAGATCCCCCCTATTTAACCATAATTGGTGGAATAATTTCTATTTTGATTTTCACTGGTGTATTTTACTTTGTTTCAGTTTGGTTTTAGAGAGCAAATTGCATTGTAAGCCTGTCTTACGGAAGGATTGCAAGTGTAATGCTCGACCGAAATTCAATTGTAGTTGGCCCCTACGATTATGTTTTCGAGGGAAGAAATTAGAGGAAATTCAAGAAAAACGAAGACCGAGAAGAAGCCAGTAAAAAGGAGATTTGCTTTGATTGTAATCCAATGTGGTTAAAATGTTTGTCCGACAGTTATCCGTATCAGAAATGGAACACAATTTGGAGTGGTGTTAACTGTACCGCTTGTTGGATGCTTGTGACGAAATGATGGAAAGGCGTTGGGTTACCAAAAGGGATTGATTTCAGATATGATTTGAAGAAGGAATCGTCAATAAAGAAAAGAAGAATTTGGTCGACTTCGAACCATTGCTTACACTGTGGGTTTTTAACCATTTCCTTACAGTTGTTGGATTTCTATTGCTTCAGTCGTTCTGAAAGTGGATGCAACCGTTCTACAAAGACTGGTCACAATACCAAAAACGACCCTGAATAATAAATCAGTAATCTATACAACTATAAGATAATCAACAAAACCTAACGACTCTATTCCTGCCATCATCCGTTTTTAAAAGGAATGGAAGGAGAAATTCAAATCATAGGACATGAAAGTCTGATTATTCCTTCAAGAAGCATTGACTGAAGGTAGTTTCTTTTTGATTCTAGATATGGAAAATGCAATGGACGATAGAAACCGACCGACATAGAGTTTTGAGAATCATCAACCAAGAGGGCGAAGTGTTAGAACCGACATGGGTACATCATTTTTAGCTCCCGTAAAACCGTAAGAAAAAATGAAAATAAATTGGGGAACAAAAATCGAAATATTCTACATCACTTCGTTTGTCTTTTACATTGGGAATGGTGTTACATGGCTTTTAATCAAATTTTGAATTTGTGTGACTGAAGAATTAATTATGCACAAGAAATCAAGTTCAACAAAGAATCAACGATACAGAAAAGAGCAATGAATTTGGATAAGGGATTTGAAATTGACATTTCTGGGTAGTCAATTAAACATTGTTCTTCCAAACAGTGCCAGAATCGATTCTTTCAGGACCAATTAACTGTTTTCCGCCTTCGGAAATCAGAACCAAAGATTTGATGTACTATTGCAGCAATCAAATACACAAAGCATTCAGCTAGATAATTTATAAAAGGAAAGTACGTCCTAAAAATGGATTGGAAGCTGTGACAAATCGGTACTACGAAAGAAAGAACACATAATTTCCCATAATAAAATGGAATACTGGACAGCATTTTATGATTGGACTTTTTGGGCAGCTTACATTGTGTAGGGTATGTGTGGGCCAATTGCGTTTGCGTTGCCCATGAAAAGAGATGGATTGTCGTTTATATTTTAGGAAGTTTCATTGTACAACTTCTGGCCGTTTATTTCAACCTACTTTATTATTGGTTGTCCTGTTTGGATTAATGGGGCAAAGGTTTTGCCAATAGCAGGTTACAGCAATTACTTTTCAATTTTGGTAAGGTATGGGAATGATTTTAAGTATCATTATTCCATCCATTTATACATAAGATGCACTCCCTTCCCCCACTTTTTTAATAGTTTGGTTAGGAAAAGTAAAAGGAGCTTGGGAAAACGGTTGGGAAGAACTTCAATTTCCAATTTATGGTCCCCTTGGAATAATTAAAATGGAATACTCCCTTGTGGATTAGTCTAATGGGAAGTAGCTGGTTCTTTAAGCCATGGCTACCCCATTCCGATGGAGGCCTATTTATGATGGCATTTGGTGGCTTGGAAACGTTACTTTAATGTTTGAGTGGTTCCATATTGGGAAATCGATTGCATTCTCCTTTAGAAATAAGGTAAAAAAAGTGATTCCGCTTTTCGTTTTGGCGATAGGAATCCTGTTTATAATAAAAGGCCTTAATCTTGACATCCCTTTATTTAAGCCCAACAAATAGATAATGAAGCACAGCTCATCGAGTGGTCATTAATATAAAAGACTATGTATTGGAAATCGCAAACAAAAGATTTGCATTTTAAAAACGGTAGAAGCTGCCCTGGAAGGAAACAGCACTACGCACGAGTCCCATCTTAGGATCCGGGTACTCTTTACGATTGAAGATGAAATTTTTATAGAGATGCCCCTTTTTTTAGCAAAAGCGCCTTTCCTTAATAACAATGATTGCAACCCAATCATATTGGTTTGGCCATAACCATGGGCAACAAAGGATTTAGACATTTTCAAAGGCCTCCCAAACATGAACGAGAGTTGAATAGAATTTGTGGCTGAAAAAATATTTCAAGGAACCTAAAGGCAGCAAGACGGTTATGTGCCACAGGCGAACTGAAGCCAATTTAGAAGCAATGTGGGTTACCCGAAAACTACTTAAGAAAAGAAGTATGGCGCCACGCAAATCAAATCGTGTTATCTATTCCCAATGATACCCTTAACTCATTGCCAAAGGAAGTGGATTTGCCTTCAAGTACAATCCATTCTTTGGTGCCGGTGGACAAAGAAACCCGACAATTATACCTACTAAACTAGAAGAGAAAGTACTGGCAGCTCGAGAAAATGGTGTGAAAGTATTTTATGTGGTGCTAATGTTTCACTCCCCTGTTTGGTTCAGTAGATATATCGCTCCTGTAGTGGACTTTTTTGGATTGACACAATCCTAGTTTTTTCAAATTGCATTTAGAATGCCGCTTTTGGAGGTTTTATATATCTTTTACCAATTTGGAAAGCAAGCACAACTTTGCCAATCCAAAGTGAAGTTTCTAATTTCCCATTGACTGCCCACAAATGTTACAAACTCCTTATGGAACGGGAAATATTTTTTGATCCGAAAGGAATTTTGCAATATGTAAGCACGATGAGGCGCAGTATGTTCCAGGGTTGGATTTTTACCAATTTGCGGAAAGCCGAAGTGGTGCAAATGCATTGTGATTTGGATGTTATTGATGAACTATGGTTTCTGAGGGTGGGAAAGCTAAAATGGAAGAACTTATTGAGCGAACCAAACTATTATGTGGGACGATTTAGACAGTATGGGAATTCACTATTTTCAGAAATCCCCTATTTAAACATTGTCACTATAAATGGAGAAAATTTTTCGAGTAAAGTAAGCAATGAAGTAATAATTAGTTGCAGAACCACATACGAAGCTCCGACCCTTCTTGGTGGGAAAATTGTGTGATGTCCTCATGTGAAATATGAATTTTTGGAAACATCAATTTTTAGATTGAAGTTGAAACGGATTAGTAAAATAATTTAATTTTTTTTAGTCCTTCTCTTTTATTTGATAGTTATTTTTTGATCATTGCATTTATAAACAATGCTTTGAAAAATCAAACAATAGAACATTTTAAATATTGGGATAATAGGTGCTTTCCAATTAGTAATCGCAAATTGCTAATTGCCCTTTCGAATTTGTTCTTTTTTCATACGCCCGTGGGTTGGGGCCATACATATATCACTGAACTAAGATGGGCTAAAGCAAAATAATTACTTTTGTACAAAGAAGTTGGATTTGGCTCCTTCCATTTATCTTAGCGGCGTTAGCTGTATCAA
>Ga0163217_1091128_pt1 | contig 10225 bp, 8 predicted proteins | sample SynspAceP_FD_185933 | JGI IMG/M metagenome (GOLD analysis project Ga0163217, IMG submission 185933) | Saline lake microbial communities from Ace Lake in Antarctica - Synechococcus sp. Ace-P (PacBio error correction) | ecosystem: Environmental > Aquatic > Non-marine Saline and Alkaline > Saline ...
TGACGCCATGGACTCCCATCACTAATCATTAAGCGGCGGCTCAAAAATGAAATATTGACGAATCATATAGCTGTTAGGTGTGGTTACTGATGTGTCGCTTTCCGAGTCGGTTGTAATAATTGTGAAGGTTATAGTCACGGTATTGGGTCCAACACCCCTGGCGTAACTTCCCCACGCGTTGCTGAAATTAAGAATTTACGTCTGATTTAGAAACTGTCCGTTGACCATAAATTGTCCTTCGGCGGGGTCGTAAAAATCAGTGTAATTGAGCGTCAATTTTGTAATCTAAATAGAGACTGCAATACGGATAGGAACTGCTTAGACGTGGCAGCCATTCGAACGGTTTATCATTTTGCAAGTGTCTGGCGTTTGGTATAGTTAAATATAAATTTTAATTGAGAAAGTTTGCCATTGTTTGAAGCCAAAAATAAGCGCTGCGTTTCATAGTTTGTCTTTTCAGACCAATTGACGTGCTGTTTCCGCCTCAGGGTATTTATCCCCTCTGGTCGGATACCTTTCGGCGGTAACGCCTGCGCTGAAGTGTTGATTTGAACTTTTGAGTGACGTTAGTTTATTAAACGGTTTGCTCGCCCTTCATCTTGTCTAAAAAGAAGATTGCTGTATGTCGTTTGTCCGTAAGGGCTTAAGGTGTCGAAGTTCTAAGTCGACCCCCTGCGCCTTTTCTTGGATGTATTGCGGCGGTGATCGTTCGCGTCGTAGTTCTGGCGATAATTCCAATAAAACGGTGTTGAAATGCTTAGACCGTCCGATCAGAAATAACCAAACACTAGGAAACAAGAAGCCAGATTTTGACGGCGGTCATCTAAGGGAAAGCGTAAACCAAGGGAAGGTAGAAAATAGGCAAGGTCTGCACATCGTATTTGGGTACATGTTTGCAGTAACCGAAGCCGCTGTTTAGGGTTCAGTTCAATCGAGCTGCCGTATAATTTCCAGCTTTCATTGTTCGGGTCACACCGTCGTAAAAAAAGCGCCTTTCTTCTATAAATATCGCCATCCTTGTGATCGAGAGAGTAACTTTGCTTCTCCGCGAGGCCAGATGCCGTGATTAAGAAATTTTGCGTGTCGTTGAACGCTGTGGGTGCTTTTTACCACTATTGTCAAATAGCCCACTTGAGCTACGAATTAGCTGACTATCGCTACGTAAATGACGTTTCACTGGCGTGGTATATTCTCAGGACACTTTCTATCTTATCGGCTGATAAAGAGGTTTGGGGCTTGCCTTTATTTCAGCGGACACCTTGAAGGTGAATAACGCCGTTCTTGTCACGGACAATAAAGATCAGCCGACAGATTGGTGGCCTGTAAATGTCTGTTGCTTGCAGCTATAATATAGGATCCCCTGAATATCGACGCGAGCTGTTTTTGTTGCTTCGGCCCGGTCAAAGTTTTCTTTTGGAGCCAATCCATTGATCACTTGAGCTTGTGCAAGTTGGCAAATATGAAAGACTTTGAAAAATAAGGCGTAGGTGCGTAATGGCTTAACCATGCAGGGTATACTTTGCCATCAAGTTTATTGTCCGAAATCGAATTGCTGCCCATAGGCCCGGTTCACGTTTATGAGACCAATGATAATCTAGCAGGGCCCAGTAGGGGGCTACCGATTCTGAGAATATTTTATGTGGAAAAATTGTTTTGCGCCAATTTTGGGTTATAAATATTGGCTGTTTTTTAGGCGGCTTTACTAGTGTGCTTTAATCGTAGGTGGTGTGGTCGAATAAGAGCTCAGACAGGCGTGCTTTTAAGCCGTATTCGAATGTCGTGCGATGTGCGTCTACAGCAAGAGAAGCTTTTTTCGCACATTATTCTTTTGATGGGGCGTTTTGGCTCAAATCTGATGGGCAAGTATCTGAAGCTGAATTCAATTGGCTCATCGTTTATGCAACGCCTGCACTGTCGCCCAGAGGCTCAGGATCAAGCAGACAGTTATTTAATGAGGGGAAATCGGCAAATTTTGACCTGTTCGGTTTCTAGAAAGTTTTCAAGCAAATTTGTCGGAACTGGAGACCTGACGAAGGACTTGTTAGAAGTTTGCTTGTAATCTGCTAAACGCGACGGTCATTTTTAGCGTAGAAGAAAAATCGTTTGTTTGTTCTCAAGTTTGCGGCGCATCTTGGCGTTTCGGTGGCTGAGTTTGAAGCGCTACATATTCCAAGTTAAGCAACAAGCGCACTTTAGAACAAGTTATTCTTCTTCCGGCAATATGGGGTCGAAAGATTTATTGAAGGCGGGCTTACGAGGCGCTGGGAGTGACGTCCGATATGAAATGATGCAGATATTAAAAAGGCAATATCGGCGTTTGATTGAGTAAGAATCAATCCGGACAAGTTTGAGTGCGCAAAGGGCTGGCCAAAAGAAATGATAAGAGTTAGCGAAAGAAGCGAACCCAGGAAATTCAGTCTGCCCTATGAGCTGATAAGAATGCCGTAAGTAAGTACTAATGCATTGGCTATGTTGTTTGATGGGCTTCGTAGAAGAGCCCTTTTTTTACAACTAGGCAATGCTTTTTTTCTGAAGTATTTTGGCGATATTTTTTTTGTTTTAAAAAAACCTCGTACGGGTTGGATTAACAGTTGTTTGCGTCTTTTCCTGTAGCTCTGATCGGCAAAATCGCTAATTGTATGTAAATCGTTTCTATTCTCTGTTCTTTGGTTTTGCTGCTTGTTTTTTCGCCTAAGTGGCAAACTGATCACTGCCCGCATTTGCTGTTGACATAATAATCTAAATAGGTTTGCGAACTCCGAACGAATTTGTTGTGGCTATTTCATAGTTTGATAGGTTTGGTGGTGCATCTATGTCTAAGAGTGCTAAGGCTTCGCCAGACGCTTGGTTATTGGCTAGAAAGCTAAGTGGCTAGCTTGCGCCTGTTTTATAGCCAGAAAGACAAACGTTCCGACGTCTTCTGTTTTTCGCTTTGTTGATGGCCCGCTTGGAATCGAGCGGAACACCTCGGTTTGATTTGGCAGTTTCGATTGGTTGTGATTATTCTCTGTATTTGGCGCTTTCTTGTTTTACAACAGGCGCAAGCGCGTTTGACAAACGCTGTACTTCGATAGACAAGGTCAACACCAGCTGTGTTCTGGCAAGGCGTTACGCAAATGGCGCGATAGCGTCCTGGCCAGTCAGGGTGTTCATTATCTTGAGTGTAAAAATATGACGACGCAGCCTGCGTTGAACTGGTATGGATGGCTTTAAAGGGTAAGAAAGGTTCACCATTGGGCCTCCCCCCCCCCCTAGTGGTCCTTGAATTTGTGGCCGAGTCGCCTTATGCTTAGTGAGGCTTTTAATGCCTCAATACGAGATGTTTGCGGGCGGGGTGATGTAGTCTTTTGTCCGCTGAGTGGTTCCGATATCGGTGTGTCCGCGGTATTTGTTTACACCCTGGTGTGGCTTGTGGTTTCTTACCGCCCAAAGGGCGGCCGCTTTGCCTTCAAGGAAGAGAAGTACGATGAATAATATTCGAGCAGGCATTATTTTTCTTCATTGTTTTCATACTTCTTTTGGGTGTCTTGTTAAAATGCACCTTTTAAGTTTTAACTATTTTTTTATTGTGTCACTGCTGGAGCAGATATGAATGATTTATCCTGCCCCTTCGATCCTTCCGCCGATTTCGCTCGTTTGGCGAAGAAAGTAGACCATGTATTAGAAGCTGGAGCCGATATCATACACTTGATGTGATGGATAAATCATTATGTTTCCCAATTTAACGATTGGTCTATGGTGTGTAAAGCACTTGCGTAAACATGGGTGTCACCGCTGACATTGATGTTGCCAATTTAAATGGTAAAGCCAGTGGAACCGTATGATCGTGACTTTATTGAAGCGGGGGCGCTATTATTAACCTTTCATCCAGAAGCAAGCGAACATATCGACCGGGTCTTTGCAGATGAATCTCGAGAAGGCGGCTGTAAGCGGGGTTGGTTTTAACCCTGGCGACAACTTTTGCATTAATTTAAAACATGTGATGGATAAAGTGGAAACATGGGTCTTGTTGAATGTCCGTTAACCCGGGGTTTTGGTGGTCCAATCTTTTAATTCCTGGGCACCTTGGATAAACTGCGTGAAAGCTCGTGCTTTGAAAATTGACGCAAGCGGCACGACATTGCGTCCTTGAAGTGATGGTGGCGTGAGTGAAAAGAAACATTGCAGAAAATAGCACGTGCTGGTGCGGATACTTTTGTGGCTGGATCAGCTATTTTTTGGAAAAACGGATTATAAAGCGGTGATTGACCTATGCGTAAAGAATTGTCGAGTGTTCGTTATGAAAACACCTAAATATTTTTCAAGCGTGGTTTGACGGTTGGCCTGAAATTAGTTGCCTTGACCCTGATGGCACCTGGGTGGACAGTGTTCCTGATATCGCTAATGCAGTTTGGAAAAGTGCTTTTTGGCCGAGTTGGCGAACCTGTACGCTTTGGCGGTGAAGAGCAGGTACGGGCTTGGTTGGTTTTGTTCTGCTAAGTTGAAATTGAATCAAGCACTAGAAGGTGGGCGAGCATTGATCGAGCAAGCAGAAGAGGCGTATGCGTATTTTTTCTGATGCCTATCGTGCTCACTTAATCGATAAAACACGCTTAATCCTAATGTGAAAGCGTTGTTGAAGGCGTTTTAAAACATCAAGGGGTGGTTTTCCGATTGCTTTAATCAAACCATAAGTCCAAGTTTTTTCGTTAAAGCCAATGATGGATTATTTTGAATTGACGGAGCAATTTTGGGCTGTTATTAGTTGGCGACACCTTGGATAGAGAAAAAACCATCCGGCTATGCCTTTATTACATTGCAGTGAGTCGATCGAAGCTTTGCCTGAAAAATGTTTGATGATGGTGATTCTATTACGATTTTAAAGCGGCAAATAATGCCCGGGTTTTTAAATGTGCTTTGGTGCATCGGTTATCATCAAGGTATTGATCTTACTGCGTTAGGAAGCTGATGCCCATTATCGAATGATTTGGCGAGCTGCTCGTTTGATTTTTTTTAACTGTAATAACATTTACCAAAAAGGCCAAGCGAAAACAGCTTGGCTTTTTTGTGTGTAAAACTTAATTTGACGAGGTCGTTGAGGCCTGCCTCGGGAGACCTCTTGTTCGACATTAATGCCAATTTTGCTGTTATTTGCGCATATGCACAGTGTGGGTTGGGAAGGCGAACTTCGCATTATGGAGATTAATGATTTTTTCATGCTTTAACAATAACGTCTTCTTTCATTCGTGTGAAATGTTTCGCCAATCTACGGTTTTTTTGTATAGGCCGTAAATAAAGAGTCCTAAAAGAGAACCCAAAACGATTAAAATTCACCATATAGGTTGAATTGGAATCAATGTCCTTCAATGTTTTCGAGATCAATGTCTTTGATGTCCGCCAAAATTGTCGTAACAACATTAAAGTCTTAAGCGTACACCTATAGTTTCATTTGAGGAACGAAAAGATGTGTCATACGCGATGGGTTTTTCGACAGAGATCAATGAAAAAGTTGAATTTGGCACAACAAGGGCGTTTTTCAAAAGTGGCGGATGCGTGTTTGTCTCCAGCCCGATGTGTTCGACTGTGGCCTTTCTATATTTTGGTCTGGAGAACGGATCCAATCCCCAATGGCAAAAGGTTCGATACTAAATACACCATTTAATCCACCCAAAAAAATAAGCAAGTAAGTCTTTTGGCGGCAAAACCTATCCGCGATCCCACCATACCGCGAAAGCCAATACCGCCAGAAAATGCTAAAGCCCAAGCGTTTGAAGTACAACAAGAGCGGAAGTGATGACAACGGATGCTCGTAATAGTTTGCTGATTTGCGCTTGGCAGTGGTGTAATCCACATTGTGCGGTGATTTTGCTGGGGTTGGTCAGGTTTTTTCGCTTTCTGATATGCAGCGTAAAAACAAACCACGTCAGGATAATGACGACACCTACCTTCACACGAATAAGATGGATAAGTGAAGAAGAATTTAGAATCGATTTCAGTGCCAGATATTTCAGCGGCAATAGTTACCCCCGCTAGGCCATATAAAACAGCCGATGGGCTTTTGGGCGGCGTGAATAGGACGTTTATCCAAGGCGTTGGTTTTCTCGAGTGCTTGTCTATACGCGTTAAAATGCGAGTAGCAATGGAAAAATTGGCTATAAGTGTGCTGATAAACAACCAAAAAAACTCTAACTATCCCAGTGCATTTTGTATCACCAAGGCCTAAATAGATCTGCATGACGTTTTTCCCCAATTCATTGTGCTTTTTTCTCTCCGTTTTGTTGATTAATGTCGTTTATACAAGAAGGGTCTTTTTTAAATCAGCAATAGAGTTTCCAAGTCCTAAGAAAGCCACGAAACCTGCGAATGTCCCGTTTACGGTTTGTTTAAAATAAACGGAGCAGACAAGTGCGGGGGTCACAAATGCGTAATTAATCCAATAGAAACTGGGATTAGCACAACCAGAAGAGCGGCCATTACTATATTAACAATAATAGCCAGACCAATTACTAGGCAAGCATTGGGCTTTCGGAACCACCAAAGCGTACAAACCTATCACAATAGAACCACAAAATACCCGTTCAAACCGCCCTAACTTTATTCTTTGGACAATAGAGACTTTAAGTTGCGCTGCGATAATCTGCCCCGCAGTGCTAGTCCTCGAACAATTAAGGTCAGTGGTTTTGGCTACGGGCAATGCCAGCCCATTAGAGGCGAACAACGGGCATTAGTACGGCCAAAGAACGAGTTGTTGCAGCGTGGCTTCAAATAAATGCCAATAAAAGCGGACGCCTAGAAATGCTGTCAGTAAGATTAAAAATAACGAGCCAAATGCCACGCGTTCCGCGGCACTGCGTTTATCAACTGGCGCGAACAAATCAGAATCTTGTTTTAGACCTGCCCGTTGCCATTTGTTTGAGCTTCATGCTCTAAAAGCGCCAATGGTTTCCATCGCGAGTCCGGCAAATGGAATCGGCCTAATAAAATATGGTTGTCCGTTCTACAATAGGAAGAGCGGATAAATTGGAATCGCTCTAGTTTGTTCTGCTAGCTTGTTAGTTCTGTATTCGCATGAATGAAAGAAGCACTCTTCATCGATTAAGCTGGAAATAGGTTTCGTGCCTTGCGCTTTAAACAGTGGTCCGAACTTTACGCAGCCAACCCAGCGACCGGTTCTATTTACTAAATACACCATGTCGGTGTAGCTTGGGGTGCTTTTTTCAAGCAATCTTTAAGGCCTGCAATACGCGAAATAGATTGAGACGCTAATTAAAAGTTCATGGTCGATCCAGCGGCCAACAACATCGTCGTCGTAAACAATACTTGCTGGTAATATTCACGTTGTTTGTTGTCCATTTGTTTTTAGGGCAATTCGACGAGACGATCTGGTAACGAGTCGGTTTTTCGAGTAGATCTTCAGCGTTCCACGTCGGTGAACTAGGGACTTCAATCTCTGTGTCGTCGCAGCCCTTTTAAAAAAGTAGCTGCGGATTCCTCCACGCATCTCACCAAGATAATCAAGGCGATGGCTTGCTTGATATTTTTGCCCATGGCTTGTTTAACGCTGAGCAAGCGGAATGGATTCAAGTGCTAAGGCCACATCGGCTGGCGTGAAGCTCCTGAAATGGCCTTGTTGACGGATTATGGTTGAATGTTCGTCATGAAATGAGGGTTTCCGATGAGGTCCGGCAACTTTGACTAATGCACAGAGTAATCCTAAAGACTGAAAGTTGAGGGTAAAGATAGCATGCTATCTAGTGTGCGGTACAACAGCTTTGTTTATCAACAAGAGCTTTGTTTTTATAAGGTAATTATTTATACGTTTTCCTAACAATTGGAAGTAATTTTGTTAAAACATTGTATCAGATTTGGATATTGGCATTCAGCCGTGCTTGGATAATGAGTATGGTGTGACACGTTTTGATCTTTAGATCTAGCAAACAGGGTGTTCATGAACAGTGTAGAATTTGGCGCATTTTCAATACTTGACTCTTATTTTTATTGCGAATACATCTGTTTTTTGTGTTGATTTTTTTGCGGATAATAGCTCCTTTGTTGTAGGTGATATTACTTTATAAGGCGCGCCCTTTTTTTATGCTTCTGATGATCGATAAATTCGAACTCTTTTAGCGTATAACCTTGTGCAGTTATTTTCGTGAATTAGGCGCAGATGTTGCGGATCTTTCGTAAAGACGAAAATTAGTGTTGAAGAGATTGGGGCCTTGCGCCGTCCCATTTGGTTATTTCCCAGGCCAATGTACAACGAATGAAGCGGGTGGTTTCTATGGCGGCGATTGCCGCGTTTGCAGGAAAATCCCCATACTGGGTATTTTGCTTAAGGTCAATCAAAAAGTATTGGTCAAGTCCTTTTGGTGGGAGGTAATTCGTAGCTAAAAATGTCAATGCACGGTAAAACTCGTTAATTTATCATGAAAATACTTCGGTATTTTTTTGGGTTGCCAAACCCACAAACAGCGACTCGTTATCATTCTTAAGTGATTCGCGGAACTCTTTGCCTGACTGTCTTTGATGACCGCTTGAGTAAAAATTTCAGTGGGTGAAACGAGGATAATTATGGGATTCGCATAAAACCCTAGCGGTTGAAGGGGTGCAGTTTCATCCTGAGTCGATTCTTACCGAGGCGGGTCATGCTTTATTGGCCCATTTCTTCACACGATAAGTTTTAAACACAATAGGAGAAGGCTGGTGGATATTCAAAAGGCGATTGCTGCCGTTTGTTGAGCTCAAAACTTAACAGCGACGAAATGCGAATAGTGATGAATGATATGCAATTGACTGGAAAAGCCACTCGGCACAAAATAGGCGGCTTTTAATTGGCCTAAGAATGAAAGGCGCAGACGGTCCGAAGAAAATTACGGCAGCGGGCACAAGTGATGCGAGAGTTGTCTAGTAAAGTAGAATTTGGGATCTCCAGCATGTGGTGGATACTTGTGAACGGGCGGAGATGGCACAATTTATTTTAATGTGTCCCGACAGCGTCTGCGTTTGTTGTGGCGTCCTGCTGGCGGTAAGTAGCAAAGCACGGTGGTCGCTCTGTTTCCTCAAAGTCAGGCAGTGGCCGAGTGTTGGATGCAAGCGGGCATTTATCTTGGGTCTGATGCAGTACATAAGTTGCCGGTGTATTGAAGAAATTTGGTTTAAGGTTTTATGTATGCGCCTAATCAACCATTCGCGATGAAGTAATGCCGTTGGCCCTCGTTAAAAGAAATGGCACGCGCACTATTTTTAACTTGCTTGTCCATTAACAACCTGCGAAGCCAAAACGTCAGGTGATGGGGGTTTTTCCATCAGAAGTGGGTACGTCCTATCGCGAAGTGCTGAAAGCGCTTGGCAGTGAGCACGTCATGGTTTGTTCACTCGGAAGATGGTTAAGATGAAATTAGTAAATTGCCCTGCATCAACCTTATGTGGCTTGAATTGAAAAAGTGGGCGAAAATCTAGAATATAAAATATCACCGGAGACTTTGGGTATTCCGTGCAGTCTACAGATACGATACAAGCCTTTTGATGCGCCGAAAAGTTTGGCGTTAATTAAAACCGCGCTAGAAGCAAAGGCAAAGTGATCCAGCGAAGAGATATTGTGGCTTTGGGAATGCGGGTGGCGGCCATTTATGTATCTGGTACGCCGATACTTTAGCTGAGGGGTGAATATCGGCAGAAGAATGTGATTGGTGGCGGTACGCCAAGTCAAAATGTCCAGAATTGGCGCAGTTTTACACCGTTTGTTTATGAGTCCTGACTTACTGTAAATTGATAGGAGCGGTAGCGTAATCAAATAGAAACACCGACCTAAATTTAAAGAAAATGTGGCTCCGTAAGTAACGAAGAAGATTAAGCGAGCGTAAAGCTCATACACCTTAATGGCAACTTAGAGGTTCCCGCGGCGTCCGTGGCGAATGTAAAACACAATGCGGCCGCGAGCTTGCTCAGGCGTTGAAAAGCATCAAGATTGGCGATAGGTAAAGCGGTGGGATTGCAAGGTGAAGCATGCGTCTCCGAGTAAGGTATATTGCGGCGACCATTCATACAGCAGAATATTGCAAAGGTTCTGTTATGAACGAGGTGGTGCGGCTTGTTTGTGTCCGTTTTGACGGACAAAGACTTCAAGGGTATCCATCGAAGACTTTTTTAGTGGAAGAGCGTGCTAGCTTGTAAATTGCCGGTTTATTCGTAAAGGAACTTTATTGTCGACGAGTATCAAGTGTTAGAAGCCAGAGCGATTGTGCTT
>Ga0163217_1001577_pt1 | contig 10224 bp, 15 predicted proteins | sample SynspAceP_FD_185933 | JGI IMG/M metagenome (GOLD analysis project Ga0163217, IMG submission 185933) | Saline lake microbial communities from Ace Lake in Antarctica - Synechococcus sp. Ace-P (PacBio error correction) | ecosystem: Environmental > Aquatic > Non-marine Saline and Alkaline > Saline ...
CATGGGGGCGCAAAAAGGAAGGGGAAATAAAGCGGGGAATGGCCCAAAAAAGTTGGCCCCCCCATTTTCCAAAAGATCCACCTCCCGGGGCCGAGGCGACCACATTCTTGGTGAAAGTTTCTTTTTTCGCCAGTTGCCGAGCGACCCCCCGAAAACCCGAAAACACCCGTTGTGCCTTTCGGGTTTTGTTGTCCCCGCCCGCCGGAGGAAATTCACCTGCCGCGTTGTTCCCCCATTCAAGCCGGATCGATTGGCCCGTGTCCCGCGGGGCGCATGGTGGCCGCGCGTTTCCGTTAAACGACCACCGCCCTTTCACCACATCCGACTTTCTTGAACTCCCATGTTGGGGCATGGCCGTCCCTTGAACGGCGGCAACGAGCACATCACCGACGGTGGGCGTAGCGGCGGTTTGTGCCACAGAACGCCGGATGCACTGGATGCGTTTGGTGCGCCCGCTGGTTTTAATCACGACACTTGAAGGGTAAATTTCCTGCGAAATCCTTGGGGTGACCTCAGTTTGGCGCCGGGTGGGGTTGAAGCACCTCGGCGACAGCCCAACCGCTTGTGCGGCTGAGCGGACGGGTCTCGGTGATACGGGACTCGTCGCCCGACTTGGCAACGGGTTGGTCTTCGTCGTGGGCTTTGTAAGCGGATGGTGCGCCTGACGCTTTTGATAGATGGGCTGGGGAAGCGGTTTCGACCGCTACACCAGCCGTTTTTATCCATCTTTGTCGCTGACGACGGTGCCGGACTCCCTTTCCTTGAGTGCCATGGTGGTATCGGGGGGATCAGGAAGCGGTGATAGCGGAGCGCTGCCGCTCCTTCTGCACGTCAGCTAAGCTGGGCCCAGCTTGGAATGCGGCTCTTGCTGAAGCGGTTGCGGGTGCTTCCAGACGGCGGTGGCCCGCTTGGAAGCGCAGATCGAACAATTCACGGCGGCAACCCGTTGAATACTGATCGATCAGATCGGCCGTCATTGAGGAGGACGCACTTCGGCGATGTCAGGAACGGGCCATGGTTGGACTGCTGCCAGCGGGAACGGCGTGAGAATGGGCTTCGGGACCGGAAGATCACCCAAGCCTCGTTGCCATTTCGGGCTCGGCCGATGAACTGTTTGACCGGCAGCTTGTACTTCGGGCCAGCCGCATCCGCTTGCTTGGCGATGGCTTTCGTGATCTCAAGTCACCCATCTCAAAGAGGCATGCGACCGGCGTTTGATCACGGCCACCCAGAACTCCCGGGTTTGCCCTTACCGGAGCCCATCGTTGTTTCGGCAGGGCGCATGGTGACCGGTTGTCGGGGAAGCTCCGGGATCCAGATCGTGCCCCCGCTTGACGTAGCGGGTCATGGCCCGGCGGCTGGCTTCGATCTGGCGGGATGTGATCCAGCACATTCCTGGGCCTGCAGTGCAAACGACCAAAGCAAATGGTGTTGCTCGGGTGGCGAACACCGCACTGCGGCCGTCGCTGGCCTGTTTGCGGAATTTGACGCGTCGATGACTCAGCTATGGTTCAGGCTCTGAATCACTCTTTGTTGGTAGCGGTTCTTCAATTCTTGGGAAGCGGTTCCGCGGAACGACGTGTGCTCCAGCGGCGGGCAGTTGCTCCTTCTGCCCGGAAGGCACTCTCCCCTTGAACACCCAGACCTTGATACGCCAAGCACCCCGTAGGTGGTTGGTGCCACCCTTGTTGCGTAATCAATGTCGGCGCGCAAGGTGTGCAAGGGCACCCGAAACCTCCCGGGTCCATTCGTCCCGGGAGATCTCGGCACCGTTGAGGCGCCCGCTCAAACCTGGATTCTCAGGCCGAGAACACCGGACACGCTGGGCCGCGTTGGACGGTCATGCGGCATCACCCGCCCGAAAGCGCACACGCTTTTCCAGTTGTTTGGGCGTGTACTCGCCAACAAAAAGGCGTCGGCGTCCGACCCTAGTTCGATTTCCACCACGTTGATGCGCAACCTGAACGGTTGCGATCGCCGGAGGGTGTTTGGATGCCCGTCCGCAATCTGATGCCGCTGCTTGGCGACCCGACCAGCCACGCCGGGCGTGCGGTTTTGAAGTTTCCACCTCAAGTTGGTCGGCCCTGGCGGGCGATCAGCACTGCTGATGCCGGCACTCGCATACTTCCTTTGTGGATGAATTTCGAATCCGATGATCCCTCCTGGAGCAGGAGGGGATAGGTCTTTGCTGGTGGCGTACCAGCGGAGCGGTGGCTCCTGGGTAATCCCCAGTCGCAGGCCGGTTGATGGATCTGTGTCCGCATCAGTCGGTTCCTCGGGATTCAGGTGAATGGGTGCTGCCACAGCAATGCTGATGTGGCAGGTTTGTTTTTTTGATGGCGAAGGCCCCCCCCTGGGCGCGGACGGAATCGCTTTCAGGGGGTCCTCAGTGTCGGCGATCGCCGTGCTGACCTGATCAGCGAGGCGGGGTCAAGGCCGAGATTGTTTTTCGGCATTGGCCACTGCTGACGCAGCACCTGGTGATCGTCCCTGTGGGAGCGTGGGCATGAACTCAAGCAGGAATCAGCGCCTCGCGAAATAGGAAGCGGCCGCCGGATCTGATCGTCACCCGGCCGCAACTTGGAAACGGATCCGCGGATGTAGCTGCCGTGGCCGCGGGCTTCTGTGCTGGGTGGGGTTGATTGACCATGGTGTTTCGCTTCCTTAATAACGGCAACCTTTTTTGTCCTTGATGTGGCCGCGGCAGGTGCGGGTGGGGGCGCTTCCCCGCTTGTGGCCCCACCATCTGCTCGGTCACTGTAGACCGGCACAGGTCATGGCTCTTGCCGTTGTGAACGGCAATGGTGTGGCCGATCATCATCGGCAGGATCGTCCGAAGCCCTTGACCCAGTTTTTGATCACGGATTTATCGCCGGAGCCTGTTCTGGTCTCGACCTTGCGCAGAAAAGGTGATCGGCGATGAATGGTCCTTTGAGTGGAACGTCCCATGGCGGATTAGCAGAGTGCAAAACGGGGTTGATGCCGCATGCACGAATTCACCGTCCGCCACGGCTCCGCTTGGGAGGTGCGGCGACGTTTCCGCAGGCACAAAACCGGTTGCTCGGCTTGTTTTGCGCTTTCGGGTTTGAGGCCGGGGCAAGGCTTGCCCAGGGGTGACCGGACTAGAGCGGCCGATCGCGGCGCCGCCCTCGCACCACCGTGGGGGTGGTCAAACAGGGGTTCATTCAACACTGCCTGGCACCTGCGGGACGGCGGCCGAGCCGCTTGCTCCGGTTGCCCAGGCTGGTGTTTGCGTATTTCCGCGTGCCCACTTCCCGAGGGTGGCGTAGCACTCGCGACGCAACGCAGCCGCACTTCGTGGATGGCAACTGAGGGCGTACGTAATCACCTTCTTGGCATCACTGGGCACTGGCCCCTGCGTGCGAAACCATCTGGCCCACCCGCCGGCCGTAGGCTCCGACGTTGTTGAACGCTCGAACCAGGAATGGCTCGAGAGGGGTGCCAAGGCATTTGCCGTTTCGATGGCACCTGAGCGCCGGCGAACAACCGTTTTTGGCCCAGCTCAACCAGCAGGCGCAAGGAATGCTAACGCTTCGCCGTCGGTTGTAGAAGAGCAACGCCAAGCGGGCGTTGCGTGGGGGTCGTAGGTGGATGGCGGCCACGCGGTCGACCACATCGTGCTTGTCACGGAGCGGAAGTCAACCATGCGTAGAGCCGCTTATGGCCGCCGCCACGTGTGGCCGGCAAAGGATCCCGCCCGCGGTTGTTGCGACCCTTGCCTGCGGTTGCTTGGCGACGACCAACTGCGCTTCAGTGTTTGCGCTCAGTGATTTCACTGCAGTCGCTGACGACGCGGGCCTGCGGGTGCCCGGGGTGTAGGGGCCGGTAACTGCGAATTGCCATAACGTTTTTTAGATCCTCAGGCCTCTGGAACAGCTGGAGTGGCATTGCCTCGCAAGGCCGCACCATTCCGCTTTTTTTGACTGGGCCGCGTTGCCCGCGAACCGCCGATCCGCCGGGAGCGACGCGGTGGGTCAATGGTGCCACGGCCGATCACCTTCACCGAGAACAACTCCGAGGCGGCAGTGATGTCGGGCCTGGCCGCACCGCAGTATCGCACTTCAAGGTGTTACGATTCAATTCAACGGCTCGGTGGCCTCTCCGGTGAATCAGTGGCCTGCGTCACATCCGCCATACACGGCCTGCAAAACGTTCAGCATCGTGTAGACCTCCTGAATCTTGGCCATGCCTCTCGCTCTAGCACCATTGCTTGGCTTGAGCAGGTCGACACACGTTCAACTGGGTCGGCGGCGATCAAAGTTTCACGCGTTTCGAGATTGCGACGCGAGCAGCGCACCGCTTCAGAACGGCCGCCCGTCCGAGGATCAGCACAGACTTTCGCCCCGCGGCAATATCGAGGCGTGCAAGGGCTCACGATCTTCGCGGACTTTTTGGGGCTCCAGGTCTGGCGGCGAGAACCTTGACCTACGCCGATGTCAGCGGCCCGGCGATCAGGGCGTACGCAGGGCGAGCCGACGCTCTTTGCGGTTCATGGCCCACGGCATAGGAGCGAGGCTTGGGACCGAAGATCACGCCCAGCACCGGGGCGGAGTGGTGTGCGGATGGACCTGGCGAGCGCGAACGTTCCTTTTGGGCTTGTAAGGCTTGCGGGCCACCGCCCCGCACCTCGGCGGCGGGTGAGTGTGCTGGCCGTGCCCTGGTCGGGCATTGGCCAGTTGCCGCACCAACGGCGCGCATGGACGCAGTCCGGCGGGCGGACGATTTCTTGGGCGACTTCAGGTCGGAGGGAAGCTTCTTCACCAGCTTCCTTGCCTTGCCAGTTCGCGAACGACGCATTGAATCATGGTTGCCATCCTCTAGTTCGCGTCTTCGCTACCGACTACCAGCGCCGGACGGATGGGTGAGCAGGGCGCCGGCTTTGCCCGGAACCGAACCTTCACCACCAGCAAAATTTGCGCTCGGTGTTCCACCTTCAGCGATCGTCAGACCCCTCGTGTGATTTGCTTGCCGCCGTTAGCGGCCGGCCATTCCGCTTGCCGGATAAGGACCCGGCCCGGCGTGGTGCCCGGCACCGGTCGAGCCGGGCTGGCCGGTGGTTCTTGGAACCGTGGGTCATGGGGCCGCGGCTGAAGCCGTGGCGTTTGATAACCACTGAAGCGCGCCGATGGTTGTCACCACTGACATCGACCTCTGAACCGGTTCAAAGCGCCGACTGTGAATCGGTTTACGCCAATTCAAACCTTCAACTGTGGTTGAGGCGGGTTTCGTGAGATGCGCAGCAGCTCGCTGCCTGATTTGGCCAGGTGCCCACGACTGGCTGGTTGACGGTTTCTCGCGAATCTCGCCCAAAACCAACCTGCACGGCGGTGTAGCCCGTCGCTGCTGGGGGTTTGAGTTGGGTTTGATCGGCAAGGACCTGCCTCGATCAGGTGACCCGGGAATGGACTTGCCCTCGCGTTGAAGAACTGGGACTGCCAGTTTCTCCTGGCATGAATGCCGATGGCATAGGAAGGGAATAACGCCAGCAAGGAACAAGCGCCTCAAAGCTTTTGCAAGCCTGAAGACGTGAGCTGATTCGGGCGATAACGCGCTGGACCCAAGTACCTGGAAGTCTTGATTCCGGGGCTGCACCGTGAAATACAGAGCAGAACCGGTTTGGGCTAGCTGGGCTGAAACAGCAGCGCCTGGACTTTCCCGCCCGACTCGAATCAGGCGACAGTTTCCCAGCCATTCGATGAATGCTCTTCTGTCCTTTCAAACGAAAGTGAAAAAACCTGAAATGGGACTGCCTGAGTAGACCTCACCGACGCGGTGAGGTCCTGCAATGGTCCGGAGGCCCGGCTTAGCCGGTCGGCGCAGATCAATTGCATCAGCTTTAAACATACCCCACAGCCCTTCTGACCGGTTTAGGCTTCCGGCTGTCAGATTCAGTCCAAGTTGTTCTGGGCTCCATGCCCCTCTTTGCTGACTGGCCGCCGCTTCCGTGACGACCTTTTGAGCAAGCAGGAAGCGTTGGCCCTTTAGATGCCCCGCTCGAAGGCGGAGCCGAAACTCGCTGGATGCGCCGCCCTGCGCGCTGCCGCCTACCGGGCCAGAATGAACCTCCGGCGCGATGGGGGGGGGGTTGGGTGACACACCGGAGGCCTTTCTTATTTGAGCTTCTCATGGGCGTTCGCTCCACCCCACCTCGGCCACCACAGTGTTGGCCGTGATGCGGCGGTAGGAACCGTTCATAGCGGTCATGCGCAGTTGGGTTTCCCTCTTGGTCGGTCAGCCGAACCGATGTTGTTTGTGGTTTTTGCTTGAGGCCCAGGTGTTGTCCTCGGGCGGAGAGGACATCCGCCTCTGCAACCTGACCGCAGGGAACCACGAATTGAAAGATCGTGGCGGAGATGGGCGGCTCGCGCAGTTTGCGTGCTGGGAGCCTTTGAGCAGTGTGTCGACGGCCTGAGCAGGCCCTGCCGCTGGTCGCTGGGTCAAGTGATCTGCGGGCCACAAATCGGACCATTGCCGGGATCGAGATCTCTGCGGGATCTACAACCGCTGGCGGGTTCATTGTATTGATGTGGTCGCAGACCCCGCTGTTGCCGCAGCCGCCTCGTCGGGCACATGCCTTGGGCGCTTGATCAGGCCATGCCCCGCACGAGCGGCTGCGGCTCCGCCCTGGTTGATGTCGCCTCAGCGATGGGACGATCCCCACTCCGCAAGGCCTGGTTCGATGCCGCTTGTGCTGCCAGCTATTGCCCCCGTCCCTGCCATCCTCAGCAGGTCTGGCCCGCCTGGCGGATTGCAGCGACCGGTGCTGTTTCAGTCCGATCGCTGTTAATGGATGCGGCCGTTGTCTGCCGTCTGCCCCATGGCTGATGAGGAGCAGGGGCAGATCCCTCTCGCCTCGTGGTGGCGCCGCTGCTGGCCCCGCCTCCGCCGATTGCGGGTGAGATTCACACCCGCTTGGCTGCGTGGCGAGCTTCGCCAAGCGCCTGCTGCAGTGGAGGCTCCCGGGCTGAGCTGCGGGCGGCTGGCTGTGAGCTGTGGCCTGGAGGGCCCTGCGCGGCGTCGCCCTCGCTCAGCTGGCCGAAGGAGGCTCTGGTGGCGGTTTGCCCGGCTGCGCGCTCGGTGTGCCTCCGCCCGCTCTGGCAGCTCGATGGGCGGCCATGAGCGGGAATATCGCCAGGTGCACGGCCCACGCGGCTCTGCGCCTCTCGCGGCGGTCGACCGAATTCGCTCCTCCAGGCCTCCGCTCCAGCTGGCCCCCGGCGGAAACAATGCTCCACCTGCCGTTGTTCCGCCGCGCAGCCGGTTCCGCCCTCGGCGGCCAGAGCCAGCCGCTGGCCGTGGCCCTCCGGCGTGTGGCTAGGGCGTTGCTGGCAGCCCTTTTGATCTCCAGGCCGAACAAAGACGGGCAACCGTCCTGCTTGATGACCGGCTGCTCCTGGCCGCCGGGCCCTTGAGCGGCACGGGGGTGGTGGCTTCCCTGCTTGGCCTGCTGATCGCTAGAACTGGCCTGGTCAGGCGGCTTGTCCAGAACTGCCTTTCGAGTGAATTCGTGATCACCTCCCGGCCCTATCTCCAGCCCGTCTGCTGTCGTCACCGCCCGTTCTCCCTTCGGCGGGTCATCGATGACTCGACTGCTCCTGGAGATGTTTTGCCGATGGCGGTGCGTCTGGCGCTGGCGAGTCCTGCCAGCCGCGAGATCTCTGGAAATTGTCCTGGATCTGGGCCGTCAGCCCCCAGGGCCGCGCTATTCGGCGTTACCGTTTCAGCTGGAGCTGCTGATCGCGCGCCGACCTGGCTCGGTGGTTCAGCGGCCTTCGGTCCATTCGGCCGGGCGACAACCGGGCGGCAAATCGAGTCGCACCCTGCACCGGATCAAGCGCCATCCGCAACCGGGTGGGCGAGTGGTTGGCCTCACCTGCCGGGTGGGCCGGGCCGTGTTCCGCACTCGTGGCGATGGTCCCGTGACCTGCTCGATTCCGGCCAGTCGCTGCTGTGCCTTGGGCCCGCCTGGCGTTGGCAAAACAACGGTGGGCGCTGCGCGAGATCGCTCCGGGTGTTGGCGGACGACCTGGAGCGTCGGTCTTCGTGGTAATTGACACCAGCAAGAGTCGCCGGGGACCGGGGCACATCCCGCCATCACCGCCATCGGCCAGCCCCGGCGCATGCAGGTGGCGCGGCCGGAACTTCAGCAGAGGTGAATGATCGAAGCGGTTTGACCAACGCACAATGCCCGAGGTGACGTGGATCTAGATGAGATCGGCTCAACCGAGGCCGAGGCCCTGGCGCTCGCAACCATTGCCGGGAGGGGTGCAGCTGGTGGCCACCGGCCCAGGCAACGAGCTGGCAACTTGATCCGTAACCCGACGCTCTGCGACCTGATCGGATGGTCTCAGTCGGGTCACCTGGGCGATGGAGGGAGCGCGGCCGGCGCGGCCAGCCAGAAGGCGGTGCTCGAGCGAGCGCCGCCCCCCACCTTCCCGCTGCGTGGAAGAGTGCGCAGCCCGCGCCGCTGGCCTGGTTCAACGTCGATGGTACCCGCCAACGTCGATGGCCACCTGCGCGGCCAGCCGCGGCCAGCCCCAGAATCCGTGAGCTGAGCGGACGGGCGGGTGCGGCCTGGAGCCAGCCCGTTGCGCCGCCGGCGGGCCCTGCGCCGCCACGGCGCCAGCTGCCGCTCTGAGCGCACGCCAGCCCCTGCCACCGCTCCCCCTGCCTGATCGCGGCGCAGCGCGCCCCCGATCGACTGCCAGAGCGACTGCGGAGCGATGCCAATGCAACCGCCGCCGCCAGCTCTGCGATGCGGATCTTCTGCTGCGGTGTCAGGTTCCCAGCTGCTGAGCAGGCGGCGCGAGCCGTTGCAGTTGCCGGTGCAGCGGTTGTGACCTGGAGCAGGCCCGAGGCAGTGCTCAGTCTGCGCACTGCAGCTGGCCGCGACCCGGAGGTGCGCCGCAATGGCCCAGCGTCCATCGCTCCTGCCGATCCGGTGACAAGGCGACACCCTGCCCGGTTGTACGCGGTGCTTGAAAGGCGTTGTTGCGCCCGTCGTCAGGAGCTGCCTGCCAGGGGGATCACCCCTGGGGAGTTGGCCCAGGGCAGGCAGGGTGGCCATGGGTCCCTGTTTCCGTGGCCCGAGGATGAATCTGAGGCGATCAAGAGAGCTGCCCGCCTGGCGGTGGAAGCAGGTTGTGCTGCGATCGGCGCCGCCCGTGGGAGCTGCTGCGCGCAGCCCCCCAGGGTGCGGCGGCTTCAGGCGGAGGAAGGTGAACGCGTTACGGCTTCGCAGTGCGGATTCCGGCAGTGGTGATCAAACAGCGTCTGCGCGTCTTCCCCCGTTGAAGGCCAAAGAAGCGTCGGGTCGGCTTCGGCGCGCCGAGGGAGGGAGATTGACGAGGCGGCCCGCTGTGGGTAACTAGCAAAAGCAACCGGTCCCGGAGCCTTCGGCTCCACCGGGTTATGGGCCGTCGCCAAGTGGTAAAGGCAGCGGGTTTTGGTCCCAGCCATTCCCTAGTTCGAATCCTAGCGCCCCAGTTTTTTTCAAGTCAGCGCCTGCCCCTGTGTCTTCCAGACCCCTGCTGTCTTCCGATTTTGACGGGTTCTGGTCGATGGCATGGCGGAGTAACTGTGGAGTTTCCGCCCGGCTCGCTCTGGGCCCTCGACCCAGCCTGGTGTTCGGAGCAGGCCACCAGTTGGTTTTTGCCCGTCTGCGCCCCCATTCCAGGCTGGGAGATGGGTGTTGGTGGCCGCCGAAGCTGGGCTCGCCCCGCGCTGTCCGGCTGCGATTAGAGGCCGATTACGCCGGGCACTGCGGCGGCCCCTGCCCGATCTCGGTTTGGCAGCTTCCTGCTGCAGGGGCCCTGGAGAGGTGCCCGTGGGGCGATCGCACGAACCGAGGGCGCTGGCTGGCTCTGCATCGTGCCTATCCCGCGTGCCCGGACCCGGCTGCTGGCCTCTCTGGCGAAGGTCCGACGGCGTTCTGAACCCCAAGGGTGGGGCTTTGCCCGCGAGCTGTTGCCGCCTTGCAAGCTGAGCCGCCTGGCGGCTCTACGGCCACGAGCAGGGTAGTAAGGCGGAGTGCTGCTGCAGCTTGCGTGGCCTGGGGCGGCCTGCTGTGATTTCATCGAAGCCGCCGCCCACCTCGAGACGATCCTCTCACGCCGGCCTGGAGCAGGTTGCGCTGTTTTCCTGGCGCCTGGGTTTACCTGGCCAGGCCGATGCGCACCGCCTGCGCCGGGGATTCGCTCCTGC
>Ga0163217_1013471_pt1 | contig 10224 bp, 9 predicted proteins | sample SynspAceP_FD_185933 | JGI IMG/M metagenome (GOLD analysis project Ga0163217, IMG submission 185933) | Saline lake microbial communities from Ace Lake in Antarctica - Synechococcus sp. Ace-P (PacBio error correction) | ecosystem: Environmental > Aquatic > Non-marine Saline and Alkaline > Saline ...
GCTCAACTCACCGCAACCATTCTGAACGGTTATATTGGGATTCTCAAATGCCTACCCGATTTTTTCCGGATCAAAATTCACCACCCTTACACTCGCATCCTTAGCGAACGCGCAGGTCTTTGCCAGGTTGGAAATTTTGCTGACTTAAGCGCCGCCGCGCTTTAATCTCGAAACGGTAATCACGGAGCGGATCACTCAACCCTCGAAGGTGAACCCAAATCGGCCAGCTTTATTCCAGCAGCCGCGACATATGTTGCAGGGATTCTTCGGTGTAATAGACACATATGTGCACACTAGAACTGTATAAGAGTAATAATAGTTCTAACGACGTAATCGTGGAATCGGGCTCTCGATATCTTCCAGCAAGCGAGATTGCTTGCCGCTCCTTACTGCCGCCGGCTTGCCCTGATCGTCTTTTAAACGGCGCGATCTTGAATGAATCGCCGGTGCCCCTTGGACCACTTGAGATGGCGTCTGTTAGCGGCAGCGCTGCGGATTTACCGCTGGTGGTCGCGATGCCAGGTGCGGTTACTGCGTTTCGAAATGCGCAGTGTCGTTGCCCAGCGCCTCTCATTATGGCACTGAATACTTCAATACGCGCCGGCTCGTCCGTCCGAATCGCGCTCAGCGTCAAGCGTCTTCGGAGTCATCGCTTGCCTCCGTTCAGAATTGGTCACGGCCGCCAAGCCGGAATCGCGCACAACGCACTCGTTTACACTCGCTCTGTCCCGCGAATCTCGGCATCAAACTGGTTTGAAGACTTCTTCAACCTATAGTTTAAAAGCGTGTGCTGATAATGTCGGCGGCTCTTCAGCGTCTCCCGGGCCGAACTGCGACCTTTAAATCCATCTGTAATCCGGGTGATTGCCTCAAGGATGCCGCCACGTCCACTCCAGCCAGAACAGGAAAGGAGCCATGGTAACGGTTAGAGCAACACAAAATACTGGCCAATCAGTACAAGGTGTGGCTGGCAAAGTTAAAAAACCTGCATATAGGAACATCGCTATCCGCACGCCCATCACGCGGCGGAAGATCCACCCAGACCGAAACGAGAATACAGCGACAACAGACCTGGTTGCCGACAGAAATCAGAATAAACCCGCCCAAAACGCACGATAAACAGCGGCCAGTGGACGTCTGGATCGATGCGAAGCGGGATCAGCAGGAGCGCTAGCCTGCACCAATGGCGGAAAAAGCATGCCACCTTAGCCGAAGAAATACGCAGCAGCTGCCAGCAAGCACCACTGCGCCTGGCGTGATCAGCACCTGGCATCGTGCCAACACTGCCGACAACCGGCGTCATTGTGGGCAGTGAAGCGAAACAGCGCCACTAAAATAAATGTAGCAGGGGGGGCAATAGCGCAATAACAGCGCCCCGCGGCGCCTGGGACCGCAGATTGCGAAAACGCAGCTGTTTATCAGTCAACTGCTGGGCCGTTCAGTGTCTTTGCTTTGCGCTTGCCGGCCATAAGATCAAATTTGCCATGACGGGGTTCGAGAGGCCTGAAAACCCGCCAAGATCGCTTCAAGTCTCCAATGCTTAATGCCTACCGACAGGCTAATCAGGTTTCACTGATACCTGCCTGCTCTTTACGTCGGGCGACAATCGCCCTGGTCATTGTTGCAGGGTGGATGGTGAGTCCTTCACATCGCCCCAATTGGCGGAATAGACCACATGCGTGTTCCGTCAAAAAGCGCCAGCCTCTTCCTGCCGCCGTTTACCGAAACGACAAATACCCCCAAAGGACTTTGCTGGCGTTTGGCCAGTTCATAAGCGGTGCTGCGGCGGCGGGTAAGAACACCGTTTCCCGACCCGCGCTTGCTGCTGCAGCCATGGCCAACTCTAACGCATTGTCACAGGGCCGCAATAATACGAATGGTAAGGTTTTCCAGGCCCTTCATGAACACCCTTGGCAATTAAACGTGCTCTATGAGTGGGTCCTGTTCCCGCAAAACACGAATATTTTCTTCCAGCACTTTCGTTGGGGCCTCAACGACGCCACCTCGCAAACCGGCCTGGCCGTGCCAGATATTTGTGGCCGAGTGGTTACCAGGTCGCGCCAACGCCCAGGACTGTCTGCGCACCGGGGTGCAAAAACAGTTGTCGACGATCCTAACCAGCGCACGGGCGTGGGCCAAATCCGGCCATCGCGAATATCTGCCACGTCGCACGCGGGTTAAGCGCGTTCCAAAACAAACATCCGGGTGTTGGGCCGCATTCGCGGTTCCAGCCGGCTTCGTCGTAACTTTTTACAACAGTGGTTCAAACACCAAAATTGCCAGGTATTCCTGAACGCGAATTCACCGTGCCAAAATAGTCCCGTAGACACACCACATGTACCCCTTCACACGCCTAGCAGGTCTGGTAATAGCGGCCATAAACCCGAAGCCACTGCGCCACTGCCTCTTCGCGCGCCTCCATCGCCTTGCAATGCGGTTTTCGAAGGCGGTCACCGGTTAGTTAAAGCCATTAAATATTACCGGCTCTTCCACCCGGAAAAACGCGCGCCGCTTGCCGCCGCGCTGGCGTAAGACGAAGCTGGACGTCGGGAATAAGCGTCCGCTTGTGTTCCACGCTGGACCGGTCGAACCTGCCCCCGCGCCACCGCAGGTATCCCAGACATGCCGTCAGGTCTGATCTGGTAAATCTGCAAAACCGAATTCTCGCGCAAAAAATGTCATTGCTCTTCTCCGGTCATTTGGTTTTCGCTGGTCATTGCATTCTTGTGCTGTTTAAAGCAATCGTCATCTCGTAGCATGTCTATAGCTGCCGTTTTCGTGTCGTTCGTCACAATGCGGCCGGGGTTTGCATCGTTACGCCTGGCCCATCAGCGATCCGAATAGGCACGATCAATACGCCGGTTAACGTATCACCGGAACAGAACATTCCCACCACAATGTCACATGAACATGCTTAACAGAGTAATCAGCTTCCGTTCTGATACAGCACAGCTCGGCGCAAATCAATTCGCGTCTTCTTCCAACAGTGCGAATCGTGAGCAACAGTTTTTAGCAACGGCATATCATGCCGTACAGTGGATAACCGCCAGACGGGGCCGGCCGAAGCGAAATACACTTTGCGGGCGCGGCATCGCGGGCCATCGCACGATTTCTGCAGGTAGTCGCCTCTGCGCACAATGGAATCGTCGACCACACACGTTCTTGCCGCGGAATCTCCAGATCAATGGGGTTAGTTTTCTGGCGTAAGCCGATTTCTTTCCGCATGTCCTTGGCCAGGCTAATAAATGTACGGCAGATGTTGCGGTTTTAATAAAGCCTCGCGGAATTCACGCCCAACGTGAGCCATCTGCAATAGCCGAGGTGCGCCCTGGGTGTCTGGTATCGCATAAACGAGCGTCCGATATCGTGATCGGCGAAATCCTTCAGCAATTTATCCGCTCAGAAGTTTTCACCCACCAAACGCGCTTAAAACGAGACTTTGCATGATGGGTCCGACGAGCGAAGTCACAGTCGTCCGAAAAATACCGGAATAGAGCTTTGCTTTTTGGCGCACTGCCTCACTGTGAAACGGTCGTCGGTTTAATATATCAGCCGTTCGCCGGCGCAATGTCGCGCACCCAGGGTGAAACCGGAGGCGCTAGCACACTTCAGACCAATCATATATATCCGTTGCTGCCGTCGCTGGCTAAGCGCACGCCGCATAAACAAGATGGTGCGAATACGTTGGGGCGTCGCGGAAACCAACGATGCCGTAGCCGTAACCACGCGATAACCGCGTAGGCACCACGGCAGCGTTCGTGACAGAACGCACCGTGCGGCAAAAATATCGTCTTTGGTCGGGTGCAGCTTGCCCATTTTCTGGAGCCGTGAGCGAACACCGTCAAACAACACTTCCGAGTCCTGATTGTGTTGATGTGGCGCAGGTCAGTGCGAAACAAGTCGGTACTGAGCTCGTCGACGTTTGTCAGGTTGCCGTTATTGGGCCAAAGTATATGCCGTAAGGACTGTGACATAAAACGGCTGGAGCCGGCAAGAGCTCGCACTGCGCGTACTGTGTAACTAGAAACGTGACCAAATACGGACGCTTGCCCACTAAACCGGTGCATATGGTGGTAGAATACATCGCGCACCAAGCCGTTCTTTGCGCAGGTAAAAACGCTCGTCTCGAATGTTGTCACAACCTGCTGCTCCCTGCCCCCGAAGCTTGAAAGAAACGTTCCAGCGCACATAAGCACTGATTCACGTGCGAAGTGCTGACGATAACCACAATTCGCCACACATGGAATATTGAGATTTCTCCGAGTGTTAAAACGAATGAAAAGCACGCCAGGCAGAATTGCTGCATACAGCCCTGGCGTTGATATAACGGTTAACAAGAATGCCTACTCTTGCGCTGGGGGAGTAAGGAATTCCGAAGCTCATTCACCTCCTGAAGTACGGCGGGACCGTCTCTGCTACGTACCGACAACGGTTCAATATTCAAGCGATTCTGCACCAGAATGTTTGAGACACAGTGTGTAAGCAACAAAGCATACCCACCACCCACAATGACAGCACCCCCACGCAACAGGCCCAAAGCCCATACCAGAACCCTGTCAGTGCCGGACAAGCCTGTGGCACCGTAGCTGCCCGATAATGCCATTATGATATGCGCCCACGATACGTACAATAAACAGAACGCGGAATGCCGCAAACTGACCTATCATGGTCTTCCACGGTGCTGGCGCCAGTGAGCAGACTGCATCTGGTGTGAAAATGTGCGAGCAACAATGAAGGCTTGACCACGTAACCACGACAGGCTTCGCGGAACAAAGCGCGTCGTCTTCAGGCTATCAGTGCGTTGATATGGTAATCCGCAATAATTGACCCAGTCAACTCCAGATCACGCAATCCATGAAACTCCCGGGGCCGTAGAAATAGAGAGCGCAGGATTCTATCAAAACCGCGCTCTCCAAAACCACCGTGCGATAAAACTTGCTGGCACCGCTATTAATCAGAGGGCTGGACCAGCACTGTTTAGGCTAAAGCCTTTGTCAAGGCCGCTTTGGCCGCAGACCTCTCTTTTCTGTTCCCTGCTTCGGCATTCGGATTTGCTGGCGAAAGGCCACTAAAACCGCGGGTCATCGGTGTCGCCGGCGGTCTGACTCTGAAGATGTGAAACTTAGCCTTTTTTCGCGCGCTATCACGCAACGTCGGCATTTATCCAGCATCGCTAAAGCGTCCCACTGAACAAGCCCAAGCGCTCCAGAGAGCGACTGAACTCTTCTCGGTTTGCGGACTGGGCTCCGGCCGAGCCGTGTGCCGCTTAACTCGTGCCACCGTGGCGCGTAACAGTGTTGCTTGGTCCGCAAGTCCGGCGTGTGCCGGTTCAAGCGCTCAGCTCTCACTTTCTTCAATCGCTTAAAGTCCAGATCCCGCTGGCACGTGTCGCCGTGGCTGGCCCATGATAAGTTCGAATATTCTCGGCAGGTCTGCGGATGGTGTGTCGGTGCCACGCTTCCGGAAATGGCGGTTTTCTTTCGGGAAATGTTTAATCGAGGTTGGGAAGTTGCGCCCGATATTGGGGCTCGTCAAAAGATCATTCGCACAAAAATAACCGCAGTAAATCAGCATCCAGGGCGCCCGATGATCGCTCTGTTTTAATTTCCGTCCACAAATCATGCTCGCGTTGGTAACGGGCGTGCGTCTGGATACCAAAAGCGTTGCGGCCGCCGCCACAGTAAAGAACGAACCAAAACACATCACGATGTCATTAGCACTGGCTTGGTCCCCGCGGGCTTCAGCCAGGGCCCTCCGCCCGAGTGCCAGAACCTGAGCCAATCCGCATTTCCAAACTGCGCATGTCAAGAGCTCAGCGCTGAAGCCGGCGGGGGAGCTTCCCTTCTACCAAGCCGGCCAAGAACCAGCTGTGAACCATCTGCTGGCCATCGCTTTGCAACGCCTTGCACGGTCTTTTATCCCGCAAGCCGCACCGTAGAACCGGCATGAATGCGGGTTTCCCGTGCTGTACAGGCGCAACCGACTCGCCAGCCACAAGCCCCGCGTGAGGGTTATGCCCCACAATCCAGAATCACAGCGGCGACGCTGGCTACTTATCAAAGCCGGGCACAGACCTCCAGCCACGGCTTCGCTCGATTTGTTGAACACCCGATTGGGGCGCCTTAGGTTGCGGCGAGCGCAACAACCGCTGCAGCTAGTACTTTTTTACCAGGCAGGCAAAATCTGGCGGCGAAACTCTTCGTCTCCCAACTCAGATTCACCATCGCCGGCTGGCTTTGAACACTGCACCACTTGATAATCACGGCCTAGCACGCCAGTCTACCTCTTGCGGTAAAGCTTGCTGAAATACCGAACGCGAGGAATCAAGAATCGCGTAAATCAAAGCAGGGATACCCCGTCGTCAACACACCCGGCTTTTCAAAGCCGATAGGACTCACGATCGTACTCACCTAAAAAGCTTCGGCATGATCGAGTCAATCGACGTAAGATCAAAAAAATCCGCGTCTAACACGTCAAATCCGACGACCACCCAGACCACCTCCAGAATATAATTTAGGACATGGCCACAAACCAAAAGAGGCAAAATTCCGAAATAGCTAGCGACACTTCTGCCCTGGCCTCTGCTAACCTTTCGAACCCGTAAAATCTTTGCGGTCTGAATCTGCTCGCCCAGAAGACAGGTACGCGTCGTTGTCCCTGAAGATGCGGTCGACGTGTAAGGCCGCCGTGCGGCGCCGCTGCTTCCCTGCATACAGCTCAGGCTTTGCACGGTGCTGCCCTTGCGTGGTGCCCAAGCCACAGTAATAATAAAAAAACATGCGGGCGCTGGCTTATCGGAAACGAGGTCTCTGGCAAAACCACCATCACTCGGTCCAAAATTTCTAACTGGGTGAATGGCTCAAGCGAGCTCAGCCATGCCAGCTGGATGGCGCGGGGCCGTTATTTTCGGCGGTGCTGATCCGGCTTTTATGCGAAATCTTCTGTCGGCTTTCAATGTACAACTTCAATTTCAATGGGTGCTTCGGTTTCAGGTTTTTTCCAAAAATTGCAGATTTTTGCCAAAGCAGCGTTTTTTGTTTGGGGGGGCAAAAAAATCCCCCGGTTTAAAGGTGACGGTGAGAATCAATATCGTAGACTTCTGCTCTAACAAAAACTCGCCTGCGCTGGAATCCTTCGGTGCAACTTTTCACGCACGGTCTGCTCAAATCACCGCTGGCACGGCAAAGCCAAAATAGGTCGCGATGTTCAAGAGACGTCGCCCAACCTAGCCAGCTGGCCGAACACGCGCCCGAATAGCCGGGGTCAAACATACGAAACATACGGCACGCCGTGTTGCTTTTCATACGCTCAAGAACAGCGAGATATGCCATCAAACGACAGAAATGCTAATACGCGCGCGTCCGCTGGCAGATGAAGCACACCAGAGAATACGCTCTCCAGCGCACATTGGCCGCCCGTACAAATTTTTCTCCCCAATCCGTCTGGCCCAATGAGCCACCCAGAAATTGAACTCGAAAGGCGCAAACCACCCAGTGAAAATCCCCATGGATAGTGCCCCTTCATGGCCAAAGGCGTCTTTTTTTCGCCCCGTCGCTATTCTGCGCTTTGGCGTCAGGCGCTTTAAACGCTGTGTCTTTGAAACTTGAGCGGTTCCCAAAAGGTTCCCAGATCTGCGCCCAAATTGTCCTTCCCGCGCGCCGTCGCATCCAAAAAAATATTCAAAGGCGCCGGCCGGGCACCCACTCGCAAGTGATGCATACACCTTCAGGCACACGTCCTAGCGTTTTTCTTCCAGCGTGCGGCTTTACGTCACAAAAGGCGCACATTTCGGGCGTTTCCAGCCTTCACGGCAACCGTCCTGCGTCTTGATTCCGAGCCGATCTTGCTCGTGCAATTAATGTTTATCTAGCCAACATACTCATCGATTAACTCCCGTCTGAGAACTGATTTTGAATCTGTCTATGCAAACACGCGCTAGCGCCAGCAATTACCCTCGGATAGCGTTTAATGACCCTATCTGGCAGCAAGCCAATGCGTGTAAACGTCTCATTTAAATGAAACATATTCCAACAACGCGCTGGCCCAATCTTTCGAATCGCGTACCCTGCAAACGCCGCGCTCTATTAAGCCGATCGTAAGTCTACCAAGACCACAGCACTTCCTGGTCGCCGGCCACAAAGTCTGCCATCTTTTTGGCGCATTTGATGCCTTTGCCGGATTCCAAGCCGCACTGACGTCCACTCGCCCAAGGGCGTACCGATGTCCATCGGCTGCAATCAACGTTTTATCAGGTTGCAGCCCACCTGGCCAATTCGTGGCAAACGGCCGTTTTCAGCGAACAGTGACCCAGTTAAATCCTGCCGTGCCCCCTGTATTTGCTCAGGGTGCAGGCATCAACCAGCAAACGCCAGCTGATTTTTGTACTTCTAAGGCTGCTTCAATCTGCCCTTGCTCGCGGTACGACGTTGGCTTTAATCCAGCGGCGCTGGAAAACTGCTCACGAAAGCAGCCGTTCGTCACATGGGACCCTGGCAACAGGGCTCAGAGCACTGCTTGCAACACTGCCTTACAAAATTCCGCCTGGCGGATTCACAAATACACGCCGTTACGCCTCACAACGCCGTCTCTGCGCTGCCCTAGTTGCCGCGCTAAACTCTAATACTCTTGACAGCAGCCGCGCTTGTCATAAAAAACAGGCCAAATCCTGCGCCATCACGCGCCCAGCCCCAGCACCTCCGCGCGCGTTGATCATCTCTGGGCCGGGCCTCAGGTCCACCGATCTTTAACGGCTAGCCACAGTTGGACGGCTCTGTTACGTGAATATGGGTGGGCCGAACCCGCCGATTCTGCTTCGCGCTAAACCATGGTTCACATAACGCCGGGCCACACTGGGCTGGGGTATTCGAAGTCGGCGGGTAACCCACGTCTACAGGTACAGAACGCATCAGGACGGTGCGTCACGCCAGCTGCCTGCGATCCTTCGTCGCTCAGAACTTGGCCAATTGCAATCCGCGCCTGCTCTTGCATTGAACTTACGCATCAAGGCCCCGGCGATTATTGCGCACCATGTGAGGCACAGAACTGCTTGGCCTGAACGTCAATCAACAGAATATCGCCTTTGTCGCATTACGCTATGTTCGCAAAATCGAAATTGGACTATGAGGAACTGACAGCCAGCAGCACGAAAGCACTAAATTATCGTGTTCGCAACCAGCGCTGGGCCCGCCTGATGCATGTTTTTTCGGCATTTAAAGGCTGAGAAGTTCCAGCTACCTCTGGCCGCTGTTGAAATACTTGGCGCACCGGGTTGTGTAGATCATGTACGGCGTTAGCGACGTAAACGCGAATACGGGCTATGAAGTCGCCCTGGCACCTGTGGCCTAGCCATCGACGGAAATATCAAAGGCGAGCAGTATTTAATACCCATGATCACCCAAGAGCGCATCGTGCGCTAGTGACGGGCGTAATCAAAATTGAAACCAGCTGTAACTGGCGTAACATCTTGTCCGGCATCGGTGCGGCCCGCGACACACGCAGTTCCACATCGTATCGCGACTGTTACTGCGGCTTTTTGCCAACTGTTGCTTGCACAGCGCGAATACCGGATTTTGTTGCTGCCAGCCGTGAATCGCGGCCATTCGTATTCCAAGACCAATGCCACAGCGGCCGTTGCCAATGGGTGTATCTCGCTGTACAAGCGCCTGGGGTTCAAGAAATCATAGAGTCAGCTCTGTGTTGATCTGAGTGTTAAATAGACAAAAGCCCGCGTCAGAAGGGCTCTGAGCCCGGGTTTACTTGATGGATTATAACCAATCAGGACAGATTTTAAGCATTCTTCGTTTCGTGCCTTCTGTTTTCGGCTACCGGGTGCCTTCGATTTCCACTTCATTAAACATTCGATGCGCACCGTCAACATCACCCATATTCTCACGTAGGCCTGCGCAAACCAGCTGTTGCTGCCTTCGTCGGTGCCACCAGGGAAGTCGAAATCAATCGTCGTCACCAGGAATCGCTCTCGTCGATCGATCGAGCGCATACCTAGGTGCCACAACACGGGAGTCGTCTTCTAAAAGATCCTCTTCCAATGCAAATCACTCTGGAAGATCGTCTCCGACAGTCGTCCTCAGGAAGGTCATACGCAGATAGTCTTCTTCGGCGCAATTCCAGCGTACTCAGATTACGTCCAGGGCTAATGTTCGTCTTCGTCGTCCTTGATTCTTCGGCCAATCCGAGCGCCCAGCCTTCCTCGGCTTGCGATCGTCA
>Ga0163217_1026561_pt1 | contig 10224 bp, 11 predicted proteins | sample SynspAceP_FD_185933 | JGI IMG/M metagenome (GOLD analysis project Ga0163217, IMG submission 185933) | Saline lake microbial communities from Ace Lake in Antarctica - Synechococcus sp. Ace-P (PacBio error correction) | ecosystem: Environmental > Aquatic > Non-marine Saline and Alkaline > Saline ...
TAATAGCCGGCATCAGACGCGCCCCGAGCAGTGAGGTCACACCAGAGCGACGGCCCGACATCGTATGCCCCAACCACGATCCAGCAACACCCCAACCACCACTTCCAACCCAGATCCACCCACCTACCCCAAAACGGGCAACGGTAGAAATATTTCCCTTGCGGCAATTGTGATGAAGAAAAAATAGAAATTTTTCTCCCGGCAAAATCAGCCAGAAAACGGCCTTGGTCGCGGAATACCTTCGCCGCGCGGCCACCGGATCCACGGCAACGATATAGTAGACACGAGAGTCAGCGCATCAGCCACCCATTTGCATCGCCTGAATTGCCCATGGCGCCAGCTTTGCCGGATAGATTCTGCTTGCGCCCGCTCATAGAGCGCGGGCGGAGTTGCGGCGGGATCGGGGGGCCTTTGGGAGGGTTTGCGACATGGTTCATGGTTTTCGTGACTATTCACCACCGCCAAGAGAGTTGAACGTAAAGGGGCCAGCGCCTTGATCGGTCGGTCGTCCAGCGGTCCTGCCCGGCCGGCATATGGGCATTGCGGGCATTGGAGATGGACGCCGTAATGTCAGCGGGTTCCCCGCCAAAAGATCCACTCGGCGTCGGTCAGGTTCGGGTTGCGCCCATATTGCGGTCGCCTTTTGGCGTTGACGCCGTGACCAGGATGCACATTGGCACCCGCGAAGTGGGTTGATCCTTGAGCTTGCTGCCGAGCATCCGTGTGCCGACCGAAGAAACTCAGCACATGCTGGACGGGTCAAATCGATTTCCGAAGAGGTCAAAAGCTTGTCGCGACCAAGGCCGGCATGGCGGAAAAGCGCGTTGCATCGTCCCCTTCGTGGCGGATGCCCATGCCGGACGGTCTGTTCGATCTCGTCAAGCGTGCCCGGACGCAGAGCATAATGTGTCGTCGCGAGCATCGGATAGCCCTTTTGCGCGCGGGCCGGCCAGCGCCCGGTGACACGTCGCGCAAATTGTCGCGCAACGGGTTTCACCCATCGCCATGGCATAAATTGCTGGCCAGTTGGAGGTCATTCTGGATTTCGCGTCAGCGAGGGCCCGCCATCAGGCCGCTGGGGGCGAACTGCGCTCCGCGTTCATAGGCGACGACCTTTTCTGCACAGGTGTGCGGTCCCGGACCAGGCCAAGAACCCCCGGTGTGTTGGTGTGCGCAATCCGGGCAAGTGCCTGGGGATGGCCGGCATGAGAAAATATAAATGAATGCCCAGGCGATCGAAGATATTACCAGACGATCAGCCACCAGCGCGGAAGCGGAATTGTTGGAGGCTCCTTGATGCATGCCCAGGTTGTGCCCGGTGGTTTCGACCCCGAAAGTGGCGCATCGATTTCTGTGTGTTATCACTCATCGCCCGGGTTTCCTTGTCTTTCGAGGCGGCAGGTAGGCTGCCTCGCGGAATTTTTTTCCTTGTTTGACGGCCAGAGCGCATAAGCAAGCGCAACGGCGAACATCGGCGACGAACCAGGCCAGGCCCCAGGTTTGGCGCAAATTTTGAAAGCGTTTCGTACATGTCAGGCTCCTAGCGTCCGGTTGCTGAGATCATCAGCTTTCGTAGTGGGAAATCGACGAGCGTTCGGTATGCTGAAGATAGGCTACCAAGGCATCCATCCTCCTGTGACGGCGGGACGGATCGCCGTCATAATCCGCCGGACGATAACGGTGCTTTACGTCCTTGCATGCGGCTTCATATCGCGCGACCAACGCGTCTGATCGTCATAAATCGCTTCGGGTTCAGCCTGGGCGACCAGGTCCGACTTTGGCATTTTCATCATTTTCGTCTGAAAAGGAACGCCTTCAAAACGAAGCGTTTTGCAGATGATCTCCAATGTCTTCGAAATGGACGAATGTTTGGTCAGGGGTGACAGGAACGCATAGGGCGGCAATGACCGCATTCCCGGGCAGCGAACAGAGCGTGGGTCCCGGAGGTGATCGACATGTCCATTCATCGGCAAATACTTGCGACCGAGGCGCGCGCCTAGGTTCGGGGCTGCCGCTTGGAGCCCACTGGAACGGATGGTCGTACATGCTCTCCCGCGCCGAGTGAATAGTGCGCCGTAGCGTTCCACCTCATCGCGCAATGGGTCTGCCAATCTGCGAATGGCACGTGTAGCAACGCCTCGCGTATGTAGATGTTTCGCCCGGTCAGTTCGAGTGGCGTATAAGGCCGCATGCCCCTTCACTTTCTCTCGATCGTATTCTCGAGATAGAAACCGGGGCGCGATCTCGACGATCTCCGGCCAACGGCGACAACCGAGCAAGCGATTGGCCGACGGTAAGAGCAGGGGGAGTGGCGTTCGCAGTGCCTGGTGCTTTTCCTGCACCAGCAAGGCCCATTGTAGTTCCTATTCGGCAGGTTGGAGTTTGGCGGCAGTCAATTGGGCGCTCGTTGACAACGCTGCTGCCCTGCGGCCATGCCCCACGCGCTGTGCGGGACGAGATTGTAAGCCCATGGACGTCGCACCCATCAGAATCATGCCGCCTGCCAAGTGCGCGATCATATAGTATGATGTGGCTTGGCTTCCCACGGTTTCAGGATGAAGCTGTACTCAGGAACCCGTAATTCATTGTAGGGCGCGCCACAATCAGGCCTTCGATAACTGCGCCGCAAATAGAGTGCCACGATGTCGAAGACGATGCGATCGTCGGCGAGCAGAAATGCCACTCCGACGAGGTTCTTCGATACAGCGCCGGCGCTTCCACAGCAATTGCGTGAGACCAGAGTAGAAGGCGCGATTCCGAACGAGATGAACCCGACGCCAGCAGTGATCCGGAGTGCACGTGGTGCGATTCCCCAACTCAGTTGTAGTGGACAGTGCATTGACGGCACGCACGCTCATAAGCGGGCCTTCGACCGTCGCACATACCGAGAACGCCAGCGGCACGACGCAATCATGCGCACGACCGGGTCGGTCCGGCAGCTTGTCGCCAGGCGCCTGAGCAGCGTCATGACGCCATTGAATCATCCGCCCAGCTTGGCATTCCAAAGCATGAATAGAGAAAGGTCATGGCCGAGCGTCTGGGCCATTTGCGGCAGGGCTGTGTAAGTGGCAGGTGGTGCGGCCCCGCCCAGATGTAGATTGAAGATCACGACCAGAATGTGAACGATCGACAGGCGGTAACGAAATAGACCGGTCCGCTGCGCACGTTTGGGAATGAAGTAGTACATGATGGCGCAGAAAGCCGGTTGTCAGGAGAACCCCGACAGCATTTGTGACCATACCACCACTGGGTCAGGGCATCCTGGACCCCCCGGGAACAATTAAATAGCTTTTTGCGAACCGGACAGGTTTTTCACCGGCACGGCCAGATTTGTTGACAATGTGGCAGGCATCGTGGGGGGCGATCGTCCACGATGAATGACAGGTAGAGACCAGTCGCCACGTAGATGTGGGGTTCCTTGCGTTTCCAGAGTGCGTGCCCAGGAAAACAAGCAGGTACGCACCATACGATCGTCAGCCAGAGGTCCGCATACCATTCAGGCTTCTGCGTATTCCCTCGACTGGTCACGCGCCATCAAGGTAGCCGGTGCCCATCACGATGAACAGGTTGTAGCCGCCAGAAAACGAACCCGGCCAAAGCCCGCCGGCGATCCGCGTGCGGCTGGTGCGCTGGACGACATAGACTTTGTGGCGATAGAGAACATTGGCCGCCGATGCGAAAGATCACGGCGGACGTATGCAGCCGGCCGGAGACGGCGCAAAATTGGTCCAGCCCGAGATCAGGGAAGTAGATTGCCGGCCATTCCAGCTGCAGGTGCGATTAATCAGGGCGACCAAGGAATCCTGCGAATGCCCCAATGAACATGGCGGCGGCGACGCCGAATTTGAACGATCGTGTCCCCTCATAATAGGTTCGTCGAAGGGGTTGCGCCCTCTGCAATCCGCCAGCCCATATTGCCGATCGCGACAGCGCGAAGGCGGTCAGGACGAAAAACACCCAGGCATGCGCTTCATGAGGGGATGCGACCGATTGCAGCGATCAACACAGGCCCGCCAGACATGCAATGGCGAGAAGTGTCGCGACGCTGGCCGCTGCTGCAGAAACGCGACGACCGCGGCTTTGTGCTGTGCTCACTTATTCTGCCCCTGTTTTTGCCTAATTATGTACTATCCGCTAAATGCGGGAAGCCGGCGAAGTCGTGTAATACGGGTAACTACGGATGTGGGCGCGCACTGTCGCAACGGCTCTTACCTATGGTTCAGCTCCGTGGAGGTGAGATGCGGGCAGATATACTGTCTTCGTGCCCGGAATAGCGTTGGTGCTGTTCTCGGTTTCCGCAAAAGTGTGGACGCTATACGAGTCACTACAGCTTTCCTGTCGTTCGTGTGGCCCGGACGGTCTTACGTCCGCCACTCACGCGCCTGCAATTCTGGGTCGACCATGTTCATGGTCCATTTGCTGGGGCTGCCCGGTGGCATTTTCGGGTGCCCGTGATGAATTCTCCGCGGCGACAGCGCTTTGGTTCGTACCACGCGGCATGGCCAGATCTGGCGCGCGTTGATTCTGATCGGTTCGCACCGGTCGCGGTCTTCTTGGCTCGCATCGTCCATGAGCATGTGCATATGGGGGGCGGGACTCGTTCGAAAGGAGCCGACGATGACCGATTTAGCGATGGCTTCTGCAGGCACACCATTGTCGCCACGTCTCGTGACTCTTCAGTCCCCATCTCGTGGTCCATCTGGAATCGTTCGCGGACGGCATGATTGGGTAATGCGATGAGACGGGGCAGATCTCTCGCCTTCAGGCAAGGCGGCGAAGTACTGTTCGGATACGCGGGCCAAGGAGATCATTTTGGGCGCAATGTCCCGCGAATTTGAATGGCGGGCGCGACGAGATCAAATCAGATCAATACTTAAAATATCTTGATACAGGCGAACGCGGATCATAGTCGGTATCGCCGTCGTCGGTCACGCGCGCCGGGCGGAATGGAACCGCTGTTCACGATTGATCTGAAAATTGGGGCGAAGCCAAGATCGGCGATCACTGGTGTTCACCGCATTCGTGCGCGAACCTCACCGATCAGCGGGCGGGCAGAGATGAGAATGCGCGAGGATGCAATCTGAACTTGTCCATTTTTTCGCCGGCTAAGCGCGGTAGGGACGATGGCATCAAAGCGCTGGCCATGAACTTCAACCAGCCTCTCAACAGCCGTCGCCAATTACCTGGAGGCCGGCCGTGACTTTGCTGGATTCCCGGGACGATAAACGAAATATTGGCGCGAAGCAAACTGGATTGAGGGCGGCCCGGCAGGCCGGTCCGCGCGGGAGACATCGTGCGCAATGTCGTCGGCTTATGTATCACGCGGCGAGATTTGACGCGCGCTCGGTGGAATGCGGACCGCTGCTCGAAGACCGCCACTGCACTCGGCGCGCAATACGTCGATGAGTTCCAGCGATGTTTCCCGGTCTTCCTCCCGCATTGGGCGCCCTGAACCGTCTTTGGTGCGCTCTTGGGCAGACCCACATCCAGGTGCCAGAGGTTGTCAATACCTGGTCCGGCAATGCCCAAGAGGCGCTTGCGTCTACACCAGCCCGATCCAGATAGACCGCGCAACTTGGGGCGACGGGCTCGTGGACTCTCGATCTGCGACAACGCCGCGGACCTCGACCTCAGACGTCAAGAACACGCTCTTCAAACGCTTCACTTTACATCGGAAGTCGGGAAGGATGGGACTGGGCCTGTCGATCCTGCCAAACCATTGTCGAAGCGCATGGCGGCAACAATCTGGCGCTGATTGGCTCCCGATGGCGGTACGTTGTTTTTTCCGGTTCACACTTCGGTCTGATCGCGCCTATTCATACTGCCATGAGTTGAACAGCCTGGATCATTTGGTCGACGATGATGAGGGCTGTACGCCATTCTGCCAGTTTCATGCTGCGGCATGCTGGCTTTAGGTAAAGACCTATGTCGACCGGTGTGACATTTCTGGAAAGCGCGCAACAGGCTTGCTCTCGGCTGGCATCCTGCTTGAAGCGTTCAGATGGCGCACATGGACGGCCCTCGAAGTCCAGAAACGCTTAACGACATTGGCGTTTCCTTGCCTGTGGATTGTGTTTGACCGGGCTCAGCGGTGATTGTCGAGGTGGCCGGGTCAGGCGCTGAAAGCGGGGCCGTAGATTTTGTCGAAAAACTTATGAGAAACAAACACTGTTGACGCGCTGGAGCGTGCTTTCGAAGCGCCTGGACGCCCCGCAGCCATAAGGATGTTTTCTGACGGATGAGGCAAACGCAAGGACTTGAGCGTCCTGAGCCGCGCGAAAGAGAATGTCCTCGTCGGACTGGTTGACGGATTTACCAACAAGATGATTGCAGAATCGCTGGATATTTTCCGCCCCGGATGTTGGAAATCCATCGGGCACCTGATGGAAAAGCTGACGCGCTAAGCCTTTCAAGTGTTTTGCGTATCGCATTCGCGGCGGGTGTCGGTTTTGGACGGCGCTGTTTAAGGGGCATCTACTTAAAGACACCCGCCTTCGCGTTGATCCAATTTTTGCGGAAAACCACTTCGGTCGATGACGCAAAAATGAATCGGCCGAAATACAACCAAAGAACGCGCCCAAATTCGGCCCGTTGTGATGACAACGGGCAGTGTGCCGGTCATTGTCGCTGCTATTGCGTTTCCAAGGGCTATGGTGCGTCTCTGTATTCGATAAGCGGCCTGGCAATTTCTAACCAGGGCAGACACAGTTAAGGGTTTCGATGCGTCTGATCGACTTTCAAGATGTCGCCTCTGATGGTTTCGATCTCCTGCGTGAACTGCGCGGCGCGTGGCGAGACATGGTGCGCTGCGTTTTATCATGATTCGCGGCTGGGAGTCGAAGGACATTTTCGAACTCGCGAACGGAAGGGTTTTGCTGACGTCATCTACAAACCGATGCTTTGATGATAACTGGCCCGCGGCGCTGGGAACTGGTCCCTGGATCACTGGGAACGCCTTGCAAGGGAAGGGGGATCGCTCGCCCCGACCAGTTACAAGGGTGTTTATCGGCAAAAGGTCCAGGTGATGGAGATCCATACCATCTGACTGCCGCAGATGTAGGTGGCTTGGGTGGCCCGGAAGACGGGAGAAACAAGCTTGTCTCACCCCAGTCACAAGCGTCGCTTGATGATCTCTATCCATGAGATCGCAATAATCATCCATTATGGGAATAATGATGCGCGCGCTTTATGCTGAAAACGACAGTTCCATGCATCGTAGCGGGCTCGACCCATCGGGCAGCTCCCCGCAATGGTTCGGGTAATCCATAAATGCGATATGCTGTTGGTCAAGGATTGCTCGCCTTGGCTTCAGATTCAGGCGATTCCAGGCCTAAAGCCTGCTCGAGGTTTTGCATTGTCGGATTGTGGTGTGTCAGCGCAGAGCATCCACGACGCGCGTTCGAGGCCCTCAAGCTGTGGAGCGCTTGCCTCAGGCAAGTGCATTGACATCGTTTGCAGTATGCAAGCGCCCATACCGGAAAACCCAGATCAGCGTATCCGGCGCGGCTTCCATAATCGACGGCCCTAAGTGCGACTCTGCCGCCTGGGCCCATCAACCGTAAACGGGTGCCCTGGAATGATGTCGGACTGCTGTGAGAATTGGCGGGTCATCCGCCATTCCCTCGAAGCAATTCTGGATACCTGTTGTGCGCGATGCACGGGTAGCCGGGGCCATCCATATAAGTCGGGATCGCACGCCGCATAGCAATCACCAATGGCCGAACATCATCAATGCCATGGGTTTTGGTCGGCATGATCATGCGTGTAAACGGATTGCGGTCAGATTGGCGGACACCGACTGACAATATTTGTCACGCTAATGTCCTGGTGATGTGTCAATCAGGACGCGCGTCATCGACGCCATCGGCGCCCGTGCGATCTTATCAAAGCGAACAGCGCGTCGGCGATTGCGCGGGCTCTGCGGGGTCACACGCACCCCGCAGTCGCCACCCCACTGCGCGGGACACCTCTCCGAGCGAGCGGTTTCGAGCAGTGTGAAGCCGGCAAGCTGGTTCGGTCACGGCATCCACCTTTCGCAAAAGCGTGCGGGCATTGTGCTTTCGGTAATCTGGGTTTCACCTCGTTGATGTCCCCCTTTGAGTTTGGCAGCGCCCTCGCCCACGTGGACAAGGAAAGCTGGTTCATTCCGACGCCCCTCATCGGCATGGGGCCAGACAAGGCGGCAATCGGTTTCAAGTATAATCCGTTCATTGGATATCAGCGATGACGTCGCGCACTCGCTTTCGCGCTTTTTGAACGACAAGATGCCAGATACTGATACGTAAGCGCCCGCGCCAGTCCGCGCTGGGCGAGCCGCGAGCCGCCCGTGTAACAGTGCAGAGAGGTTGGAAGGCGCCGCGTTCATAACTCGTTTCAAGGGACGTCCCAGCCCATGAGATCATCCTGCCTCACGCGTGTGGAGTATCAATGGTAAGCCTGTGAATGCCGCGACGCGGCGATATGTTTGCGTAGTTTTCGAGTTGGTCGTCTTCGGCGCTGGTGCCGTAATGAAAAATCGAGTCCTGTCTCACCGATTGGCCACGACATCCCCGACGTTGCGAAGCTCGTGACGAGCTCGTCGACTGTGATATTGGGAAAGTCCTTGCTGTGTTGGGTGCACACCGACTGACACCAAATATCATCGGTGCGCCGACGCAATTGCATGGACAAGCTTCGGAAATTGTCAACAACGGTCAGCAAATCGCCAGGAACCCGGCTGACACCGGCCGCGCGTGCACGCTGCAGAACGTCATCAGGTCCTTCGCGAATGCATCAAGCATGCAGGTTTACATGCGTATCAAAACCATTGCGGCTCGCCTTAGCCCCGTCCGAGGGAAGAATAAAGGCCCGCGAATGAGCTTCGCGTGGTCTGCGGTGCTTCATATTTAAGGGCTCCTGCTTCGCCGCACAGGCGGGATGTTTCAACGCAGGCATCCAGCGGAGTGGATTTTCACTTGCTCGCCTCAGCAGCCAGTTGAAGCACTTCTTCGCTAAAGCTTCCAGCGCAGTCGCGTCAACACTCGCAGTACTGAAAGCAGCTGTCAGCACGAATGCGTCGTTCGCTTGGGCAAATGGATCTGAGCAAAGCGCGCGCTTGCGTTCGAGGCGCTGCAGTCGCTTGGGTGTGGCCCAGCTTGAGCCCTAATCCAGGTCGCCCCCGCGCCAGACCCATGGCTTCTTTGGGGCCTCCCCATCTTCAGCACTAGGGATGTCTCCTCTCTGACAACGCTTTGAGCCGGAGGCGTCCTGAACGCGCGACCGTCTGGTAGGAAAGGATGGCCTCGAGCCGTGATTGATCAGAAACATGATGCTCTCGAAGCCGGAGGCTCTTCCAGCGTCTTGAGCAGGCGGTTTTGAAGCGTTCCGGTTCAGTTCGTCCAGTGGTCGATGATGCCGACGCGCCACCCGCCAAGCGCAGGCTTGAGCGTGAAGCAGTGGTTTCAGCGCCGCGCCGGCTGTTTCGACGGTGATGTTCTTGCTTTCGGTTTGCACCTTGTCATTGAGCTCGATCTGGACGACGCGCCGCGATCAGGACTGTCCGCCCGCCAGACATTTCTGCATCATCACCGGGTCGTCTCTGCGGCATCCAGCAGAGCACCAACCGGTCCAACGTGCCGCCCAGGATGAAGGCTGGCGAGGCGAAAGGCCGGCGTGACTTTCCATCTCTCTGGTCCCTTCAATTAATCCAGGCTGGTGCAGCTTGCACTCGCATGTGCCGATAGGAAAGCCTGTTCGCCTGCGCATGTCCCACGAGAGGTAGCGCCACACTCATGGAGCGCTCATCTGCTGCGTCATGATGGCTTGTATGTTTGCAACCACGGCTGCCATGGCGCGAGGTTCGGCAATCGGACACTGACGCGTCGAGCAGCCGACATCGTTTCTGGTTGCCGATCTGACACTATCGAGGAACGCAGTTCGCACATCCGTGGTGGAACTCGCGCCCCGGGATTTCAAAATGGAATCCAAGCGCGCCTCCACGGGCTTCTCCTTCTCGATTCTGTCGCCGGATAGTGGCGCATCGGAACCGAATGTCAGTGTTTCAGGCCAAAGAGTCACCAGATTGAACAGGGGCTTCGGAAAGTTTTCAGCAGATCAAGTGATAACGCCGCTTTACGCTTTGATACAAACTACTCGGCACGCGTTGAATCCAGAGGACCGATCACAGATCACTCCATTTCCGTCACTACACCGCTGGAATGATGACCCTGAAAAAAATCTGGGGGC
>Ga0163217_1112333_pt1 | contig 10224 bp, 12 predicted proteins | sample SynspAceP_FD_185933 | JGI IMG/M metagenome (GOLD analysis project Ga0163217, IMG submission 185933) | Saline lake microbial communities from Ace Lake in Antarctica - Synechococcus sp. Ace-P (PacBio error correction) | ecosystem: Environmental > Aquatic > Non-marine Saline and Alkaline > Saline ...
CATAGAAGGAGATTTGAACAAAAAACTTTTTTTTCAAAAAACCAAATTTGTTTTTTTCGGGCCTGGTGCCCCGTTTTTTTTTTTTAAATCTTCGGCCAACCTTAAGGCCCCCTTCCCCCCGGCCCCCCTGTTCCCCGAGAGCAAAGAAGACGGACGTTCGCAAACAAATAAGGGCAATCCTTTCCCGAATGGTCTTTCCCTCTGTCCGCCCCACCCTGATACTAAAAAGAGATGGAACCGCGTCCCCCCCCCTCCCGGCCCTGGAATCAAAAGCCCCCAACCCCCCTTGTGGCGTAAACCGTCAAAGGTGACCGGTTTTTGTTGGTAATGCGTATCAAGGCGGATTGAACCGCGTCAATGTTTCGTCAATGACGATTGGGGGAAAACATCAAAGCCATCAAGTTGCACACCCCAGGTGTTAGAGTGGGGGGTCTGTCGTTTACGCACAAACCGCAAAAATGCGGGTGTTTCACGCAAAGTGGGGTGATGCCGTAGGCCGCAATCAAGCCGTTCCCTGGCCGTCGTTACTCGAATTGGTCCAGCAGGCAAAGTTCGGTCGAGCCCAACCAACACCACCTCATCAGGTGGTCCAGTTGAGCCGACTTTCGCCGAGCCGCTCAATAGTGACCGGTTGTCCCAGGGCAATTCGCGCAACTAAGCCGTCACATGAAAGCGCGCTTCCCTTCTTCGCCGGTCAAACCTAGCCGTTTCCACGATTTTGAACGGGAAATGTCATTCATGTGGCGTCGCCATTTCTATCCCGCACAACGAGGAACAAGCTGGCTGACGTCCTTTGTAAATGGTCTTGTGGCACACGAGCTTTGATGCCTTCGACGCATCGCAAGGTAGGGGAAAACAACTCATTCGCAATGTTCCGTTTACGTCATTCGTGCGCGTAAAGGCCCCATCACAGCAGTCTGATCAGTTCACACGCGGCCCTCGCCTGCCACGGCCCTGAACACCCAGTAATTGCCGTCGCTTTCACGCCTCCGCGACGCTCTTGAATGAGCCCCCGGTAATCGAAGTAAACCAGCGCCCGTGGCACGTTTTATCGAGGGTCAGGGTTGCGGCCTGTCCGGTGTCATTATCCACCGCTGGCAGCATCTGCTCGGACAGGCCTAACGGGGTAGCAACTTGCGGATCAGTAAATAAATCCAACAAAATAACCCCCCCCCCGCAAAAAAGCCCCCAAAAAAAAATGGGCCCGGGGGGCCCCCCCCCCCCCTTTTTTTTTTGGGGAGGTCGAGGCTGGCGTCACCGCCGTCATATTGGAAGGCTGGGCCCGGCTACCACCGCCGGCGGCCACGTAGACAAAACTGGGGCTGGTCGGTGCAATCGCCCCGCGCTATAGTGCCCGACGCAGTGGTTTGCGAATGTTTTTGTCGAATGCTGGATCGCACCGCCCTCCGTGGCAACGCGATGGCCTCTCAGGGTTGGAGGTTTCGTATTGGGTGTGCACCACTGGAAGACCACAGTTTGCTCTGCCTGTATCGTGCCCGGGTTGGTCTGCATGGTAACAGCTTGATCGTCGGGCCTCACTTTCCGCTGGCTGGGTCTGCTTGAAAGCACTCCTCGAATGCCCTCAAACGAAAGGAAGGCCGCTCCACGGCTTCACCCACCGCCGGATCTTTCCTGTGAAGCACCCGGCTGCGGCCCAGAACCGTGACCTGGCTGCGGGCGTGCCAAGGCCTGCGCCAGTTCGATGGCCCATCTACCTGAGCAAACCGATTACGACGAGCGCTCGGAAATGGTGATCCAGTTCCCAGCGCACTGGTGGAGGTGAATAGGGAGTTTCGGACAAGCCCCGGAAACGGTGTTCGGCGTCTTTGCGTCCCCGCTGCCGATAAAGGCCCGTCCAAAGCTCAACCGTCCTGTTCGCCGCCGCGTTTGAGCGTAACCGTCAGCGTGCGCTCGTCCACGAACGCGCCTCGCCCTTGAGAGGTAATCGCGGCATTGTCATTGAAGAAATCCCTGGTACTTGGACTCGCCAGTTCCTCCACTCGTCCCTGTTTTGCTGAAGCAAGCACGCCGGACGATCTCACCACCGGCGCCTGGGCGCTCGCGCCGTCAAAACGGCTTTCCCTGCGAAGGTGGTGCGGATGTCGAAGCCGCCCGAATCATGATTTAGAAAGGGCACACAGCCAATGTTGACGCAGGTTCCCAATGGGGTGCCGCGTCGAATCAGTGTCACCCGGGCACCAGCGTCAGTCGCCTTCAGGGCGCAGCCCATGGCAGCACCGCCTGCTGCATAACAGCAATGTCAGGTTGTCGTCACTCATAAATGTTACTCCTTATTTTGATGGACTAATCGCAGCAGCGTCGGGTTTCTTCTTGCGCCAGACGGCGATAACAGTCAGGCCCAATAAATAAGAACCAGTTGCGGCCAAGCACGTTATTCGAGATACCGTCAGGGCAGCTCCAGCCTAACGTTCCTAGCAAACCACCAGTATCGCGGAATACAGCGCCGAACCAAAAGCACGGGCAAATGATGCTCACGCCGCAACAAGGTTTGGGGGTTCGCAATGGTACTCCCTGTTCTCTCCTGGGCTTTTCAACGCGGACGGTAAACCCCGCGTTAGTCCCCGTGGCTTGATCAGCGCTCAACGGAGTTTTCTCCCTCGTCGTAGGTAACCTCCATCACGTTTCCCATATCGGACATCCAAGCGCTCACGCCGTCGACCCCCTTTTAGGGCAGCTTTAACCGTATCGGGCCAGGGCCGAAACAGGTCATGCCTGAAACGGACAAGGGTCACCGTTTTGTTGCGCCAAGCCAGGGCATAGCACTGAACACGTAAACAGTACGGCAGCAACAGGACTTTTTTTCATGTGTATTGCCTCTCATCAACATAGGGATCAGTTTTCAGTAAAAAACACGGTAAAGACGAGGGAAAGCAACGCAGTCAAATGGAGCACGCGAACGCATCCAGAAAACGAACCTTGTAGCCGTGCGCACTTGCGGTACCGCGCAAACATCGCCCGCTGCAGGCCACGATCAGTCCGATATATCCGGCGCCAGCAAAGACCATCGCCACCATGCCTGCACCGATGAAACCAGGGCCGATAGGGTTTCCAGGGCGGCCAGGCTGCCGATCCAGGCACGGAAATGCCCAACGTGACATCAAGACCAGGGGGCCAAGACAAAGGCAGACGCAGAGCACGGCAATCCTCCTGCGATCAGCGAACCGCGACGGATTTGGACTCTGACATTACGAAGCTCCTTTCAAAAATGGGTGACTGAGGTAAGGTACTCCCGTAGTCAGCTACGGAACACCCCTAGTGTCCAAAACACAACACTCAATGACGCATTGAGCCCTGGCAAAGCCGCCGGTTATGGGAGTGGAACCCATCCGCTATTACCGTAGCGCCGGGAGTGCAGACCTGAAAAAGCCCTATGGAAAGCACCGCCATTACGACATCAGGCGTTTGGCACCGCCTGCACTTTATCGAACGGCCCCCCAGTGGCTGTGTTCAGTCTTGGATGAAATCGGAGGGCCTGCGACACGCAGGACGGTAACCCAATTGGCGATGAAGCCGGTATTGGCGTAGCAAAAACAGCTCATGTGCGGCGAAAATTTCAAAAGCTGCACGCATCGACGTCGCTGGACGCGTATGCAAAATGCTGCGCTCAGCGTGGAAATTGAATGCCATTAATCACACTCGCTCCAGGATGGCTTGAAACTCGCTTTTACCTAGTTTAAAGAACAAGACAGTCCCCGGACGAGCGGTACACAAAATTAAGGGCTGAAGGGAGTAACGCTAACCTCACCAACCAAAAAAGCAGCCTCCCGAAGGGCAGACACTAGCATGGCCCCCACTCGCCCTGCGATTGACAGCTACCTTTTCTATTATTTACATTTCAGTTACCACCTTAATATTCTTTAGCGTTTTTCTTCGCAAGGTTGAAATTCATGCGTTCGTCAGTTCTTCGACAAAACATCCAGCACCTACACCTTATTCCATTGCGTCTCGGCCGGGGTCGAAAGCGCTCATCATCGACCCGTAAATAAGAATTCGACGAGCCTATCTGGGTTAATTAATCATACTTGATCTAGCTTGTCCGGCGATTGATACCATCCTCATCTGAACCACGTCACTTTGCCTTGGATCTGCGTGACGCACCCAATGCGTCACCATCATGGGTGAATTTTAACTAACGCCGGGAATTGCGTATCAGAACATTAGCCGGAGGTGATCGAATTGATTATCGAACGGCATTCCGTTTGGAAGCCCTTTACATCCCGGTCACACGATGATCCTTTCAGTTTTTTACTGGAAATCAGGGCGACCAGAAGCGGTATTCACTGGCCTGTGTTATTGATTCGCGGTAGTGGCCGGACTGATTTTTCCAGGGCGGCGACCCACGCAAAGAGCTACGATTCTACGTTAACAAACTGTTTCCGCCTTACTCTGACGATACGTTGGTATATCCAGCGCATGACTAACAAAGGAATGCTGAGCTCCTCCCACTACGAGGAGAAGCATTACAACCCACGTCTGCGGGCAAATCGAAGCCGAAGCCCGGACTCAATATAATAATCTTAACTTGCCCCGAACCCAAACTGATGCAATAGTTCCGTGCCTGCAAATCTGGCTATGCGGGAAAGCAACCGGTGACGTTTTGTAAGGCCAATGGATTGTTACCAATGGCGCAGCCTCTGCATGAGTACTGAGTCTGGCCTCGATCGTGCCCTGGCGATAGCGATCCTTTCTGCATTCTCCAGCGCTTCTTTGGATAAACCCAGCCCGCTATGAGCTACATAAACTTATTCGAAGTTCTCTGAAATAAAGGAGATATTCGATGGAATCAAACAACTTGATGACGCTTTAGTGTAACGCGCAAACTGTATTGACAATTGAACAACTGGCAAAACGCGTTTCCGCACGATTATTGCAGCAGATGCTCGAAATGAAACTGGACGACCAGCCTGATACCCAAACCCTGAAAAACAAGCAGGTCCCTGGGCAATGACGTGTCGAAATTCAGTCCAACCGGGAAAGTACGCCCCTGAGATAATCGAGCTTTTGCCACCTTTGCAATCAAACATCCACGGACCCGTCTCGTATTGTCGCACCGGAAAGCGCGCCATCCACTTGTGGCCTATGCAAGGCGGCCTCAACTATCCGATAGCGGACCTGTCTCAGCCAACCAGCGCAGCCGGCTATGAATTCTGACCCACTGCGGGACGCATCTTGAGAATATCGAATCGGAATGGGTCAGTAAGTGAGCGAATGTCCCGTTTTAAAACTGGCCTTAAAAAGTCCAAAAATGCTTGGTGCCATCCGAAAGACTCACGAGCATGACTTTGTCGTTGATGACGTCCACATCTACTGGCCCAAATAAATAAGAAACGCGCCCACCCAACTGATAACGCGCCCACCACAAGTCTTTTCCAAGGCTCTTACAACTCGCCTGGTGTGATTCGCCCCAACGGGGTTCCGAACTCATACGCATCGAGCTCGCGTTCAGTTTTTCGGGTACCTGGCAAAGTGAATTGCGCTGGAGGGTCACGGGCTCGCGTACTCCTGTCGCTTCGCTCTCTCATGTGGTGAGAGCATTGATCGCTTTATCCATTGCGTCACGATTTTCGTTTCAACGGCGCTATTTCTAGCATCATCGACTGATCGTCACGGCGTGTGCATAAATTCTGGCGACCACCATGAACCACAGTCATGCCCACCAGGAAGACGATTCCACACCACCCATGAACCATCACGACCACAACCGCCGTGCGGCCTATTTCCACGTGTTGGGCCCGAATGCGCTCACCTCCTGTTGCCATCGTGCTCTGCTTGCGGGTAAATTACGCCGGTGAAATTGATGGACCCGGCAATGGTATCGCTCGGTGCCATTCCTCATTACCCGGTGGCCTTGGGATGTAATTGAAAGCCCACATCGGCGTGTTACTCGATCATCAGCAAACCGTAATTCAGCAGGGCCGTTAAACGATCCGTAGAAATGCGGCGATACCCGTGAGTGATCCTTCATGTTTTTGGTCGAATTGGGCTAATCTGTACTTGCTGCGATTGTCGCGTCGTTACCTCATGTACCTCTCAGCCCGCCCGTCATTACCCGCGATCCGTAATCCAAACGATGAACGCATACTTGTGCATGTGACTTGATAGTCCATACCTGTCCAATGCATTGCGACTCTCTCAGATGGTAGCCAACCACTGTCTATCTAAACAATTAATCGGAGCCCGATCAGCTACATTTGGCCAGCAGGGTGCTTGCGCGTTGTCGCGTAAACTGCTGCCCTTCCTCGATGTAGCCCCGCACCGTCCCCGTCATGCTTCCAGCCGCCCTGACGCTTGGACCTGCGCGCAAATTCGACTCTTCTCCCGCGCCGCGGCGTGATAAACCGCGCCGGAAGCTGTGACTGCTCAGGGTCGGCACGAAGTCCAGGTCGCAGGTTTCCCCCGACGCCTTCAGGGATAGGCGGTTTCACTGACCCGCCGAAAAGGGCTTTGGGTTTGCAACCGACCCAGCGATTGAACGGCTCGAAACGGTCCTTCGTGAATGCCCCCGCTGCGCTTTAGCCCAAGTTTTCGAGGCACTGGACCGGGCAGACCGCCCGTTGCCCCAGCAGGCCCGCTTTAGCCCTCACGTAGATCCGTTTTTCGAGCGCGGCAGAGTCACCAAACAAGCCCTCCGCTCCACGACAAATCCTTCCCACTTCAATAGTCACCGAACCACTGCGGCGAAACGCCCCAAAAAAACCGACCTGCAGCAGGCCCCAGTCCGCGATGCCTTTCTTTGAGCGAGTCAGGCTTGGCTTTGCTGGACGTGTTTGCAGAAAGACGGCAAATGTGGGTTTCGAGGGCGTCATTGCGCCCCGGCTGCCGTTCGGCCGACCATGACGCGACGAAATCCTTCCCAACGTTTTTGCGCAACGCCAGGGTCCCGAGCGGATCACCATCCCTGATTCCTGTGTGCCAGCGCCCCAGGGCCGTCAGGTAGACATCCGCGTGCGAAGGATAAGCGCGACTGCTGGGTCGGCAGGTAGGCCGCCAAGGTCCCGGCTGGTGTCCGTAGACTCCGCCCCAACGCTCAAAGCTTCGAATGGCCGCACGGTAGGTTTCGGCACGTGTTGTCCTGTGGCATGTGAATGTACCGATTAGCCGAATCGCTAACAGGGTCTTTTTTCCGTATTACGTAATGTGGACTCTGGTGTTGGGTTGTGGATCATGATCAACTCCATTTTCGAGGCGTGCTCTCAAGACCGGTGGTGTTACCGGTGTTACAGGGCAGAATATAGCCAACACACTCTAGACAGCACGTTTAATTCACGCTTTACGTGCCGTTATGGGTTTCTTAAATTAATTGTTAATTAATCCTCATAAGATAACGATATTACATATCACGTTAATATGAAAAATAAATGAGGCATGTCAAAATGCCCGCCGCCGGAATTACCTACAGGATGTCGCCAACGCTGCGCAACGCGTCCGCCAACGCGGTGACAGAGCCCACTGTCGACCGGTCGATCGGAGCTTCGGTACCGGCAGTTCGCAGCACTCTCGGGCCAAATGCTGAAACGTTGCGAAAACAGCAGCGAAGCCGCAGCGGATCTGAACGGACCCGGCTGAACTTGGTGGCCGCCGTGAAAGCCCTGCAATGAGCGAGCCAATCAATACGCGGCCGATGAAACGTAAATTACGCAGGATCGCGATAGCGCCACAGACGCTGGAACAGCAATGGCCGCACCGACTGAAGAGGTGCGGCAGCGGTTCGATCACTGTAAAGCAACGCTGCGGCTGGAGAAGCCATGAAAGTCGCTTTCGCAACGAAAGCGATGCCCAGGCCCACGCCTCTGCAACAGAACCAGCACCGGCGGCCTCACTCACGTCCAAACAGAGGCAAGTCAGGGAGACAACTTCATCAGTGGAACACTGCAACCGTTCGCCATTGAAAGAATGCAGAAAAGCCGAGACTAGCCCCGCATGCCCATTTTCGAGACTACTACCACGAACCGACACGAGATTGCCAGAGGACCCCTGTACATTGAAGGTCGTGACCAGTTCAAGAGCCCAGTCAGGCTGGAGTCAGGTGGACATCCTACGCAGCAGCTCCGCTCCATCGAGACAGAACCGCGAACACGCTGAGACAACATCGCGACCAAATAAACCAGCGCTATGAGGCCATCAGGACACGCTGAAAAACTTGAAAGAAAATTTGCACGCGGAAGCCAGGCCGTCAATAACACAATGGCTAACGCGGATACAGAAACGCTGAAGCGACAGTCCGACCGCCTCCAGCTGGAGCGAGATGCGACCGCGAACACCGGAGTAAGCTTGTTGCGGCCCTAACGGATTCTGAAAAACATCTCGCGGCCTGCCAGCCCCGGATCACCCGACCTCAAGGAGCGGTTGCTCGCGGCCTTGACCCCGATCCAAACCAGTTCCTCAACGATCAGGAAAATCGGCGAAATTACTGCAGGAAAAAGCTGTCCTCCGGTCAGTGAAACAACTACAAACAAGCCTGGCTAAAATAGCCCGCTAATTGGTCCTCGGCCGATCTCCCTGAGAGTTGCGAGTAATGCCCAATCGCGCAAGGAGAAGTTAGATGTCTACCGTGATCTTTTGGCAGGCTGCGAGTGCGGCAAAACCGCATTCAGCATGATGCGCTGACGGTGTTATTTTGGTGGCGCGAGACTCGAAATACCCCATAGTCGTCGGCTGCCTTGCGCTCGCAATCGCAGCGTACGCCATGAGTCCAATTGATCTCATTCGGACTTCATACCGATCCTGGGCCTATCTTGAACACATTATCTTGGTCCCGCTGGCATCGTCCCTTGTCATCAGCTGACGCCATCGAATGTGATAGAAGCGAGTCGGCTCGAAAAGCAGTAAGAGTGGCAACCAGCCGATCACCACGTTGCGGCAGCAGTCGTTATTGGCACAATGCTTTTATGTCCGCGCTTTGGCTACTGGGTGTGGGAAATACGCAGTAACTGCCATCGTCTGCACGCGATGAAATAGTTAATTTAGGGCTTTGAAACAGATGGTTAATGCGCTTTTTGGAGATTTCGTCAAAATTGGTCGTTGCGCGACCCTCAACCTGTTGCCAATGCGCAGGGCGACCGTTTTTACAGATTGACCACCCGGCGTGACGGCACAGATCTCGTTGGAGGGTGCCCATATCACCCAATCCAGCCCAGCAGGGCAAGCCCCCTCTTTGCTGTGGTGAGCCCCGAGGAGCCTGGATGCCAGGCAAGTCAATGCGTGGCGGCATACCCGTATGCTGGCCGTGGTTCGGCGATAGCTCGCGCGGGCCTGCACAACGGTATCGCTCGTACCAGTATGTGACGCTGGAGTCCGGCGCCACACTGGCAGATGCAAGACGTGTTAGCATGCGCCTGGATGCCGCCACTATCGCGGAAAACTAACCGGGAGCAAGTGGCAGCCCCGAAATCGAGTTTGTGCTGGGTGAAAAATCCTGCTGGTGGACCCTGACCAGCCCGTAACCTGGGCCAAGCGTGCTGACATATGAGCCAGGCTCTGCAACAGTTATTGCCGGTCACTGATATCGATGCCGTCAGCATCCATAGCCTTGGACAATTGTTCCTAATGTGAACCAGCTCAGGGTTGCAGCAGACGCAGATTGGCCCCCTTGGCATCGACCAAGGAAACCGACCGTATCTTACTTCGATCACAGTGGTGACGTCACAGTAAAAAGCGCCGGGGCAGGGCGATCTGATCGTCAGCCGGAGGCAAGCCAATCTCTGGTGCTGTGGAACCCTGGATGAAAAGTCACTCAGACCAACCCATCTGCCCCGAACGGCTACCAAGGAATGTCTCCTGTTTGAAAGCTGCCAAATGCCGGGCGGCTCGCGCTGAGATCCACCCGGCGAGAGTCACAGCCTAACAAACCCGGATTCAGGCGAGCTGGCCTGCTTGTTTGAGGCAAACCAGCAACAGTGCAACCAGTGTGGAGCGATCATGCGCCGGCAAACGGCGCAAGGGTAGGGATGCTGCCCGGGAAGGAGGCTCATTATTCCCTGCATCAAGCTGCCAGTTGTTCGCACCAACCGGGAAGGACCGCCCCCCGCCAGCCCAGCCAGACAGCCTGCGATGGCCGCTATTGTTGGTCACGCGCGACCACACCCCATAAGACCGGGACCAACTGCGGTGGCGCAGAAGCGGTCAGCAATCAGAAAAGGCCAGTACCGAATAGCCCTGCAGAGCGATCAACACCACCGGCACCCATCAAAAGGCAGATTATCC
>Ga0163217_1118223_pt1 | contig 10224 bp, 8 predicted proteins | sample SynspAceP_FD_185933 | JGI IMG/M metagenome (GOLD analysis project Ga0163217, IMG submission 185933) | Saline lake microbial communities from Ace Lake in Antarctica - Synechococcus sp. Ace-P (PacBio error correction) | ecosystem: Environmental > Aquatic > Non-marine Saline and Alkaline > Saline ...
CTCCCCGCTGCAAGGGAGGGTTGGGAGGGGGTAACTATAGAGTTCAACAAAACTATTGAAATAATCAAGGAGAAAGGAATTGAAAAAATCGTTCGTTGCCGCTTCCATCGCCGCCACATTAGTACTGTCCACCTCAAATCCATGCTAGCCCATTCAGCTCAAACCAGCTCCAACGGTGCAAGAAAAATGGAAAAGCACCCCTAACAAGAAGGCCAAAGACAGACCGTTTACTTTAATGCTTGGGCGGCGCAGACAACATTAACGACTACATTCAACGGGGGGGCGGCAGATCGTATTAAAGACGACTACGATGTCACCTTAAAACAAGTGAAGCTGACCGACACATCGCGATGCTGTAAATCGCGTACTCGCTGAAAAAGCCGCAGGTAAAAACACCAAAGGGTCTTCGACCTTATTAGGCTTAACGGCGAGAATTTCCGTTGCCATGAAAGACAATCCACTAACTGTTTGGCCTTTTAGCGCAAAACTTTTAACCCAGCTACACAAAATACGTCGATGAAAACGCGCGCCAAAGCCTCACTCAAAAGATTTCGTAACGCCAGTCGATGGCATGGAATCCCCTTGGGGGCATGGCACAAGTCATCTTTATGCATGACAACTGCAACCTTAAGTAATCCCCGAAATCCATTCCTGATTGCTGCATTTATGCAAAAGCACATTCCGGGCGCGAATTACGTACCCTGAGCCCCACAGTTTCTTGGCTGCGACTTTTTTAAAGCAAGCTTTATAGCGAACTTTCCCGCATCGAAAACCCTTTTCTCAGCCAGAGACAGCGTTGATTTTGACAAAATCACGCGCGCCAATAATGGGCATATCCTTTGATGAGCCTACACGCCGTCGCATGGGCGCAGCGGCGAAGCTTTCCATCCTAGTTCAGAAGAAATGATGCGTTTTACCTGGACGATCAAGAAATAGACGTTTGCCCTGAGCTTGATATTTTCGGCGGCTTCCGTCAGATCGACAAAGGCAACTTGCCCGACACTGTAACGTCTTATGTATTTACCGGCGGACTATTTGGTAACACGCACTTTTTAGCAATTTTCCCTACAAACGCGGAGTGGAAAGCTGGGCGCACAAGTTTGTCGCTAACTTTTTTACTGTCACCTGAAGCCCAAAATCAAAAAACAAACGCCGAACCGTTTGGGGGATTTAGCGTTTTTTGTCCTACACAAAGGCTCCTTCGAAGGACGAGCAAGGCCTAATTCGATGCATTGGCCCACGTGCATCGCAATCACTGAACATTGAAGAGCTTGGAAAACGCTACCAGAACCTTCATGCCAAAAGCCCCTGGGTTGGCGCATTAAGAAAAAGAATGGGCGTCAGCGTTACGCTCAAGTAAAATCATCATTCAACAAAAACCACAATACGCAAATAAGAAGCAAGATGCCGCTAAAACACATTCCAATGATCACAGGTTTTATCACTGTTTACTGGCCCTTCCATTGTCATTGGTTTGGTCGGTAGCCTTGCCTTCCTGCTTTTCATTATTTCCCCCACTGGGCGAATATGACTTTTTCTTATCCGCCTTGGCGTAACGTGTTTCGCAAGGGGAATTTTAGCGGCCAGGCCTAAAAACTGACCCTTAATCAACGGGCATTTGGTGCGCCGTAAATTGGCACTTTGGCTAGCCGCTGTCTTTTAATTAAGCTTGGGGCTAATAAACGACCTTTTTTCAAAAAGATAGAAGCTCTGCTTACCCATTTTAGCCATTCCTCACGCCGCCAAGCGGACGTTTATTGTTTTTATTGAGCCCATCGGTTGGAGTTGTTACGACTCCTTAAGCCCTTTGTTAACCGGCTTTTTGAACGCCCACCGAATTGGGATAACCGTACAAGACTTATGGCATTTTCATTGATCAATTCGCGTTAAATCATACAAGAAATGCCTACTTGTTGTTTGTCTGCTCGCCGCGATGAAAAGCATTCAGCACGAGAAATGCATGCAGCATGCCAAGCCCCTAGGCTACAGCCGCTTTCAACTTTGTTGGCGTAAAGTACTTATTCCTCAGCTTTTAATCCAATTATTCGTTTGGCCTATTTTTATTTGTGGGTGGCGTTTAGTTAAACCGTCCCGTGGATTTGGGCATTAGTCATTGGGCCAAAATACGCCGTCCACCTAGCGGTGACCTTTATTCCGCTGGTTCAATGATCCCGATTTGGCCATGCGTTTACACGGCCAGCGCGGGCGGCAATATTCTTGAGATGATCAGCGATTGTTTTAGTGCTTGGGGCTGGGAACTGGCCTCATAAGGTTGTTTAGCGCGCATGACGCGCTGTGAACGCAGCAATGGCAAACGTACGGCTGTGTCAGACTTTTGCTGGGCAACTGCGTTTATTCCTAGGAGCGTTCACTTTACTGAGCGCATTTAATATCGCCTCATTCTGCATGCCTTTTTGGTCTTTGGCCAAACGCTTTGGCAAGTTCCCCGCGCGCTGCCAAATCTTCAAGTGGACTTGGACAACATAGAACGCGCCACACCCTTGCTGATGGAACTCAGCGCCAACACCCTGAAAAAAAAAATCATTGCGTTTGTTTCAACTTTGATCGCCTGTGCCATAAGCTTGCTTATGTTGGAAATAAAGCGCCATAAGCATGACGAATTCTTGCTAGCCTTCACAGCAAACACGCCTTTGACTGGCTCATTTATGTGCCAATTCTGCTGGCCGCAAATTGGCTTTTTATTTGGTCTGCATGTAAATTGCTGATATACCTCAACCTAAAATGGCGATCTTTGCGCCCATTATCGCCTTGCACCTCATGTACGTATTGCGCCTATGTTTAACCTCACGTTGAAAGGCCCTTATTTGGCCTATAACGAAGACTATTTATTACAAGCCAATCGTTTTAAACAATCGTCCCTTGGCGTCATTACGTCAATGTCAAAAATCGCCATGCTCAAACCGGCGTTATTTAACTGCGTTTGCATGGGGATTTTTCCCGTCAGTATTGCCCGCAATACTTGGCCAACGTTAATTGCAGGCGAAGGCCCGTTAGCATACATTAACCACCGAAGCGGTGGCGCAAGCGGCGTCTGGTGGACCGAAAACAAGTGGGTAGCATGGCGCTGTTACAAGCGTTCTTTCCCGATTATGGTGTTTTTGCTAAGCGCAGATCATCCCAATGCCCCGCTGGAACGGCATGGCGACTCCCATCCAAAAAACGGCTTTAAAAAGGCATTAACAAAAAAGGATAAAACGTGCTCCGCGTGAATGCATTTTCTTTGTCATCAAATGGCAAACCAACTGATTCAAAATTTTAAGCTTCGCATCGCTTTGACGTCACGTCTTGTCTATCTGGGACCAAAGCGGCATGAAAATCCAGTTTGTTGAATTTTTTAAGCGGCACGCTAAGCGCCATCGTTTACCGCGTCTGGCGAAGCCGTTTTTTCTTAATGGCCCGACGCACTCCATACAAAAACCACAGAAACACGAAAAGTCGGCCCTGCCCTTACAACAATGCCTTTTGTTGTTTCCGCACATGAGCATCATCGAAAATTTGTTTGTTTGCGTACCAGACAAAACGCGCAAGAACCAGACCGCCTTGTAGCTCGCCCCACGATGCACTAAAACGACTCGGCATGAACCGACAAAGCCAACGCGTTAACGCGAAAGAGCTCTCCGCGGCCAACAAGCCCGCGTCGCCTTAACTTCGCACATTACTCTTGCAGCCCTGACTAACTTACTGCTCGACGAAACCGTTCAGCAAACTCGACCGCAGCACTACGCGCGACGTACGTCGCCTTCCGTGATTGCCGAAAATACGCCAAGGCGAATATACCCGCGTTGCTTGTTACCCATGATCTGAAGACGCTAAGGCAATGGAAGGGGAAATGTTTTGGAGTTGGTTTAAAGTTTTAAAACACGAGGCTTTTTCGTTTGCCCTTCGTTATCGCCTTTTCGTGATAGAGTCAAGTGCAATAGCTGACAAGTCTTCTTATCATCAAATTTTTTATAAAACGTTAAGGGTGACTCTAGGTGATTGAAGAGCTTACTTTGATCTTGAAGGCGAAAAAAAAGCAAACTAATGTTTGTCTTACACTTGAACATAACACATTAGAAGGATCGTCCCTCCTTGTACAGTTATTTTTTATCCATTAAATGCCAAGCAAATGGCGCCTCAACTTTGTACTTGAGGAGTTTTGAATGCTGACTTTGGAACTCATCATGGTGATCGAAAAAAAATAAGGAACAAAAATCTGCTGGTTATCTGCTTTAAAAACGCCAACTGGCGAATCCTACTTTAATCGATGATGGGTTTGCCTATTTTCGAAGCCCCGCTATCTGCATACATTTAGCTGAAAGGCACCCTTCATCTAATTTGAACCGGCCTATAGGCGGACAAAAAAAGAGCATTTTTTTTCCAATGGATGATGTATTTAACCGCAACACCCTTTCCAAGCGGAATTAATGGTCTATTTTATCCTCAAAGACATACCCACAGAGGCGAAGAATGTACCGAATATTATCGAACGCTCAAGAAAGTAGGATCACCGACATATTTAAGCTGCTTGATTCATGAGCTGGAAAATAAAGAGTTCCTTGTGGGGGAAAACGATCAAGTGTCTGTGATTTTCCTATTCATGCTGGGCCTGTTTGGGCTGCGAATTAAAAAAACGCCGGGGCCTTTATCTTTACACATCTGTCTCAAGTATTTAGTAAAACTGGCTCAACGTAAAGCCACGTTTAAAAGTATGTCAAACAAGAAGGGCTAAGGCCTTTTAGACTTATCAATAATTCCGCATATGAAAAATTTGACAAATTAAACGATATAAATCAAATTTTTTTTAAAGTGAAAACAAAAGGAATGCTTAATCATGTCAGGTTTGAAAGGGCGAAAAAGCCATCGCAGAAAATTTCTCAAGGTTATGCTTGAGGCAGCAATACAGGCAATTATGAGCTATTCATTAAGCACTATGACGAAAAGATCTAGTCGCAGCTTTCATGGGAGCGCTTTTCAAAATACATCACATCATTCTCTAGCTATTGCTATATATATCTTTTTCTCTCTATATACAGAGAAAGAGAGAGATTTGCATGTGTTTGATGTCATTTTGAAAAGCACGCTCCATTGAAAAGTCGACTAGATCTCTTTTTCTTCAAATAGTGCTCTAATGGAATAGCTCATAATGTGCCTGTATTGTCCTGCCCAAGCATTACCTTGAGAAAGTTTTCCTGCGATGGCTTTTCGCCCTTCAAACCATGCCTATGATTAGCATCCTTGTTTTCACTTTAAAAATTAATTTTGAATTATATTCGTTATTTGTCCAAATTTCATATTGCGATCTCATTTAGAATAGTGCTAAAAAAAAGCGCCTTTTCTTTTAGGCCCTGTCTGTTTGACGATACTTTATAAACGATGGCTTTACGTTGAGACCCAGTTAACGCTAAATACTGAGACAGATGTGTAACACAGGAGAGAGGAGCGGTGCGTTTTTCACATTTTCGTCAGCGCCAAACAAGCCAGCATGAAATAGGCAGAAAGTAATGCACAAGACATCGGATGTCTAACTGAGGTATGATCACGATGTATGGTCTCTCTAGCTCTTCGGATCCCCCACAAGGAACTCTTTATTTCCAGCTCATGGATCATATCGCCAGCCTTAAATATGGTCGGTGATCCTACTTATCTTGAGCGTTCTGATAAATTGCGGTAAGATTCTTCGCCCGTCTGTGGTAGTGTCTTTTGAAGGATAAAAAATAGACCAATTAATTCCGCTTTGAAGGGTGTTGGTTAAATACATCAATCCATTGGAAAAAAAATGCTCTTTTTTGTCGCCTATAGGCGGTATCAAATTAGATGAAGGGTGGCGGTTCAGCTAAATGTATGCCGAGGAAACGTACGAGACAATAGGACTGTGGCTCTCAGAGAGATATAGCAAAACCATTCATCGATTAAAGTAGGGATTCGGCCAGTTGGGTGTTTAAAGCCAGAATAAACCAGCAGATTTTTTGTTCCTTATTTTTTCGATCCACCATCGATGAGTTTCAAAGTCAGTTCAACCTCTCAGTACAAAGTGAGGCGCCATGCTGGCATTTTAATGGATAAAAATATAACTGGTACAAGAGGACGATCCTTTCTAAGGTTGTTTTTTAATGTTCAAGTGTAGAACAAAACATAGTCTTGCTTTTTTTTTCGCCTTCAGATCAAAGTTAGCTCTTCAATACCTAGAGTCACCCTAAGTTTTATTAAAAAATGAAAATGATAGAAGACTTGTCAGCTTGGGCACTGACTCTATCACGAAAGGCGATAAACGAAGGGCCAAAACGAAAAGCCCTTCGTGTTTAAACTTTAACCAACTCCAAACATTCCCCTTCATTAGGCTTAGCGTCCTTTCAGAGTCATGGGTTAACAAGGTGAACGTCGGGTATATTATTCGCTTGGCGTATTTCGGCAAGCACGAAGGCGCGTACGTCCGCGGCGTGAGTGCTGGTCGAGTTTAGCCTGAAGCGGTTCGTCGAGCAGTAAGTAGTTCAGGCTGAGAGAGTAATGTGCGAAGTAAGGCGACGCGGGCTTGTTTGGCCGCCGGAGAGCTCTTTTCGGTAACAGCCGTTGGCTTTGTCGGTCCAATGCCGAGTCGTTTTGTGCATCGTGGCGGTACAAGGCGGTCTGGTTTGCCGCGTTTTGTCTGGTAACGCAAACAACAAATTTTTCGATGATGCTCCATGTGCCGGAAACACAAAGCATTTGTTTGTAGATGGCCGAACTTTTCGTGTTTCTGTGGGTTCTTGTATGGAGTGGCGTCGCCATTAAGAAACGCCTTTCGCCAGACGCGGTAAACGATGCGCTAGCGTGCCGCTTAAAAAAAATTCAAAGCAAAACTGGATTTTCCAATGCCGCTTGGTCGCCAATGAATAGGACAAGACGTGACCTGTCAGCGAATGTCCGAAGCTTAAAATTTTGGAAATCAAGTGGTTTGCCATTTGAATGACAAAAGAAAATGCATTCCACAAGCGGAGCACGTTATATCCTTTTTTTTGTTAATGCCTTTTTAAAGCCGTTTTTTGATGGTGGGAGTCGCATGGCGTCCAGCGGCCTTGGGATGATCTTGCGCTAGCCAAAAACACCATAAACGGGAAGAAACGCTTGTAACAAGCGCCATGCCACCACGTGTTTTCGGTCACCAGACGGCCGCTTGGCCACCGCTTCGGTGGTTAATGTACTGTAACAGGCCTTCGCCTGCACATTAACGTTGGCAAGTAGTTGGCAATAACTGAACGGAAAATCCCATGGCAAACGCAGTAATAAACGCCCGGTTTTTGAGCATGGCCCAGATTTTTGACATTGACGTAAATGACGCCAAGGACGATTGTTTAAAACGGATTGGCTTTTGTAATAAATAGTCTTCGTTATAGCCAAATAAAGGGCCTTTCAACGTGAGGTAAACATAGGGCAATACGTACAATGAGGTGCAACGCGATAATGGCGCCAAAGATCGCCATTTAGGTTGAGGTATTATCAGGCAATACATGCAGACCAAATAAAAGCCAAATTTGGCGGCAGCAAGATTGGCACATAAATTGACCAGTCAAAGGGCGTTGGTTGCTGTGAAAGGGCTAGCAGAATCGTCATGCTATGGCGGCTTTTTATTTCCAACATAAGCAAAGCTTATGGCACAGGCGATCAAAGTTAAAACAACGCAATGATTAGGGTGTTGGCGCTGAGTTCCATCAGCAAGGGTGTGGCGCGTTCTATGTTGTCCCAAGTCCACTGAGAATGGCAGCGCGTCGGGGAAAACGCCAGCGTTTTGGCCAAAAGACCAAAAAGGCAGCAGAATGAAGGGGCGATAAATGCGCTCAGTAAAGTGAACGCTGCCTAGAATAAACGCCAGTGCCCAGCAAGATGTCTGACACGCCGTGACGTTTGCCATTGCTGCGTTTCACAGCGCGTCATGGCGCTAAACACCTTATGAGCCAGTTCCCAGCCCCCAAGCACTAAAACAATCGTGATCATCAAGAAATAATTGCGCCCCGCGTGGCCGTGGAACGCAATGGCAATCGGTATTGAACCACAGCGGAAATAAAGTCACCGCTAGGAGTGGACGGCGTATTTGGGCCCAATGATAATGCCAAATCCACGACGGTTTAAACTAAACGCCAACCACACTAAAAAATAGGCAAACGAATAATTGGATAAAGCTTGAGGAATAAGTACTTTACGCCACAAAAAGTGAAAGCGGCTTGTAGCCTAGGGCCTTGCAATGCTTGCATGCTTTCCCTCGTGCTTCGAATGCTTTTCAATCGCGGCGAGCATGACAACAACAGTAGGGCATTTCCTTTGATGATTAAGCGAAGATCAATGAATGCCATAAGGGTCTGTACGTTTATCCAATTCGGGTGGGCGTCAAAGCCGGTTACCAAAGGGCTAAGGAGTCCGTACAGATCCAACCCGATGGCTCAATAAAAACAATAAACCGATTCGCTATGGCGGCGTGAGGAATGGCTAAAATGGGTGAAAGCAGAGCTTCTATCTTTTTGAAAAAAAGGTCCGTTGAATAGCCCCCAAGCTAATAAAGACAGCGCTAGCCAAAGTGTCCAATACGGGGCGCACCAATGCCCGTGAATTAAAGGTCAGTTTTTTTAGCCTGCGTAAAATTCCCCTTGGGAAAAACACGTTACGCAAGGGGAATAAAGAAAGGTCATATCGCCCAGTGGGGGGAATAATGAAAAAGCAGGAGCAAGGTAACCAAGACCAAACCAATGAAATGGGAAGGGCCAAGTAAAACAGTGATAAAACCTGTGATCATTGAATGTGTTTTAGCGTGCATCTTGCTTCTTATTGCGTAAGTTGTGGTTTTTGGTTCGAATTGAATGATTTACTGAGGCGTAACGCTGACGCCATTCTTTTTCTAATAGCGACAAAACGCCAGCTGGCATGAAGGGTTCTGGTAAGCGTTTTTCCCAAGCTCTTCAATGTTCAGTGTTTTTTGCGATGCCAAACGTGGCAATGCAATCGAATTTAGCTTGCTCGTCCCTTCGAGAGCTTTGGTGTAGGAACAAACGCCCTTTAATCCCCCCAAACGGTCGGCGTTTGTTTTTGATTTGGGCTTCAGGTGACCAGTAAAAGTTAGCGCAACTTGTGCGCACAACGCTTTCACTCCGCTGTTGTAAGGGAATGCGCTCAAAAAGATTGCGTGTTGTACCAATAGTCCCTGGCCGTAAATACATAAGAGCGTAACGTGGTCGGGCAAGTTGCCTTTGGTCCGATGGAGAGAGCCGCCGAAAATATCAAGGCTCAGGGCAACGTCCTATTTCCTTGATCGACCGCCAGTAAACGCATCAATTCTTCCTGAAACGATGGAAAAGCTTTCGCCGCTGCCGCCATTGCGACGGCGTGTAGCTCATCAAGATAATGCCCATATTGGCGACGGTTGATTTTTGTCAAAAAATCAACGCTGTCTACTGGCTGGAAAGGGCCTTTTTCGATGCGGTGAAGTTCGTATAAGCTTGGCTTTAAAAAGTCGAGCCAAGGAAACTGTGGTGGCTCGGGTCGTACATTCCGGCCTCGGATGTGGCTTTGCATAAATGAGCAATTCAGGATGGATTTCCGGCGGATTACTTAAGGTTGCAGGTGTCCATGCTAAAGAAATGACTTGGTGCCATGCCCCAAGGGGATCCATGCCATCGACTGGCGTACCGAATCTTGAGTGAGGCTTTGGCGCGCGTTTTTCATCGACGTATTTTTTGTGTAGCTGGGTAAAAGTTTGGCCTAAAAGGGCCAAAACAGTAAAAGTTTTGATCTGTCTTCATGGCACGGAAGTTCCTTTCGCCGTTAAGCGCAAATAAGTCGTAAGCGGTCCTTGGTGTTTTTACTGCGGCTTGTTTTCAGCGAGTTACGCGATTTACAGCAAATCGAATGTGTGGTCCAGCTTCAACTTGTTTTTAGGTGACAATGCGTAAGTCGTCTTTAATACGATTCTGCCGCCCAATTGAATGTAGTCGTTAATGTTTTGTCTGCGCGCCCCCCCCCAGCATTAAAGTAAACGGCTGTCCTTTGGGCTTCTTGTAGGGTGCTTTCCATTTTCTTGACAGTTGAGCTGGTTGAGCTAATGGGCTAGCATGGATTGAAGGTGGACAGTACTATGTGGCGGCATGGACAGCGGCAACGAACGATTTTTTCATATCCTTTTCTCCTGATAATTTTTGCAAATAGTTTGTTGAAACTCTATAGTAACCCCCTCACCACCTCCCCCCTTGGCAGGGGGAG
>Ga0163217_1046429_pt1 | contig 10223 bp, 4 predicted proteins | sample SynspAceP_FD_185933 | JGI IMG/M metagenome (GOLD analysis project Ga0163217, IMG submission 185933) | Saline lake microbial communities from Ace Lake in Antarctica - Synechococcus sp. Ace-P (PacBio error correction) | ecosystem: Environmental > Aquatic > Non-marine Saline and Alkaline > Saline ...
GCCCAAGGGGAGGAAAAGGATTTGCCTCCAATTAAAACAGTTTAAGTTGAACTGGGGAAAAAGAGTTTAATTCCTCAGGACATTCCAATGGAGGAAACCATGGTTGCGTTGGTTATTGGTTGCGCAATCCTGAAGCGATTCAAGCGATATCAGCTTTTGCCCATTGTAAAACCCAAGTCAAGTTCCGTGGGGGCTAAAGGCATTTTGAAGAATATTCTTAGGTGACGATAAAAGAAAGATTTGCCTTGAATGGGAAATGCGGTTAAGAATTAATGGAAAAAACTACAATGGCAAAGAAAGTTCCATTCTAATTGATCAGGAAATGCCGCACCCATTCTTATGAAAAAACAAAACTGGCCAAAAACCATCTAAAATAGGTGCAGTCGCCAAATGAGAAAAGAATTAACCCGTTTTTGGACCGCTTCGAATGCAAAAAGGCGCAATGACATAGTTTACTATACGCATAGCATCCCTTTAATCGGAGTAAATTTGGAAATTCCATTTATCTCCATTTGCTAATACTCATAGTGTGGAGCTATATCTGAAAAACAGTCAATAATAACCGGTTTCGTTTGTGTTGCCTGACTTTTTTTTATTGCAAATTATTTTGAAAAACAAGAATAAAAGTGAAATCTGTAACATCATACCTGGAAAACTGTATAGATTTTCTCAAAGATCTACCTGTCTATTGTGATGCCTACTTTTTATTATTTGGTGAAGTAATTTTCAGTAAGCTTATTAGAATAGATAATCGGGAATTTTTTGAAAACGTATCCATTTTTAGTGAATACAGATCCCCACGGTCTATTCAATTTGGGAAGTCATCATAGTTGCTCCAACCCGCCATATGTCGAATAGAAGTTTTTTGTTCGTATGCTGCTTGAATTTTTTTTGAAAATAACGATTTATCATACCTAAAGAACCAGAAAAAGTGGTAATATAGTAACTTGTAAGAACTGTATAGGTTGACTAACTGAGCAATTATTATACGGCTCTAGAACTAGAAACGAGTAGCAACTAAAAAGGCAGGTTATAAAGAATAAAGTAAAGGGAGATTGATAAAGTAAGGGACTAACATTGATCCTTGCAGGAATCCGTCTCAAGCGCCAAGCGTATGCTGAATCTTTGGGAACTTTTCAAAAAAGATGGATACATTATTTAAATCCGTCCAAGATATCATTACTTGGGGTTTTGGACACTTGATGAATTGGCTTCCCTCCAGAAAAGACTTACAAAGAGGAATGGAAAAAATGGAGTATGAAAGAAATGGCCCGATTTTCCAGAGGCTTTAAATTCAACGTAGGACAAGGAAAAGCAAACAATAATGTGGTGAAAAAATTTACTCACAGAAGCTGGAAACCGAATTTGTGATCGCCACTGATAGCGATCGAGAAGGAGAACATATTGCTCGTTCGTTATTACCAAGCACAAGTTGGCAACAAGATATAAACGACCTATGATCATTTCACTTGAACAGATGCAAATACAAAAAGGATTTTCCCAACTTAAGAGATGGAAAATGAGTTCTACTCCTACTTATATGAAAGCCCAAACAAGACAAATAAGTGACTGGTTAGTGGGCTATCAATTCTATCCCGCATGTAACACTTTCCTTTGGCGAGAAAAAGGCATTAATTGAGGGGTGTTTAGTGTAGGACGTGTCCAAACACCAACCCTTTATCTCATTCGATACGCGGGCAAAAGAAATGGACATTTGTATTCCAGAACCATTTTTGAAATGCCAGGCCAACTGGCTAATAAAACTGAAAATGGAGTTTTAAAAGCTCAAATACTAATAAAAAATTTCCGACAAAAAAAGATCTACTAAATTTTTAAATAAAAAAAAAAAACCCCCACATCAACTTGCTGGCCAGCAAATCCAGCCAGTGATTTCTATGTTGAACATGAAACATCGTATCACAACTTTCACGTACTCTTTTTCTTAAGTGAACTTGCAGATTTTCATAAATAAGAAGTACAAAGTAAGTCCATTCAGTATTACCATTGAAACACGTCCAGTCCCTGTATGCAAGCAAAACTATTAAGTTATCGCGAAGTGACTGCCGTCATATTACCGATTCAGAGTTTTCATTACTTGGTAGAAAAGAATGGAGGTTACCAGGTCCCCTATTGAACATACACTTAAACAGCCGAATACAAGTACACGAAAAACGCTACTGTAAGACGGTCTCAAAATCACAGAGCATATGCACTTATTTCCAACACTAAAAAGATACCGACACAAAAAGATTTAGATAATTGCGTCGTTCAAAAGACATCTATTTTACTCCGTTTTAAAGCGTACACTGGCGATGTTTTGAACGAAACTTAAGTATGAGAACAATAAGTCACAGTGACTATAAAGACTTCCGTTTACTAGGTAAAGGACAGAACGAATATAGAAAAAGGCCTGGCGAAACTAGAAATCAGCTAAGCAAAATTCAGATAAAAAAAGAGAAGCTCAGAAGCGTCCTTTAGTACAAAAGAAATGAAGCGTTGACAGCAGATTTGTCTACTTCAGAAGTTTTACTTCGCTGCCAAAAGCTTACACAGAAGGTACCTTAATCACAGCAGACTGAGACATGCGGCAAAGAATTGGAAAAGAGAAGCAAAAAGAAATTCGTAAAAGCAACAGAAGGAAATTGGAACAGAAAAGGCGACTAGAGCCAACTGTTCTTGAAAACACTAAATAGCAAAACTATATAATACTACAAAAAATAATGTAACTGTTACCCAAAAAAGGCACGATACTCTTGTAAGCAGTAGAAAACACTATTAAGCAGCTCTTGAAGATGCAGCCCAAGTGGGAGACATTAAAAAAAATAAAAATGAACGGAAGGCAACTCACAAGCCTTCTTAGCCAATATCCAAAAGTTATTCACCATAACGTTATTGTTCAAGCACAGAAGGATTTGAAAAAAAACGATTGGTCTCTCATGTAAGTCGCATAAGCTATATACTAAACAGATGGATTGAAAAATGTCCTGCATGTGGACAGTCAATAATATAAGGTAAATGTATGGCCTGCAGCGGTCTACAGTAAATGGTGTACCTTTACACTCGCCAAAACGTATTGGAAAACCCTAATCGAAGCTATGATCAAAAAATTTGTATCATACGAAAAAACGCAGTATTAAAAGGCTTTAAAGAGGCAAAGAGGGAAAACCATTTTCAGCGGCCCTGAGGTGACTGAGGTATAAGTTACTGTTTAAACCTTACGAAAAGTTAACGAAATAAAGATAAGAGAAATTTTTTTCATAAAAAAAATCATATTGAGAGTGATCGTAATTAGGAATAGACTATACTTTTTTTAAAGTAATGATTTTTTTATAGTTGAAAAAAAAGTTGCGCATAATAAGGATTTCATCTATATTAGTAAGGGAGCAAAATGAAGAGAAAAGAGGTCTACGTGGAATAAACGAGTTTATGCAAAATGTATGAAAGCCTTTACTGAGTCCTAAAGCGTGTTTAAATACGTAAGATGCTTTCTTATAAAAGCATTATTTGCGTGCGATATTCTGGAGCAATTTTGAATTTACACAGCCCTACTTTAATCCCATCAATATAAAAGTACTTGTAGCTGCGGGTTTAGTGACAGTAAGATAAAAACGGGAACTGGCCATCAATTATTCTTTTAAATGAAACAAATAATCAGATCAACCTCATATGGATACGATAAAACTCACTTCACTAAATAGGACTGCATTGCATGAAGAATGAAAAAGGATGAAAATGTATTGTTCTAGTTACAGGGTAAACGTAACTTTAACGACAAAACGAAGGAAGGAATAAAAAAGTTTCCACCTAACCCTCCCTTATTTATTATGAAAAAAGAGGCCGTTCAACTAAAAGGATAAAATGAAAGGAAATGATATTAAATGTTTGACAGTACCGTTAAAAAATATGGTTGGTTTTTTAAATTACGCTGGAAAAGCTTATACTTTGTGTAGTTGCTTTAATATTTGTGCCATTTACAAAGTTTTGAATCCATCATTATTGGTAATACTTAATGACTCAACTTTATACGGGAACGCTAAATTGGGGGCAATTTTAACTTTTTTTTGTTGCACGTAATACCTTATTTTTTTCATTGGTTTATGTATGCTTTACGATATCGGTTGGAGGATGGCGTTATTTGGGAAATTTCAACATTGATCGAGTCCATATTACGTTAAATCGCTGTGTCATTTTCATCCACGTATGGGATGCTGGTTTTTTCAAGATACGACAGAGATTTAATGGCTCATGCACCAAATGAATTTTTAGCAGTCGATACGATTCGTTGCTGCCGATGGTGTCTTAACGTTACGGACGCTTTATCTTAGGTGGAATAACATTATTTTCAATGTTTTTTTGTCACTTGCTTGGTAAGCTGACACTTTTTATTCTATTTTACCGTTGCCTGAATTTTAATTATTGTTCCACTTATTTGGGGAAATGATTCACTGCACGTTACTGTGGCGCTTTATCATAGCTTTTTCTTCGATGAATAACCACGTTCAAGCAAAGTGTGACAGGCAATGAAGTCCTCAAAACATTTGGTGAACGAAGAAGAAGATTTTTTCCCTGCATTTTAAGAAGAGACACAAAAAGTATAGATAAAATCAACGTGTTTACCAAATTAAACAAGCACTTTAAGTCCAGTAAATCGAAATCATTATGGGGTTCAACGTAGTAATTGCACTTATTGTTGGTGGGAATTTTATGTTTCAATGGACGCTATTTCAATCGGAGATTATGGCTTTTATTAGTTATATTGGGCATGATGCAGTGGCCCTTTATTGCTGTAGCGGTGGGCCTTATCAAACACACCTTGAGACGTGGGAGGTTGCTGCTTTCTATAATGGGTGGCAAACTTCTACTAGCAAAGTAGACTTTTCTACTTGTGGAAGCGGAAAATCCTTATCGTCAATCTTTAGATGGGGATATTGACTTTAAATTTCCAATCTTAACTTTATCCAGATATGCATTCCCGCTTTTAACCATGTTTCTTTTTCAATTAGAAAAAAGGAAAATGTTGGGAAGTGGTTGGTAAGAACAGGTTCTGGTAAGCACGCTGTAACTAATTATTGGGCTACCCGTGATTATGGATAATAATGAAGAACGATTTCATATAAGGTATTGAATAACGAGTTGCAATTAGAATCATTAAAAAAGGGATTGCTATTGTTTCCGCAAGAAAAACTTTTTATTTTCAACAAACTATTCGTGAAAATATTCGATTTGGAAATCCCGACACTTATCTCAAAAAAAGTAAGAAAAGTATGCACAACTTAGCTAATATCCATGAAGATATTCTACAATTTTCCTGAAGGGTATGATTACAAAAGTTGGGGAACGAGGTGTCTTCTTTATCTTGGCGACAAAATACAACGAATCGCAATTTGCTTCGAGCGTAGCCTGTAGAACCAAAAATGTTTGATTCTAGACGAATTCTTTGTCGCTTGTGATGCCCACAAACAGAAGAACCATTTTAAGTTTATTAAAACAAGAACGAACGTCCACAAAACAAGCGATTATGTCTGCTCATCGACAGTTCTCATCATGCATGCAGAATGAATCATTGTAATGGAAAAAGTAAGATGAGCGAACGCGCCTCATCAACAATTAATTGAAATACGACGGTTGTATAAACGATACTGTACATAAGCAACAGCTGAGAAAAAATTAGATGGGAGGGAAATGTATATGCCGAAACAGAAACAAACAAGCCTTTTCCACTAGAGAAACAGGTCGGATATTGCTAACTGAAGCGGTTTGCAAACGCATAAATTTTCTTTTTATTATTTCTTTTGTGTGCCTGGCCTAAGCTTCAGCAATTGCTGCCTATTTACCTATCATTATTTCAACGTTCATTGATACGTATCTACAAATGGTACAGCAACAATGATAGTTACTATTCGTGTGGTAACCTTTTTATGGGTATTTAAACTGTTCTTAAAGCAGGTATTTTCTTATGGGAAAGACTTTCTCTTTAATACGGGCTTCAGAAAGAAACGGTAGGAAACATTCGAAATTCGGATTATACGAAAAGTTGGTTCACTGGAATGAGGTATTTGACCAAACACCTGCGGGTTAACCAGTTGTTTCTAGAGTGACAAATGACACGGAGACTATTAAAGAGTTTGGACAGTTTTTTTTAAATATGTCTAATGGATTATTTAGTTGTTATTCAATACGAATCCGCTATGTTTGCGTTTGAATTGGCGTATGGCGTTAGTCTTTCTTTTCTTTAATTCCATTTTTCATTATTTTGGATGGCTGGAGTCTAAGTCCGAAAGAAAAGTATCTTTGTTACAGTCGTATGAGAAGTGTTAAGTTCAATTGAATGCTAGTTTAAGCGAATCCTATCAGTGAAATGAGTATTATTCCAAATACCATCAAAAATAATTTATAGAAACGTTTGACGAAATCAATCAAGAGTATGTGGCCTCTCGCTTCGTTCGACGATGTACACTATGAACGCTTTTATTATTCAGCACCAGCTATCAATTGTGATTGAATCTATCGCTTTAGTAGCCGTCCTGCTCATTTTTTGGTATCAAGGATTGGAGTCAAAATGCGGTTGATATTGGATTTGTGTATGCATTTACCGCGTATTCTCGTTCATCTCTTTCAACCCATTACGTCAAATGATGAATAGTTTAAAGTTCTTTACAAGATGGAATCGTTTGCTGGACACGCGTTCAAGAAATCTGCTGGAAAAGTGATGAACATCGCCCTCAATCCACAAAAGAAGAAAAGGGCCCAGATTACAAATGACAACATTCAAGTAAGCAATTTAAAGTTTTTCGTATGATGGCGAGAAACAAGTTTTGCGTAACATCAGCTTGAAGTGAAACCAGGTCAAACAGTTGCTTTAGTAGCGTCAAAACTGGATCAAGGGATAAGTTCAATCATCAATGTTATCTGATGCGCTTTTACGGAGTATCATGAAGGAGCGATAACCATCGATGGTTATTCTTGAAGGATAGTCCAATAGAAGGTCTTCGAAATGAAATGGGATTTATTTGCAAGTAGTTTTCCTTGTTTTATGGAAATATTCGCGGATCAATATCCGTATGTCAATACCTCCTATAGCTGAAGAGAAATTTAGAAAGCAGCTGGATTTGTTTATGCAGATGAATTTTTATATCTGAAAATGGAAAATGGCTTATGCATCAAAGGGCATTGAACGAGGGGCAGTTAATCTGCCGCGAAAAGCGCATTGATAGTTTTGCTACACAATTCTACGTTCTGCCGCGTATTTCCTAATTTTAGATGAAGCGCAGCCAATATTGTCAACCCGGAAACAGAAGTAAAATCCCAACCAAAGGTTTGGCCAATATGCGTAAAAATCGGACTTCAATTAATTATCGCTCATCCGATTGTCCACTGTAAAGATGCCGATAAAACTCTTAGTCTTGAACAAGGGTGAAATCGGTTGACAAGGCGTCATGAATGAATTAATCCACAAAAAAGGACCTACTTGATATGTTATCAAATTGCAGCACATATCAAGAAAGAACTGGGCGATTATTTAAATAAATTGCTGCAACTTTAAACCAAAAAAAAGACTGAATCAACATTAGTGGGTGCTGACCCCCTAAAAGTTAGAGTTTAATAGTTATGCAGCCAACTGGCCTGGTTGAGTTCGGTATTCTATCTGGCCTTAAGCCAGCCAGTTTTGTTTTGTGCGAATGTATTATACCAATCGATATACTCTTGCTATCTGCTTTTTTCAAGTTGAAATCGTAGGTCTAGAGGCTCGCCCGTGATACATTTCTTGTTTTCATAAGCCCAAAGAATTCTCCATTGAGGCATTATCAAACAGGTGGCTTTGCGAGACATACCTGAAAGAGCTTATTCTTTTTAAAATGGGTCTCCATTTATAGCTTGGATAATGCCCAGCTTGATCAGAGTGAATCGGTAAGTGCGAACTGTCCCGTTCTCTTTACAATTTGAATGGCTTTCTACTAGAGGAGTAATACTAAATCTAATGTTGGTCGTCTTACCTAATACCAAACGAGATGATTTCTCCATTATATTAAATCATAATATTGGTTAAGATAAAGTTTCTTGAATCATCAAGACATTTGAACTCAGTTATATCTGTCACTAATTTTTTGCAATGCAAGCGGATAAAACCGTCGTTTTAGTAGATTTTTTGCATTTTTCCAAACGGTTCCTTTGTAAGCAGTTTACTACTTTGCGAGTCTACTGAGTAAATTTTAATACACTGTCAGAATCTAACGTCTTTCATCAGCCGATAAATTTTTTTATGAATTGATCACTTAGTCCAGTTTTATTTTAATTCAATTCGTGATCCTTTTTGTAATCTCATAGCGTTTCTTTGAACGATAAAATAGCTTCTGAAATCTTATTTTTTTAGAGCTATAGCTTTGTTCGTTGTTGTTCATTCGCTTTAATGATAATGATACGTCGCTTCGGGAATATCTACAACTAACAGAGGACATCCGTTAATTTGTATCCTTCTTCTTTTGAGCTGCGAATGCAACGCCGCTGTCTTTTTCGAGGTAGGCATCCGGATTCTCTCGTAAGCTTTTCACCTTTTTTACAGTAAGCATTCTCTAAGGCGTAGAGCTCATTCTCATGCTTACAGTTCGTGCTCTTTAGACATACGTTTGCTTCACTTTCTAATTTTTTTCTTTGGATGTTTTAGACATAGTGAGGTCGCCCCTTTGGTTTGAAATTTCAGCCTCAGTACCTTTTTTTATTAATGCACGATTCCATTTCGCAATGGAAAGAAATTCCTGATTCCGAAGGAATTAGCCGTTTCTTGATAAAAACACCTGTTCGTTTCATAAATGTAATCACATCTAGTTTGAAATGAACACGATATAGACTTCTTTTGTTTTTTTTCGGATTAAGCCCTTCTTTTCCATAATGGTTATACAAGATTGACCCTTTGTTTTAATAGGTGATGAACTTGGCATACCGATATTTTTCTTGCCAATAGATCATAGTTCAGTTTCCTTTTGGATACTTCCTTTTAACTAATTTTTAATTTAAATTCAGCATGATATTTAGCCATACAAAAAGACCCGCCAAAAATTAGATTACTTTTACTGCTACTTTTGGGGTCGGTACCGTGGTCGGTCTTTTTATGGTTGGTTTTTTTAATTAGTAGACATAATATTCTAGAAAATTACAATGAGTGACATAGTAAATAAACCAGTTAAACAAATCATCTAGAGGCTGCCGACTTCTTTATTGGCTAGTATGGATTGCAGCATTTCACAATTGGCAACATAAGACAGAGTTATACATGGATAAAACTGGTACTGATTTTTGAAGAACGAAACGGCAACAAAAACTTATAACCGCAATTTCATTTTTAAAAGATATTCATTTGGTGGTTAAAGCATTTAGTATTAGAATTGTGCTATGCGACTTAGAGTTGCACAAAACAATGAAAATAGGTCTGTAGGATACTTAGTTGGCATGTGTACGCGACTTTAATTTTGAATTGTTAATAAATTTTTTTTTTAGCAGAAGAAAATGTTTAATAGGGGCCAGCGGTAGATGACTGACTTTTTTAGAGTGATATCGATCATTGCAAAAAAAAAATACAATGAAGCCCAATTGTTTGAAAATAAGCAGAAAATTTAGAATCAGTTCAGATTTCATTTTAGATAGGGTATGGAAAGATAAGCTAAGTTGTAGACATTAACTGAATTGGAAAGAATTAAAAAAGGACGAACCAGATGGGGAAGTTGATTTGGTGACAGCGATGCGACTCCCACAACCGCTGTGGAGAAGGAAAAACAACGACTATCTGTTCGATAGCCGATGCCTTTAATAAACAATGAGAAAAGAGTGGTTGTTTGCATCTAAGGAGAACATTCACTTGGACCTGTATTGTGGAAATGAAAGGCGAGCTGCTGGTGGTCCGGTTATGCGTCAAGTTGTGCCCGTGATGAAGACATTTAACTTACATTTTTACTGGCGATTTCCCCCACGCAGATTGGAGGCGCTATACAACTTACTTTGCTGCTTTTAATTAGATTAATCATATTTTTTCCAGTGGCAATGCTTTTGGATATGATGAGCAGAAGAATACTTGGCAACGAGTTTGTTGAATAATGATCGTCAAATTACGTTTATATTGTTGATGGCTTAACGGCAAAGCAAATGGTGTCTCCAAGAGAAGAACGGATATGATAGTTACCGTAGCTTCAGAAATCATGGCGATTCTTTGGTTTTGGGCCGATAGCTTTAGC
>Ga0163217_1079813_pt1 | contig 10223 bp, 15 predicted proteins | sample SynspAceP_FD_185933 | JGI IMG/M metagenome (GOLD analysis project Ga0163217, IMG submission 185933) | Saline lake microbial communities from Ace Lake in Antarctica - Synechococcus sp. Ace-P (PacBio error correction) | ecosystem: Environmental > Aquatic > Non-marine Saline and Alkaline > Saline ...
AAATCAGAAAAAGGAAGAGGAATGGTTTACTCGCCCAACCGCTTTGGGGGTTTCCGCGTCGTGCAAAAGCAACCCCTTCATAGGCTTTCGGCGACTTTCCTTGAAAATTTTGTCCCCCCTCGCGCCCTTCGACGCCTGCTCACGTCCAGGAAATTGGTAAACTGGCCGCGCAAGTTGGCGGTAAGCCGGTCCTTTTGAAAATCGTCCTTGTCGTCGGCAAAATCGGGCCGCTCCGCTCCAGTGTTTCGGCGTAGAAATCCTTGGAAAGTCCATGGCAAGCGTTTCCCGCCCTGGTTCAATGAAAGCGGGCAATGGCGGCCCGCTTCCAATAATGCAGGCTCTATGCTCCCCGAAGGCAATAGAAGCATCCAGGTAGAGCGGGGGGAATAGTTTTTTGGTTGTCATCGGTGCGTGACGGGGGGCGGCCGGGAGCGAAGCAGAGGGCGGCGGAGCCCTTCTGCAGAGCGGAATCAGCTTGAGGCCCTCAGTTTCTGAAATCAGTTTGCTGCAACTGAGCGATCCGCGTCTGGGAGCGTATTCGCCGTCAACGCAACGCAACGTTGGCGTGCCCCGACCTTGCGGCCCGGTCTTTGGAAGGCTTTGGCCATAGTGGTGGTGCAGAAATGCAATCGGCGGATCGCGGGTTGACTGCTCGACGGCTGGTATCTTTCACGATTAAAAGTTCCAGCAACATGGCGCTTTCGCCCAGTTTGGCGGTAAGAGCCCAATGGCAGACCCGCGATGGCGCGCAAAAGGTTGGTTTTCGTAAACTGGCTTTGCAAACTCGGCGGCCCTTCCGATGGTCCCAGTGACCTAATTGTGTACGCGCGTTGCGATTTGTTGGCCTTTCCAAGCCCAACCGTCCCCAATCTCGAAGTTCTTCCGAACGCGAGCACACCAACGTAAAATCCAGCTGCTCGAGCAACCCCGCTTGGCATAGTCCTTCCGCCAGGCCCTGCAAGGGGTGACCGGTAACTGGCAATCGACAGCCGCAAAGAATGCCCTGCCTCGTGGGTGTTGTGGACCAGCGGTAAAAGGCGGTTTCACCGTCCGCGGCCGCGCACTGGCAATCAGAGACACTTCCCCGGTAAAAAGGCACAAAGCCTTCCGCAGAATGGCCAAGGGCACGCTTGCTAGTTCGGCAAAAGGGTTCTGTTCCTGCCTCTTCGGGTGCGCAGAACCTTCCTGGCCCTTTGCCGTCGTACCCAGCCGTACGGGGTTCCTTTCAATTACCGTGCAGGCAGCCTAAATACGCTTGACCGCCGCGTCGAGGTTTGTTCCCCTGCGACTGGATATCAAGCGAATTCGGGTGTGGGGAATATCCAGGTCCTGGAAAAATGGACTTTTCGAACCAGCGATCGCGGGCCGATGCGCAGCGACTCGCATTCGGGAATACGTACAAACTGCGAGAGGAAAGGCCACGGTTTCTGGCCGGTAACGCCTTTTCAAATTCAAAGTGACCACATCCGCCTGCGTCAGCCCAACTGACGCAAGTGATCACGGTCGTTGTAATCCGGCGCGAATATGTTCACCCAAACCGCCCTGTGCACAGGCATCCGGCCGCCGGGTCGAGAAAGGCCGAATTTGCTGGCCTAGCGGCGTGCCGGCAGCGGCCAGCATGCGTCCGAGTTTGCCCACCACCAAAACCCCAATCTTTCATGAACATGATCCTCAAGCCTGACGCGGGTCAGGATTATTCAGCACGGTGTCCGTCTGTTGGGTACGGAAGCTTTCCAAGCGCCGACGTATTCGGGGAATATTTGCCAAGCGAGGATACTGGCAGACAACAACGCGGCGTTGATTGCGCCGGCCTTAGCCGCATTAAGCCAGGGTGGCCAACCGAACACCTGCGGGCATCTGAACGAATGGACAGCAGCGAGTCGACGCCTGAGAGGCATGGATGGACTGCAACGGGTACACCGAGAACGGGCAGGTGGGGTCTTGGCCGCGCACAATGCCGGGCAAGTGCGCGCACCGCCGCACCGGCGATGATCACTTCAATACCCCGGTCCGCGCTTCTTCGCGTACTGGAACAGCAAGTTCCGGTGTGGCGGTGAGCAGAGACCACCTTGTGACCTGCATAGGGTATGCCCAACTGCTCCAGCATATCGGCGTATGGCTCAAGGTGGACGCAATCTGACTTGGAGCCCATGATCACGCAACCAGTGCCGGTCATCTATCGGTGCCTCGCTCAAAATGCCCGCCGTTCGGCGGACTGAATGAAAAAGCGGGGACATATGAAGCTACCAAGTCAGAAGCTACAAGCTACACCGCGAAGCTCCTGTTGCATACCCCGCTGGCTAGGAGCGCCGGCCCGGCGCGAAGCGGAGTCTGATTCGCCGCGAGGCTGCCGGCTCTCGACCGGGAAGTCGCAAGAGCGTAAATGTTGGCTTGAGGTTTAGAACTTCTCCGCCCTCATACCGCCAACCTGAAACTCAAATAGCAGACCATGCATGCGCAATAGTTTGTCGTAGTAGCGTTCCTGAAAAATTGCCGGGCGAGCGGTCGCTAGCTCATTACTTTACTGCAAATGATCTCCAGGCGATATTACGTCGTTGTCCCCAGCCGGCGCTGCGCACGCCGGCGGGTGCCGCTGCCGCGGGCATCGGACAGGGTCCAGCCGGGTGCGCGAGCTTTCCAGGTCCTTGATCAAAGAAACGGTTCTTCCAGAAGCGGCTTCGCAGAATCAAGGTCAACAGGGTGCGTGTTGGGTGGGTCACATCGAAGGCTCCTCAGGCGGCCAAGCCATTCGGCCAGCGACAGGTACAAGGAATGCCGACCCAGTAATATTGAACGGGAAAGTAATCCCCAACGATGCTGTCAGCGACAGGGCCCGGATTGGCCTCTGGCAAGCCAGGCGCATGGCCGCCGGTACCGCAATGTAAGAGCCGCTGGCAGCCAGTGTGGCCAGTACCGTCAACCGCCAACCTGACAGGCGATGTGGCGGTGAACCGAGCAGTGCGCCAATCACTGCACCAACCAGCGGAAATTACAGGGCAAAGGCGACCAGGCGTATACCTGTGGTGCGGCAGCTGCCCAGTATGCCGTGAAGCGATCAGAACCCATCCTCCAGCAGAAAACGCCAGTACCGGTTTGAACATGCTGGTATAGAAGGCCAGCGCGCGATTGCCTTCCCTGCGGCCAGCACACCGATTGATTAGGCCGCCCGAGCAGCAGCAATGAATGCTCTTGGCCGAAGAATACCTAGTGGCCCAGGGGCCTTCCAGCGTATCGCGGGCGAACGCCCTTGCCAGCAGAATGCCCGACACGATGAATAGCCGGTACTATTCGAGCACGGCGACAAACAGCGGCATATAACTTTCAAACACGATATCGCGGGCTAGCAGATAGGCGATTGACCACGGCCAAAGGTACCGGCGCTGACGGGCCGTAGTGCGCGAAATACTCGTCGAATCAATGCGGGGGAAACGCAGCAGCGCAGGACCGGAAAGCCCAGCAAGCGGCCAACGCCGATGCCCAGTGCCGAAACTGCAGGGTCTGCCCCAGCAGGGCCGGGCTGGCTGAGCGGGGCCCAGTTCGACACCAACCATGCAGCCCGATCAGCTCAGCAACAGGATGATGGACAAGGTGTCGTACAAGCGCCCGGAAGGCAGCTTCAGTTCGCTTCTTGACCGCAGGCCGGCCAATCAGACAAAGACAAAAAAACAGTACAACAGGATCCAGACCCTTGCTTTCCCTCCGGGAAAGCAGCTGCAAAGCTTGTAAGCCTCAAGCTGCAAGCAATACGGAGTCAGTTACTTAAGACTGAGACCCAGTCAGAAGACTCCCTAGCGCTTGTAGCTTGCAGCTTGTAGCTTTTAGGCTGCTGTTATTCACATTTCGCATCAGAATCTCACCCGGATTGACCCGGTCACCCTTGCTACGTTCACCGCCTTGACGGGTACCGCTGATCGCGCCTGGATTTTCGCTTTCCATCTTCATCGCTTCGCTGACGCAGCACACCTTGGCCAGCTTTATCACCCGTCTCCCACTGCGACCAAGCAAACAAATGCAACCACATTGCCGGGCATGCTGGTGGTCCAGTGCCAGGCTGGCTTGCACTGCTTGCGCTGCTGCCCGCGGTGCCGGTGAATGAAGTTCAATGGTCGAATACCGCTTCCTCCGGATACCGTCCAGGCTTCAGATAGAAGTGCCGCTTGCCATCACCCTTGACGCTGACACCGGTAATGTCCGACGCGGTAGCTTTCGCCATGCACGTCCGATAATGAAATTCGGTTCGGCGCTCCATCCTGCGCCATTGGTTTTGCCTGGGTGCGCCCGGGGCCAGGTAGCAGTTTCCCTCAGGCCTTGAGGGTGCCAGCTGCGCGCTCTTCAAGAAACTTGCGGCCAAATACCGGGAACAATGGCGTAGGTCAGCACATCTTTCCTCGACTCGCAGGCTGCCGGCTTCCCGCGCCGCCAACTTGTCCATTTCCGGCTTGAATCAGGTTCGGCCGGAACGCACATCATCCGGCTTCGTTACCATCGCCATCGGCGTTTGCAGCTCGCAATCTACCTCGCCGGGTGCCTCTGACCGTAAACGGCCTTGCAGATAAGCGTTCACCTCGTTGGTGATGGTCTTGTACCGCTCGCCGGCCAGCAACGTGAACACCGCCTGGGTACCGACAATCCTTGCGAGGTGGGCGTGACCAGCGGGGGGAAAGCCGAGGTCGGCACGCACACGGGGATCTCCTCGAAGACTTCTATCTGATCCGGGCCCAGGGCATTCTGCTTTCCTTCAACTGGGTTGGCCAGATTCGACATCATGCCGCCGGGTACTGATTGACCTGTACTCGGGTTCCACGTCCAGTGAAATCACTCTCGAACTGGTGGTACTTCTTGCGCACGGCGTGGAAGTAAATACCGATTTCCGCAGCAGCTTCCAGATCACAGGCCGGTTATCAAAAGAGGCGTGCCCCCGCAAGTGCGGGCAACATCGACTCGGTACCCGGGTGGCTTTAGTGCCCCAGGCCATGCTGGAAATTGGCGTATCGATATGGTCAGCGCCGTTCTCGTGGCCTTGAAGCTGGCAGCATGGCGGCCAGGCCCGGCGGTATCGTGTGGTGGTGGGGGGGACTGCTCAGCCTTGGAGCCTTGAGTTGGTAGTAGGGGCGTCAGCAGGCCAGCATAATCCTTGATCGCCAGTGATCACGTGGATCTCGCTTTGGCCCTGTTTTACAAAGGCCTCGACGGTATGCACGGGCTGAGTGGTATGGCAATGGGTGCCCCCTGTGCAATTTTGCCGGCGGTCGTTTGACCGCCTTGAATGGAGGTCTCGAGGTTACGCACATCGTTCAATGGCATCTGAAGATGACGGAACACGTCGATACCGTTATCGGCCAGCCCTTGGCAACAAAAGCCCTTACCACGTCATCACTGTAATGGCCGGGTAAGGTCCAGCAGGTTCTCTGGGCGCCAGCAAGCATCTAGCAGGCGCGCTGTTTCCGGGGTTCTGCGACGAGACGGCCTTCTACGCGCAGTTCTGGGCTCCAGGCCTAGTGGTCTCCACCAGGGGGCGCTTGTAGTAGCGAGAGGGGCCAGGGGGAGGAGACAGCGCGTCGAAGGTTGCGCCGCCCAGACCTCCCAGTTTTGACCAGTAAGCCGACGCTGAATCGAGCATCTCGCAGATCGGCAGCATGTCTTCGGTGCCATGCGCGTGGCCAGCCAACGATTGGTGGGCATCGCGCAAGGATGTGTCGGTGCGGTGATTTTGCGTGTGGTGGCTCTTTCTCTATCCTCCTGATAGCTTGAAGCCTCAAAAGCTTGAAGCTGGAAAGTTGATGGGAGGGCGGATCTGCTTCCAGCTTTTCCGCTTCCAGCTGCTGCTGCTTTTAAGTCCGGCATGGGCCGCGATGGCGTGGCAATCGCCGAGCGAGTTATCCTTCGGCTTGCGTTTGAAGAGTAGCGCGTCAGCTCCGATGGGCCCTCCACAAAAACTGGTGTCCGAACACGCCAGACCGGAAACTCGTCATTGCGCAGGATTTTCCTGATAGTAGGCGTGTGGTCTTCACCCCCTGCAAGGCGGGCATGTCGTCGAGTGCGCGCAAGCCGCGACCAGCAGCCTCCTCCCAGGTCAGTGCCCAGCGATCAGCTTCAAGGCACATGGAAGTCCGTAATAGGGCGGAATGGCTGTGGCCGGTATAGATGGCCGTATCCACACGCAACGCCCGGGCCGCTGGAGCGTAGTAACGGGTTGATTTTGCCGAAGGAGGGAGGAGTCGTTTTTCGGGTCTTCAGGCATTGATGCGGAAACTGATGGCAAAAACCGCGATGCTGAATTCTTCCTGCTTGACGATTAGCGGCACGCCGGCGAGGCGATACGGATCTGCTCACGGACGATGTCGATGCCGGTGATCTTGCTCGGTGATGGTGTGTTCGACCTGCACGCGAGTGTCATTTCCATGAATACACTTCGCCTTTCGCAAGCAGGAAAACTCCACGGTGCCGGCGTTCTCATAGCCGACGGCCTGGGCCGCCTTGACTGCCGCTCGCCGATATAGGCACGCCGGCTCGGGCGTCAACTGAAGGGCTTGGGGCAATCTCGATCAGTTTCTGGTTTAGGCGCTGAATCGAGCAGTCTCGCTCGAACAGGTGCACGGTGTTGCCCTGGCTGTCGCGAGGATCTGCGCTCGATATGCTTGGGATTGACGATGCATTTTTTCCCAGAAACACATCGGCCGAACCAACGCCTTTGGTCCGCTTCGGAAATGACCCGCGGGCCAGGCTTGCTCCAACTCAGCGGGGCTGTTGCGCAGGCGGCGAAATACCACGGCCACCGCCACCGGAATGTAGCCTTGAGCATGATCGGATAGCCTACGCGCTCGCTTCGCTCGCGGCCTGCTGCAGTCTGCAGGTTACCTTCTGTACAGGCGTCACCGGCACGCCGGCCTTGATCATGCTGCGCCGGCTTCGTCTTGTCACCCAATGGCGGCGGATAACTTCTGTCAGAAGGCCGATAAGCGTATCCCCGCGCTCCGACAGCAGATGTCCGCCAGCTCGGCATTTTCAGACAGAAAGCCGTAGCCTGGGTGCAGCGCGTCGCCACCGGTCTGTACCGCCAGGTTGAAACACTGCCGGCGTTCAGATAGCCCGCAAACGGCTCACCTGCCCAAGGTTTGTAGGATTCATCGGCACGCTTACATGCAGGGCGTAGCGGTCGGCTCGAGGAAATAGGATAGCCACTGAGCGATGCCCATCTCCGCACAGGCGCGAAATAAATGCGTAGGGGGGGGGGGGGGGGGGGGGGGGGGGGGGGGGGGGGGGGGGGGCAATTTCGCCACGGTTTTTTGGGCAATGAGGATCTTCTGATCAACGTCCGTGTCCTCCTGGTGGTGATCGGAATAGTTCAAAGCTTACGCCTCCAGGTCTTTGAAGAAAATGAAATAATAATTGGGCTTGAGTATAAGTAATAACCTTATACATGCTGACGCAACTCTATTGTCTTGTTCAGGTTAGTTCAGGATGCGCAATCTTCTATTACGATTGAAACGCCTACGGCAGATGCAGGTTTTTCAAAGCGGTCTGCGCAGTTTGTCTCCTACAGCCGCGCGCGGAAAGAAATGTCATTGACGCAGTCAGCGGTAAGTCAGCAAGGTCAGGCAACTGGAGGAGTTGTTCGGCAAGGGTTGTTCGAATACGTCGCAAAAAGCTTTAACATGACCGAGGCTGCGAGAGCCTGTTTGGCAGGCCCAGCGGCGATATCTTTCGCCCGCTGGTAGTCTGGATATGAATTTAACCCACATTTGCAGGTCAGCCTGCAGGGCGAGTTGCCGGCTGCGGTGGTCCAGCAGCATTCATATCTGACCCGCAAACCTGGCTGGGCTGCCTTTTCGCCACCGTTTCCCGCAGGTCAGCTTCCGCTGGAAAGGTAACGCGGGCGCTCACAGGTTATTCAGCGTTGCATGGAAAAAAAAAAAAATAACCGCAGGACCGATGTGGTGCTCATGGGCCCTGGTACGCCGGAAGATCGGGCCGCTGGAATTCCTTCCGTTTTCTGAATAACGCCATTATCGCGGTCGCTGCGCCCAGCCATCCGCTGGCCAAGCAATCGTCACTCGCGTTGGCGGAGTTGGATAACTCAGTGCGTGCTGCAAGCGCGACCGGCTCGGGACGCGGAAAGCCTGCGATGATTATTTTGTGGCGCGTCGCGTGCACTTGCAAGGAAGCAATGCAAGATGGCTCGGGCGAAGCATGGTACAAGGCGCGGCTGGCAGGGCTGGGTTATAGCCCTGGTATCCGAGCCATTTCCTGCGCTGCCTTTTTGCGCAATGGCGACTGGTGGCGCCTGGATTTTCAGCGAACTGCCAGCTGTATCGCAGTTGGTGCGCGGTGCACCGCCCGAAGCAAGCCCGGATGAGCCCGGTAGCTGACGCCTTCCTGGGCTTTCTACGAGAGGGAGCGGGCCCGACAATCAAAAGGAATTGCTGGCCGCTTTTGTCGTTCAGAGCTAGGCTCTCGCCGCTATTGCGAATGGTTCTTGTTAGCATTAGTATCCGGGGCTCCAGTCCTCTGGCGTGAGCCCGTTCATAACGCGTCGGCATAGGGGTCCATCATTTCAATGCCAAGGCCCAGCCATGTCCATACCCTGCCTTTTTTCTGGCTCCCGCTAACCCGTCGCTCGCTGCTGTCTCTGGCCATCAGCCTGGACCATTTGTGCAAATGCGCCGCTCTGGGGCTCAAAAGCCAGACCACCTCTGCCGTCCGATGGATGAAGTCCCATTACCCTGGACGCCCGTTACCGTACGGCCCCAGGCGGGAAACACCCCTACCACCGAAGGCCCGGTCCTATACCACCGATGTAATGAGCAACCGCGAACGCGATTGTCGCTGCCGATCCGCCACACGCCGCCAGTCGTGTCTGTTTTGTGACGCGCCAGATGATTGAATGAATATGGCTTGGAGTCGATTTACTGACGTGGTCAATATCACCACGCGTCACGTCGCAAGCCTTCGACAGTTCGCGGCAGGCGGCTTTTTCCGCTCGGGTTTCGAATATCACCAATCTACAGGTGGACGGCCGTACCTACCACCTGGAGGCAGTGGATGGGCAAGGCGGGCGAAACGAGATGGATTACGCTGATCTACGACGCGGGTCGAGGATCGTGCCGCGGCGCCACCGGTTTGGGTTAAGGGTACGGGTAATCCTCGGCGGCGGATCAATCTGGTCCAGAAAGCGCGCTTGACACGCAAAGCGTTCACTGGGCTCCGTCAGAGGGCCAGGCGGGCTCCTGGGATCGTCGTCAGGGTAACCCTGGACGTATCCGCGCCCTGAAATGAACGTGGTAGCGTGCGCGGCCGGTGGTGGGTATGGCTACCTGGAGGAAGATTCCTTTGTGGAATCTGGCTGCGAATGAAAAATCGGTGCTGTTTGGCAGCCCTCGGCATCGACCTGACCGATAGTACGCTGCTTAATCTGGGTCCAGCTACCAGAGTAACGATCCCACTGCTGCGATGTGGGGCGGTTTGCCGGTCTGGTTCAGCGATGGCTCGCGACGAATTGGAGTCGCTCCAAGACCTACCGCCGCTGACTGGGCCGAGTGGGCTCCGAAGGCAGACCAGTTTATTATGCCAACGTCGAGCACAGGTTTCGATTCCGGCACCAAAGCTGTACGCGGCCTATAGGCCCGAAGCATCACGAAGTTTGTGATCTGGTCGCCTGGTGTTTCCTGTCCGGCGCGCCGACAGGGTCCACGGGCCAGGGCATGAGCGCAGCCCGACCTGGTACGACGTCAAGCGTGAGCAGGACAATCTGGATCTTTACGCGAACCACGCCCTTCGAGTTTTGGCGGTCAAGCCCATGAGGTCACAGTCGCCTTATGCATAGCAAGCAAACGCTGGTAAAACGGGACCAATCGTCTCGCCCTGAGCCGGCCGGCGACCGCAATTACTACCAAGTGGGATGGGCTCCTACCAGCAGCTGAATGGGGTCCCTCGACTCACTACACCACGCAGGATACGGAACAGTTGGGTGCTTACGCCGTGGCGCGAGCTTGAGGCTGGCCGATCCGCTGCAATTGATTCTCGCAGCCGCATCAGCAACTGGACACCAGCGGCATGAAATGGGACAAATCAGCTAACGAGTTTTGGAGCACGATAAAGATGCTGACACCCTATGCCGGGCTGAAAAAAATTTACGAACATCAATGATGCCACGTATTCTTGCCTACGTCAGCTATTCGGAGATTTTCAATCCGCAGGAATTATCAGGATAGTAACGGCGACTA
>Ga0163217_1084612_pt1 | contig 10223 bp, 11 predicted proteins | sample SynspAceP_FD_185933 | JGI IMG/M metagenome (GOLD analysis project Ga0163217, IMG submission 185933) | Saline lake microbial communities from Ace Lake in Antarctica - Synechococcus sp. Ace-P (PacBio error correction) | ecosystem: Environmental > Aquatic > Non-marine Saline and Alkaline > Saline ...
AATAAGATTAAGCCCCCCACCCTTTTCCAATCTTGGCCTTTGGCGGGCCAAAAAAGAAAAAAATTTTTCGCCGCCGGCAAATCAAAAATCCTCCAACTTTTTGGCTGCCCGCACGGGGCCGGGGCAATCCCGGGAATTGCCCCCTATTGGCTGGAACACGGGGGCCCAAGACCGAAAGGCAATCCGCGGCGCGTGCCCGGGCTGAAAGCGAGGCGGGGCATAAGACCTGCCATATCATTATCATTGGCGGGGGATGGTAAAGGCCGAGGAACCGTCGCAAGTAGCAGAACGCGGTTTCCAAGCAAAGGAGACGGGCTCCATCGTGGGCTGCCACAGTTTGCTTTCGGGATGGGGATCGACAAACCCGACAATTCCGTTGGTGGCTCAATGCCGGATTTCTGCCCAAAAGCATCGAGTCCCTCCTATCATGAGATCGGTCCGCGCGGGTTCGTGAATGGTGCACTGCCCGAGCGCTTGACGCTTGTTCGGCCCCGAAGACATCCGCCTGCGGGCCGTAGCCCAGGATTGGGGACGAGGACTCGCCCCGCCCGGAGCGGCGCAAGCGCGGATTCACGCGCGTCTGAACGGATTGCCTGGGTCCTGGCCAAGGCCTGGAGTGCCCGCCGAAATACGCTGCTGGAGTATTTTGGGCGAGACCGATGTACCTGTGGGTCGCTGTGATTTGTGCGACACGTCCGGTCCGATAACGTTGAGGGACGAAACTGCCTTGTGGCGCGAAGGCCGCTGTCGGCCATGTTGCGGACGGAGGAAATGGTTTCGTGGGTGCGTGGGCATCTGATCGACATTTCTACTGGTAACGAGACGGAACAATGATCAAAACAGCGCGGGCTCATCACAGTGCTTAACCTGACTACGGGGTGGGCACGGAATATTTCCAAAGCCTGAATGGCTGGCCGTGTTTCCGCCAGATGATGGGCGCGAATCTGGTGCGTCCCGATCCCGGTCGCGGCAACGGCCGCGTGCGCATGACAGGACGCGGCTCTTACTCGATTCTACGGGAACGAAAGCCGGGATTCAACGTTACGACGCGATAAGTATCACTGCTGCCGCCGCGTCTTCGCCCCGCCCGCCGTTAAGGCGATGGTAAAACGACGAGGATCGCGCCGCTGCTCTCCGCGCCTCAAGGCGAAACGACGCGGGTTGGCCGAGGTGCCTAAGGGTCCCTGCCTATATCATTTTCACCGACCGCACCTTGAAATCGAGATGCCGAGAACGCGGCCCACAACCTTCGGACCAGAATGGCGCCATAAGCGGTAATTGGCGGCGAAAAAGCTGGAAAGCCTAGGTGCCGCTTTCTGGAGGTGATTCAACGGCGAGGCGCAGATGAATGGCAGTCCCCGCAGCGGGCGCAAGCTGGCGGGGCGCGATGCGGGCAACGTTTTAACGCCAGCTTCTGGAGGTACAGGCGCAACTGTCGCGCGCGCTCTGGGCAACGGACAAAAACCGCCCAGCTGTTTCGGCGTCCTTGCTGGCGAAACGGTAGCGCAGATGCACACGCCGACGCCAGCGGGATAAGAGCGAATTCTGGGCGACAAACGCGCCGAAGCGTTTTGGTGCCGCTTTTCTCCTGGACGTCTTGCGGGATGCCGACCTAGATACGAATAACAGAAGTTAAGAGAGCAGATATGCTGGAGTTTATTTTCGCCTGCAAAAGTTTGGACTGGACCCGCGCGTGACGTGGAAAAACGAACGGACCCCCGATTTTCAAGGAGGGGGGAAAAAAGAATTTGTTCCCCGTGGCCGGTCCCCTCCCCTTCCCCTCCTTGGTTAAGAACCGCCCGGCGATCTTACCCGCTGGGGCGATCTAAGTCGCTAATGTCCCTCTGAAGCGATGATCTGGGCGCGGCTGAACCGCGACACCGCTTTCAAAGGCTTTTGAGGAACTCGCCTGAAGCGGATGAAACCCGCCCTGCAGCGCTGGCCTTTGCGGGCGATACCCTATCAAGGGCTTTGAGGCTGAACAGCCTCGAGGCGGAGAACTTACTTTTTTGCGCAGGAACACTTGCGCATTCCTGGTCGGGACTCTACGGCTGCTACGCCCTTTGGATGCGATCCAGCCGTACAGGTTGGAAATGGGCCAGCCCGTCTGAAAACGCGGCAGGGCAAGAAATCTCTATGAAATACTGGGGCAGCACAATCTCTGGAGGCACTGAAGCGCAAGCACAAGCCACGGGCATGAAGTGTTTTGGTCAACTGTGGCCCAGTCAGGAATATTTTTTCGGCGCGGTTCGATCTGAAGGCACTGAAGATAAAAAGTGATCAACGCCGCAATTCATGGAAGACAAGGGGACGGCAAGGGTCCCAAGATTGTCAGCTTTTTTGCCACCAGGGCGCGCGGCGCGATGGGCGCGGTTTATCGTGCTAAAAGCGGATTGATACCCTGGAGGGGATCCTTGATTCGATAGCGGCGGGTAAATGCCTACAACGCCAGAAGCTGTCCAAGCCCGATGCGCCGGTAAATTCCTGAGGCCTTCCCGGTTTCCTGAAGGCTCTCCACTGTAACGGGTAAGCGTGCCTTTAAGGGGCGTGCCCAAGATGGATATGCTCCTCATCGCGGCACGGCGGAGCGGTTTGGGACCAGTAGTGGTCAGCCCGCCTGCAAGATTGATTTGCCATCATCGGGTAATGCGTGGGCCGTCAATCGCGACAATCGGGATATTGCCCCGCCAGTGGCGGGATTCAATCTCCCGAATTTTCTGGTTCGCCTTGTTTGGCCTTTTTCCATTCGTGGCATGGAAGATATCCATAAAATACCAGATTCGGGTTGAAGCTTTGGTAGAGCGCGACGCGTCCTCTTCGCCAATTGGCAGCGGAATTTTCAGCTCGATATTAAGCGACTTTGACCATTTTCCCGAACACCAGCTGGTTGGTTTTTTGTTTTGTCCTCTGCGGCCAAGCACGCGCATCCTGCGGTCCGAAACGGGGTACCTTCGGCCGCGACTGGAGCGGCCAGGGCGATTTGCTGCAACGCGTAAAAAAGCGCGCGGCGGGTAAAGGTTTTTTTTTGGGCAGCATTTTGGCAAACTCGGATGCGCGCGATTCTCTTCCAATTTTCACTCAGATTTCCGAGCTCAGCAAACCCAGCGGATTCGTTTCCTCCGCTTCTTTTACGCAAGCGTTCAATTGCCAGTGCATCAAGGTGTGGCAGTTTTTTGTGATCTTGTGATGATCATGTCAAAATCCGTCGTCCAATGCGGCGGGCATCGGCAGTACTTTTCCAATCCGACGGTGCGCAGCTGCAACTGCTGTAAGTTGACGCTCAGAATGGCCGCGGTTTGGCCTGGCAATATCAATCCACCACCATCACCCGTTGCCACGTGCGAAGCAAGCGCTTGATAAGCTAGGTCGAAATGGACCCATCTGCCCTCCAGTTCGACCCTAAACCACAAGCACAGCCGACCACCTTCCTCGGAGTCACCCAATAGATCTCGCCCTTCATCTAGCTTCTCAAGCGTTTTGTAATGGCAAGCCCGAGGCCTGTGGCCGTCAAACTGGCGGTTCCGTTCGTTCTCAAACCTGATTGAACTCACCAAAAAGATGTGGCTGTCATATGCGCAGGAATGCCGATACCGGTATCCTCGACAGACAATATGTACGGCCACGCATCCTTTTGCGCAATCCGCTACGCCTGTCCAAACCCGGGGATCATCACATGGCCTTGATTGTGAATTTGAAACAGCATTGGGCCGATCAGGGTTGGTCAACACCTGCCGCAACGGCCTGCATCACCGATCATCCTCGTGGGCGGAAACAGATCATAATCCAGCAACCAGTTCCAGACCCTTATTGCGCGCCATGGCTGCAACAGCATGATCACCTCCGTGACAATGCGCGTTTCCAGAATCAAAGGGCGCTTTTGTGCAAGTTCCCAGTTTGTCGGCCTCGATTTTGGAGTAGTCCAGCACGTCGTTGATGATCACCAGCAGCGCCTCGCCGGAATTCTTTGATGGTCTGGACATAGAGCCGCTGTTCCTCGTCAGGACCGTATCATCAGCAACTCGGCATGCCGACGACAACCGTTCATTGGCGTGCGGATCTCATGGGCTCATATTGGCGAGGAAGGCGGAATTTGGCACGGTTTTTGCGGCCTCCGCAAGTTCGCGTTGCGCGGCTTTCAACTCACGCCGTAATGAACTGTCGCCTGAGTGATATCGAGGCCGAGCGAGACCACATCCCGCCAGGCCCACGTTGGTCAATCAATCTTGACGTAACTACCGTTCCACAGCTGTTCACCTGTGGTTCGGGATGGCGGCCTGAAAACGCGTCAACATCCGCTGTCGCCACTCTGTCGCTCTACTCCGCCAGATCAACGATACCCTCATCCGTTAGCGCCTGTAAATGGTGACAAAATTCACTCTCCGTTTAAATCACCTCCAGCCCTTCGAAAACCGCCAGATAGGCCCTGATTGGCCAATAATCAGATCGTTTGTCCCCGTCAAAAAATGCAAACCCGTCCTTGATCGTCCTCGATCGAGTGCCAGAGCCCGCCGTTCCCAAACACACGCAATTTTTTTCATGCGCCGTTGAGGTCGGATTTGACCTTGCAGGGGGGGTTTCTCACTCGCCCATGCTTTACAATCAGCGCACGGGTGTCCACGATCTCGTCGCTGAGTTGGCGCGCTCGCGCCCCAGTTGCGGTTAGCGGCAAAAAGCTCCGCTTTTTTTCAGCTTCCACATCTGCCGTTCTGCCGCCAAACAGGCACGCCGTTCTTCGGTGAGTTTTTGTTGTAAGCTCAATCCATGGCCCCCTCATTATCCGCAGTGTGCAGCACCTTTTGTGCGCTGGGCTTCGGTAACATCGGCTTAAGACCGCCCCCTTGATTGCGTGGGTCAAACCGCGTGCGACGCTGAATGGGCACCGGAAAAAAGATTCTGTCATGCGTATGTTGCGGAAATCTTGCGGGGGCAGTAACCTGGCTCAGGTGGGGGGCGTCCCCCCGTTCCTCAACGGCCAGACGGCTCTGCCCCGATCAACCGCTATGGTCTATACCCTACACTGATTTCTACGGTGCAGACTTGGTCCGATGTTTGATACCACACGGCTTGCCTGTCTACGGGCCTGCGATTGCCCAGTCCCAGGTTTGCGTAGGGTTCACCTACAACACCGCTCTGGTGGCCTGTTTTCCAAAAATCTGCTGTCACGCGGGGAGAGTTCTTCGCGGCGCACAATCCGCGCGCAAAGAATCCAGACGCCCTCGACGGCTCAAGCGCTGGGGCAACAGCGTCAGGCCCGATCTGGCGTTTTTCTGAAATGCGGGTCCGATTTTGTGCAAGCGCGCGATTGGTCAACAGATCAACGCTGACCGCTTCCCTGCACCGGCCTTCTCTCGCGACATGAATGGCGCCCTTGCAGGCAGCCATTGGGCGCGGGAGATATTCCTGCCGCCCACGCGCCCTGACCGGCGGTGCAGTTGCGATAACGGACCGCAGCGATATGTGGGCGCGGATGGCGTTGGGCTGGGACAGCGCCGCGCGGCGACACTCCTCGTGATCTCGTGCGCCAGTTGCAAACAGGATGCGGTGCCGCTGCCATCAATGCCTATCTGCGCGCCACCACACGCCGGAGACAGGTTGACGTGGCTGGATTTTGCTGGCCCGTGCCACTAGAGGATGTCAGCCGTGGACGCGAACATGATCGCCGCGTTGCGTCTGAGGCAGATGCAAATCGGAAGCCGCGAACCGGAGCTTGCCGCAGCGCTCTTGAAACTGCCAATTGGCAAATATGGTTCCGCATTCTCGACACCGTGTTTGAGACAACAACAGCGCGCGCCCGATCCGCATCTGTACTGAATTCTCCCGAGCCGCTGGCAAGGCGGGTATCGATTACGCCCCCTTTTGTCCGCCTGCCAAAGCCCAACGCTGGTGGTTGAAGCGGATGACCGCCAACTCTGTATCGAAGGGTGTCATCACCCCACTGGGTCGCGCTATACCTGCCACCTTCCGTGGCCTTCCTGCGCTTAGCGGCGAGGTACTCACAGGAAGTATCCATCAACGCTCTATGTCCGCGGATCCGCGATCCCGTCGGTGCGGTTTTTCCCGGCCGCTTCCTAGTGCTGCCGCGCGGCCCGGAAGCGGCGCTTACCGATCGAGACTGTTTGAACACCGATACGGTCGAGTCTGAAGCCTGCCGCGGAATCAGTGACCGCAAACTTCTGCGTGCGAATGCAGGACAGCTATTTTTGGCAAGCCCTCTTCAGCAAGTGGAAGAGGATATTTTTGCAAGCACCATCGCGCAGGATATCTGGACGGGAAACGGGCGTGGTGCAAAAACACGCTCCAACGCTGTCGATCGAACCAACGCGTCCCCTGCCGCTGGGCGATGCGCTTGCAAGACCAGCCCACGGGGAATTTACGCGCTGAGTGCCGGGATCAAGGGGCGCGGACCCCTATGACAACTCCCGCTGCGACCCATGGTTCATCCTACCGACGAGGCTGAGCACGAATGTCGGGCCACCGATGGTCTTGCACGTAAATGTCCGCAGTCTAAGGTCAGGCCAAGAGCGGTCGCGAATGTAAACGCTCACCTTGATCTCGCGCGCCAATGCCGTGCTGGGTGAGGCGGATGACGACCCGCAAGGCCGCGCGGCATTTCCCCGGCAGGCCTCACCGTGCAAGCGGCTTCTGCCGCGCCTGCGCTATTTGAACCGGCGGGACGCCGATGGCCGACGCGGCGTTCTCTCGCTTGACCGATACCCGCATTTGATTTTGTCCGATCGCGGCGTGGAGGGCCATCCGCCTCGCCCTGCCGTTGATACCTCCTGACCACGATCGCCGGGTGCTACGTGGTAGGGAGACTGTTTTGCACTGTCCTCCACCCGGAATGCGCTGGGCCGTGCTTTGGAATGGTCACCGCTTGTCGCCGTGCTCAAGCCGTCCGGACGGTGCCGGTACAGCCGCACGCTGACAACAATGCCGTAGCGCGGGGGCATGTCTTCGCCCTTCCGGTGGGCCCCGCAGGCCCCGCGCGGCGCGTGCGTCTGGAATGTGATTGCGGACCCCGCCGATCGGACCTTTGGCCCTCGCAAACTGGCTGGTAGAGGGATTCTGCCTGACCGATACGAAGTTTGACGTAGCCTGCCGAAGCCGCCAATCGCTTTGGGCGAATAACACGCCGTTGCGCGCGTTGAATGCGCAGTATCTCTTTGGGTGCGCCTGCCGGTGATTTGGCAGTTGAGGGCGAGTTGCGCTTGCGCATTACCCGCAATCTAGAGGGTATGCGGGCTATCTGTTTTCGCTCCCGTCACGACGAGCGTTCAACAACCAGCACCTCATATCTGGACCCGCAGAAACAGACCCGCAGGGCAATTTGCTCGATTGCCCCTCACAATGCCGCAAACAAAAAAAACCTTGGGCCGAGGTTTGCCAAGCCAGCCGCTGGAAACTGGCGCTGACCTCCCGCTCGCTGAAGGATCCGTGCCGTCCGGTCGAGCGGCGGCCCTGACACGCGCACTTACGCCCGATAGCCCGTGATCGGCGTGGAAAGCCCAATTTCGACGCGTCCTGTCCGAGGGGGCGGAAGCCAGTTTGACCTGATCGGCCCACTCAAGGCGAGATGCCCCGTGCAATGGATCTTCAATCGGAATCGAGACGCGCTATCAAGTGGGTGTACAAAGCGGCGGAGTTGGAATCGGGAAGCCCGTCACCCGCCGCATCCGTGTGGATAGTGGCGAGAGATGCTGGGCACAGTGCCCTCAATCCGCTCGGCCGTGGCCGACGCAATGGGGTCAGTATGAATTGGTAGTCGAGACCGGTTGGGTAACGCCTATGCTGTGACCTCTGTCTCGTTGCCTCCGGTTGGTACGGCGGGAAGATGCCTGCGACACGCCTGGATTTTCTCGCTGTCCCTCGCTGGACGTGAGAGCTATTTCTGTGGTGACACGGCCGCAGCTCCGAATTTGTACGCCAGAGGCGGGAGTGGGCCGATGGTATCGTTCTGTACAACCGCGGTGATCGACCAGCAAAGCATAGCGTGCTGGGCGGGCGAGACGACAATCCCCCTCACTGTGACCGAGATTTGGGGTAACAGCACCTATCGTCTCTGCCACCAGTGATCCGGGCGATGATATCGAGGCTGGTCCTGGAAACCCCAGCGCGCAAGCCTTGGGCTGGCCCATGCCAGATCCCCGTCCCGGCGGATAAACAAACTGACCGTGACGCTGGACGCGCCAGCACAGGTAGACGAGGCAGGCGGGGCACGCTGCAAGTGCCGTGCAGTGCAAGGCATCAAGGGAGGAGGGAGACGGCCTAATATCACCCTCGCCGCCGGTGATGTGGGCCATCTTGAAACCTGACGGATTTTCAAGTACCCGATCCGTTACCGATCACTATTTCGGCAGCGCCGTCTGGGCCGGTGGAGATGTCGTGAATGTCTATGGCCGACTGATTGCACGGGCTTTGAACGGTGCCATGGTAGCGGTCGGTCCGGGTGGTGATGCCTGCCGCCTCGGCACAACTGCAATCACCGCCTCCCAACTGAAGCGCTAATGGCGTTTTTTTCAGTGGTCCGAGTGACTGTCAAAGCTCCCGATGGCCGCGCGGTGGTCGAGGTGACGCGCCCCTGCGGTCAACGGCACGATCCCCTGAATGGCGGTCGCGTGGTCGGAGACGGCCGTGGGCAACACCATTACTTCAGGACGTCATCGCCCGCGACCCTGGTCATTACCGCCAGCCTGCACGCCTTCTGGCAACCCGCAAGACCAAGAGGCGCCTGCTGGCTTGGAGATGGTCCATACGCGCGTGACAAGCGGCGTGATGGCGCCTGGAAGGTCTTCGCTGATGCGGGCCATCGCTATGGGCCGCCGTGCCGACGAGGTGAACATCTCGAACCAAGGCCACGCTTGCGCCTCCGCTAACATCTCCGCGCGGCGAGAATCGGGATTCAACGATATCACCGTAAAGCTGACCCCCACAAGGCGAGGTCCTCCCAGTCGCGTTCTGCGCATGCCTGTGCGCAGCAAATGATCCGAAACCGCAAACAACCCGTCGTTTTAACCCCTAAATCCGGGCGAGCGGTTTCACTTTTGACAAATGCCGCTCTGAACCGGCCCTGCGGATGGGCAACGGCTTTCCGCCACACTTGCCGCAGGGCCGCTGCGCGTTTGACGTACCAGGCCTCTTTTGCGCCAGTTGGACCGTTACCCTACGGCTGTACCGAGCAGGTAAACCATCAGGCGCGATGCCGGCTGCTGTATCTGAAGCGACTTGCGCAGGACGCAGGGTTAGGTTCTCCCGAGACAATAACGCGACCAAATCGGCTGATGGAAATAGCGCGCGTGAATGGCACGGCAGGCGTCGAACGTGCGTTTGGCATGTGGCAGGCCGACTCGGGTGCGTTCTGGCGTTGGAACGCTTAATGTGACCGACTTCCTGGTGGCGCGCGCAAGGTAGCAAAGGCCATGCGGTGCCACAACGCGCACTGGCCTCTGCGCTCGTATAATCTGTGGCGCAACCGGATTAACTTCAGCCCCTGATTTCGACGAAGGCGGCGGAAGACATTGCCTACCGCTTGCTGGTTTCTGGCCCGTTGCTGGTGCGGCGCAGATGGGCGATCTGCGCTATTACCCGAACTCAAAGCTGACTGCCCTTCACAACGCCCACACATGGCCGCAAGCAACAACTGGGCGCGGCCCTTGCCGCCTACGGCGATCCGGTGCGGCGCAGACCGTATGTTTTCAGCGCGCGGAGCTCTGCTGTTGAAAGCGAACGAACCGCACCGCATGGCGCGATGATTTGGCAGCAGCCTGCGCGAGCCGGGCCGCCGTGGCTGACGCTTGCCCACCGAAGCTTGGCAGCACAGCGCTGAGCTTGGGCCGCTGCCACAATCCTTGCAGGCCGATGCCCCAGCTGTTCTAACGCAGAAAGCCGCGCACGTCGTGCTTGCCGCCATGCCCTTGGCGCGTTCCGATACACAGGTAGCAAAATCGAGTGGATGGAGCAGGGTGTCGGGCCCGATTGTCCGAAGGTTTTAAGTGACCGTGACCCGAAGCCGCCGTGATAACACAACACAGTACCGCGCCCCACAGAACCTGCCTGAGCCTATGGCGTGCCGGAGGTCGCTCCGCCCGCCAGGCGGCTATGGCTATGCCAGCTAAGCGTCGGTATTTTTCATCCCATGGAGGCGAAGAGGTCACCGGCCCGTTGCCGTGGTACGCGGCTTGTCGCCCCGTGGCTGGGTGTGCAGCCCTTCGAGAGATTCGGGTGCG
>Ga0163217_1098660_pt1 | contig 10223 bp, 12 predicted proteins | sample SynspAceP_FD_185933 | JGI IMG/M metagenome (GOLD analysis project Ga0163217, IMG submission 185933) | Saline lake microbial communities from Ace Lake in Antarctica - Synechococcus sp. Ace-P (PacBio error correction) | ecosystem: Environmental > Aquatic > Non-marine Saline and Alkaline > Saline ...
GCCTCGTGGGGTCAGGCGCCAGTCTCTCAGGAGAGACCGTTACCTCAGGCCTGTCCGGATACTTGTCGCCTCCCCGGCTTTGCGGGGCAATCCTCCGGCCGCACGGTTCCGCTTTCACGGCCATTGCCTCAACTTCTATCCGCGGTGAGGCGTCTTCGGGCAGGACCCAGGCGCCTTCCATCCACGCGAGCGGCATTGATGCCTATCTACGCGGGCCGTTGGTTATCGATGAACGGGCACACACGGGGGAGCGAGGGGTCGGGTGGTCCGCAATAATCGGGCCGCCTCGCGCAGCAGGCTCGCACGCAGGCGCTTGTGTCGTCGCGGCCTGTGGTGGCGTTCGCGGCAGGCTGTTCGGAAACACTCCTCCACCTCCCGGTTCAGCGCACGCGAGAACCGCCTGGGATCCCAGCCAGCGTCCTGCGACAGCGTTGCCATCAATCTACCTCAGCCGGTTGCGCCCCTCGGCGGAAGGGTCGTAGTGGCGTCCGCCGCGCCTTATGAAAGCGTCAACTCCTCCTCCGCCTGTCTCTCAAGGGGTCGGGCGAAACCCGAAAAGCCTGAGGGGAACGGCATCAGCAATTGGACCCAGATCGCCTTGGCGCGGGCCAATCTCCTCGGCCGCCACGGCCCGCAGCACCTCGTCGTCGAGCGAGAGACGCGTCGCGATAACCTCCTCACATCTGCTGACACCTGGTACGCCGAAAGGGGCACAAGTGAGGGCGAACATAGCTGCCGCGAGGTATCTAAAATGGCCAGCGAAGCAGACCGAGACTAATTTATGGATGCGGTGCAGCCGCGAGTCGCTCGCACCTGCCCTAAATCGCACACGAAGCGTTCAGGGAGCCACCTTCGTTGCCGCGTGTCAGGCAGCATGCGCATTGGGCCCCAGCGACTTTTGCATGATCAGGTTGCCGTAATGAGTGTGCGTAACGCACAGGATAATCGTATGGGTGCTCGGGAATTTGGAAGCAGTCGGGCAGACGCAAATAAGCACGATCGAGCTAGGCAAAGAAGGCGGGTGCTCTAAACACCGGGCCTCATTTCGCACCGTAATGGTGACGGGTCGTTTTTCGCCCAGCCCGTTCGGGGGGCCGGGAAGTCCAGCCGGCGGTGCGGTGGAAGCGGCGATATCGGATCAGGTCGAGTATGGCGCAGTCCCTCCCATTGTCCGAGACCGAGGAGGATAACAGAGAGCCAGAGTTTTCCAGTCGACGCGAGTGGAGTGTTCAGAGTAAAGAGCCCGAACAATCACAAATGGGCACATACCTACGCATCTCCTAGCGCGAGACCGGTTGTCGAGTAATGGTGCAGTCTACACGTGTGGCAACGCACTGACGATCTGTGCCTGTGGGAAGCTAATTCTTCGCCATACTGTCCCGCGGATAAAGCTCTCGCTCAGGCGGGACTGGGCGCGGCAGCTGTTCAGTTCGCCTGCAGCAGCCGCGTCGCACGAAAACCCGGTGGTGGCGCATCGGTAACCGCATAGGGTTTTGCCAGATCGGTCGGCCGGCTTCCGGGGGGCATCCGGGACGCAGGGACGGCGGGCGCAGTTATGAGACGAAAATCGGACGAAAACGCCAGACCAAAGGCCCTCCGCCGCCCTCCCGGCCTGGTGCCTCCAGCATGCGGGGATCGCCCAGTTCCTGGCGGAACTGCCGCGTGGCTTCCAGCCGGGGCCGCGATTCATGACGTTGCCCCCCCACCTCCGCCTCCAGCGCCGCGCGCAAACCGGCGTTGTCGCGCCCAAGGCCTGATCCGCCACACCCGAGAGATCCACTGCCCACACGTCTCGCGCGGAAACGCCAGCAGTCAGCGGCAACCTCGCGTGCGCGCACGCCTTGGCAGGTCAATCTGCTACCAATGGTTGCCGGCCGGGCCCTCCGTCTCGCGAATGCCTGGCCGGCCCCGTACTTAGCGGGATGCGCCCGCATCACCGGCAAGTTGTTCCTTCGGCCCTGTGGCGCGGCGCGGTTTGTGATATGGCCCCGAGCGCCCAAGTAGTCATAACCGTATAGGCGCACCAGATCGGCCAGTTGCCAGAGGGCTAGGGGTCTGTAGCCGGCCGGCAAACGTCGAAAGCGAGGTATGCATTAGCCGCAATGTTCCAAGCGTCCTAGTTTTCCCGGCCACGGGGTAGCGCGGCAGCAGGCTCTCGACCATAATGGTCGCGGTGAACAGGCCCCATGCCCGTGGATCGAGACATCATGCCGAATATGCGGAAGGTCGGCGCCTCCGGCGTCAGGAACCGTAGACGCGTACCCGACACCGGACCTGCTAGCGGTCGAGGTCGAGCAAGCGACATCGTGGTTGCCCTGAATTAGGACGGCCGGAAATGCCCGCCCCACTGGCGACGAACGGCGAAGAGATTCGGTGGCGAGAGCAGGCACAGCGCTGGTCCAACAATCGCGCCGCCCACACTCTCTGTCGAAGGGTGTTCCACCCGCAACAGGAGCACAAAATCCACGTCAGTGGGCAATGGCGCGTCAACGAGCCGGCCAAAGCACCTGCCGCGAGGCCGCGCGCAGGCTCTCGCCCATAAAGCCGCTGTTTGCGGGGTCGACTGGGTCTTGGAGCGGCGAATCGAGGTGGATGTCTGCCACCATGGAGAAATTTCATGACTTAACTTTCCAGAAATGAGGCCATCTTCCAGGCTTTGGTGTTGAAGGCGGAACCGGCCAGGAAGGCATCCGATGTTGCCGTCTACGGATAAATGGCCGCAACAACAGCCTTGCTGTGTAGGAATAAGAATCCCTTCAATTGGCCGCAAGTCGCATGAGCAGGGCATTTTTCAGTCTCGCGACATAGGCGCCTTTTGTTGCGTCCACTGAAGTGGAAACATTTACGGGAAGCCCGCTCATTCGCGACGGGAGCAATTCAGGCCCTTCACCCCAGCAGCACGGCAGACCGGTTCGAGAGCTCGCCTTGAAAGTCCCATCGGCCAAACCAGATCCAGAACGGCCCGTTTGCTCGCCACCGTTGACTGATTTCAACAAAGTCCATGCGATCTCACCCTTTGGAATAAACCTTGGCTTTCCACCAAGCAATTTAACTCTTCAAGCTTCTCCGCGCCTCATCTTCGTTTGGCGATCCCCGAGAAGAAACGCTATCACTCACTTTGGCCGATGGGCGGATGCCTTCCAAAATGTTGGCGTTCGTCGTGTAGCAACGATTTCAGACAGGTGTTAACAGCCGCTTCAGCAAGCAACCTTTTTCTGGCTTCCAGAAATCCCGGAAATTGTTTAGCTTCAAAGTTGCGGATCTTCAGGCACCGCCATGTGAGCGTAGTGCGCCAGGATGGCCGCCCTCGACCTCCTCGATCCTCTTCGGCCGTCTGTCCGTGAATGACCAGTGTTTTCGGTTCCCTTTGGTCAGACCAAGCAGAAGTTCCCCAAGGCGTTGACCTCGGGATCGCTGTAACCCACCTTATAAGCTGAGCCCTCGGGAAAAGTGATGAACTTCCAGGGAGCTCATTTTGCCAAGTAGTTGTCTCTCTTGAGAAGCGGGAGTCCGTTCCCCAGTCGCGCGCACTCTGTCATCCTGGTCAGCATTAAAGACAGGATAGAACCAGATCCCTACACTCCAGCTGTGGAAGTGACTGGTTTCAACGCGAAGACCACCTTGCGTCCAGGCCGCATTCATCGAGTAATTTGTCGAGATCGTCCCCGCCGCTTTGTTCAAGGATTCCGAGATCTTTATCGATCACGCTTTCAGTGGAGCTGAAAACCGCCCCACAGTGCCGCTTTGCACATACCAGAACAGCAAATTTTGTCTCGTTGTGCGTTCATCCAGACGCCCGCCGCGCATCTCGAGAAAACGAACCATCGACCGGGACGGGCAACCGGGCAAAGCAACCCCCGGTTGTGGTCGAGACCAAGTCTGCCTGCCATCATGTTTCAGAGCAGTATCAGTATGCCGAACAGCGCGCCCCACAAGCGTCGGCAATTTCTTCTGCGGAACGATGCGTGGAGATAGAGGAATTTAGCCTCCCCGGTCAGCACTGCGCGCGCGCTATTTACGGGACCGGAGTAACCAAGCGAGGGTAAAAGTCCGTAACCTGCGCTTTTTCCAGCGAGCGGAGGCTCGGACTTCATGGTGTCGCGAGCCTCCGGCCAATCGGCACAGATTTTCGCAAGCGCCAGATCGCCCTTAGAAAGCTTGGTGCCGTCGCGCTGTTCACGCGGTTTAAATATGTGACAACTACCATCAAGGGTTTTGTCCGAACCCGTCCACCTCCTTCGATGTTGGAAGTTCTTGTCGCGAATACTGAGTAACTGGTTCAGCCGGCCAAAAACTGCCCAACCGAGCCCGTATGCTGCCAGGGTTGCTGTTCAAGTCGTTGATGAAGTTCCCCAACGCCTGCGATGCCACTTTTTCACATTAGCTCGTGACATCGAATCCAAAGGGGATGCGTCGCGCATTTTGATGGCTGGTAGAACTCGAATTCCTCGGTTGAGAACGATTGAACCGAAGCTCCAAAAGGACTTTGCATTCCCATCGAAGAACTTCGGGCGGCCTACCCCCGAAATTAACGCCATAAAGGCGTGATCCGTTTGCTGGCCATCAAGCAAGCAACTTAAACACGCCTGGCGCACCCGTTCCCCATCCGGCCTCATGGTGGGTGCTGTCGAAGGCACTTGGTCGCCCAGCACAAGAAGGCTTCCGACAGGATGCCCCGCGATAGAAGGGAATAATAAGCCCCCCGGACCTGCTCTCGCCCCCAATACATATCGCGCTGGAATTCAGGAGAGAGCCATAATGCCCATTGGTCAATGGTTAATCGAGGATCGAAGTAATAATTCATTGGTAAAGAATAATCCGTAGAAAAATTCGGTGGTCTACTCTTGCGCTGAAGACACCGTGCCAGCAACTCTCTGATAGTCCTCCGGAGCAACCAGCAAATCTTTTGGGCGTTGTGTAACCTACGTCGTTGCGAATGCAATGCCACACGTCCGGAAATATGGAGGTTTAATCAGTTAGTTACGTTTTTTTTTCCAATTTTCGTCTTATCTTTCTCTGTGATTCTTCTAGGCAACTTTTTGGCCAATTGTCCTATTTCTGCAAGCCGCAAATGTAGATCAACGGGCCAGTTTTCCTGATGGTCCAAGTCGCCGGTAGGCCAGTCGAAACGCTTCTTCCCAAATTAAGGAAGCTTCTGCGGCTCTTTGTCACCCCCAGGCAGTCTGCCGAGGGCACTGGCCTGGGAGAACATCATGTTCGTATCCCCATCCGGCGCCCAACGCCGCGTTCACTACCTATTTTCAAAAACAACGGAGGCGCTTCCAGAATCGCGGCGCTCTCTTGGGGCGGAGACTCACACTGGCTCAAGACGCGTCCAAAGCTTTATTAGAGCGCTTCTGGACCGAGAATGTCCCTTCACGGCCGTTTGTCGGCGTGAAATCACCTAGCTCCTTCATCGTCCTGCTTTACTCTGCACTCCGTGCACGATCCGTCCCGGCCCGAAGCTGCATACTTCGCAAGCACCTCGATCCCCGTGCCGCATCGTCGAGGAAATCAGCCTGCTGGCTGACGAGCTTCGTCAGGACGGATCGGGAAAGAGACCTAGCCGAATTCAAACGGCCCTCCAACGACGAACAAGGAAATATCAAATGGATAAACCCCGCATGCTGGATTGATAAACTGGACCCTCTCGAATTGAAGCTGCTCTCGATGTCTTCGAAACAAGAAAGCTGGAAGCTATCGCCTGTGCCCAAGAGGCCGAGGCGCTGATGGGGGCTGCTCGAAGATGTGCTTGGCAACTCGAAAGACAGATTAGGGTCTCACCATCTTCCGCGACAAACGAGAACCACTTCCGCTGTGAAAGAGATGGCTGACCGCCCCTTCGAGCCAGTCATGCTCTGGCTGCAACGAGCTTGTTCCATTACTCCCAGCCGAGCAGTGGGATATCAAACCCACCGGAGGAAAGAGAAAGTCGTGGGATGCGCTATGGGTCCTGCGCGCAATCGACCTTCGTAAGCCGTCTCAGGGATCTCGCCTCACGGTTCGGACGCAATACAGGAACATCTGGAAGCGGAACGGATTCGCGACGAACCTTCCGCGGCGAACAGAACTAATTGCCACCTGTCATATATGCGATCAGAAGACCTTGAGCGGCAACACGCCTTGCTTTTCCGACCTTCTCGGACTCGATCGCCCCTGCCTTAAGAGCTTTGTGAGATGGGGTCGTGAGACATTCAGCACATCTGCGCTTGCCTTGTGTCGTAAAGCATCGTCCCCAACGGAATAGAGTCACCCGATGATTTCCGGGATTGCTACATGGTCCCAGCAGGTTGAATGATCGGTGGCCCTACGGCCGGAGCGCAGAATATTGAACTGATTGTCCATTATGGCCGGAAATTTTCAGGAGTTTCCGTCTTGCGTCCAGTGGCAAACAGCGATTGCGGTACGCAGCAATGGGCGGCGGAATTGATCTCTTCTGGAGTTGGAAGGCCTTTTTCCAACCCTTGTCGACCCAGTTTTTCTCTGGTGGTTGTTCATCGTAGTCTCCCCTGTAAGCTATTGAAATATATGGGCGGATAGCCACTTCATCAAGAGAAATAAACCGAAAAATAACCGAAATAGATGAAATAAAATTTGTATTATCGGCCAAAAACGTGCCAACCCATTGATCAGCAGGTCGCCTATAGCGATACCAAGGTGATGGCTGAATCCGACCCAAAGTGCCGCCCTTAGCTTCACTGTTTACGAACGCTTGATTGTGGATCAAGAGGTCCATGGTTTCGAGGAGCCAAGGGGTGGCCCCAACTCCGGCATCTGCGAACAGACCCGCGCTATGTTGGTATCTTGTTCATTGTGAAATGGGAACAACGGAAATCAATAGAGGGATTATGACCACAATTTGACATCATCGGTATCGATCGCATCTGTCGTCGTGGTGCACGGGCAAGCCTCATCGCTTAAATGTAATCATAACTTGTAACGAGTGAGTGGCCGGGGTCGGCCCTGGCCCGCCCACGTGAATCGGACGCCTGCGTTGCTTCAATCGCGAATGCGCCCCTACCAATCCTTTTTTAATAAGGAAGTTTTTTGTCCAGGGCCGTCGAGGTTTATTGGTTTCGGGAAGAGCGCGCAGAGGCCTTGGATGAACGAGCCTTGGCACGGCCCTGGACAACGAGAAGCCTATCGACTTTGGTTTCGACATCTGACTGCGCTGCCGCTGTTAAAGCCCACCTCAAACCATAATCGAGAAACATGGGTCTAATTACCTGATCTCGCCTCGGGTTTCCGGCGGCTTTCTCTCCGAGCCGAGTTAAGGACCCAACTTCCAGCACGCGCACTTCGCGAATTTCAACGCACTACCTGGTATTCGATCTCGTCACCCTTTCCTGAGCGTCAATTCAGCTGCCTGCCCGAAGAGGGGTATGAAATTCCGAGCTTCGCCTTCGAGGTCGTTACCCTCGCGACAATAGTGAAAGCCAACCTTCCGTCCCGAGGGCCGAGGAAATTCTCCACCTTCACCCTGCTGCCCAGACCGATCATGGGAGCCGACGATTCAGCCGTTTTTCTTTCGCGGGCTTGAAGCCGGCACGCTCCCGTGCCGTTCTGCGGCAGCGAAAAGGTCCTATCCTCAAATGCCTGGGTAGTGTGAGCCGGCTCTCTCGCGACCGACCGAGCGTCACGTAACTGAGGCGGCAACGTCTGTCGCTACCCGGCTCATCACCCTTCTCAATTTCTTCTTTCCTCCCGAGCGAAGCAGAAGGCTAGCACCGAGCTGTGCTTCTCCTATTGCCGGGCGCGTGCGCCGGCATCGAGATGGGTAGTCAGAAGCCGCCGATCTGGGACCGAGGGTACAGTTGAAACCAAATCTTGTCGACAAAGATGCGGTGAAAGAGGCGCGCAAAACCCAACCCTCAAGAACTTCTTGGCGTAACCGGTCTCGATCCCGCTCGATTTTAGAGAGTTGATAGCTCGCGCCATCGCAACTCGAACCCCGAGAATGACACCCGTAGGGCCACTGCTGGATGGCGCCCCCAATCTCAATTCCGGTAGCCGGCTTTTGCACCGACTTGCGGCCGCGGACCTCGCACCAAGCGCTTCGATCTGGGCAGCTACGTAATCCTCGACATGGGCTTTCGGTCGCGCCAGTGGCCTCCGAACGCTTATCGGCGGACATGGCCTGTTAAGCCGCAGTATCCAGCACGGCGCGAAACCATGCCCGCAAACACGCGTTAGCGCGCGCTATCTCGCTCCCCAGCCAGATGAATCGTAGGTTCAGCGAGGTGGAATGTCCACGATTTGCGTTGAGCACCCGTAGTGAAGGAGGACGTTCAGCCGAATCGTGGCTCATTGCGCTGCCGAGTTAATCGGACGAAACGCTGATGGGCACACGCTGCGCCCGGACTTCCGGGCCGTAGAGAGTAGAAAATAAACATCACGTCACGCTGTCGCCCTGGATATCCCTCGAGAGATTCTTTAATAAAGAACTCCTCGAGAGCGTCTTCCCTCCTCCTGCCAGTCCACGAACAAATCCTGACATGCGAGTTGCGCTCGAGCCTCCGCGTTCGAACTCCTCCCGGACTATTCCTATCCTGCAATCAGAGTTCATCCGTGCAGACACATCCAGGAAAGATCGGGAGGTCGCGCAATCTGGCCGCGACCCGCGCCTGAATCGACCTTACGTGCCTCGATCTCATTAGTGCGGCCTTTGTAGATGCCCGACACCTCCTCAAGGTGAACCTAAACTCAGGATCGTCGCTTCTCGAGCAGACGGGAATATCGTGACTCTCGTCATAACATCTCAAGTGTTGGAGAAACGAATTAAAGGCAGAAATGGCGTGAGCGATAGTGCCAGCGCATTGTCGCACGGGGCCGGAAAGGCATAATTTCGGCCAATGTCGAAGGACACTTTCGCTGTCCTCGCGGAGCAAATCATACGTCTAATATTCCGCATCGTCAGCATCTTCTGGAAAAAAAGGTGGTTTGGGCGGAAGCTGCCCTTTGTGTCGCCACGACCACCGCTTGCTTCGCGCGACTGAGCGCCGGCCGGACTGCATTTCCTCAGGAGTCATTGGACGCTTTCGTCGATCACTACCGAGGATCGAAGGTTAGGCCGGAATGTAAGATACTGTGCGGATCCGCCAGCCGGCGACCTCATCAGCATGGTTTCAGGTTCGCAGTAGCGTGTGCGCACGCCGAGTGAGCTCGCGCAACCCCGATCGGTTGCGTTTCTTGCCCATGTTCATTACGCAAAGGCCTCATGTGGTATAAAGAAGAACGTCGATTTACGCCCGCATGACCAGATTACCCGAAAGGAGGGGCAGCGATTGTCCGAAAGCTGTCGCGCAACAACCTTGCGCGACATCTCGAATCAATTCACGGTCCTTTCGACGAGTTTCTGCTCGAAGCGATCGAAAAGCTTCTTCCGTCATATCCTTGCAAAGCTCCTCCATGGATCTCATAGGGCGCGATCGACCATGGACTTACGCAATGATCGCGTCGGCACAATCGAGCGAGAAGCCGATCAATGGTCGAAGCTCTCAGCCTTATAGAATGCCAATAGCCGGTCAGTGACGAGACCCCGAAACCTTCGTCCCGTAACGTGCCTTCCGCTTTGAGGCGCAGTCCGCGCTCGTGTCCCATGAAGTGAAGGATGGATCGGCGGCGCCGCGCGCGATGTGCTTCCGATGCGCCCGCGACAAGCTCGGTTTGCTCGTACAGTGACTCATCCAAACCCAAAGACGAGAGATTTCCCGCGGCCTCCGCCCCGATCGGCGGAACGGCGGTTGCGAGGGTCTCCAGCGTCCTTCTTGATCTCAATCGCGGGCCGGCCGGACCGCAGCCCCGAAATTGCCAATTAGCCGGTCAGGGGCTTCAAGCAAGAAGCCCGAGCCGTCGTGCACTCGATCATTAACGCGTCAGTTTTCGTGTCGAACACTTCCCAAGAAGCGGTGCGATAAGTTACTGCCTGCGGGCGAGGCCCTCGATCAAGCGACGTAATTCCTTTCGACACCTCTTGCTGGTCAATAGCTAGCAGCCAGCTCACCCGATTTCATCGCTCGAGACCACCGTGTTATCAAACTCAATATGGGTATCAGCCTCCGCTTTGTGCCGTTGGTTCTTATGCTTGAGGCAGCCATCCGTCAAACATGCGACTTTTGCCGTAAACGATTTAGCGATAGATTGGTATAGATCAGGAAACAGTTCGCGAAGGCATGGACTGAGGCAAGATCCCCCGCTTCAAGCTCAGCGCGCAATGGCCTCAT
>Ga0163217_1100229_pt1 | contig 10223 bp, 9 predicted proteins | sample SynspAceP_FD_185933 | JGI IMG/M metagenome (GOLD analysis project Ga0163217, IMG submission 185933) | Saline lake microbial communities from Ace Lake in Antarctica - Synechococcus sp. Ace-P (PacBio error correction) | ecosystem: Environmental > Aquatic > Non-marine Saline and Alkaline > Saline ...
AGGAGAGAGATAATGCCTCCACTGGTTTGAAAAAAGGGAACCTTACTTAAAAATGAAGATTAAAGTTTAAAATACCCCTTGCAAAAATCAAGTTAAAAAAAATGAAAAAAAAAAAAAATCTTCATAACTCAAATCAAAAAATAAAGCCTGGTTGCCCAATTTTCATTGCCCCACTTTGAAAGATTTTTAAAATCTTTCATATTGTTCCCCCTAAACCCCATGCAGAACCTCCCCAATAAATAAAACCGAGAAAATGAAAATAGCTCCAAATCAGTAATTTTCCAGACCAAATCTTGAACTCCTGCATTTCAAATGTGGGAAGCACTATATCCGCTGCAACATGAATTAAAAAAAACAGGTCGGGAAGCTTTTCCTTTTCAAAGCAAGTTTGGAATTAGGCATTACTCAGGGAAGATCAAAATAGTCCCCCCTCGGGGAAGATTTAAAAGGGAAGGGTCCAAAAATGGAACTTTTCCCATCCAAAGGACATCAAGAAGATTTCTGAATTATCGCCACATGAACCCAGGAAAAGAATTCAAAGCTAAGCTAAAACAAATTCCCATGCTTCGCTTATTCCAAAATTGCTAAAAGGATTAATACCTGCAGGTAAAAAAATCTGAGGTTAAACCTTTTAAAAGGGAATAAAATGGTGGTTGAAGTTTCTCATGCATTTCAAAATGGGTAGAAAAAGTTCTACTTGAGCAAATAAAGGATAAAGATTACCTGGACGCCTCAGGCCGCTTACCAGAGGATTAAGTTAACCAAAGCGACGTTTCCAATTTTCCAACTCTATAGGAGTAATCCCTCCAGCCCCGAACTGGCGAAGTAATAGAAAGCTGCTATCAAGCCCTCGAAGACTTTCTGCTCATAATCTGCCACAAAGTACCCGCTGTTCAGAACTAACAAAAAGGCCGAATTTTTTCGATCATTTCTGAAATAATAAGACAAACCAACTGATTAATTGTGCTTGCTTGATAGCATTAGACATTTATTTGCGGGATCCAGCCGGTTACTAATGAATCCAATTCCCCCTAAAAGTGAAGCGCTATTATTGGCAAATTGCTTATCAAAGGAGAATTTGAGATACAATTCCATTTCAAAGTAAAGACCGAATGTCCCTTTTTTGACTTGAAGACCCATGTTCCAAATATGAGATTGCTGGGCATACGCTTTTAGTGGCAGCCCCAAATATGATTAAAACTTCCCAAGCTGATCGACTAATTAGGTTTTTTACGCATAGATGATCTTTTTTAAAATTATTACGAATTTAAGCTTAGTAAATCCTTCCAATTTGGATTATCTGATTCTGTTCAAACTTATTTTTGGATAAAGATAAGCATGTCTTCAACCCTATTTAAAATTGTGAAAAAATATTTCATTAGCTTGATTTGATCAAGAATTTAACAGTCTTCCATTTGTCCTATTTAATCAGCTGACTTTTGGTTTTTTGGGATTTGGTGTGATTGAACTTCCTTTTATGTGCCAAATGCAAACTGACATTCAAAACGAAGTTCTCCTGTTTCTTGCAATTAAGGTCACAGATATGAAGACACTCCGAAAAAACTTACACTAAATGAAATCCTGAAATTTTTCCTCAGAGGAGGAATTTTTTAAGATCAATCCAATTTATCGAAGACAGTTGGAACAAAGCTTATTCACAAACTCCGAGGACGATTAGGATGGTATGGAAAATGATCCTGAAGTTTGTTGGGCTTGGATTGATTTTTGTGGTTGGCGAAAGATGCCACGATATTTATCGCTGGGTCTGAAGTACACATTTGGGTGGATAAACTTGGCAAAGGGTAATTCACGATTGATTGCAATGATATTTAGTGAAGTTCGCTTAACTAATTTAGATCACAGAATTAAAGGGCCTTCAGAGATTTCTTATGTTGCACGATGATTTTTTGACTAAATCCTAATGCTTTAAAAGTGATTGATCCTGTGAGCATTTTGGGTAGAAGGGCGGTTGCTACTTTTTTGGGATGATCGGGAACAGTCAAATTATTTTTTCTTTACTAACAGAAAAGTTTTTACCCCGGAGGCTAGCCGTTTTTTGGCGGAGTTTAATCTTTCAGGAGCTATTTATAGTGTCTGGACTTCTGTTTGCTTACGACCAGAAATGCTTCAAGAAAGATAGGTTTCGGATTTAGCCTGGCTAAAGAGTTTTGAGCACGGATTTTTTAAATCAAACAAAACCTTCCGGAGGAAATAAGAACTGATGTTTATGCGCTTTTTCAGCGAAAAAATAATAGATCTACATGTCCAAAATAAGTTTCGATGATTCACAGTTCCACCAATAATCAAAATTAATCTATGCCCATTTAGCCCAATTAGAGCTACTATCCACATAGTAAAATTCAGCTTATGACAAATAAAAAGTGTTTTCTCATAAGTTTTTAAATCTGACCGATTTCAATTTAAAAATTGAAAATTTTTTCATTTCTACAGCCTTTACAAAACCAAGAATTTTTTTTTATTTGTAAATTAAATTTTTTTATTTTTATCCTAAACAGCTGATTTCCAACACTTATTATACTTTTAATTTCTGCTGAAAATTATTTTTTGTCTTTTGCTCAAAATGAATGAATGGATCGTTTCTATTCATTTTAATTTGCGTCGGAAACTGGAATTTTCCAAGCATTTAATGAAACATAATTCCCTCACTTACTCCCATTATTGGAACGCGATGCTACTCATGGGGTAGTCGTTGGATATTTCCGTCCATTCAACTGGGTCATAGAAGCTTACTCACAACATACAGTTCAAATATCAAACTACTGGCGACGATCTTTATTCGATTGGTTCAGATGGATCATTGCGCCCTTTGGTATTTGCACCCCTCGTGGTAAGGAATTGCCAGTTAGGCGATGTCCAAGGCAGTAAGCCGATCGGGGGGTATCATGATTTGGTTTTTTTACCGCTTCATTAGTTTCACTTTTATCTGGCTTGGCGATGGTTTAATTACTTTGACCAGGAGTAGGGAAATGAATCTTTCAATTGGGGATGAAACGGCTGTACAGGAAGTGACTGGCAAAACACAAAATTCTCTCTGCAAAATTTTGTTGAAACTATTCGTCCCTAAGAGTGGTGTTTGATGGCAATGGCTACCAATGAAATCCTCCAACTGGTGGTATTCTCCGATATTTTTTTTGGAATCGCGCTTTCTAGCTGGCAATATGGACAACCTTTAATTAAGGCATTAGACGTGCATAGCGCTCGTAGTCCTTTAAGATGGTAAAGGTACGTGAATGATGACCAGCGCCATTTGGGGTTTTTTGGGGGCCATTTCGGCGTTATTGCCCACCAGAGGTTTTTAGATTATTCTTATGACATACGCAGTGTATTTCGAGCTTTTTATCTCTGGGAATTGCTTTGCTTTGATCGCCTTATTATTTTGTAGGATTCCTAATCCTTGGAAAGCGCGACTCTGCGGACTTGCTTCAACGCTTTTGGATCAATGTAATTGCCTTTCAGCACCACGAGTTCGGAGGCTTGTATTTCCAAACTGACCAAAGAACTTCAAGCGCTTTGGTTGCAATGAACGCATCGTTTCTTTTTTCTGCCACTTGCTATTCTTAATCTCGACCGGAAGCATGATGTATATGACTTTGCGAGTATTTTCATCGCTCAAAGGTATACGGGATAGAACTAGACTAAGCGACGCACTTACCATGCTCCTCGTATTATGCTTAGTAGGCAAAGGTGTTTGCAGGGGTGCCTAGAGCAAGCTTGGTAGCTAGTGGCAGCAATTGTGGATGTTTTGGGATTCCGGTGGAAGGCATGCTTTGATCCTCCGATGACCATTTCTGCGACAATGTTTTCGAAGTGCCACCAATTGTAATTGGGAAACGGCTTTGGCCACAACTAGCAGTAAGTAAATGGGAGGGCGAGTTGGGCGAAAGTACTGAGAAATATGTTGCCCGGATTTAACCGGTTATAATGGTGTTTGTTATTCCCTAATCCCTGACAGCTCAAGAAATATCAGTTGTGCTAGAGAAAGCGGTGAACTTTGATCAAAAAGAAAGCCCCATAACCAAAATGAAGCGTTTCCGGGAACGCTATTCCAGTTCGCACATAAAATGGTTTCCCTGGCTTTTTGATGATGGTACCACAAAACCAAAGCGATAGGTAATTCAAAATATCACCCTTTAGCTCAAAATTGGTCCTGCATTGCTTCGAAATGATCTAGTAATTTAATAGTCAAAAAGGATAATAAGAAACAATTATCGAATACTGCTATAAATGGTTTTCATATGCCTTTAAGGGCTATTTTTCAAAGATTATTGTAGTTGTCTTATCAAGCGATTTGGTAAAAATCTGTCCAATATTCCTTCCAAGCATTTCAATTAATCATAATGAAATATGGTTTTTTTTTTATTTGAAATCTTTTGGAAGGCGGAATCACTGAATAAAATATGCACGATGTAATTTTGTATGCGTTGCTCTTGTACGCTTGCGAAATGCATTGGAAAACATTCGGGATCAGAAGGATTTAAACTTCCTTTGGAACTTGTTTATCCATTATGGTCTTAGTTGACCTAACTAAAAAGATTTATTTTGACTTCCTATCCAATACCAGCTTAAAAAAAAATTTTAACTTTAAAAAAAATTTTTTGATACAGGCTATACCTCTTGCGGCAACGGTGAACCATGCTTCTCCCTCCTGAAAATCACCTGGAGACAGTTTAAACATCTACCTGATCAACGCGCAGAATCTAATTCTGAATGGATAAAGCCTTATAGTTGAAAATGGTTTTCAGATATGGGCTCTGAGGTGATCACCAAATGGTGAGTTTTGGATTACTTCCAATGTAAAATTGAATCGAACATTTTACGATTGCAACATACTTAGATTGTTTGCGGCTAATTTGATAGAATGAATTCAAAGCTATCTATCTGGATTCGATATCCTGATCAATGGTGATTTGGACAGAACTTTGGGAGGACGGATCTGAGGAGAGTATTCCTCTAGCTTGCTGTGGAAGTTTTTTAATAGATTGAATTTTCCATCGGTTAAACTTAAGTTCCGAGCTGGTTATTCAATTCAGGTGTTATGATTTTGCCAATGGATTAAATGGAGCAGAATTAAACCTGTGGAAATACTGTAATTGATTATTTATACTGAGTTTCCCAAAAGATTGAATTCTGCGGATCAAATGTGGATCTGAATGCAGTTCTTCAGGGAACTGGTATGCACTTGCCTCCAAATGGAATTTCAGTCTCAATGAGGTAAAAAATAGAGAATCATTATTTGTAAATCATATTTCCAAAGAAATGATTGGACCGAAGCATTTAATTACAAACCGCGCAATGATTCATTTCTTACTGGACTTCCCAAACCGTGGAACTTAGGTGGTCGCACCTCATAAATCCTCTACTGGGATATTAAGTCAAAACACCAGTATCCAGGATATTGCCATTAAACTTCAACTTTAAACCAATTTGGCTAAAGGCTTATTTTCCTATATCATTCGAAAAAAAAGTATTGGAAGATATTTGGGTAGCTAAACATTGAAATCTAAGGTTTAAGAATTCCCTCAAAGGAATTCAAAGAAAGCCCCTACCAAAATGAAGCGTTTCCGGGGAACGCTATTCCAGTTCGAAACATAAATGGTTTTCCCCTGGCTTTTGATGACGGGTACCTCAAACCAAAAGCGATAGGTAAATCAAATCATCACCCTTTGCTCAAAATTTGTCCTGCACTTGCTTCGAAATGATGTGCTTTTTTTTCCCAGTTAGAATTTCCGTACTGAACAAATAAATTACTGCCCATTACGCCCATCCACCATAAAGTACCAAGCCGACTTTACAAAGGTTGGCTGTGATGAATTTATCAAATGTTGTGTTAAAACCCGTTCATAGTTTATACGTTGCGGTACGCCAATCAGACCTGCAAATCCTAAACCCACCATGAATCACCAATTGGATCTGATTGTGGGGGAGCGACTTTCCAGAAAGCTCTTGGGAAAAAACCTGTATCGAATGTGCAAAAGAAAACATCCCAAAACTAAAAGTATCAAACTGATTTTTTACATTCAATGCTATTTAATTGCTGATTTTTTTGAATTCCCATTTCCCAATATATGTTTAATCATATCCATAGAAAATATTCTATTGAATAATATTTGAAAATGGTGTTTTAACTCGATTCTGGTTGATTCTTTTACATGCTAAATGTAATTTTAGATTTTTTTCCCCCGGCAGAAAAAACTAGAAATCAAAAAATTGACCAAAAGATACGAATGGGCTATTTATGCCCATTCTGATTCAACTATATTGAATCAAATGCCACATTCCGACAAGTGAAATGGATAGCTAAGTATAGGACCAGGTAAATAAATTATAATCATCACCACTCTTAACTATTAGTTAAAGGATGTTTGACAAAAGACTTCCAATCTCACTCGCCGCCATAGGCTTAAAATCTTTTCATTTGGGGAGGGGAAAAGTACAATTTGCCATGGAACCTAGCGAAGTCCGAGGTTACAAGAAATTTAATTCTGACAATGACGTGATTGCGTGAAAATTCATAACTGAATCTGAAAGAAAACCGTTTTCAAATCCTTACGCATTGAATAAATGAAAGCAAAATCAATACATTTTAATGGGCACATACTAGTATTATTATTTTCACCTTTAAACTAATAAAAATGAAATATAATTTATGAGGTAAAACAGGCTTATTGCGTATCAGAACTTTGCTTCGGAACTATAACTTTTGGAGGACAAAATGCTGGTATTTCTGGAAATATCGTAAGCTTCACAAAAGGAGGTAAAAGTGAGATGCTTTCTGCAGTCATCGATCTGGGATCAACTTTATCGATACTGCAAATGCGGTATTCCTTTTGGGTCATCCGAACCAATTATTTGGGTCAGGGAATTACTTTGATCTGGCGTAAAAAGAGATGAGATTATTATTGCCACCAACTCTTGGGCAGGATGAAGTGATAAGCAAATACGTACTGGGGGCTATCTAGGTACCATATTTTTAATTCAGTAGATGCAAGTCTGAAGCGAACTCCAACTGGAATACATGGACATCTTGTTATGTTTCACGGGGTAAGATCCGGCGACATCTTTGGAAGAAATAGTGAAATCCCTTAACGATATCGTGGGCTTCTTGGGAAAGTAAGGGTATGTGGCTATTTGTAACTGGCCGGCCTGGATGGCCGCCAAAGACAGTCAATTGCTGAATATCGAGGATATAGAAGTTCTATTCGGCTTACAATATTATTCACTCAGCGGTCCAGTAAGAGAATATCGAACATGAATTAATCCCATGGAAGCAGCCCATTGACTTGCAATATTTCTGGGAGCCATTTGAGCGTGGAGGGTTTTCTTACGGCAAATTCACCCGGGAAGGAGCTGAATGCGGACTCGAGAAGAGCAATTTCTGATTCCCTCCAATGATAAGGAAAAGCCTATACGCTTTGGTCGATGTCATGGGTTGAAAATCGCGCGGAACAGAAGGCAGCATCGCAGCAGATTGCTTTGGCTTGGGTTAATGACAGCAGCTGGTGTGGACCAGCCACGATCATCTTGGTGCAAAAACATTGGCACAGTTTGAAATTCAAAATCGCCTCAATCGAATTCATTAACTGCGGAGCAGCTAGGTAAAAATAGATCATAGATCAGTCCACTGCCGATGCAATACCCAGGCTGGATGGTCGAGCGGCCAGTTCTGCTTTATAGAAAATAAAAAAAATCATCAATTAAATCAGTCTGGTCTCTTCGGTATTTTTCGAACAAGTTTACAGGCTGGATTATTTTTTGAAAAATTTTTGAGTTCTATTTTTCCAAATGTTCTTTGGTACACCTTCTTGGAAGAAAAACTGATTCCCAATTAAAAGCAAATGATCGTTGGAAGCTATTTTATACTTTTAAAATCTTTAAGAAAAATGAAAAAACATTTTGATCAAAAGCACTCGCTAATTTTCTATTCTTATTCGGTTTCATTTTGCCGCTGTGGTTAATCTTAAGAACGGTAGTGAGTTTTGCTGATCTCTACGGTAAGTATCAAAAATTTGAAGCAGATCGAGTATTCATTTTTCAAGCATTGTATGGATCGATGCAGGAGATGAGCTATTCGGAATATAAATAAAAACGAGCCGAAGATGTAACTTGTAACATTTATCAAGAAGCCGGATAGCGTAACCCAAGTGATTTATAATTCTATTGAGGATATGTTGAAGGTTTGGGAGATCTTGTCCCAAAATGAGCTGACCGATTATCAAGTGATGCCCATTCGTGAGTGCCTTAAGTGCAAAGGACGTTAGGTCCCCTTTGAGAATCGGAAGAAACAACAGTAGCTCTTTTCAAGCCTCTCAACACATTCTAAGAGCACAAACAGTTCTTATAGACGTAAAAAACTAGCTTTTCTACATCGGGAAGCCAACGAACCTATGCAGGTATTATTAGATAAGTTTAAGCTAATCGTAGGGACTAATCTCAAGGGAGAATTACGATTTCAAAAAGCAGGACTCTATGTACGCTACATGGATATGAATGAATAATACACATTCAAGATTATGAAAAGGGGAAGCACATCGATATTACCAAACTTTAGATGGGAAATGCAGCGAAAAGAAATGGTCCCTTGAGGTATTTGCGATGAGTCTTGATGAAATAGCTTGAATGGTCATCAAATTCTCTTTGGCAATCGAACAAACTATCAGTCAAAACTCTGAATGGGATCCTTCAGGTACGCAAAGCAACGTGAAGAATTTGATCTCTGAATTCAATAAATCTTAATGCTAAAAAAGATGAACAAATCTTATTCGACCAAGGCACAGCAATTATCAGACATATTTTCCTATTTTTTTAGGAAGACAATAGCGGGACTTTAAAGTACCATAATTGGAACATTCTTTACACTTGATGAAAAACAAGAATTGGAGTGATCTACAGAACTCTTTTTTTGAGTTTCGGAGAAGATATTTTAGCCACACTTGCTGACTACTTTTGGTCATGGATGATGGTGTCGATTCATTGGGAAAAGATCATTACAATTACAACAGAATCAGTGGTACGATTAAGAACTTTAAAAACACTATTCAGAAAGGATTTTGAAATGTAGCGCTGCTGTTTTAATATTAGGAAGTAAAGCCATCATGAATAGGTGACCCCAAAGGAAATTGGTAATTCAATAAAGGACGTCATATTGAAAGTGGAAGATCCCTACTATTTAAAAAGTGAATTTGAGTATCCAAAATTATGCCTAGTCAATCCTTCACCTTTCTTTGCTTCACTGGTGGGAAAACCGCGACCAAGGCGAGGCAAGCTGATGTCGGAGACGGATCAATTGAGCTCGCTAGGGTTTACAAAATATTAAGTAACTTTTTGTCTCTTACTATGTGCTATTTTGGGATATACAGAAGAGCGAATCAGGGTCTTTAAATTTTAAACCCAGAGACTATTAAGGCAATCAGCTTTTTAAGAATATGATCTATTTCATGCTCCTCATCAATTTGATCCTCATTGTCAATCACCATTTCATTTATTGCACGCGTTCCAGCCATGGACTTGGTGAGCGATATACCGACGTTGAGTCAATTCATTAAAAGCCGCTCTCGGCATCTTCTTGATCAGTGCCTCAATTGTTTTTTTCGAACCTGAGCAGTGATACAGTTTTTGATCTTGTTGTAGTCCTTAACCTCAAATTGATTGAGAGTAAATCCTGGGTGACATCGTAATATTCCAACTTGGATAGATATTATAACAGGTTTTTTCTGGCATACTAAGAATAATCAGGGTTTTAGATTTCCTCATGCGATTTTGGGTCCTGGACTTTCGCAGGTCATATTCGATCGGTGCGGCCTTAGTATTGGCCACGATGAGAGCCTTCTTATCCCGCACTGACTAGATTGAGAAGAGTTTCTTGCGAGTTTTTGTAGTGAAAAACCTGTGAATTAATAGCTTTCTGTTACGCTTAATTTACGACTTGCTGAATCTGCTGTTGGATCATTGCTGAGTTTTGTCTCCAAAGCTCTGAGAAGCATTTTTTGCGTGAAAAACCAAATCCCCCCAGGATCAAGGCGCCGGCTAAAAATCCAAAAAGAAATCTGGTCATAAGTAAAATGAATTGATTGATGGACTAAAAATAGTGGGCAATCGAGAATGGAACCGATATAAACCTTGGAAAGATTCTGAAAATTGAAAAAATAATCCGTGCTGGATTTAAAAAGCGTTTTCAAAGCATAAAAGGAATCAAAAATTGATTT
>Ga0163217_1102934_pt1 | contig 10223 bp, 8 predicted proteins | sample SynspAceP_FD_185933 | JGI IMG/M metagenome (GOLD analysis project Ga0163217, IMG submission 185933) | Saline lake microbial communities from Ace Lake in Antarctica - Synechococcus sp. Ace-P (PacBio error correction) | ecosystem: Environmental > Aquatic > Non-marine Saline and Alkaline > Saline ...
ACACAAACACAGGAGGGGAGAAGAGAAATTGGAATGTGGCCCCCGGTAAATTTCAAGCCAAGCTTGGCCCAACGGCGGAAAAAAGATAAGATTTTTTGCCAATCAAAATTTGTGTGACAGTAAAAAAAATTACCGCTTTTGGTGCGGGCGATGGGGCTGTTTAATGACAAAGCCTGCCCGTGGTAGCGTCCTTGTGGGGGAAAGCCCGGCCGCCCTCTTTCAGGCGGTAATAGTTAATTCTTACCATCTTGCGCCGGTTGAACCCCCTACTCTTATTTTGCCCTAAGGTCTGGAATTTTTCGGGCCCGTATCAAAAAAAAACTAACCCTACATTTTTTTGAAAAAATCCCTCGCTGTTTCCAACCTATGTTGGTTCCAAATTTGTGGAATTTTTTTACAAAAGACCATATGTATAGTTTGAATTTATATTGTCAGACCCGTTTGTTCGCTGTAATCGTTAAATCGAACAATAGAGATCTACCTGAAATTTCCGGAACGTCCTCCCAACAAAGTTCGTCGACTTTTTTCATCTTTAATTTTCATAAATTTCCGGTGCGGGATTATATTATATCCTCTCGAAAGCGGATTTGGAAAGCGTACACCACTCTGATACGGGTAATTTAATTCATCATTCTTGGCAAAAGATGGGACCCGAAAAATGGGGCGTCTCAGCACTTTTCTTTACCACTTTCTTTCTTGCCTGCTAAAGGCAAAGACCGTAAATGAGTATTCATTGAGCCCTTGCCCAATGGGGGGCAAGTTTTTTTAAGGTTTCGGGGGCGACCGGCGAGTTGAACGCTGGCAAGTTGTTGCGGGGAAGATTGGTGTGCTCGGCTCTTAGGAGATCGTTGGATCACCACTGTCGATTGCTTCGGCAGAGGGCGGCTTGGCCTTGTTTTTGCCTGTCCTCTCCCTCCATGAACGGTAAAGTTTGCTTTGCGCTGCGTCGTATGGCCGGCGGATAAGCATTGTTTTTGGGGGTTAGTGTTTGCGCCATTTTGCGATGGCCGCCAATGGTGGAAAACGGGAGAGACGCGATGGATCATTCATGGCCACTTTAACGCGAAGCCGACCGGCTGGTTGAAGGCGAGGAAAGCAACGCTGCGTTGCAGCTCAGGCGCGCCGATTTTCGCCTTGTTTAATCCCTCCAACCGCCGTCGTCGGATCACATCATAGAACACAAATGGCCATAACCCAGATTGATTACAGATTTTTTACACAATGGTGCGCGCCTTTGTCCTGCAGCCGTACGCCCCCAGCAGCGGCGGTAAATGGGCAGGGGCGGCACCGTGGTCGCTATCCCTAAGTGATTTGGCACGGGTTACGTGCCCGCACGACTGATGAGCTTCGCCGTGAACGTGGCAAACTACTATTTTGGGCTGGCGCGTATCCACCGCAGCGTGCTGAGCAATTATTTTGGAGACGGACTGATATGACCATCTTTTTTTTGAACAAGCTATGGGCTTTTTGGCAAAACGCAGCACCGCCGAGGCCGAGCGCAATAACCGCGACCGAGGATCCGGAGCGAGGGCCGAAACGGGTAATTTGTGGAGTGGTAACCACAGGGACAGACCTGATCGACGTCCAGCTATAACAGACGACCCCCATGGCGACCGTGTTGAGTGCATAATGAAATCGGTGGTTTGGCTATGCCAACAACGACGACATCATCCTTGGCGCGGCGGGAACGAATTACGGTCAAGGCGGGTTTGGGCGAAATGATACTAGTTGTGGGCGGGTTCCGGGCGATTGATTTTGGTCGATATGGTGGCAAGCGGGTCGAATGACATCCTGGATCGGGTGACGGTGCGACCAAGGGTACCTAATGGCGACAACCGCGACAAGTTTCGAATGGTCGTACAGGCACCAGATCGCTTCGGCGACGGTGTCCGAGATTCGATGACACGAATTCTCTAAGGGCGGGTTCACCCAAACACCCGGTGTCCGTCCCATGTAAACGTTTCGATCTGAAAAGCTTCTCGCCCAATAATCATGCCTCGGCAGGAATTCAAGCGATGGTGACCAGTTTATCGACAACAGTCGACAGGCGGTTCGAAAGAAATCAACGACCGAGACTCTCTTTGAAATCGCTGGGCGAAACGCGAACCGGGTGATACAAAGTTCGAGCTCCCGTTTCGATCAACCAGCCGTTGGTCAACGGTATCGTTCAAGCGTGAATGATATCGACACAATGGCGCCGGTTAAAGTTCTGGCCTACGAGATGCCGTCAGGGAAAGATGATATCGGATGTCATCTGAATTGCGAACTAAGCAGTTCCAGCGCGTGGTGAAAACTGACCGACAGGCGACGGCAAGATTTCGGTGTCGATTACAAGCCAACCACTAAAGGCGGTGACGACTAAACTCTGATAGCTAATATTCGGTAAATCGTTTCTATCGAGGCCCCGGTGGTCGCGAATTCGAACTTCATCCACACAGGTGCGGACCAGCGGCAATTCAGGCGTGAACGTGGAACAGACGTGTTTTTTTGACAGTCCGTGGGCTGCGCTACTGAACGAGACGGCAGCAGTTGGGCAACGACACTCTGGAACGGCGGGCGAAGGATGATCGAACATCACCTCTTTTGGGTGACAGCAGCGGGCCTGACCGAAGGCGGATCCTGTGTCGAAAGGGGTCGTCCCTGTGGCAGGTGCAAATGATCACACTGTTTTGACGTGGGACTTGGTCGGAATGTTACCGTGCGGGCTGGGGGCGGCTTCTAGCCCGTTCCGCGATAGCGATAATCCGCTCCAGCGAGCTGGCGGGTAAATTCATTCACGTATTAAGCTGAATAATTCTGCCCGCCGTAGCTGTTGGCAGTCAAGGGGACGGGGACGACGTCGTTGAATGACAACGGATGGTACGCCAGACCCTTGTTCAAACCACCGAAGCTTGATACGGCAAAACACCGAATACGCAGGGGAATAAATTCATCCCCGAATATTTCGCGATGTCGTGCGGGTCCCTCGGCGCCGTGGATTTTCCTCGCAGGCTGTGACCGTTTACGTGATGAAACTTTGACGGTACGGAATGCCCGTCGGGATCGTGACAGACAAATCCGCTTGAAGTGTCGGCAAATCTAGAATTTCGTCAGCCACAGCTTCTGACCTTTTTTTCCGTCCGATTAAATATGACCCAACATGCAAAAACACTTACACCGACGGCCAGGCGATGGCGACATCGCCTGACAGAAACGGCTGGTTGGTGGCGCGTATGTGCTGACCCGGCGGTGGCGGAATGAACGAATCTTTGGGCGGAGGGTGGCAACGATCAGCATCCGAGGCAACGAAGGCCGACGACCTACCTCGAAGGCAACAGCGGGATGACACCATCGTCCGGTGGCATGCGGCAAAGATACGATACTACGGGCGACAACACACCGGTGACGGTTCTTCCGTCTGGCGGCACAACAGAGCGCGAGCGCTTTGAGTGGGACAAGGCCCAGACCCCACGTACTCCGCTGTCGACAATAATGACAATCTGGGCGGCGGGCTTTGTTTTCAGGAACACGGGCAACGTCAATGTGACTTTCTCTGTCTACCTGGCAGCACCAAAACGCCCGATACGAACATTCTCGACGGACCCAGCAAAAGGTGCATTCGATCACTTTGGCGACGATCAGGGCGACTAATGCCAAACAGCTCCTGGCCATCGCTGCGGAAACCAGGATGGGCGAAAGCGCGCATATCGTTTGGACTTCTTCCAAGCGAATGTTGACCAACATCAGCTTTTCCGCATCAAATGACAATTGATAACGCGTCGAAGGTTGTCATCGGGTGGCGATCGGCCCCCCGATGGGACACGCCACGCCGATAAGTCGATACATGGCAGCGGCATCACGCCTCAGAAACCATGGAACGGGGCCCGGGGGGTTGGCGTTTAACGATAACGCCTGAATTCAGCCGTGGGAGATAATGGGCCCGATACTGACCCGACGCGCACTTGCCCTGGTGAACATCGAAGGCCCGTCGATTACCTTGAGATTACCTCAACACGATGGATCAGGATCCTGGTCGGATGGGCAATCCACGAGGCAATTCCAACATCACCGACGTCTATTTTTGACGCACCCGTAGCAGCGTTGACGATGGCGCGGGCTAATGACCTGTTTGATGGGCGACGAAGGGCGACGGACCTTATCGATCGGTGGCGCAGGCGAGCGACACGCCCTGTTTGGCGGCGAATACGACGATACGCTGGTCGCGGTGACGTGGAAATGACCAGCTGACTCGGCGGCGAGGCAAAAGACAAGATCAAAGCGGTGGCGTAGGCAAGGATACCATTCTTTGCGGCACTATGGTGATGAAGTGGATGCGCGGCGCAGGCGGCTTTCGAAATTCTGACCCCGAGCCAGAACACCGACGATGAATACGCTTTGACCTGAACTGGGCCTTAATTTCCTGCTTGGGGCGTGATCTGAACACCCGCAGGCAACACGGGCAAGGCCAGAACGGCACACCGTTCGACTCTGTATAATGACTGATGGAAGCTCTGCTGGAATGCGTCAAAATTCACCGAAAAATTGAACATATCATCGGTGAAGAGATAAGCAGGTCCGGTTGGATGGTCTGGACATGCGGCGAAACCATTCAGCGCCGGAGTATAACGGACGCGCAGGGGTGACCGATCGAGCACCGACCGGGTATCGAAACGATACGATCTTTTTGGCAACGGGCGGCGACGACACGATCGATAGCGGTCTGGGCGACGATACCGTTGACGGCGGGTTCCGGGCGATGACACGCTTCGCGCTGACCGACTGGCAATTGATAATGACGTTATCATCGGCGGCGAAAAGCGGCGAAACCACAGGCGACGTGATCGACAGCACCGCTGGGAATGACGATCTGACAGTGACCTTCAGTGACGAGAGGAAGGGACACTGACCAAGCGGGCTCCGGCATCAACCGAATTCTCAGAGATCGAGAGCTTCGAGACTGGGTGGCGGCGATTGATCACGGTCACAGGCTCTGTGTTGAACGAACATGTTTTGACGCGGCGCGACGGGAACTGACTGGTCACGCGGTAGTGGCGTAATACCATTGAATGGCAAGGCGGCGATGATATCATCTGACGGTGCGGCTTTATGACAGCTTGATGTGGTGACGCAAACGACTTCCTCTGTTGCGGATCGGCAATGATGTGCTGAATCGGACAACAATTCGGGCGTGATCGGCGTGCCTGACGCGGATATTCCTTTGGTGGGCACACCATTGATCAGGACGCGAAACCCCAACGATGACAGGACACGTTGATTGTGGCCGCGGCAACGACACCATCGATGCGGCGATGATGTGAACTAACCTCGGACGGTGGCGCGGAACGATGACGTCACGAAGGCGGCATGAACAACGACACCATCTATGGCGGAAGCGGCAACGATACCACCAACGGATATTCAAGGCGCGGATAGTATCTTTGGTGGTGACGGCGACGATCTGATCTGATGCGGGTGTGATACGTTCTCGGACTACAAGAAAGACCAACCCTACATTCATTCACCCGGTAACAGGTGAAACTGGGTTTTCAAATCCGTTCTTTTCGGAACGGCGATCCGAACAAGGACGGACGGTGCCGTGACTTTTGTCGATTGGTGGTCGGGCAACGATTACGATTCCGCACCGGTGACCTGATGCTCTGATACGAATCTTGGCGGACGGGCGATGACTTTACAATTTGCTGGCATCGACGAACGAACTTTGTCCGAAGGTGGTGATGCAAATGAATTTCATCAAATTCGGCAGCCACTGGTTCCGAAATAGCTTCAAGGCAACGGGGCAAAACGACAACCATCTATGGCGGCTTTGGCACAGAACCCATCGCGGGGTTATCTGGCGAAAGAAGTTAGATGACAGATCCTCAGCCAACAATGGCATAAGATCTGATCGGACGGTGGCGCCGGAGACGACGTTCTGTACGGTGAAGACGATGGACGACACCTCCTTTGGCGGTGGCTGACAAACGACTACATCTACGGTGGCATCGACGACGACAGCCTAGAATGGCGGCCAAGGCAATGACCAACTTTTTGGGTGGCCAGCATGATCACCATAAACTCGGTGCGCAGGGCGATGAACGTTATTGACGGTGGCGGGGCACACGATCTATCTTTTGCGGGAAAACGATACGACAGCCCGTCATTGGCGGTAAAACGGCAACGACACAATGACGGTGGTCTCGGCAACGAATAACCATCGACGGTGGTTGAACGGTGACAACTTCATCGAGGGTGGCTCGTAAGACCGCAATTCTTGGTGGCGACGCGACGACACGATCCATTTCGGCAGCGAACAACGATACCGTAAGACGGTGGTGACGGTGACGACTCCATCAGCGGGTGTCCGCGGCGACGACGTATTGTTCGGTGCGAAGGTAACGATACCAATCGACGCGGCGAAGATAACGACACCATCTTTGCGTATGCGGCGACGACAGCATCCTGGCGGGTTCGGAGACGACAGTCGACGGTGGTGAAGGTGGATGACACCATTATCGCAAGGCGGCGGCGACCCGACATCATTCGCGCGGTGCAGGCAATGACAGCATGGCAGGCAACGATATAGGGGATGGATACCTTCCTTGGATGTCAACGGTGGGCGATACCGAATCGACGGTGGGGCCGGAAGCGATCCAAGCGAACATGATGTTCATCAACCTTGTCGGTTTCGCTGAACGGTGGCGGTCTTACCGTCTTGAAGATGTCACATCCGGATAGTATCCCGGTGACACGAATTGACGGCGACCGGCTCAATGACGGCATCGCGGATAACGATTGTCTTCAACGGATGCGTCCGGCAACGTGAAACCGGTCGGTTTGGACTTTACCCAACATCGAAGAGATCAAATCCCCGTCTTTACGCCGGGCACCTGAAGCGCAAACGCCCAAAGCGAAGCAGTCGGTCGAAGATCGAGGTTGGCGACCGTGTCAATTACCCGCGACACGGCATTCAGGAAATCCGCTGGGTCGTGCACGTGATAAATTGTCCCGGTCATGAAGCTGGCGCGTGTAATGCGCATCTGTTGCCGGTGCTGATCGCGTCAGGAGGCGCGCTTGGGGAACAACCCATGCCCCGAGCGAGACATGCTTGTTTTTGGGGGGGGGGGTCAGCCCCAACCACCGCGTTCCTGGTGGCCGAACGACAAAAACGGCGCTCTATTTCGAAGAGCCGGAAGTCCTCGTGCGGCCGAAGCACAATGACCGGTCCTCAAAGGTGTTTGGATATCGTCGAGACCCTCGGGCACACCTACATCCACATGATGTTCGACCACACGAAGGTGAGCCTGTCCCCGACGGTGACATGGACTGAAAGCTTCCAGCCGGGCGATATGAGCCCTTGCAGGTTGTGGGCAAGCGGCAGCGCAACGAAATTTCTGGAGCTATCCCAGGAATTGGCGAACGCGACGAAGCGGGTTGGACGGCATGTCGCCGCCGCGCCAAACGCTCATAAAGCGACGAAGCAAAACTTCGCAGGAGTTAAGCGTCGGCTGAATGCAGCAACAACCCGTGTTCCCCACAAAGGGGTGCACGGCGATGAAACGGGCAGGAGACTGTACCCGTTTTGTCGTCCTAGCTTTATCGTTGAATAGGCAGGGGTCAAAGAGCGGCAAGCGCGCCAAGCTGCCCCATGGCTTCAAGGCGTATCCAAGAATCTCAGCCCGCGCACGGTCTCCGGTAGGGCACAAACGATCAGCGTCTTCGCTCGCCTGTGCGATAATCTTTTGGCACCAGTCTCACCGACATCTTCTTGCAGCATGCGGTCCCAAAATGACAGCGCGCCAAACACCGTTGGATTGTCGCGGCCTTTTCCATCAGAGGTCGCGCCGCGCCAGATATCGTATAACTTCGTATTTAAGATCAACCGACTGAAGCACGCACCTAAGGCAATATCGTAGACACTCGGTAGAATCGGCCAGCAGGATCAATCGCAGCCCATGAGAACTGCCTCGGCAAGGCGGGCGCAAACCCCGCGCGCAGCGATGCGTTTTCCCTTCCGCCGCGTTCTGGCACAGGCACGGTGTGAACATCCAAACTCGCGCAGCAGATCATAGCGCGGATGGGCGCGGGCGGCATACGCCACGAGATGCGGCCTTTTGCGTCGCGCGGCGTGCGAATCCGCTGCTGCCGTCGCAAAAAGCGGCTCTGTGTCAAATCAGCTCTGTTCGCTTGTCGCGCCCTCGCATCCGCGGAGGATTGGCCCGCGCCAGCAAGACTGATGGGAAAATGTCGTGGCGCATCCGGAGTCCTAATAAACACTAGCGTGGGTGTATAAAGGCGTAAGCCTATTCGCTGCTCCCACTTTTCGTGCACCAGTATGAAACCAGTCGGACGACCCTGCGCGTTGAGTGTAAAAGCCAAGTGATCTGCGCGCAAGTTTAGGCGAACTCGGTAGCCAAGCGCGGAAATATAAGTGAATGACACCTGATTTTTGATCCCCTCGACGCTGATCCCGTAAAGGCCGCGACATACCAGCCGCAAACTTTGGTGCGTGGTTTTGAATTATGGGGCTTTTGGCGGGGGTTTTCCCTTTTGGTATAAGCACGCTTGATCGAAAGGTTGGATACCACAGTCCACTGCCGACATTAATCTGACGGGCATGCTGCGGACCGCTTTTTGGTCCGATTATCGGGCCGGAATTGCATGCCTTGCGGTGACCACCTTTTCGTTAAGCGCCATGGTCAGTGTACGCAGCAGCTCACTCAATGGACGCCAACGGGTTTCACCGTCTGATCGTAAAGGACCGCACAACGCAGAACACTTTGGCGGTCTTTATCGGCGCATATGTCTATGCGTTGATCGCGATATCCTCCTGTGGCGCGAATTGGGGTGTCGACACAATGCGGTCGTTTGTGCTTGTTCATCATGAGACCGTGATCGCTTGCGTTATTGTTCAGCCTGATCGTGGGGTGCTTCATCTGCATCTTGGTACCTGAATCACACGTCTCCGTCAGGTCGAAGAACAGAACCGCTGTCCTCCGGGAAGGTTGCCAGAACCTGCCTTGGGCCAATGCGCGACCGGTTATTTCCGAAATGCCGAACCGTTCACGGCCGACGAGAATGGCTATATCCAGCATTTATCCGGCGTTGAACACTGTGGCGGCAAACCAGGGTCAAATACTTTAAGACGCAGCATCGGTAAGCTTTGTTTCGTGAATGAACCGATGGATATTGATCGGACCGCGTGGGCGATCCGATAGATACCGACTGAAACACACCGACGAAACTCCTCGCCCGCGGGAATTAGGGCCAGTGTAAATCATCGGCGATCTGCGTACCTTTGACGCAAGACCCCGTTTTGGCCTGATTCGTCCATGGAGAGGGTTGCCCTCAAAGGCGCTGTCCCGGGTGTAAACGATCCCGGAAACCGCCATCCGAACATGATTACCCGGATCGGCGGGGTTCTGACGGACTACGACGGAACGAGAAACGGCGCGGGGAGAGACGAGGTTTGGGAACCATATCTAACTACGTCGACCCCCTTAAAGGTTCAGATCTGGCCAAGCGCCTTTGGCGTGCGCTGGCGCGGGATGCGCTGCACGGTCGTAGAGGAGGTGCAGCAAACGCCCTGCAACGACCCTTGAACGGATTTGAATGCGCCACCCGACAAGGGGCTGCGCGATGCGGCGCTGTACTTCCGGCCTGAAGCGTCACCTGCGTCGGGCCCTCTATGCCATCGAGTTTTGAACCGGCCGGCGCCAATTGATTGAAAGGCCGCGAGCGAGTGGCCGTGCGCAACGCGGTCAGAAAGGCCCTGCGCCAAAGCCGGAACAGACGATACGCCCGAAATTGGACAATGGTACGGATACAACTGACGCCGTCAGCGCGGACGGCAGCGCCGATCAGAGCGGCCGAATTTTCAGCCTGGGTGAATGCGGTACCGCACGGCGCCCATGACTTCGAACCGGAACCCCGTGCAGGAAAACACCTGAACTGGGCGTCGGGGAAATCATCCTGCGTCTCGTGAATACAGACCGGCGACGGGTTTGCCTCATCAATCAGGCAGGTCCCATTTCTGTCGCGCGGTTCAGGTCGCGGATGGTCATCGGCTCCGTCGACGAAAACACGCCCGTCTTTCGGTCTTGGTGACCCCGTGATCTGGCGTTTGGGTCCAAACTCGTCACGCTGCTCGACGCCGACGATTTTCTCCACACCAATGTCCTCGAGGCGTGATCAGCCCTTGCAGCAGACCCGTATTCATCTACCACGAGCAAAAGTGCTGTACGCCG
>Ga0163217_1103442_pt1 | contig 10223 bp, 7 predicted proteins | sample SynspAceP_FD_185933 | JGI IMG/M metagenome (GOLD analysis project Ga0163217, IMG submission 185933) | Saline lake microbial communities from Ace Lake in Antarctica - Synechococcus sp. Ace-P (PacBio error correction) | ecosystem: Environmental > Aquatic > Non-marine Saline and Alkaline > Saline ...
GAAAGGGGAAGAAAGGGGAAATTTTAAAAAACTTTTCCCCCCGGTCCCCCGACCGGGGCCAAAATTTTTTTGCCCCCTGGGAAGATTTTCCCTTAAGTAAAAGCTTTTAATTTTGGTTGGTCCCGCCATTCGAAAAGAAAAGGCCTTGCCCAATCTAACCATGCTTTTTAAATCCCACTTTTCTTTTCCCCTTGCAACTTTCCAAAACCTCCAGCCATTATCAATCCGACTTTATTCAAAGCCCGGAAAAAGCTTTATTCCCCAAAGACATCTTTAAGTTTGCGTTCGCGTCCCCAGTTTGGTAAAAGGCAAAATCCGTCCTTATAAGTCCAGCGTATCCGCCCTTTTTTCCCAATCGTATCGGGCAATTCATAGGACGACCCTCCACCTGACTCCAGCGTGGTTTCATCTTGGTGACAAATGATCTTCAATCTGGCTCATTCTGGAAGAACCAATTTCGTGTGATCACTCGCTTCGAAACTGTTTTGAAGCCTACAAAAGACACACGCAAACAGGTATTCAAGAACCGGTGTCAAAAAGAGATTTTTAAATCTTCCCGACAGCATTCGGTAGATTCCAAAAACCACCGATTTTCTGCGTAGTCTGATTGATTGCAAACTACGTTTTGGCATATGGAATAGGCTGATTTCAGTGCAATATCCAATAACCTGACCGATCAGTAATTTATTTTGGGCAAATGAAGGAATTGGAAAAATCGCAAAAAGAGGCTGATCACAAGAAATTTTTCCTAAAAAAGACATGGCGTTTGGTTTTAAGCTTTTTAAAGTTCCAAAGGACTAATCGGAACAGTTTGGCGGTTATCAGTTTGTGGTTGGCGGGATTTATTCAGTTCTCTGATTCTCTGATCTCTAATCTCTGATCTTCCAATCTCCAAATCTTTCAGTCTCTAATCTCTAATCGGTCCCCCCTCATGAAAGTCGGTCATCCGGCACCGGCATTGGTCATCGCCTAATTATTAATCCGTGATTTCCATACGAATTCCCCGTCTCCGGTTTGCCATTATAGCGCTTCATCATATCCTTCTTTTTCATCTGCGCAATGCCACGGTAGTCCTTCGCTTCTTGATATTTTCTGACCTTTCTTTACGGCACTTCTTAATCCACCGGCTTCAGTTGATTGAGGACGATTCGATCAGCGATGGTAAGTCGATCCCTTCATTTGGCAGTCCAAGATCAATCCCGGTAATCCCCAAAAATCTGCTGGGGCCATGACTCACTAAAAGATTCTAGCGGGCAAACCACGCAGTCACATGGATTGTGGTCTTTTGGTTAATTCCATTTTTCATCCCATTCCCATAGAAAAACTTTTACTGGTCTATGATTCTGGAATATTTTGGCTTCTTGCACTCAATAGTCCTCACGATTTTTCTTGGTTATTTCCTGTTAATTCCCAATCGTAAAATTCGAAGGCTAATCCTGAACCAAGAAAGATTTTTCCCATCAAGTCCCTCTTCCTCAGTTAAAGAATTGCGCTCCAATATTCTTATAGAGCCAATCGGTTCTTCATTCCCTGTTTGAATCAACAATTTTAGCAACTCCACTTGATGAGGCTGTTGCAGGACCTGAGCCTAGGCTTTCGATCTTGCTTCCAATTGGAATTCTGAACTGGGTAAATGAAAGCGTATACTCACGCTCCATTGTTTTTTAAATTGCCTTCTGAAGGTCCCGCCATGACTTCCGTGCCAATTTGAGTACTATTCCATTGATATTTTTATTGAAGCAGCCGTTTTGTAATTTACTCTTCCAGAATAATAAGCATATGCAGTGGTGATTATCCCTAGGAGTGTGAATGCAAGAAGAAATACAGTTCTTTTCATACCCAGTTTTGTTTGATAGCAAACCAATAAAAAAAATCTCTAGCGCTTAGTTAAGGCACTGTACGAGTTGTTAACCTTGAGAAAATCAAACCAATGAAGCCACTACTTTTAGCAATCTCGCTCCGAAAAACCTGCAAATTTCCAAACGTGTAGGAAATTTTAATCGGAGTTCACTCTTCTGATCAGTAATTGGAAGTGCCAGCTACCGAAAACAATCTCTCAATTCGATTGATACAGAACCCAACTGTCCAATGATATTCAGGGAAGTTTGGACACTGCTGATAGATGATATTATGCGGAGATCGCCAAAAATGATGTTTTTGTATTCACTGATAATCTTCCAACATTTGAATCAAATGAAAATATTTTTTCTGCAGATGTAGATACCATTTCCGACACAATTGTAAACAAGTTTTTTCTAAGTAAGAGTCAAAGGGGATTCTTTTGAATAAAAACTGATTCCATTTCGGGATCCAATGATTTTTTCAAAGCGGTAGGCAAGAAGTAAGATTATACTAAAGGCATTATCCAGCGCAGGAGAGGGCATCAACGATAGTAACATTAGCAGCGCTGAAAAAGGATTAAGATTTGACATGGACAGTCTTAAAACCTTTTCAAGTCGATGAAATTAGCAATAGCATGCAAATATTTTAAAGAGGATTAGAACGCAGCAGATAGCCCTTGCAGTCCTTAAAAAAATTAACGCAGTCCAAATCATCATTTCCATTACTCGTAAGATTCATTGGATTTTGAAAAAAATTAATAATTATCTCCAGGCTGAATTATTCGAAAAAGAAATCGACATCAAAATTATGGCCTACTTCATTTTTGATGGTGGAGTAGTTTAAATGGAGCTTATAATGAATCCAGTACTTCCGAAATGCCATTTAAGACCGTCTCCAAATCAACCTTCCCTTCCAGCAGAGGTCAAAAGCTGGAGATGTAATTTTGAAAATACAGCGTTGACTCGGGGGGGGGGGGGGTGTTGAGAAGATGGACTCGTGGAAGATTTTGACTTCTATATTATTTTCTTGTGGTCCATTGCCTTCGCATTCTTATTACCTCTATCAGACGATCAAAAATCAGAAGCACTCGCTGATATCAAGGCTGATTTGATCCGGAAATAATCACCCACGAATTCCAAAAACCCCATCGCCACTACCCCTTTCGGCTATTGAAGGAATCCGCTAAATTCCTATATTCGCTGAAAATGAATGCAGACAGGACGCAGAAGGCTAATTTGAAGTATTTCCAAATCGCAGATGTTGAAACTAAATCAAATGGGTCGAAAAAATACTGGAGACCTGCCAACCTTTTGGATTCTGATCAATTTACCCTTAAGAAGAACAGCGCAAACGCCGGACATCTTTTAACGCAACATTGGTTCCAAAAGTGTTCAGACAATGTCCCCTGAAAAAGACATTTCACTAATCACCTCACAGCACTATCTAAGCCTATATATGCAATCCTTTTCATTTTGAAAATGTAATTTTCCATTTATTGGACAATGCACAATCAAATTACGGAGGTGAGAAAATGCACCAATCAGTCTAGAAATCAAAACGGTTTTGAATAAATAACGAATCTTCTGACAACGGAGGGGCAACCTTAACCTTCGATCAAAAAAAGCGCGTTTTCGAGGCAACTTCTATCGTGTTCCAAAAGGTGATCCTAGCACGGATGTAAAAAGGATTTGGAATCGGACTCTATTAATAGTCAAAAAATCATGGAAAAGCTGACGGAAAAAACGAAATTAGAAATCCTTTCTGGTCATTTCAACAGTATTTCTACCTATTGGCCATGACAAAATAAATGTATTCTGCTAGCGAAGATGGAAATTGCTTTGGGCATGAAATCATCCAGGGAAAGCTTGGAGAGTAGAGATTTCAACGTTCGGCTGTTGGGAGAATGGGGCAAAAAGCCTGGGATGAATAATCAGCGAGCCAAAGCCTGATGTGGCTGGTTTTTGGACGTGATGATGCCCAAAAAGACGGCTTTTCCCTTGCCGAGCAAATCCGCAAAACCGACCTTACACCCGCGATCTATTTTCCTGACTCCAAAAAGTCAAACCGAAGATGTGGTTGAAAGGCTTTGGACTTGGTGGAATGAATCTATATGCGGAAAGCCTTTTTAGATGGAAGGCTAATCGTCCGGATAAAGCCGCAATTGGGATCGCTTCGGGTTCGAAAATTCAATCCGATTGGATTGCGATGGCAATTATTCGTTTCAATCCAACCAGGCAATTATCATGTTCGAAAAAGAGGTAAGTACAATGACCGCACGTGAGGGCTTCCTGCTTCAATTTTGGTAGAACATGCAAATGAAGTGACCGAACCGAATGTTTTAATTCTAACTCAGAATCTGGGTTCGGATGACTTTTTCAAACGCCCGCACATGGATGTCTTTATTACCAAGCTTCGCAAAAACTTCAGGTGATCCTCAAAATCCAGTACTAAATAATTCGTGGATTTGGATACAAATTGGTCTGTTAAACAATAAGAGTTTTTGGCTAAGGCACGAATTAAATGATAATAAAATCTCTTAGGTATAAAATTTGTTTTCGAATTAGTTTTCCGAGCATATTGAAACATCATGCTTAAATAGCTAAGCAAGCCTGAAGAATAGTTTTTCTGTTTTAGAAGCTGCTATAATAGGTATGGGGTTCTGCTATTTTAGGGTAGAACCATAAATAGGAAGTAACATCCGCAATTGCACGCCAGTAAAAGCCAAAAAGCAACTTAAACATCTGGTTAAACACTAGCATTGGCCCGGTAAACTTTTCCTGATAGCTATCGGGACATCACTGGGCCCTGCCTCGCCCTTGGTGGGCCTCCTCGCTTGGTGGGCCTGCCCTCGCCTTAAGTGGCCTGCCAGCCAGAATAAGCTAAAAGAAAAAGGGGCCACTGGAATCATTGCGGGCTAAATCGTAAAAAATATTTTTCATTCTCCGGACAAGATCAAAATCCATTTCTAATAGGTCATTCTATCCAGAGGCAGATTACATCAATTTTTGTAGCTACAAAAATACTTGCACTCCCGATTGCTTGGGACTATGTGTGATCAAGTAATGCATTCAGTCAAAAGCTTCAATGGTTTCTCTAGATAAGAAAGTTTGAAAAAAAACTTAATAAAAAAAAAGCCACTGTTAAACAGAAATGGACTATAGTTATGTGTCCATAAAAAAAACTCTGGAAAAAATCATGCTAAAAAAACTACTCCCGCGTTAAGTCAATTGTAGCTTATCTTTAAGTGGTGGGTATAGTTAAGTTACTTCTTGTAAGTCAGGGGAAAAGCAGGTATTCAAATTGAATTACTTGCCGCCCCTCTTGCCCACAATCTAACTCAGATCCCTCCCTCCATTTTCCTAGTTGATATCAAAATGACAAGATTTTGTGTGTCAAAATATTATGTAGCATTTATTACAGTATTTTTTAATTACACTAAAATGAAGCGTGTTTTTGTAGGATGAGATTCTACAATCGAGAAAAGAATTAAAGCAACCTTCAAAAAAGATTCGAGAACGATCGAAGGCTCAGCCCAAATGAGTGTGATCATTGGTCGCAGAAGAATTGGTAAAACTAGTCTCTTGAAAAAAGATTGGAGCAAAGCTTGCTTCTATGCCTTTTGATCCAATAAAAAGCCGAATTATGACTTTGGCCAAGAGTTTGTATCTATCGTGAAAAACAGGTTGCGGTTTACTAATTTTCCGGAGAAGATCACTCGATTTTAGCGCGGTTCTTTGTTTAGATACATGGACTTGTCCAAGACCAGGAACTTCACCTTATTATAGACGAGTTTTCAGGAAGTTCAAGCTGATTAAACCCGTCCATTTCAAGTGAATTCAAAATATTTGGGATTCCGGAAAAATCAGAACAGCAAATTTGAATTTGATTTTCTGTGATCAGTGTAATTCTATGATAAGGATGTTTTTGAGAAATTCTAAAGAAACCACTTTTTTGCCCGAGCGCACCAAACTGATCAATCAAAACCTTTTGAAAGTAAGGCCGTGTTAAAGGGAGATTCTTTGTGGTACTACCACGAATTTAATGGAAACGATACTTGATTATTTGATGGCAAGAAATCTCTGGGAGGGTAGCGTCCGGATGGCTGAGGCCTTGCCGGGATTTTTTCGGTTTGGGCTGCTTTTGCACGCCGTAAAGAACAATGACTACTTCCCCGAGGTTACGAGGGAAGATCCCAGTCATTTTTAGGTGGGAAAGGCAGCACAAAATTCCGCTGTCTGCCCATCATCTCAAATCAATAAAAAAGCCTCCAGCGGAAAGAAAAGACCGAGAGGCACAGGGTTTTTTGGTTACTTTTGGCCGCCAAAAGTGACAAGGATAAACCTATAGAAAAACGGATTGAAGTGCCTCAAAACGTTGAATCTTCGCCGTTTAATGAAACTTATAGTAAAAATAGAATATCCTTAACATTTTTCTGTATAAGATAATTTCTAAGCCAAACTTGCTAACTTCAATTAAAAATTCAGGGTAAGAACCTTCTTTGTGAAGTGCGGCCTGATTATACCCAAGGCAGAATTTATTAGCCTTCTATGCCTTGACCCTGGAGGAGTACCAATATGTAGAAAACTTTTTTTACGGCAAGGAGCTTTGACTTTGGAACTATGATAAGACGAGAATTTTTCTAAAATTCCACTCTCATAAGAGGAAAAAAATACCGCTAATTGAAGAATTTGGAAGGGATTACAACTACTTTATTTCTCCATTCTGTCGCTGCATCGCGCCATTCTATAATGTCCCGACCGGAAATAGGAATCAATTACTGAAAATAAGTCGTGGGACCAATTCTTTTTGATAGTTGGGAGAATGACTAGCAAGTGTTATCCGAAAAGTTCAAACCTTTTTTAGCCAGAACCAACAAGCAGAACTATTAATACGAGGTTGTGACACTTTTTTGAAGCTTTTGTTTCGCTTGAGTTTACTATTCAAGTGCAGTCGATGATAGGTGGATTTTGGACTTACTGGAAAGCAACAAGTAGAAAAGATTACCTCTTTCTCAGGAAAGAGGCTTGACGATTTTTCGTAGAAAGATAATAAGGCGAGCTCAAATTTTTTTTTCTCAGATTGGCAACCTATTGGGAGCGGGGCAATTTTGGACTGAAATTGATCTAGTGGCAGTCAACTCTCAGGAAACGAGCTTGTGCTGGCTGATTGTGAAAAGTTTAATCCAAGCATATCAGCCTTACCCATTCTAAAGGGAAAGTCCAAAACCTAAATGCTTTTGGCCTCCGGACTTTTGAAGTGGGAGTATGCGGACTTTTCCTATTGAAGATAGTAATAGGGTTGTTGTGATCTAAAGCAATGTAAAATACTCAATTGAAACTACTAAAGGATGATATAGAACGCGCAAAGCCCTTTTTTGGAAATTTCAGACACTTGAAGAAATAAGGGAGATGACTTACCTGAAAAACAAAATTGCTGTATGGCAATTCCCGTAAAGCCCATAATGAAAATTCTGGGTCAACATGAATTCAATGTTCTAAGAGAGCTGAGGCAAGATCTGTAAAGTATTCAAAAGTGAGTTTCACATCAAAAATATATGGTATTTTTACTGGGGAAAATGTCTTTTGAGGTAAATTGGAAGTGATTATTTTTTAGAAAACCAAAAAATAAATTCCAGTACTCCATTGTAAACTTTTAATGATCAATCTACTCTGCAAATGATCATCAGAAAAGCTTTAAGAAATCGGAAATCCATTTCACCTCTTTTGATGCTAAGCCTCAGGAAATAATGTGTAAAGTTTTATTGGAGAACAAAATCCTACAAGGCTGAAGAAAATTTTAATAAACACTTTTCGTGAAAAGCGAACAGAACCATACTCACTTATACCTAACTGCTATGTGCGCCGTGGAAGAGGATGGTGATTTATAGGTACGATTTTGGATCTATTATGGGGCGAGATTGGGAACGAATTACGAAACAGTCCTGGATCATATCCATGCCAATTTCGATCCTGAACTTTACGTGCGAAGATGAGACCCAAGCTGGGGAATATTAACATATGATCTATTGGCGGGTATCACCTCGCATGCAAGGCAAAAGGAGTTTGGGTCACCCAATTTGTTCAGTTGGGGTCATTCCAGGAAAAAGCTGATTTCCGCAAAGGCCAATTATGGGGGCCTACTTGTGGGACAAGCGGAACCCCAAGTGCGAAAAAAATGTAATTTACGATTGGGAATTAAGCCCGTTGGGGAGAAAGACCACTTTTGGGATTGTCCCTCGCCATTTGCAGTTGAAAAAAGAGTTGAAAATAAAAAGTCCGGTAAAACCGGACTCTGAATCATACTCTCAAACTCTTCAGATAAGCGATACTCTTCGGGAGATTTTCTAACCTCCTTAATCGCATTTCATCTTCCGATAAACATGTGCTTTGATTCCGATTTTATTGATACACGAAGATTCCCGGAATATCCAATGGGCCAGTTTCCTAAGGGCAGCATCATTCTCAGGCCCTGTCAGTCCAGTCATATCTTTGCCGGGCGCTCCTTTCGGAAATCTTTAAGATGTAGGCGAAACCCAACGGATTTCCATACTTTTTTAACAATGCAACTGGAATCTCCACCTCCAACAATAACGTCCACATCACATCCATTGGAAGTTTTACATCATTAGGAATTGGTATTCTCAAACCAAGTAATCGAACAAGTACCAATTGGCCATACGGTTGAAATTCGTAACCATGAACATGATATTTTAGGGTTAATTCCCGTTTTTCCTTCAAAACTTTCCTCCTTCATTGAAGACTTTGATTCGCTCGGTCTGCAATCAGCTTTGCTGAATTCCCCTCGCCTTGGTGCGCGGAATCCCACGCACACATTACGTAAGATACACCCAAGGCTTTGGCCGCGATCCCGCATGCTTGTGGGTCTTTTCCAAGTCCTTCAAACCCGTTCCAGTGGCAGGGATAGGATTCCTCGATCAGTTAGCATTTGCTTAAACTCAGCTGGAGTCCGACCGCTTTGGGGACTTCCACTTCATATTCGTAGTAGCTCTTGGATGATATCGAGCGTTTTCCGGAATACCATTTTCCATTGATCTTCGCAGGTGTAGGCTTGCAATTGCCAACGGAGCTTGCATCAGCGGATCTCCATTTTTCCCTGAGCAAAGCCATTTCTGTTACGCCGAACCTCAACAGTAATAGCATCATTACTTATTTTATTCAATGATTAAATTAAATTCCTAATATGTTTTTTCCTTTTTACATTAAAAGTTTGATGTCAGAATTCAGTTTTTTGAATCCCCTCTCCCGCCCCCTTTTGCAAGGGGGTAGTTTGAAATCCAAATTAACAATAAAGATCCCGTTTTCTATAAACCGTATTCTTTCCGAGCAATTGATTTACCATTCTCTTTATTCTCTATTCTCTTATTCTCTATTTTCCAACTCTCTATTCCTCTATTCTCTCACTCTCTCTTTGACATCTCTATTCTCTTATTCTCTATTCTCCCTCTCTCCTGTTGTCAAAAATTTTAAATTCTCATTCCATCATTTTAATTTCCCTATCCGCAAATTCCTGCTTCTTCAACTCCTAATCGCATAATTCGCAGCTCGGGCCGTGATCGCCATAAAGGTTCAAAGTAGGATTTTGAGTGGAAAGTACTGGTCATTGCATGCACCGTCCGTAACAAAGACATTTCTTAACGTGATGCAATTGATTCCAGCCGTTGAGCAAGGACGTTTTTTGACTTTTCCCATTCGCGACGCCACCCATTTCGTGGATATCCGATCCTGGCAGTGCGCCCGCTGTCCTCCACTTTGATATTGGTGGAAACCTGCGGTTTTTCATACATCATTGTTTGCTTGCTGCGATAAAGTCCGCTACCATTTTATCATCAATTCTCCTTCCATTCTACGAGGATAACATTTTTGGAATCCCGTATTTATACCACCTGGTCCCGTGCTGGAGTGCGGATGTGATTAATCCTCCACCGGTACAGTTTTCCCCTTGCATCCAAGCGGCCAATTCCCCCAGCGGTCATTCAATTTTGATTGAGCAGATTGTCTCGCAGTTTCGTCCCACTATCAATATCTGTATCCGAACTCATCCCCACGACCCTCCACATCCCGATGGAATAGCCTCGGAGGAAAGTCCGGTGTCTTGCTGGAATACATTCTAATCCTTGGGTACATAGGCCGTGGGGGCCCTGCATGTTTACCTCTTGCTTTTTATCCAAAAAGCCTTCAAAAAAGTCGCATAGCCCTTGGCCACGGGTAATTATGCGAAGCGGAGGAATTTACCCATCAAGCCCGAATCATTTCCCAATTCCATTCCGGAATCTCGAGGATTTTGAATTGAGTAGAATGCAATTGGAAGCTATCGTTTGAAGCATATCACTTATTAAACGATTTTCTACGCCATAAAAAATC
>Ga0163217_1112697_pt1 | contig 10223 bp, 11 predicted proteins | sample SynspAceP_FD_185933 | JGI IMG/M metagenome (GOLD analysis project Ga0163217, IMG submission 185933) | Saline lake microbial communities from Ace Lake in Antarctica - Synechococcus sp. Ace-P (PacBio error correction) | ecosystem: Environmental > Aquatic > Non-marine Saline and Alkaline > Saline ...
CCTCGTCGGAGATCTCTAAAAACGGCTGTGCAAACACCCGCCAACACTATACCTCACCGTGTGATCTAATTCGGCCAACTGGCCCCGCTGCGGATCGCGACGAGCGAGGCGATCGCGGTTTCCTCGATCGATTCGGTGCCACGCCCTCTCGTCAAGCGACGGCAAACACGATCAAACTCACCGCCCACTAGACCTCCCCGCGTCCGCTCTTGCGACGCAGGTAATCACCGATCCCGATCGTCGTCAGTCACGACGGTCATCCCTCGCCCCGGCTTGGTTGTGCCAACTTCGTGACACCACACGACTGTCCTCCCGTGCAGTGAGCCAAGCGATTCAATTGCAACAGCGGAATCCGTCACGGGGAGTGATCACGAGCTGTGTTGTACACCCCAGTTGTTGGTCACGCACCCGGGTTCTGATGGAACGCGAGCCCGTAGGTCAGAATCGCGGTATTGGTTGGTCGTTGGTCGATTGTCGAGCCTCGTGTTGTGGCCCCACACGCCCATCGGGCCGATCCCAGATCGCTCACCCGCCGCTAAATCCGACGCCGGCCCCGTAACGAGTCGATAATCAGGACCAAAATGGTGAACGTTTTGCCGCGCAAAGAAGCGGAAAAAACACCAAAAAACTCTCGATCTTGCACAAAAGAGGGAACCATAAACAACAACCTGCCCCTGGGGATGATTTGCGGTCTCATCTCTGTGGTCGACCGGAGAACAACTCTGACTGACCGTAGGGTTGAACAACAGTTGAAGTTCAGCCTGGCGCTATCACGTTGACCGAAACCCGCACCGGGCCGATTCCCTAACCGATTTCGATTGCGATTGCGATCCCGTCTCGCCAGATGCTACGTAGATGTTCCCGGCCAATTGAATTTTGGTTGCCCGAACCCTACGCCGAACGGCCGCGCAACTCCTGACTCGGGAAGCCCCCGCGCATATACATGACTCCCAAGCCATGTCTCTTGATCAGCTATGCACCCGTCCCGAGCGCACCCATCTGCGTGTCCGCCGCGCGCTCGCATAGTCGCCATGTTCGCGACGACGCCGCGCGGCACGGGCACAAACCCGCGTAGCTGTGCTGTCTGTGAAGCATCAAACGGCCCCGGTACGAAGGGAAACCGTATCTCGCGTCGCCGAGAACGCGGAAAACGCGGCCACCCCGTTGTTTTTTGCACGCCGCACTGACTACCAGTCACCGGCCCTACGCTTCGCGCCTGAATAATTGCAGAAGATCCGGCGGGCGCAAGACGTTTCGCTGGTCGACCCGACATGTCCTGGGATACGTGCACCTTTCTGACTAACGGGCTCCGATGTGCTGAAATGCATCGGAGAATAGCACTCGCCGCGAAATCGACCCCCGGTCAAATGATCCAAGCCCGCCTGCCACCCTGCCGAGTTATGTGATCACTGCGAATTTGGAATTAACTGCCGCCTCCAATGGATGCGAGCAAAACTCCGACACTGTTGCAAACCACGCAACCGAAAACAAAACGGGCCTCGGAAACGGATCTGCAAAGCCGAGACTTGCTGGTGTCGGCGATCACCGCGGACGCGGATCTTGATTCTCCTGCCTGAAACCGTAGGCGAGTCTCTTCGGAACAAGACTCCCTCCTAAATTTTCAAAAACCATCTCAGAGAGACGCCTGGGCGAATGTGGTTCCACCGCACGCAGCGGGCTTACGCCAAACGCATTTCCAAGCATCGACTCGCTCGCAGGTGGCGCGTAGTTCGTGTGTATCCGAGATCACCGGTACACGCCGAGGTTTGCGCTCAAGACTTATCAAGGATTGGCTGGGGCCGCAGCGAAGATATTGTTTGTTCGCGATATTATTTTTTGTCTCGCCCGCAGCCGCTCTGCTGAACGCAATAGCGCGAATCAGCTGTCACTTGCTCTTCTCGGCCGCGTCGACGGAGTGGCCGAGACCTGTGCGACGAAACTGCGAGACATAATGCCCTGTATACTCCCGACCACCGTGCATCCAACCTCGGCGGAGTAGAACTGAATATGTCGGGGCGTGCCCGCCCCACGTACTGTCGGCTCGTCGCATTTCACAGAACGCTCGACCAGAAGCTAACGGAGTCTGAACCACGGGCCATCGCGACCCACCACGCCCCGGCACTCCGCCGAAGCCCGGGTCAACAACCCAGCTCAAAAAACGCTCAAATCGAACGTGATCCGCAAGCGTTCGGCCGTCTTTACAAAACGTGGTTCCGGACCACAATTGCCTTCAAACGTTGCCGACCATACGCGTCGCGATCACGACAGCGTTCGACGTACCTCTTCGGCGCCGACGCACCGGGCATTCGTACGCATTCGCGTGAGAATCGGGCATACCGCGCGAAAAATCCGACCGCGACCCCTGGCTGTTCGCGCCTTCGGACGAGGCACCCCAAGGCGAGAACTCACCTGGACGCCAGGGCCCGTCGGCAAAAACGAAAATACCGAACCCGACGCGTTCAGCGCCTCTCGGCGCTAACAAGCCCCGCGGAGTTAGCTACGTCCCATACGCGCGTTCTCTCCATGCGTTTGCTATTCATCATCGCGCCGGGCAACCGCGCGACCCTGTCCTCTGCAACGACGGTGCACGCGAAAAGATAATAAACCCAGGCAAGAACCACGGTCAGGTATCGAGGTGGCCGGTGTAACGACCCTTGTCCCGCCAAATGAACTGCCGATACTGGAGAGTATGTCACGACTACCGCCAACACGGCGCCGTGAATACACCCTAGCGATTGATTTGGAACCGACTCGCGGCGTTCTGGCCCACACACTCGGGTCGACCCGCCGCCAAAGGGGCCTGGGGGTTTCTTTGAAAAAATCGATCACATCCAAGAGCCGCCGATCGGATGCGGCTTCCTCGGGATCACGGACGCCTACCAATAACTCGCAAGCGGTCAGAGATCGGCAACGCGTGAAGAACGTCTGGATATCAGAGCGGCGTCGTGGGTCACAAGAGGGAACTCAAAAAGGGCGGAAAAGATAAGCGTTCCGGCGTCGCGTTGGCGGCACGAAATTACCATGATCCGACATCGTCGCAGTGGATGGTTTGGGAACACGGCGATGCGCTTCCGTTTACGTATCGCGAAACGGAGTTGGACTGCATGGGCCGCTGGTGTGCAGGGGTGGTTACGGGGGCTTCTTCGGCGTGATTTCGCTTTTCGATCTTTCCACACTTTGATTTCGAGGCCATCCGCTCGATGCGGGGCTACTCGTTTCTTCCGTGACGAAAACTATCAAAAATGCTGGATCCTCCAGACATCGTCAGACCAGGAAACTGTTCGGCCATCTCCACTGCGGTATCCCGACCCGGCGTCCTCGTTCGATTCCGAACATCGAACGGCTTGAGTCGCTTCGCTCCATCGCCCGCGACTTGGGTGAATGTTCGAATCCCTGCAGTTCTTCGACCTTCACATCGTCGCACCGGGCATGGCCGCGGCGACGACGCGAAGATGGTTCCGTATTTCTCCCCAATCGGCCCCGCATGTGGGCGATGAATTATCCCAGTGCGTAAGGGACGGCGCGAGCATGACGAGAATAATCGGAACCATGGATTGCGTTGAACAAACCAGTTATAAAATAGGTCGCGATGCCGCGACCGATCCCACAACGTCCGATCCGGGCAATCATAACGCATAGGCGAGCAACGGACAGTCTGCACGCGCCTCGCGAGCGCGGGCCATGACGTTTGCAGGGAAATGCAAACTAACCCGCACGAGACACGTGCTAACGATCGACGGTGCTCGTCACGACCCGAACGGATTTCCAAAAAACCGAAGCCGCCCGGTGCCCACAGAGAAACTTCAATCGAGTCCCGATGATCAGAAACCAACAACCATGAATCCGATCGCGGCGACGACGAGCGTCGTGACCAGAGGAGGAAGATAAGAGCCTGTTCTGGCGATTTGTAATGGAGAGATCGTTCATGAAAAAAAGGTGGGTTCCAATCAAAGGTGCGGGGCGTCGTGTGGTCTCGGCCTATTTCCTTTTTTCGCTTGCGGAGCCCCAGGAGTCGCTTCGATTCGAGAATTCACTCGCGCGTCATGGCCCCACCGGGCGACTTGAGTTTCCATCGTTAATGAGCACTGCCGCGAGGAACCATGCGTTTTCGAGGCGTTCGCGGGATCAGGCGTTTTCAGGATCGCTTTCATCTTCGGTACACACCACTCGATACCGAGGTCGCTGGAAATCTTCGGTGCACGGTGGCGGTCCCGGCGATCTGAAATCAAAAACGAGGCGCCGATCTGGAGCTGACGGGGACGCCGAGACGCGGTAGTTTTTTCATGGATCCATTTCTCGCTTGGGTTGTCGAAGGCGACGAACAGAGGTCGGTTTTCGCGTCGCGAATGCGTTGTAGCAATGCCGCGTGCTCTTGCTCGGTCGGTTGCGAAACGGTGGGCATTCGTACCGCGATTTGCAGGTTCGGATACATTTTTCGCAGTTTCGTCGCACAGGGTCTCGGCCCTGCCGTCGACGCCGCCGAGAAGAAGACGCGATGGCCTTTCTCAGCCGCTCGGCGACACAAATGGAAAATCATCTCGCTGCCGCAAATCCGTACTGGCACCGCGTTCGGGTTCGATCCGACTCGCGGCCACACCGTCGGTTGTCCGTCGGCGAGAATCAAATCCGCGTCCGCGGTGATCCGCCGAACACTGCTGCATCTTTTTCGTGCAACATGCAGTAATTTCTAATTCGCAGTGATCATAACTCGGCGCGTGCGACGTTTGGATCTCCGGTCCGATCGCGTCAATGCTCTGCGACATATCGAGCCGATCGAAAGGCACGTCAAATCTCGAGCGTGTCCCGGATTTCAACAGCGCGGTGGGCGGCTGGAGTCGGGTGGCGCGTTTTTTGAGCCGGGCGGTCGCTTGAGCCGGTTCACGCGAATCGGTTTGGCGTCGCGCGGTGGCAACGATGAACCGGGACGGTGGGTGCGCTCGGAGGCGGTTTGTATAAAAATTGGAGTCATGTTCGCGTTGGCAAGGGAACGTCGGTAGGGAATCGGTGCGGGTCACGTTAGACTGACTACTGTTTCAACTACGTCATCAATTGTTTCTGGAGACCGAATCTCGCGATGTTGTTGTTTTCTTGGAAGGTTTTCGCCTGCGGCGTTGTCCTGTTACGGGGCGTCGTGGAACCGCACGCGCACCACAATGATCGAGACTCGCTCGCGTCGACCGGGACCCACATGGGACCGTGGTGATCACCCCCGTGACGGATCCGCTGTTGCATTGGTCGCTGGCTCACGGCGGGATTTTTCCCGGCGGCGAATGACCGTCCGTGACTGACGACGATCGATCGGTGATTCTAACCGTCGGCCGCGGCTCGTGGAGTTTGATCGTGTTTGCGTCGCGTGACGAGGGCGTGGCCGAATCGATCGAGGAAACCGCGATCGCCTCGCTCGGTCGCGATCGCAGCGGAGCAGCTTTGGCCGGGAAATCCACACGTGTGGCTTGCAAAGCGTTTTTTTACTCGGTGTTGGGACGCCCCCGTGATCTTTCCGCTCGACGCCGTGACGAGGAGGAAAATGGATGCCGATGGACGCTTCCGAATCATCGAATTCGAATTCAGTGGCGGCGGTGCAATAAGCGGGCGCGGCGAGGAATTTCGCCGATGGCGGGCGACGGACGTGCCGGCCGACGTGGCCCGTTGAATCCTCGACCGTTGGCGAGCGCCTCGCGAGCGAATCCGGTTCCGGGCGACGATCCAGATTGGGATCATGGCGTGGAGCGCACCTAGGGTTGCAATCCGGCCTCGTCGACACGAGCCTAGGGCTGCTCAGTGACTCGCGTTTCGAGGCCGGACACCGTCGACGATCGTGACCGGCACCGAGGCGGTTTCCTCTCTCGGAAACAAAACGGTGCAAATCGGCCATCGCACCGGCCCGCTCCGGTCCTGCCATTTGCACGTGCCGTGTGATCATCGGTGGCGGTGGCGCCGTGGGGGGGACTCGATGGGCGGCAATTCGCGAACCGGCCGAAGTGCGTTCGGCGACGGTTTGCCTTGACATTGTCCCGCGGGCCTGATCGATCGTCCCGGATTCGGACCGTGTCGCCGAGTCATGGGCAGCCGTTGCTCAGGAAAACGTCTCCGACGAAAACGAAATGATGAACAACGCCGTCACGACGAGTTTTGGCACGGTCGCCCGCAACTCCATCCCACCATGACTGGTTTTACGTCCGGCATCGGTGCGATCGCCGACGATCCGGATTCGACGTCGCCGATGAGGACAACGCCGTGCGGCGGATTCAAGCCCACGACTCCGAGCGTCTTTATCGATTCCGAACGGGCATTTATTTTTGAAACCGGCGACCTCAACGACACAACAACGTCGCCCCGCTCCGCCCCGAGACGCGCCGATAATTCCACCTCCGGTTTGGATGAAGACGCAATCTTTGCTGACGTGTCGCTGAGGCGTAAGCGATTGTCGCTCGTTCTCCGAACCGATTGCTGTTTACGAGTAACGCGTGGATCGTTCTCGCTCGGAGAGCCGAACGACATTTCCGAACCGCAGAGATCGCCGTGATTGAGCAGAAAATTTCGTGGTATCCACTCACTCCATCCAATCACTGCGAACGCCGCGTTTCGTGTCACGCGATCGGCGACGAGGACCACGACTGCCGCGGTCACTGTCAACGAATGAGCTCGTAAGACTGCCGCGTAATCGTCCCGGGGAGACCAACAATGCTCTTGAAACTTCAACTCCAACCCGTCGTCTCCGTGTGACGATTTGTAACGGCCAGAAAGACGCCGACCGATTTCCGCATCATCAACCCGATCAACGTTTGCATGTGACGTCGCGGTGGTGAATCAACAATAATTCCAACAACCGAGAAAACGCAACAACCGAACCACACCCCCGCCGCGAAGCACCATTCAAACGCGTTACATCTCGGCGCCCAGGTCTAACTTGAAAACTGTTTCACCATGCCGATCACCGGTTTCATAAACACCGAGGCAACAGCAACACGAACGCGGCCGCTAATCGCCCGCAGAATCATCAGGCACAAATCGCGATGCGAGCCGCAGAAACAAATACACCAGATGAAATTTCGCGCTGCTCGCGGGAATTTTTGGAAGTCACCAACGCCACCGCGATCCCACGATCATGCCACCGAAGCCGACTCAACCGACAACCGACTCACGTTTCGACGATAACCACCCAAACACTCCCAATCACCAAAACCCGAAAAAACGCCATGGTTTTCGTCATACGGTTTTGTAAAAAGCGTGGTGGCATCCACCCCGCCAAGACCGATGCCGATCACGATTGCCAATCGGCCAGTGCATCGTGAAACGCAAATCGAGCATTACCGGCGAGAGCCTTCCAATTCCGGCCCGCCAAACTTCCTACCGCTTCCCGGTCGACCGTGATGATCGCGGCCACGCCAATCGTCGTAGTGGACCGAGGATCAACGCCACCGTCCCACACCTGACGCCTGGGGACCGTTGTCCGCCGCACCCATGCAGAAGCCGCGGAAAACGTTCACGGCGTCGCCGGCAAACGGAGTCCGAACCGACGCGGGCGGAATCAGACAATCGTCACTCGCGGGTGTGTTCGTTACAGAATCATTCATAGGTCGGCGATACGCGAAAATTTGGTCAGCGGAAGAAGGGGGCGGTCAATCAGGGTTAAGGTAGTTTGGGGACATCGCGTTGGCAATGTCCCGCAAAATTTCCCTCTGATTCTAAAGCCTGATTGAGATGTCCGACTGTTTTCGCGTATTGCTCCTCGCCGTCGTGCAAGGGATTGCCGAGTTCCTGCGATCAGTATTCCTCGGGGCACCTCGTGATTTTGTGACAATCTTTAGGCGGTTGGGCGAGTCCGGCCACCCTGGTGATCATTTTTGCACCGCCGGAAACGCTCGGCTTCGATCCTCGTTGTTTCTTGGCGAAAAATTTCTCGACCTGTTTTGACCGCGTCGACGCGTGATCGGAATGAATGGTGGTCTGGGACGCTACCGCCGTCGTGATCGGGATTGAACGTCACACACGCGGGTTCCCTGGCTGACCCGAGAGCCCGCCTAGCCGCCGGTTGTCAATCGTGACCGTATTCTGTTGGTTGTCTAGGGAAATTGTAAACCCCGCGACGGCAAATCGCCGAATGACGTTTTCACGGCAAGCCTTCTTTATCGGATGTTCCCAAGCCGTGGCGATTTTTGCCGGGGAATCAGTCGGCAGTGGCTCGGACGATTCTCGGTGGCCGTTGGGAGGGTCTCATAACAGGACTGTTACATTTCTCTGTTCCTTGCCGCCATCCCTGCGATCCTCGGGGGCGACCACATAAACCGAAGTCAAAGATCTGCTCGCGCACCGAGCGCCACCGATCTACGCTGGCGACGCTCGCGGTAGGCTTCAATTTGCGCGTTTCGCAGTCGGCATCGTTTGCCTGCGATGGCTGATAAGATGGAGCCGAAGAGGGATCGGTTGCACTGGTTCGCCGTACTGTGCATCCTCGTTCGGAATCGCTTTCAATTTGGTATGCGGTCTAGGATTTGCAGTTGATTCGAAAGCAAAGAACAATGCAACGCGTTGCTTCTCATCAAACGAGGCGCCTGATAACGAGTAGGGAGTGTGCAGAGAAATTTCTCTCGTGAAAACTGCGGTACAATGCCGTCGTCATATCTGATTTCGTATGTTTTATGTTTCCTCGGCGTTGACCTTTTGCCCGCAAACCCGGCAATTCACTGATGAATTGGTCTCGCCTATGAGATTTCCATGCCCAAGCCGCATTAACTGACGGCGCCAGAACGAAGGTCCTACGAACTGGATTCGTTCCCCTCATTCAGAACCGTGGCTACGGCCCACGGTTCGTGAGATCGGTGAGCATTTCGGGGCATAAAGCCCCAATGGTGTGATGTGTCACCTCCGCGCTCGAGCGGAAGGACTCATTTCGAGAAGGCAAACAAATCGGCGAGCGATCGAGTTTGATCGTTAGAACAACCGCTCGCTCGGCAGACCGGTCTGCGATCATCGGGCATCGTTTCGGAGCATCTCCGCAAAGGCTGGACATCCAACCCGACAACGCCCATCGATTTAGGGCAAAACGCTCGCCGAGGGTGGAACGTTTCGTCGTCCCAGGTTTTCCGCAATTCTCCCTCGCGTTTTCCGGATCGTCGATGAGATTAATCTGATCATCGAAGAGCAGCGAGAAGTGGCCGCGACAAATCTCGTCGTCGCGAAACTCACCGATGGTAATGTATAAGTTGCGGGTGTGGGACGCCTCATCAGAACGTCGAAAAGCGTGGAACGGAAAAACGTACGTGCCGGAGTCGAAATTCCTCGGCGTGGCTGTGTCCATGGGTGAGAGACCACTCGCTCCATCTTGCGATTAACGTGACGTTTCGCTTGCAGGCATGACTTTCGCCGTTTGGCCCATGTCAGGCCTGGAAAGGCTGCGTAACTAAACGGGAGTTATTCCGAAGCCGATCCTAAACGCTCGATGTTGCGAAATTGCGTATTCGAAACCGGACGTTGATCAGGGCCAAACCTCAAACGCTTGCCAGTCTGATCGAAGAGTGCAATTGCTCGCTCACAAATTCGCGAACGGGAAACGGGGTTGGCGTTCTTATCTAGGACGCCAAACCCTCTCGCCAGGTCGGCAGGTGACGTAATTGTGCAACCCGCGAATGATTAACATACGACGCAACGATTGATTCCGGTGAGATCGAGAGCATTTCGGTGGGAAGACGCGAACCCGCCATTAGCAACACAAACCGCGTCCGCACCGCGGCGATCGCCGTTCTAACCGCCGCTGGCACGCCCAGCAAAATCCATCACGCAATCGGCACTTCGGCCGTCGGTAGCGAGCGCCGAAAGCGTCGAATCTCACCCTCATCGAGGCGGGTCCGTGTCCGCGCAGTGAGTTGCTCCGAAGAGTTTCGCCGTCGCAATCGGTCGCATGCCACGTCGCCACGACCACGTGCCGCGCACCGCGGTCGGTAACATCGCCGCTGCAGTCAGTGCCGAGCATGCCCGCGCGATGACCACTGCGTGCTTCGAATCGATCGCAATGGGTTTGTGAAACACCTGCACGCTGTCAGAAACGCGTTGCGGTGGCGCAGTTTGGCCGGCAAGCACCTCGTCGGGCAACGAATCCGGAATCGCGAACAGAGCGTTTGCGGCGTCCAACCACACGACTCACTCAGGCCACCGGTCGGGACGCCGGTTACCACCGGGTTCGTGTCCCGTACTTGAATATGCGACTCTACACTTTTGCGGAG
>Ga0163217_1057750_pt1 | contig 10222 bp, 13 predicted proteins | sample SynspAceP_FD_185933 | JGI IMG/M metagenome (GOLD analysis project Ga0163217, IMG submission 185933) | Saline lake microbial communities from Ace Lake in Antarctica - Synechococcus sp. Ace-P (PacBio error correction) | ecosystem: Environmental > Aquatic > Non-marine Saline and Alkaline > Saline ...
CAGAACGAGAGGGGAATTCCCCGCCGCGTCCCCCGGGACAAAAAAAAAGCCAGAGAACGGGGGGTTCGGTGGGGGGGAAAAAGGGGTGGGAGTTTCCCCCCCAAAGAAAAAAAACCGTGGGGGGGGCAAAACCGAAGAAGCCCGGCATGCCAGCCAACCTTTCGAGGGAGAGATGCCCCGCCGCCGATGGGCAAACCAGCCCTCGATCACCGGCAAGCAGGGGAGGCCCGATCGGTGTTGGGTTGGGCAACGAAGGCTTGAAAACCCGGCCGCCAACCCAGAGTGGTGAGCAAAGCAGCTCAATGCAGTGAGACGCTGTGGCTGGAGCGATGTACATCCGGCATGCGGAAAGCCCGATCAGCCCTCGGAGCTGATCGAGGCCCACCCGGAGGCGAAACAGGCCGGCAAAGAGACGGCGACAGACCGCCAGCACCGTGAGCAAAGGGCCGGACTTGCCGAAAACCCTCCCAGAGCGTTCTTCCAGGCTGGAGCAACGCCCGTGGCCATGCCAGCAGCCGACGACCAGCAGACCGGTGACTTCCGGGCCAGCCATCCCGATAGAACAAGACCATGGAGCCCACCAAACGACCCAACCAATGTGATCAAGGCGTCCAGCGCCAAGGCGTTTTGGAGGAAGGCGTTCAATGAGCGAACGTTAGGATGATTGAATCGTTAACTGTTGAGCCCTTGGAACCCAGCTTCAGTGTCGGGATCCTGATCAAATCCCAAGGACTTGATATAAAGTTTTTGATTGCCAGCTAGAGGCTGGGTAAATGCAACCGTAACGGTGATTCCCTGTTTGGTGCAAATTTGCCTTCCGTGAATTGCCCGAATGAAAGTTCAGCGCAGTAACTGAGAGTCCTGCTGGCATGGGTTGCGTCGCTGGCTTGCTTCGTTTCAGGCCAAAGCGTTGGCGCAGGTTCAAGGAACAGGATCTCCCCTGAAGACTGGCTAATCGGTTGGGTTTGTTGCGCTCTTGCATGGCCGCTGACGTTGGTTTCCGGCCATGGGTTTGTTCGGCTATGGGCCCCACGGGGGGGCATCGGCTTGAGGCAAGGCCACTTGGCGATTGGAAGAGGGCTCTGCAAGGTCTTAAATGCATGAGTCCGGGGTCTGCCCGCAAAGGCTCGCTGCACTCACTGAAAACAATTCAAAATCTCATAATAGTTGTGAGCAGATGCATCGCTAACGGCGAAAGTACCTGCTCCAGCCGTGGCCGATTGGATGCAGTGGGGGTGGTTGTGTATGTTTTGATATGCAACCTTGGCTTTGCCTTGCCTGGCACCATTTCTCCATTCGGCAACGGTAGTGGCCTGCTCTGGAGTGAGGATAATCCCAGTTCTCAAGAACAATATCTAAAGAACAATGCCTGGAGACAAGCGGATAGTCCCCGCAATTTTTGATCTTCCAGAATCAATGCCGAAGAGTGAGGTGTCATCGAACTGGGCCGGGCCATCGCCAATCCTTGATCTGGCTGTCGACAATCTGGAAGGCGATCAGATCAAATCCTTCTGCTTGAGCCGGAGGAGCAGCACCACTCCCGCAGGCGGTGCAATCCAGTCCTGGCGGTGGCGGAAACGGAAAAAGAACATTCCGGGCTGATCGCCTCGGCGCGTTTCCAGTTCGATGGCCGGGCAGCGGTATCGAGTCTGATTTGCCGGAATCACCTGGCGGGGGGCCTGGCGCGCAAGCGAATCGAGGATCGCGTGGACGGTGCGCAGTTGTTCGGACCAGGCGGGATCGGAGAGATCCACCACGATCAGCAAGCAACAAATCGGCCCTCCTAGCGGTTTCCTCCAAGGTGGAGCGGAAAGGCTTCCAGCAAGCGGTGGGGGAGCTCCGCCGATGAACCCCACCGTGTCGGTGAGCAGTAAAGCCGTTGGCTGGTGCCGCCTGGCTGAATGGGAGTCCAAGCCGTCGCGTGGTGGGATCGAGGGGTGGCGAAGAGCTTGTTCTCAGCCAGAACCCCTTCCCCTCCCTCGGCGTGGTGATGGACATTGAGAAGGGAGCTCTTGCCGCGGTTGTTGTACCACCAGGGCCAGCCGGCGCACACCAGCTCGCCCTGGCGCAGGCGTGGGCGCGGTGGTCACGCCAAGCCGCCTGACCTCCTCGCCTGCAGCCGATCGATGCGGCTGGCAATGACCGGCGGCGTGTCCTTCTCCAGTTGGGTTTCGCAGGTCCCGGGTGCCTGATTCTCCCCCTGACGTGAACAGGCTCTGGCCGCGGCCACTCAGCTCGGCAGTCGGTAAGCGCAATTGGGCCAGTTTCCCCTGCAGGCCGCCCGGCGCTGCTGGCGGCCCGCTGGGGCAAAAGATGTCGAGGAATCAGTTTCGCTGCGCGCTCACCGGCAGATCCAGCAGGCGCTCGAGGTGTCCGGGTTGGAAGGGCGAGTTCCCGACGTGAACTACCAGGCTGGCCTCCAGGCCGCCGGGCTTCCAGGGCGGCCTCCCGCAGCTTTCATCGCCCCAGATGGGTCTGGGTCACCGCTGGGTGACGTTTTCTGCCGATCCAGTCCCACCGGCAGGCCGGCCGGCACTGGCGCACCAAGGTCCCTCCAGCTCGCGTCTCCCGTTTGACGGCCTCGCTGTCCTGACCCGATGGGAGGCCAAGGCCAGCTAGCAGGACCCTCTCCGGGCCCTGGCTTTCTGCTGCACCCTTGATGGCCTCCGCCCCAATTGTTGGGCAAGGGTCGCTGGCGTGCCATGGGGTCACTCAGCTCGCTGGAGGATCTCCTTCCAGCTTGCAACCTGCCAGGCTGGCCTCCTGGTGGCCTGGGTCCGGTAGCAGCAGCCGGCCAAATGGCCAACCGCGGCGCTTGGCTGGGGGAAGCGGCAGCGCAGTGGATGGGGTCTGAGGTCGAGACCCACCAAGCCGCCTCAACTCCCGCAGGGGACTCCAAGCCAGGCCCCGCCCCACGCAGCTGATCAGTCCGCAGGCTCTGACCATGGCGCCGCTCCGAGCCGGGCACCGATCTGAGCAAGCGTCCGGGATTTGGCTCCAGGGGGGTCCGACCCAGAGCACCGGCAGAGCCCAACGCCCTCCCCACTAAAGACTACGGCAGATCCATTCCCCGCGATTCGGTCGGCGAGGCGTGCAGGCCAGAGCAGATCCGCCCCAGCCGGCTTCCGATGGCGGCGGCTGGAATAGCCGCTCCAGCCGCCGCTTCTGGGCCGGACCGCAAGGCCGAACTGACCCGAACCTGAGCAGAACGGCCTGTTTCAAGGCCGGGAGGATCCGTAGGCAGATCATCACCTGGCGGGCCATGGCGGCCCCTGCCTCGTCTTCGGGCTGTCGCCCACGTGCCAAGACCTCGCTGGGCTGGAGCCGATGGCCTCGATGCGAGCTTGCAAGGGGAAATCGGGCTGGGCTTGGCCGCCCGGCCGCAGCTCGAAGGACGATCACAGTTTCGGGAAGGCCATCGAGTTCGAGCCCCGCCAAGGATCGCGCCGAAGCCGTTGGTCAAAATGGCGAACCACCGCCAGAACGCAAGCCAGCCTCAATCCAGCGCCGCAGAGGCCGGATCACATCGGTAGATCTGACCAGAGGCCGGCATCTGGCGAACCGATCGAAACGCTCCCGTTCCCAGTTGGGCGTGCTCGAGCAACGCAACCGTGGCGCTGAACACCTCGGCAATCCCGCTCCCCCACCACCGACGTTCTGCCTCAAGCAGGCCTTCTACGCGCGCAGGCCAGGGGAAGGCCCGCGAGGCGGGGGCGCGGGAGTAAAACGGCCGGACGAAGCCCAGATCGATGCGCCCCTCCGGCTTCCGGGGCCGCTGATGCTCCGTGGTCACCGCCCAGCTCCGCGTAGGTGTGCCAACGGATCGACGCAGCCGAGATGCAATGGTCACCACTGGCATCGAGCCAACAAGGCCACGGGGCTGCAGGAGCGGACGGTCGATGTGGAATCACAACTCGTGTGCAAGAACGGGAGCCTGGCCGAGACAGGGGGACTCAGGTCGCTGGAGCCAGCCCCGCACTGCCCACCGCAGCTAGTCGGGTAACGGCCCGGCTATGTATCTGTATCTAGTAGGTGGACTTGGCGCAGAATGCCGGTGGCGGCGGATCCCCGGCCAAGGCCAGAAGCGCCGGCCGGAGGAGCTAGGGCCCGTCAGCCGAACAAAAAGGCACAATAGCCTGCGCCGAGACTTCGGCGCCAAGAGAAGAGACGATTCACAAGGTCTCAGCCGCGATCGATCGCAGCAGGTTGCCTGCCAGCTGATTTCCGCTTGCTGAACGCCACCTGGGCGGTGCCCGGCAGGACTTCCATCGGCAAATCCTCCACGTGGGCCAAGGTCCCCGCTCACGAACACACCCCGGGTGAAATCCCGCAGGCTGCAGCTCTGTGCGATGCAGAGCAGGCGCGCCGCCAATCGGAATGCCGCCGCCGGAATGGATGGAACCGACTGTGGCGGGTCACCCCCGCCGTCCAGATCACCCCATCAGACGGCCAAGTCTTTCCTCGCTGCTGCTGCATCGGCTGCGCTGGCAGATCCCCAGCCTGGATGTGGTCGGCTCCACGGCCAAGGACCCTGTAAGGTGGCGCAAGCTCGCACGTCCCGGCGGCAAGCAAGGGCCGTGCGGCCTGCTCACGTGAGGATTCGGGCCTTGGGCAGCAGCTCAGGGCCCTGCTCGATCAACTCCAGCAAGGCCGCTCCCTACTTTTTTGGCTGCAGCAATCAGCCAGCTTGCAGGCACAGTTCAATCGCCGCTGGGTCAGCGCCAAACCACCTGCACCAAGGCGCTGCAGAGGCCGCTGCCGCCGCGAAAGCTCCTGCACAGGCCCTGTAGGTGCTCCGACATCGGGCCCCAGGGTGCGAAAGCCGATGGCGTGGTTCTCCACCCCAGGCACGCCCGACAGCTGGTCGGACGGCTTTGCCGGTGGCGATCACAAGCTCGAGAACTCCAGCTCCCGGCCCTGCTCGGGTGCGCAGGGAGAAGCAGTGAGTAAATCAAATCGCGCTTCACCCGACCCGCAAACCAGCCACGCCGTGCCAGCCAGAAGGTGTGGTCCATAGCGAGGAGCCCACTTTCCCAGGAGCCGCAGTTCGCCCTGAGAGCAAGTTCGTAGAGGAGCGGCGGCATGAAGACGAACCGATCGTTTCGGCTCGATCAAGCAGGATCGGCGGGTGGTGGCGGTCGTTCGGGGCCAAGGGCCAGGCCTGTGTTATCAAGACCCAGCGAAGCCGCCACCGCCAATTGACGACACGCTGCAGTAGCTCCCCGCCTTGCTTGCACCTGGGCTGGGCTCCGTCATGCTGGCCAAGACCCGCGCGTCAGGAATAGGATGGTGAATCCCTAACCAGCGTCGTTGGAGGAAACGCCAGAGGGATTGAGGCCATGAGCAGCTTGATGGCTTCGCGGCCTCCCAACCGCATCGTGACGGGCCCATCTGCTGAATGCCGCTGCCGGCCACGCCTCTCCAAAAACCCCTCGATCCGAAGGCCCGCCTACCCGTTGGGGTTTGCAGACCGTTCGTGATTCCTTTGCTCTGACCAACCAGCTTCGGCATCAGTCCGGCGGTCCCTGCTGCATCATGGTCACCGAATCAGTGCCGCCATCCCGGATGGATCTGGGTGCACCGGCTACCTTGCCGCGGAAACCTATACCGCAGCCGAACCTTGCCACTGCTCAAGCTCAACCTTCAAGTGGCGCAGCCGGAGCAAGCTCGCTCGCCAGGAGGGCGCTTGCATGGACGGCTCTGGAGACCGGCCCGACTCGAAGACATGGATTCTATCTGCGAGCTGCAAGGTGGAGGCCGCTGGATCGATGTTTGAGCAGCTTCAGGTGCACGGCTGGGCCAGTGGGGTGAGGGGCAACCAGACTGACCATCGCGCGCGCGATGCGCCCGTTGGAACAGCGTGTCGCGGTCCGCCTTGGTCGCTTGCGTCTCCTTGTGAGCTGACCAGTCCGAGACGTTTTTTATTAACATGCAGGATCAGGCCGCCCCTTCCCCCCCACCCCCCATCACCCCCTGTTCGAGCAGGGCTAACTCTCACGGTCGGTGGACTGGCAATTCCAGCGGCCCGGATGCTGGCAGCGATCCCAGGCGAAGACGGCCGCGCGAAGATGGCCACGCGGCAGCCGTTTGCAGGGCTCAGGCAGATATGTGGGCATCCACCTGCCTGGCGTGATGGCGAGGGCCAATCTGAATGGGCGTGCCGCGGGCCCTGCCCACCGGCTCGCCTGGCTGTGATCGGCAACAGCCCTGGCACTGGCAGAGGCGGGCAGCAAAGCGCCACCTCCGGCTTTGCGGCTGCTGGCACAGGCCAGCACCGGCCAGCCATCAAGCCCACACAGGAGGGCGAGCGGCTGGCGCGCGGCGGCGTGGGAACAGCCCGCACGCGCATCCAGTTACCGGCGAGGGCGCCGGCTTTCACCAGGCCCGGGCGTGCCGCTGGTCCCGGCGATGCCCGCCTGGCTCCGCGCGTGGAACCGGCCTTGGCTGGATGGGCAGGCTGGCGCCGGCAGCGGTGAGGGGCGGAGGTGCTGTCTTGTGGCCGATGCCGGAACCTGCCCTGAGCCTGACCCGGGTGGACAGCCAAGGGAGGCTTCGCCGGAGGAGATTGATGGCTGGAGTCCAACTCCAGCTGACGGCGATGGCAAGGGGGACGGCCCAGCTGTCCCGGCGCTCGGCCCTGGCGGCACCGACGGGGGATTGGAACCGGGCTTCGACCCTGCCTGCCGCCAACGGCGGAGGCGATGAGCGCCGGCTGTCTCTGGGGTCTGGCGCAGCGATCGCTTCAGGCGCGGAGGCGGCCAGGTCTGAGGGCCGCAACACGCTCTGGCTGACAGGGGGCCGATGGGCCCGAGCTTTGGCCCCCTTACTCAAAGAGCTTGGCCTGGACTTTGAGTGGGCACCTGAGCTCGCCTGGAAGCCTTGTGCGCTCAGCCAGATTCAGATCCGTGGTCTGCTCAGCCATTCCTCACCGCTTTGACCTTGAAGATAGACGAAGCTCAGCTTCCCTTCCGGGTCCACCAAAACGAAGTGTGGCGGCAATCTGCCCATGTATTCCGGCCATGAACTTCTCAGTCCATAGCTCCCATAGGCGCCTGGCCACCGGGCAAGGGCTCGGGTCACAGAGCAAGGTGAACGGCAGGGTGTACTTTGGGGGGGGGGGGCCGATTGATTTTTCGTAGCTGGCGCGCGTCCTTGCTGATCCAGCCCTTGTCCAAGCTGTTCGTAGCGCGCCACCTGATCACGGAAGCCGCACGCCTCCTTGGTGCAACCCAGGGGTGTCGTCCTTGGGTGAAGTAGATCACCACCCGCTGCCCCCGCAGCGAGGAAAGGCTGAGCGAGTTCGCTGTCTGGTCCATGAGGGTGAAGTCGGAGGCGGCACGCCAAGGCTTCAAGGATGGAAAACGAAAACGGTTTGGTCCGCGCGAGACAGGGGCTAAGGTCTCAAAACCTCGGGATTCCTGAATGGTCATTGCCGCCCGTGTGGGTCTGTTCGCTGGCTGGGCCTGATCGAGCCAGCCGGATTGCTGATCTGCGCTGACCAACGTCCCATGACCACGTGGCCGCGTGGACACAGGCGAATTCCTGGTGGAACCAAACGCCGCAAGAGCGTTGATGGATCAACGTCAGAGAGCAGCCGTACTGCTTGATCGCTTCGTAGGGCCGCTGAAATCACCCGTATTTTCTGGGCGGATTCAAAGCGGCTACCTTCGATGTGCTGGATTGAAAAGAAGCCCGAGGATATGGAAAGCACCGGACCCTCGAAGACCAAGTCTGTCCAGCTCCTGCCTTGGAGCCCAGGGCGGCTCCCGAAACGCTACGTGGCCAGGTCCGAGGCGATCGACGGTGTGCCCCGTGGCGTGGTCGCAGGGGGGGGGAAGCCTGGCTTTTCCCGCTGCGAAGCTCGCGTCTGACCTGTCCCCAGGGCTTGGGGCCGCCTCCCCAACCATGCGACCCGCCAGTACCCCCGCTGATCCTGATCAGTTAATCTGTTTGTGGATCTGTCAATTTACAGGACCAAAACAGCTGAGATGTTTGGCAAATGCAAACTCAGAGGCTAGGTTTAAAAGGTGAATTCTGGCTTTTTCTTGCCGTGCTTTAAGCGTCTTACTGCCCCCTGCTGAGGGTGCGCTCTCTCGACGCGGGCTGCCCGCTTACCGCCGCCGTCGATAACGACCTTCCGCCGCTGGAACACCGGTGGCGCTGTGTGGCAACCAGCCTTGATTCCTTCGTTACTTCAATCGTGAGCGGCGGAAAAGTCACCGACCGTGGCCTCGTGATGCCCCTGTCCACCCCGCTCTGACTGGAGTCCGAGGAGGTCCGCGCTGGTCTTTCCAAGACCTACAGCGTGATGTGGGTCGCGTGACTCGCTCCTCCTACTCCAATGACGGCGTCAAGTCCTCAGGATCAAAGCGGAGCTACTTCCTGGGGGGTTACGGAGGCAATGAGCACCTATGCGGTGCAACCCTGCGCAAGCGCCATCATCGCCGATTCTGTCGATGGGAGCTCTTCCTCCGCCGCCCATCATGGCGCCCCTGCCCACCGATTTCCGCCTCGCCGACACCCTGCCCGGCACCTAGCGACCGGCAAAAGCAGAACATCTGCGCCGAAGGCAAATGCGAAGGCGAAGCCCAGTGCCACCTCCGCGCTGTTCCTGGTATGTTCTTCCTGCCCGCCTGCATCCAGGCCAACCAGATGACTGAACCCTGTGGGCTCAAGTCAGGAATGACCCCGGCCTCCGGCTCCTTCCCCCATGCCCTTCACCCCCGCGCCCATCCGCGCCTCTGGTGATCGAGGCACGGCCTTTCTGGCCGAATTCCGATTTGTGCTTTCAGCCCGGGATTCCGGGGCTTTTTTGAATGTCGCCTGCGCCCCCTTACCAACGTTTGGGCTGTGCAGCAACGTGTGAGCAGGCGCTGCGGCAGTTGGGCCTGCAGGGCTGCTGATGAAAACCGGCACGAATCTCTGAAGATGGCGGTCTCTGAAGGATGTTGCTGGCGCAAGGCTGCCAATGGCTGCTTGCCCGCCCCGAACCAGCGTTCCCAGCAGGGGATCAACTGAGGCGGATCTGCAGGGATTCCTGCAACAATCGTTATTGAGGCCCAGCCTGAAACCCCTCCAGCAGGGCGCCGATCGCCTCTGGCGTCAACGAGGCCTCGCCAGCCAGTGCCCGCTCCAGGGCAGGCAGGTTTCAAGCCTTTGGCGTAGCGAACGTGCCGGGGAGCCCTTACCCTCCCCCTGCCAAGCCAAGCAGCCAGAGCTTCGGCTGGCCGATCAGCGCCGCGCTGAACAGCAGGCGGATCCTCAGCCTTCTCAAGCGCTCAGGGCCGTGATGGTCTGGACCCAGCGGCGAGTGAACCGGCGGCGCCGCCCCTGAAAGGTTGCCGCGCCGCCACCCACTCGAAGCGTTTTGGCCGGCTCAGCAGGCAGCGAGTGTTCAGTTTGATCGGCGCTATCTCCAGAGCTTCGGTTGGCGAAGCGGTTTCCGAGCAATCTGCACCTGGCCCTCCAGCCGCTGCCGCCCGAGGCCCGGCCACGGTGATCACCAGGCCCCCTTCAGGGTTGGCGCCGAGGGGCGAGGGCCCAGAGCAGGAACGGGCTTCCAGCACCAGAACCCTGTCGTGGCGGTGCAAGCTGGCCCCCTGCCAGAACCGCTGCCGGAGACGGATCGAGACGCCTCCCCTTCAGCGGACCGGCCTGGCGTGCAGCCAGCGCGCAGCAGGGAGGTCCGGCCCTCGCTGCTGCTGACGATCTCGATCTGCTCGGCGCTCTTTCGGCTTCTGCGGCCAGGGGCGCGCGCCGTAGCCGCAGCCTGGCCCCGAATGGCCCCTTCCCACCCAGGAGCCGGCTGCCAGAACACTTGCCCTTGCAAGGGCGCCGGCAGGTAGGTCCTGGCGAACGCCAGTGCTCGCTGTAGGCATGGGGTAGCGGTAAGACCTGGCCATCACCGGACGGCCTGGCCATCGCGAATTGGCGTCGCGCAGGTGGGAGGGAACGCCTGCTTGCTGCGGCAACGAAACAGTTTGGATGGCATCGAAAAGCCCAGCACGCTGTTGCTTTCTCGCACCAGCGAGATAGAGGGCCGCCTGGCGGAGGGGTAGAGCCCCTCCGGCAGCCCCACCCGCTCGAAGGCCGCGGCAAACAGGGCTTCGCACCAACGATCGCCTGGGATCGCCAGGCCCACGTCTTCTCCTGCCCTGCCGATCACCATCCCGGCGATGAAGCGTGAATTTCTCACCGGGCCTCCGACCATCCGGGCCAGCAG
>Ga0163217_1106591_pt1 | contig 10222 bp, 9 predicted proteins | sample SynspAceP_FD_185933 | JGI IMG/M metagenome (GOLD analysis project Ga0163217, IMG submission 185933) | Saline lake microbial communities from Ace Lake in Antarctica - Synechococcus sp. Ace-P (PacBio error correction) | ecosystem: Environmental > Aquatic > Non-marine Saline and Alkaline > Saline ...
AAAAAAACCCAAAGGAAAATAAAAAGAAAAAAAAAACGGGCGTGAACAGCACCCCGAACAAAGTGCGGCTTTACCCCCGCTGATGGGGGACGAGTAACAAGCCGGCAACCGCCCTTATGGTGAACCCGTGGGCTTCCCAACTACCATGATGTCCCGAGCGCCACCACTGAACCCGGCCAAACGTCCAAACCCCAATGGATTTTCGTACTGGTTCGTGCTGGCCGCACAAACCCTGCGCTAACAGCGAACTGGAACTGAATGGATTCGGGCTACACTCTAATCTTCACTGCACTCCACTGGGCTGGGGCGAGTGGCACTAACGATAGATGGAATTATTTCGCCACCGGAAACACGAAGCTCAGGAGCGTGATGGCCAACGTGATGCTGCCATAACGAAAGCCCGCTCGGAACACCTCGACAGCAACAACGCTAAGTGGGTGTCCGAGTATCGCTGACGGCAGTCAACCGAAGACAAAGTTCATGTCTATGCGATGCAACCGCAATCATATTCCAACCCGGTTTAACAGCGGGCGCTCCCGTAGCCTCAAAACATCTACCGCAAACCGCAAATGACCAGGACACAAAACCAAGTCGCTGGTTCGTTGCAGCAGAACCTTCCTCAGCGGGGCTTATCATCAACCGGGGGCCGTTGCGCAATGAACCTGACCCTTTTCCAGCACCGACATTACCGCGTAATGCTCAGAGAATGATTTCGAAACCTCATCCGCGGTGGCCTTGACCTATAAGCCAGCGACGAGATTCCAAAACTATTCAGCAGGGGGAATCCGTAGCGCTCCGTCGATGGGGGTAACGCCCGGAAAGCGCGCAGCAGTACGAGGTCTGGCGTCAAATACCACCAGACTTGGCACCAACGCCCTCTAACTCGGCGGCTAATTTAACCTGATATCAGAAGACGTCACCGACGCCGTCATTGGGTCAGACCCAATGGCACCATCCGACCGGGAAACCATCGCGAACCACAAGACTGGGCCTTAAATCTGAAAAGCAAAGGCAGAACTCACCACCAACGCTGAAAGCCTCATCGGGTGGTTATCCTATAGAGGGGAGCGAATCCATCCGCGATCCCAACCTGTCGCGGAGGGTAATGAATTCGCTGCCGCACCCCCGACATTCTGCATCGCTGGTGGACTATTACCCTTGCCCGGCACCACAGATGAAGTTTCCCGGCGTAGCGCGCGTACCTCGGCGCCTATTATGTCGACGCGCCAACACCGCAAAAGGTACGCGATCTACGCCTTGAGCCGCTTCAACTATCAGATCGTCGGAAAAACCCGCTGGCAGTCAACATCAGCAACCGCTGTCGAGCAGCAAAATGTGGTGGCCTTCCGCACGGGCGATTACTATCAATCCGGTCCGCGGAGATCACCCCAATTTAGCTAACAACTGGTTAACTCCTCCCCGCCATCTGCACCGATACAGTACCGTGCCAGATGCTTCACGACCAGCAGATCCCGACCCCGCCTGAGCTATCAATGTTGCATATGCACGTTATCGCGCGGGCTGCACCACCCTGGACCCCTTTTCTGTCCTGCATCCATCAACATCCTGCATCTGTCGAAAACAACATGAATACAACCGCTATATTGTACACAATATTTGGCCATTTCTGTAATCTAAAGCCGCATGCAGCGGCGTTGTGCGCTTGTCGGCTCCTGAATTATAGCGGCGCGCGGTAAAACGGCGGACAACTTTTGCTAGCGCTCCCGTGCGAGGCCCCAGGGGCGCTACCCCTGGAAACAACACAGATCATACGCCGCAAGGAACCAGCCCCAATGACTGCGATGAAAATTTCAAGATTCATGATATTGACCCCTCGCTGCACAACCGCCGATCCTGTGCGCCCCTACCGCTCGAACACAGTCGCCCTGGGGTGGCGGTTCGAGATTTTTCAATGTGGGTCCAACGAGTATTTCAGAGCGTTCTCTAAGCCTCTGGCCGCAACACGTTCATTTCATATGGCTGAAGCGGTTGCCGTGCTGGCGGCACGATTGGCAGCTTTAAGTCGTCGATGGGGCGGTACAACGTAACCGGCAAGCCGAGCTAAAGTACGGCAATACCCTTCCTGCATGGCGCGCTTCCACCAGGGGTGCGCGGACGCAAATTTCCGGCCGTGTAAACGGCGGCATAGTGGTCGATTTTCTGGTATGCGTGCAAACCCTTTGCCTCATACGGCGGGGTCGCATTGCTGCTCAACCTCAGGCGGAAACGCCCCCGCCGGCGCGACTTCCTGGGCAATTACCGCCTTGCTGGGTGTCTGTTACTTGCCTGGTATGCTATTTCATATTGCTCTTCGTCGCGCGGCGCATGGCTGATCACCAAATTCCTCAACTGGGCTGGCCCTTCGTGTCCTGGTGATGATCGCGCGAGCTGATCACTGTACCTAAGTCTCCCGGCTCCCACGCTCTGGACGAATGGGCACATCTTCACCGGTACGGCGGTCCTATGAATCCGGCCCGGGGCCGCTTTTTTTGCAGTGGTTGCACCGCCGGTCGCGTACTTTGCGGCGGTGGTATCAATTACGGGACTTTCGCCGTTGTTCAACCGCGAAACAGCAATGACATAAGGCAACTTTCTTGGCCTCCGTAGCCTGGCGATCTTTCACTGATTGCCCTGCGTGATCACCTGCAGCACCGTGGTGGGTTTTAATTGGCGAAACGGCTGACCAAACCCACCGAATTGTTGGCCCGGCGTTGGATAATCTGACTTTAACTATCATCAATCGCCGCGCTTCGACCTCCTTGGCTGCCAATTCGTAGCAATTCAACCTGGTGGCTAACTTGTATTTCACCGCCTACGACATCCGCCAATCCTGGGCCCCTGCTTATTACTCAGCGTCCGCACCGGGCTTTATCACCGCCGCCATTGCCTTTTATGCGCCTCTGGTAAGCCTTTATCAAGCCAGGCTGGCATAGTGCCTTTGTGATACCCTCGCGCCCATTCCGCAACCGCTGTACGGCAATCATCGCGCGGACCTATTACCTTGGTGGCTAAGCAACAAACTGAACCTCTAAAGACCTTGTTCGCGCCAAGGCAGCTCCACTACCTAACTTTGATCGGCGGCTGGAACCGCAACGCAAAGATCTCCCTTTTGCCATGCTTCGGTATGCTCGGTTGTCACCGGTCTGGTACCGGCGGTCAGGACTTGCATGGCTACCTGGGTTACTACTGGTGCGCTGCTGGGTGCCGTGCCTGCATTACCTCTGATGCGCAAACGCTGCTCGCCCTGCATGCCGGGCAAAGCACCTACCTAGCCTCAAGCTGAGGAATATCTTACAGGTGGTCTACAGGCCTGCGACATGGAGGGGCAGCTTACGCCCTTTTTTCAGACCACGCTTTATCCCTCACTGCGTTACCCACCTGAATCATGTCAGGTTTCAATGCAAGCTTCATTCCTTCTCTCCCTGCCGAACTCTTACACAATAAAAAAGCAAGGAATTCGGCATTGCTGAACCCTGACGGCCCTTTGACCATCGAGGCTTGGTATTGCTGCTACTGTAATCGACGTAGTCACCCATCCTGCCGTTGACTGGTACCGCAACTCGGCGCTCGGCCAGCAGCTTCGGGCGGAGGCCATTTCCAGGCTTTTATACGATGCCGGGCGGTAATATTCCAATCGCTACCATGTTCGTATTTGCCCATCCACCTTTTTTCGGCGTGCCTGCAGGATAGCGGCTGTCGCCACCGGATCACTGCAGCGCGATGTCAAGAACGCGTGCAAACGCATCGCCGTGACGGAGCCACCGCCGATCGGCAGCTTGCCCACCTCTCGAGGGGCGGGGCACCACCTTTCTGCGTTACCGTGCCGTGCGTCTTCGCCGCTTACAAAGAGCTGCGCTTAGAGCCTTACCTGATCTGCTGTTACTTGTGCGCTGGGCGCCGTATTCCTGAACAGGTGGCCCTGGGCAGCCCTCGGGGCGCGCCTCTCGGTAACCGGCCTCATCGACGTGACGTGAACCTGCAAGGGATGATTCAGTCACAGAATATTCGGCGCGGTCTTGCTGTGGCCATGCCCCCTCTCGGCTGCGCGAAGAAACGCCGGGATCGCCAGGCGGCACGTCGAAGCCGGAGATAGCATGAAGAGGCTAGCACCTTCCGGGGCTGCATGAACTTCCACTGAAAGCTGCTGGCAACGCCCCGCGCATCTGGATCAACGGGCGGATTCTGTGCTGCTGGCATAGTCCGCACTGTTCACTTGCATCCTCCCAGCCGGCTACATATTCATGATCGTCCCTGGTGGCACGCTGTTGATCAACTACCCGGGTCAAACTGCAGATGGATCCGTAATGGCGCCCAAATGCCGCCCATCGGTCTGACGCATGGCATGATCATTCGGCGCAGGCCCGATCCGGCATAATTTACCGGCACGCGGGGGGGGCATGCTTCCCCATGCGCCAGGACTGGTGCAAAGTAATTGCCCCAATCCATGGTGCCTATCTTCACATCGTGCTGGGGGTTTGCCGTCCGATGGAGCTGGTGTGGAGCCCTGACGCCTACTACTCGGCCTGCGGCCCTTACATCTGGGGGGGGGGAAGTGGGTCGGCACCCATGGCGTCGCCCCCCTCGAAGTGGTTTATCACTGACATCGTCAATACCATCGGGGCACCTTTATCAAGCCCCATTCTCGCCACCCCTGTTCGCTGGTCTGGCGGCCTCGACCTGGCCGCACATCGCTACCGCTGGTGGATTGGGCTTTTCGCTGATCCGTTTTAGGTCCCTGGCCAGGGCTTGTCTACGCGCCGAATTTGCACTGAAAAAAGGGGCATGCCTAACACTGCTCCTTTTCAGCTACGGCTCACCCTGCACAAGACCCAGTGGACACGGCGACAGCCCCCCGCACTTTGGGCCTTTGTCGGATCTTGCCCATCTCGACCCTTTATAGTCCTTCGTTCGCAGTAAACAATCTCCACGCGCTCTTCCTTCTCAGCTCCTCATTGCATTTCCTTCCCCTCACGGCCCTGAATAAGCACCGCCAGTGGCGCACCGGGGCCTCCTGTCCTGCCCCGAAATACATCGAAGAGTTGGTAAGAACTCGATACCGGCCGCATCCAGTGGAATCACCAGCCGTTATAAGCCGCCGAATGGGCCCACTGCGCCCCTGCAGTCTTATCGCCACGCGGATATTCAACCGGAAGCATCCCAGTGGCCGTCACACCGGGTGCACTTCCCAGATCGGCAATCACTTTGCTCGGCTCGGATCCGAAATCACCTCCGCAAAGCCTCACCACCGCAAACATGACCTCGTCGAATACTCACGATAACACGCCGTACTCGACCTACATGGTAACGCAAAGCCACGCATTAGTGGACACCGTATCCCAACCGAAGAAACGGAATCAGGGTTAAAGTGCCGCGCAACAGATTCCACGGATACCCACAACGGAAGTCACTGTCCCGCCTCCGTAATACCGCCGGCGGACCACCTCACACGGTTACGCATCTCAAGCGGATAAAGACAACCGGGGGTAAAATCCGTACCACTTTCCGCGCCAAAACCGGATACACCCCAGCACACCCGCGCCGGCAATCAGTGCCCGATGTTAAATTCCGAATCTCTGCCACACAATCAAAGGCCACATCAGCCGCGATCGGGCCAGCGCATTCGCGAAAAGTCAGCAAGGTTTTTTCCCCGGCGCCGGACCCCACCACCCCGTTTCGGGTGAGACGGGCTGGCTCAATCCAACTGCCGCGCCAATCAGAAAATCATCGCCAGGTCACGATAATAGCCACCGAACCATCTGGCGGGCCGACCAACCCTGGTTCCCCGCTTCCGGGCCAATCCAGAACAGGGATGCCGCGGCGCATCATCGCCACGCAACCGATACAAAACCCACTAACCACGCCAATCGCCACCAGAAAACCGCAAAATCCACCAGCGGATCCCACACCGGCCAACAGGACCCGAGCAAAGGCTTGCCGGGTAACGCGCAGAGCCAGTTATAGCCTTGGGCAAACCACGGCCCGCACCAGCCCCACGCAGTATAACAAAACAATACCATGTTGCCATATGACCCACCCAGAATTGACGCTGCGCCCTCCATACACCATAAATCCAGCGGGCATCCTCGGCACTGCCGGGGGACGGTTCGTACGCCTGCATGGCCGGCCGACAAACTCCACCCAACAAAGTCAGCGGCAATATCCCGTGGTATGCCCACGCGAGCTCTGACGCGCCAGAAACCTGCTCCGCGCCGACACCGTCAACAAGGGTCCTCTTCTATCGTACGGCCGCGAAACTCCGCGCAACTCGCGAAACAGTCCGATCCCGCGCCTCACATCTCTCAGAATTACCTGCCAAGACGCATACACACGGCGTTGCCCACGCTGCCTAACCTGCGGCCGCAGGCTCCGCAAAAACAGAAGTGGAGGAAACACAATAGGTCATTAACAAGCAACAGCAGCATAGCGGAAGGCCCGAAGGTTTTCAAATTGCACTATCCTGGCTTCTCGTGCTTCGCCATGATGGTTTGCCCACGGTATCCACAGCTATTGATTAACAACGCCCAAAAAAGGTGAATCACCGGAAAGAACCAAGCTGGTCTAAGCCAGCGAACCTCTCGTTACCGATCAACAACCGCATCTTCAATATGCCGTCCAAGTCCATAAAAATGGCCAAAAAGTATCGCTACTAAGACGTTTATAGGTCAGGTAAGAGAGACCTTCCATCAAACGCAAAACCCCGCCAGGAACCTTGAGGTCAGCGTAGAACACAAGCGGCCAATCCTCTGCCGGTCATCAGAATGTGACACGCTCGCCGATCATCGCCCCCGCGCTGCTATATTCAAAGGGTAACCAAAACAGGAATAACACGAGATACGCGCACGTTGTTTTTGCATCATTGCCGTGCGCAGGAGGCTCTCTTTCCGATCACCCGCCTTTTGCCCAATATGCCGACCCGTAACCCGATCCGCTGGGCGCAAACCGCAACAGGGGTAAATGCTAACAATCCTATCGTGTCGATATGCCAGCGGCGAAGTGCATCCAACTTTCCCGTTTCCCAGCCGTTTTTGGCCCTGACTCCTGCCCAGGCCCGAGCCGCCGTCCAGGAACAGAATATCAGCAAACGACTGAACACCGGAAGGCCCGGCAGTGCAGATGCCCTTGGCGCGCTCAGCATGGCGACGAATACCGGTCCGCTTTGGTCAAGGCAGGCAAGTGCTGAAAGGCGGCACAACCAATGCCCGATTTCGTACTTTCCAACAGCGGTGATACAACCATGAATAAAACAGCCCTCCCCTGAGCGCGCTTTCTAGTTTGCGGAATGTACTGGACAGACAAACCACACCCCAAACCGAACGTGGCTGCGTTACCCTAAGCAACCAACCTGATATCAGGCCACTGGATCAATGGGTCGAAATACGTGCGTCAAGTTTGGTCGGCATGCACAAAAAACCGCCCGCACCCTGCAATCGCTGGAGATCAAGTACTGCCGGATGCGATCAAGAGCGCCACACGAAGCCAGCAGCAAGCAAAGAATCACTCAAGACCGGGGCTAGGGGCAGCACACACTCTCCGGCGTGACGGGGCAAAGCCACTTGCGAAATGGCTGGCGAAAAGCAAGACTGCCTGAAGTGCGAATCAGTGAGGGATATGCCGGCGCACGATCGCGGCGGGCTGGGCTGCCTGTTTTGAAGAACCAATCATGGGGGGCCTATTCACATCAAAAAGGTGCCTATCAATCACCCTCCGGAAAACGATCTTACCTTTTCGCCACCAATGCGTCCGACAATCCCGGCCTCTACCTCGGCAAGGCCGACCGGTAGTCCGAAGCTTGAGCGGAGCCGCCATAGACCACCATATGCGACCTCTCGGGGTCTGTGGCAATGTCCGGGATCACGAAGAAGCCGCTTGCTTACGAACTTCGCCCGCCTCCTCATTGAAATGCCTTTTCTTCCGCCACCTCGCTTGAGCATCTCGTCCCTAACGCCTTCGACAGTCGCGCGGGCAGCACGGCAATTGACCCGTTACATCCGGGGTACCGACCAACGTTGGGCCAGACCACCGAAGCGGAATTGGACAGTTGACTGGTAAATCCGAAGAATCATGTCCGATGAATTTCACCCCGATTCGACAGAGATAAACACCACCCTGGGCCCCAGTCCCTGATCCAGCAATCGGGGCCGGGTACATAGCCGCACCCCGCAAGCCCGACAGCACGTTACATCGAAGAACTCCTGCCACAGCCATCAGACTCTCGAAAAATTCCTTCTTGCCATAATTACCCAATTATTGACGAGATATCTGCCTTCGGCTCCGTGCCTGCAACTGGGGGGCGCCCAAGCCTTCCAGCGGTGGCCAGTCTCCCGCTACACCGCGACGTCTTTGGGCAGAGCTTCTGGGGTAGGGCTTTCAGCAGCATCCACCTCGCTTGCGCGACCGGTTGATGACTACTGCCGGCCTATGCTGCAGCCCTGGCAATTGCAATCCGGCCGGGGGCGGTAGAGCGGGGGACGATGGCGTTTTACCGGGGTTAATCGATTAGCATTGTGTCCTTCGGTGGGCTGGGGTAAAGCATAGTGACACTAGGAAGTATGCCCAACAACTACAACTGGGGTTCCGGGAATAATCCTAGACAACGCCATCCTCACCGGCTGCTTCGGCCACTCCACACATTCGCCCGCACGCAAGGCATCGCTCACCCAGCACCCGCCGGCCAATTGCCAGACATAACGGCGGCCATTCGGGCGCCACCGTTACCAGATAATCATAAACCAACATCGGGCTCAGCCCTCCGGCCAGCCCGGGCACACACTTTCCCACCAGGCGAAGAAAACCGGAGATTGGCCTATTATCCATACCCGCCGGATCAAAACGTACGCTGGCTTGCCCCCACTCCAGCGCTGAACCGGCAACGGGCGTTCGCGGCCTGGGGCCACTCGCCGGGATCATCGAACACGCAAACACCGCCCGGCTATCAAAGATCAACCTCCGAACCGGCGCTCAAGCAACTGGCGGTTGAGGGCGCCCGTCTCATCCTTGCGGAAAACCGGGGCAAAGACGCACTCGAACGGCGTACCGGGGGCCATCGTCGCAAGTCATCAGAAACCCACAACTCACCGAGTCGCGCCCGACGGGGAACCGGGGGGCCGGCAATTGGCAGCCAGATCGCCCAAACTTCCCAAAGCGCATGCCGAAAAAACGCTCAGATCCGGACCTGCGAACCACGGGGCTCGCATGACTGGACCCGGGGGCGGCAGCCTTTGCGCAGGACGTGAAAATAGTATCTGGGCAGCAACCGGCCCACGCGGCCACCGTCCCACCTGGCCGCACGGGGCATAGAACTGTATGGGGCCCTCCACCGCACCAACACCGACGGGTAATGGCTGCAGACCGGCCGGCATCGGGCATCGCGCGGTAACAAGCACCCCGCCACGCCACTCGGCCCCAACGGGGGCAGCCTAAGAACGATACGAGGGGTGGCGTAGTCCACGGAAATGTGAGAAAGCGCAGCCGGGGCAATAGATACTAATAGAGCAAAGGAAAGCGCTTCACGTGATGGAAGCGAACTACAACCCAGAACCTGCACGGTCTGCAGTAATACGAAAGAAGCGTGACATGATAACAGTATCGGCCACTCCTTTGAACCCACTGCGGCCCGGCAGTTAGAAATTGCCTCCCACCTCATCCGAAATGATTGGCGAAGCTTTACACCAAGATACGGACAGCATGTATCAGCTTTCGGCGAAATGAAAGCATTCAGTCCGGTTAACTGGAGTGTACGCAACAAGGTTTAGCCATCCGGATAGACAAAAACGTCAACCTGGGTGCGGTCATCGAAGGCAATGACGACTTGCTTTTGACTCCTGGTCGCCACTCTGTCGGGGCCATAAGGAACCTTCCACGTCAAGAAAGGATAGCGATATTGTGCTGGTGAAGATAAGTTCGGTCTATCTCCAGCAGACCGGGGCGGCAAGACGCGACTACATACCGGCGGGTGCCCACAGTCCAACACCTCGGTCCCACGGGCCATCGCAAACGGTAGCAAACATGCGGGGCGGAATGCCCGTCACAAACTCCCAATAACAACCGCCAAACCCTCTTCTCCGGCACCATCCCTCCATGTGGGCCCGATCCGGTGGAGAACATAACATCTTCCCAAACAGCAAAATTACATCAATTGTACGATGCCGAAGGGAAGCATCCTGCGCTACGCCAAAAATAATGTGGGCATAGCTAATTGGTAAGAACTAACGAATAGTATTGA